>Ga0164243_10009096_pt1 | contig 14510 bp, 15 predicted proteins | sample OricompcompostOP_FD_108781 | JGI IMG/M metagenome (GOLD analysis project Ga0164243, IMG submission 108781) | Organic Plus compost microbial communities from Emeryville, California, USA - Original compost - Organic plus compost (OP) | ecosystem: Engineered > Solid waste > Mixed feedstock >... | reverse complement strand
TGTCGGTGGCGTGGGTGGTGGAAGCGGCTGGGGCCGCTTGTCCGCGGGTGAGTGCGTAGCCGGTTGCGGGCCGCGGTTTCGGTTGCGTGCGTGGGGAAAGCGGCTGGTGCCGCTTGCGCGTTGGGGAGTGCGTAGTCCGGTGGCGGGCGCGGTGCCGGTGGCGTGGGTGGTGGAAGCGGCTGGCGCCGCTTGTCTGGGATGAGTGCGTGGGCGGGTGGGCGTGGGCGGTGTTGGTTGCTCGCGTGGGGGGAGCGGCTGGTGCCGCTTGTGGGCGGGGGATGCGTAGGCCGTTGGCCGGCCCGGTTTCGGTTGCGTGCGTGGGGAAAGCGGTTTCGTCGCTTGTGCGTCGGGGAGTGCGTGGTCGGTGGGCGAGGCGGTTCGGCTGGCGTGGGTGGGGAAGCGGCTTGCGCAGCTTGCGCGTCGGAGAGTGCGTAGGCGGTTGGTGGGTGCGGTTTCGGTTGTGTGGGTGGGGAAGGGGCTTTGCTGTTCGGGGTGGGTGTGTGGTTGGTGGAGCAGGGCTGTTTTCGGGGGTGTGCGGGGGAATGTGGCTTTGGGGGCTGGTGTGGGTGAGGGCTGGTCGGGTGGTGGACTCGGGGGTGGGGAGGGTCAGTGCTCGGTGAGGCCGCCGTCGGCGAAGTATTGGGAGGCGGTGACGTAGGTGGCGTCGTCGGAGAGGAGGAACAGGGCGACCGCTGCCGCCTCCTCCGCGGTGCCCACGCGGTTCAGCGGCACGCGGGAGGTGACGTTGCGCTCGAACTCGACGCGCTGCGGTTCGGGCATGAAATCCCGGAACGGGGTGCCGATCGCACCGGGCACCAGCGCGTTGACGCGGATTCCCCGCGGTGCCAGCGAAGTCGCCCAACTCCGGGCCAGCGACACCAGCGCCCCCTTCGTCGCCGCGTAGACCGAAGCGAACGCCGCGCCCTCGTACGTCGCCGTCGACGAGGTCACCACCACCGAAGCCCCGTCGTTGAGCCGCCCCGCCAACCGCGCCAGCTGCAGCACCGGCCCGCGCACGTTCGCGCGCACCATCCGGTCGAAGAACTCCGCATCGACCTCGTCCACATCGGACACGTCCGCGTACCCGGCGTTGAGCCACAACCCGTCGAGCCCACCGCCGAGCCGATCGACCACCTCGCCCAGCACCTCCCCGGACTCCGGTCGCGAGGCGTCGTCGGCGACCACCTCCGCCCCCGGCAGCTCCTCCCGCGCGGCCGCGAGCCGCTGCTCGTCGGTGCCCGTGAGCACCACGCTGCCGCCCTCCGCGGCGAGCCGCCGCGCCCCGGCCAGCCCGATCCCGCTGGTCCCGCCGGTGATCAGCACCCGCTTCCCGTCGAACCTGCCCATCGGCGTCCTCCTCGCAACCGAGCAACCGCGAGCAACCTAGACCCTCGACCGCGCTCTAGCTCAACCACGCACCGACCACCCACCAGGCCGCATACCGTGGCCCGCGTGGATGGGGAATTGGCTATCGGAGACGTGGCCGGGCGGGTCGGGATGAGCGTGCACGCCCTGCGGTTCTACGAGCGGGAAGGGCTGTTGTTGTCGGCGCCGCGGCGGACCTCTGCGGGGCGGCGGGTGTACGGCGAGGCGGACGTGGAGTGGCTGCGGATCTGCACGCGGCTGCGGGACGCCGGGATGCCGCTGGCGCGGCTGCGGGAGTTCGCCGCGCTCGTGCGCGAAGGCCCCGGCAACGAGGCGCAGCGGCTCGAGCTGCTGGGCGAGCACGAGCAGCGGGTGCGGGACCGCATCACCGAGCTCACCAGCTGCCTGGAGCTGATCGCCTGGAAGGTCGGCGTGTACGAGCAGCACCTGCGCGCGGGCTCCGCCGAAGGCGTGTGGGCCCCGGGGAGCGGAGGGTTCGCGTCCTGAATTTCCCTTGTGCCGCACTGGGAATCGGGCACCGGCCAGGTATCCGGCAAATCGTAAGTCTGAGCTGTTCAGCCTGGGTTGACTAATGTTCCGGGGGCGCGCACCGTGGAGGCATGAGCGAGCAACCCACGGACGCCGCCGCGGCGGCCCGGGAACTGCGTGTGCTGTTCGGCCGCCTGCGGCGGCGCCTGATGGAGGTCGCGCCCGCCGACGGCCTCAGCGCCCCGCAGGCGTCCGTGCTGGCCCGGCTGGTCAAGGACGGCCCGTCCTCCGGCAGCGTGCTGGCCGGAGCCGAGCGCGTCCGCCCGCAGTCGATGGCCGCCACCATCGCCGCCCTCGAGGAGCAGGGCCTCATCCAGCGCGCCCCCGACCCCGAGGACGGCCGCCGCCAGGTGGTCACGCTGACCGAGGAGGGCCGCAGGCAGGCCGAAGGCGCCCGGGCCGGCCGGGAGGAATGGCTCGCCGGCGCGCTGCAGGAGCGCTACACCGCCGCCGAGCTCGGGACGATCCGGGAGGCCTTCGACCTGCTGGACCGGCTGGTGCAGCCGTGACCGAGCAGCGGTTCGACCGCACGCTGCTCGCCCCGATGATCGCCGGGGCGGTGCTGAACCCGGTCAACTCCTCGATCCTCGCGGTCTCGCTGATCCCCATCGGGGTCGCCTTCGGCGCCCCGCCCGCGGAGACGTCCTGGCTGGTCTCGGCGCTGTACCTGGCGACGGCGGTGGGGCAGCCGGTGGTGGGCCGGCTGATCGACGTGCACGGGCCGCGCCGGCTGTTCCTGGCCGCGACGACGCTGGTCGGCGCGGCCGGGGTGGTCGGGGCGCTGGCGCCGGGCCTCGGGGTGCTCATCGCGGCCCGGGTGCTGCTCGGGTTCGGCACCTGCGCGGGCTATCCGGCCGCGATGCGGTTGATCCGCGGGGAGGCCGAGCGCACCGGGCAGGACAGCCCGGCGGGCGTGCTGACCGCGCTGGCGGTGTGCGCGCAGACCGTCGCGGTCGTCGGGCCGCCGCTGGGCGGGGTGCTGATCGGTCTCGGCGGCTGGCGGGCGACGCTGGCGGTGAACGTGCCGCTGGCGCTGGTGGCCGCGGTGCTGGGGGCGCGGTGGCTGCCGCGGTCGCCGCGTGCCGAGCGGCGCCCGGACCTGGACCTGCCGGGCATGGCGCTGTTCGCCGGGGCGCTGGTGGCGCTGTTGCTGTTCCTGGTGCGGCCGAGCGCGGCGCACTGGTACCTGCCGGTGCTGGCGGTCGCGGCCGGGGCGGGCTTCGCGGTGCGGGAATTCCGCGCGGCTGAGCCGTTCCTGGACCTGCGGGTGCTGGTGGAGGACCGGGCGCTGCTGCGGACCTACTGCCGGGCGGTGCTGGCCTACTCGGTCTCGTACGCCTTCCTGTACGGGTACACGCAGTGGCTGGAGGACGGCCGCGGCCTGTCGGCGACGATGGCCGGGATGGTGCAGCTGCCGGTGTTCGCCACCGCGATCCTGGTGTCCGGGCTGACCGGCCGGTCGCCGCGGGTGCGGGGCAAGCTGATCGGCGGGGCGGTGGCGCAGCTGGCCGCCTGCGGGTTGATGGCGGTGGTGGAGCCGTCGACGGCGGTGTGGGCGCTGATCGCGGTCGCGCTGGTGGCCGGGATCCCGCAGGGCTTGAACGGGCTGGCGCTGCAGAACTCGGTGTACCACCAGGCCGATCCGGAGCGCATCGGGTCCTCGGCGGGCCTGCTGCGCACGTCGACGTACTTGGGCGCGCTCGTGGCCTCGGCCGCGCAGGGCGCGTTCTACGGCAGCTCGGCCGACACCGGCGGGCTGCACCACCTGGCGGTGCTGCTGCTGGTGGTCGGCGGGGTGTTCCTGGTGATCACGCTCGCCGACCGCGGGCTGGGCCGGGTCGGCGCGGCCGCCTGAGCCCGGGGGCACCGGATTTTCCTGCTGTGAAAGGAAGGGAATGTCGAACATCGACCGGACGGCGCTGCTGTCGATGGACTACCAGAACGGCATCGTCGCCTCGATCCCCGCGTCCGCGTCCGCGATCGAGCGCACCGCGGAGGCGATCGCGGTGGTGCGCGAGCTCGGCGGGCACGTCGGGCACGTGCGGGTGGCGTTCCGGGACGAGGACATCGCCGCCATGCCGGAATCCAGCGCGATGGCCGCGATGATCACCCCCGAGCGGCGGGCCGCGATGCACGCCGACGCGGAGGGCACCGCCTTCGACGAGCGGGTCGCCCCGCAGGACGGCGACATCGTGGTGCGCAAGACCCGCGTGGGCGCGTTCTCCACCACCGACCTGGCCGAGCGGCTGCGCGAGCGGGAGGTGGACACGCTGGTGCTGACCGGGATCGCCACCAGCGGCGTCGTGCTGTCCACGCTGCGCGACGCGGCCGACCGGGACTTCCGGCTGATCGTGCTCGCCGACGCCTGCGCCGACCACGACCAGGAGGTCCACGACCTGCTCACCGGCCGCGTGTTCGCCCGGCAGGCGAAGGTGCTCCGCAGCGGCGAGCTGCGCGCGGAACTGGGCGGCTGAGCCGAAATCCGCCGGTGCAGGTGTCCACAGCGGACACCTGCACCGGCGGGTCAGCCGACGAGCCCGGCCAGCAGCGCGCGCACCCGCCGGTCGATCTCGTCGCGGATCTCCCGGACCTCCTCGACCGGCCGCCCGGCCGGATCGGGCAGCTCCCAGTCCTCGTAGCGCTTGCCGGGGAACACCGGGCAGGCGTCCCCGCAGCCCATCGTGACCACCACGTCGGCGGCCTCGACCGCGTCGGTGCGCAGCTGCTTCGGGGCCTCCCCGCCGAGGTCGAGGCCGAGTTCGCCGAGCGCCTCCCGCACCGCCGGGTTGATTCCCGCGGCCGGCGCGGAACCCGCCGAGCGCACCGCGACCGCCCCCTGCGCGCGGTGGCGCAGCAGCGCGGCGGCCATCTGCGAGCGGCCCGCGTTGTGCACGCAGACGAACAGGACTTCCGGTGTTGTCAACGATTCCTCCGGATCTCAGGCGGTGAACCGGCGGCGCGCCGCCAGCGAGACGTGCACCAGGGCCACCAGCACCGGCACCTCGATCAGCGGGCCGACGACCCCGGCCAGGGCCTGCCCGCTGGTGACGCCGAAGGTGCCGATCGCGACCGCGATGGCGAGCTCGAAGTTGTTGCCCGCGGCGGTGAACGACAGCGTCGCCGCCCGCGGATAGCTCAACCCGATCGCCTTGCCGAGCGCGAACGAGCCCGCCCACATCAGCGCGAAGTACGCCAGCAGCGGCAGCGCGATCCGCGCGACGTCCAGCGGCCGCCCGGTGATCTGGTCGCCCTGCAGCGCGAACAGCAGGACGATCGTGAACAGCAGCCCGTACAGCGCGACCGGCCCGATCCGCGGCAGGAACCGGGATTCGTACCAGTCGCGGCCCCGGGCGCGCTCGCCGATCCGGCGGGTCAGGTAGCCGGCGGCCAGCGGGACGCCGAGGAACACCAGCACCGACTTCGCGATCTCCCACGGCGAGACGTCCAGCCCCGCGGTCGGCAGCCCGAGCCAGCCGGGCAGCACCGCGAGGTAGAACCAGCCGAGCCCGGCGAACGCGACCACCTGGAACACCGAGTTCAGCGCCACCAGCACCGCCGCGGCCTCCCGGTCGCCGCAGGCCAGGTCGTTCCAGATCACCACCATCGCGATGCACCGGGCCAGTCCGACCACGATCAGCCCGGTGCGGAACTCCGGCAGGTCCGGCAGCAGCAGCCAGGCCAGCGCGAACATCACCGCCGGCCCGACCAGCCAGTTCAGCACCAGCGACGAGACCACGAGCCGCTTGTCCCCGGTGACGGTGTCCAGCCGGTCGTAGCGCACCTTCGCCAGCACCGGGTACATCATCACCAGCAGCCCGGCCGCGATCGGCAGCGAGATCCCGCCCAGCCGCACCGCGTCCAGCGCCGCGCCGAGCCCGGGGATCCACCGCCCGGCCAGCAGCCCGGCCAGCATCGCCGCCCCGATCCACACCGGCAGCAGCCGGTCGAGGCGGGACATGCGGGCGGCGACCGCGGTGTCCGGTTCGGCGGTCGTGGTCATGCGGGGACCTCCGAGGTGGCGGGGGAGAGGGCATCGGAGACCAGGCGCATCGTCTCCGGCCGGACGCGGTAGTAGATCCACGTGCCGCGGCGCTCGCCGTCGATCACCCCGGCTTCGCGCAGCACCTTGAGGTGGTGCGAGATCGTCGGCCCGGACAGCTCGAACGCCCCGGTCAGGTCGCACACGCAGGCCTCGCCTCCGGCGTGCGAGGCGATCAGCGACAGCAGCCGCAGCCGCACCGGGTCGCCGAGGGCCTTGAACACCCGGCTCAGCGCGCCCGCCTGCGCGGCGTCGAGGGGTTCGCGCAGGACCGGGGAGCAGCACAGCTCCTCCTGATTCGACATGGCTCTATCTTGACATCCGTCTAGGCAGAGGCCAACACTGGTTCTACGAACGTCGAAACAGGGAGGCTCCGATGTCGCGCGTGCAACTGGCCCTCCGGGTCGGCGACCTGTCCGGAGCGGTCGACTTCTACCGGGAACTGTTGGGCTGCGAGCCCGCCGAGCAGAGGCCCGGCTACGCCAACTTCGTCGTCGCCGAACCCCCGCTGAAGCTGGTGCTGCTGGAAGGGGAACCGGGTCAGGCCACCGCGCTGGACCACCTCGGCATCGAGGTCGGCGCACCCGCCGAGGTCGCCGAGGCGGCCGGCCGGCTCGCCGCACGCGGCCTGCCCACCACCGTCGAAGAGGGCACGACCTGCTGCTACGCCCGCCAGGACAAGGTGTGGGCGCACGCCCCGGGCGGCGAACCGTGGGAGGTGTACGCGGTGCTGGCCGACGCCGACGAGTTCGGCGCCACCCCCTGCTGCGCGTGACTCACCCGGACCGCAGGCCCGCCACGACCACGTCGACCAGCGCCTCCGGATGCCCGGGCGGGATCGGCGCGCGCGCCAGCACCCGGTACAGCACGGCGCCGAGCAGCGCGTCGGCCGCCGCCTCCAGGTCCGCGTCCGCGCGCACCCGCCCGGCCGCCGCGCCCGCGCGCAGCCGGCCGATCAGGTGCTCCCGGGACGGCCCGGTGATCAGCTCGTGCAGCCGCTCGGTGTCCCCGGCGTCGTCCGAGGAGGCCGCGGCCAGCGCGCGCACCAGCGCGGTGTGGCCCGGCGCGGCGAGCCACTCGAACTGCTCGCGCATCCAGGACCGCAGGTCGGCACCCAGTTCGCCGGTGTCCGGCGGGGGAGCGCTCGGCAGCGGCAGCTGCCCGGCGGCGACCGCCTCGCACACCACCGCGGCCTTGGACCGCCACCACCGGTAGATCGTCTGCTTGCCGACCCCGGCGCGCCCGGCGATCGCCTCCACCGACAGCCGCTCGTAGCCGCGTTCGGTCAGCAGCTCGCCGGTCGCGGTCAGGATCGCCGCGCGCACCGCCTGGTCGCGCGGACGTCCGCGCTTGTCCGACACCCGGCGAGGATATCGGCCGCCGGGAGGAGTCCTGTTCGGACGGTCAGGCGGCGGCCCAGCCGTTGTCCACCGGCAGCACCACGCCGTTGATGTTGCTCGCGGCGTCCGAGGCCAGGAACGCGATCGCGGCGGCCTGCTCCTCCGGTTCGGCCACGCGCCCCATCGCGGCCATGTAGGGCATGATCGCGCTCGGCCCGTGCGCCTCGAAATCGATGTCCGGGCTGATGCCGGTGTTGGTGCCGCCGGGCGCGATGGCGTTGGTGCGGATGCCGGCGTCCCGGTACATCACCGCCAGCGAGCGGGTCAGCCCGATCACCCCGTGCTTGGAGGCGGTGTAGGCGGTCCCGGAGGCGCCGCCGCGCAGGCCCGCCTCGGAGGCGGTGTTGACGATCGCGCCGCGCCCGGCCGCGACCATGTGCGGCAGCACGGCCCTGGCCAGCAGGAACGGCGCGGTGAGGTTGACCCGCAGCACGGAGTCCCACACCTCGGCGGGCACGTCGGCGGCCGCGGCCATGCCGTCCATGATCCCGGCGTTGTTGACCAGCACGTCGATCCCGCCGAAGCGCTCGGCGGCGGTGGTGGCGATGCGCTCGATCACCGCGGGGTCGCCGATGTCGCCGACGACGGTGGCCGCGGTGGCGCCGGTCTCCTCGACCTCGGCGAGGGCGGACTTCGCGCGGTCGCCGTCGAGGTCGGTGATGAGCACCTGCGCGCCGGCGGCGGCGAAGCGCAGCGCGGTGGCGCGGCCGATGCCGGAGCCGGCGCCGGTGACGATCACGCTGCGGCCGTCGAGCCCGGTTCCGTCCACGTCGTTCTCCTCGCTGCCGCGCCGGCCCTCACCCGGACGGGTGAGGCATTGCAAGACGGTACGTTCCGGAAATCGGTGCGGTCAACCACCCCCGAACGCAGCGGTGCCCGAGCCCCGCGAGGGACTCGGGCACCGCCGCTTCGGCCGTCTCGCGCGGAGATCAGCCCGGGAACTCGGTCACGTAGCTCTGCTGGTGATCCATGTTCGCCGGGTCGCCGATGTCGTTGATGACGTGGTTGATCACGCCGGTACCGCCGAGCGAGACCGACACCAGGTCGTGGAACTTCACGCCGGGGTTGTTCGGCACCTCGAACGAGCGCGGTGCGGTGATCGACTTGTTGACGTTGAAGTAGCAGTAGCTGCCCACGCCCCAAGCCTCGTGGTCGGTGACCTGATCACCCACCTTGTAGGCGGCCCAGCCGCCGTCGCCGCCCCACGCCGCCTGGTCCGGCGGGTCGTACGGCATCTCGTTCTGGAAGAAGACGGTGCGCCCGCCGTTGCCGTTCCAGATCACCTGGTTCTTCTGGTAGTGCTCGACGAACAGCCCGTGCGCGGTGACGTTCTGCCCGTCCACGACCAGGCCGGTGTCGGCGGTGTTGACGTCCCAACCGACGCCCTCACCGTGGTCGGCCCGCCACAGCCAGGTGTTGTCGGTGATCACGTCGTTGCTGTTGATGTGCAGCGACGTGGTCGCCTTGCCCGGGTGCGCCCCGCCGATCCGGAAGAACACGTCCGAGACGCTGGTCGGGTTCTTCGAGTGGTCGGCCTTGGCGCCCTGCTGGCCGATGTCCACCAGCGACGGGGAGTTCTGCTCCCCGGCGTCGATGAACAGCCCGGCGAGCTTGATGCCGTCCACGTCGGCAGTGGAGATGGCCGGCTTGCCGGTGTCCGGGGTCAGCGTCGCCAGCCCCAGCCCGAGCACCACGGTGTTCGGGTTGTTCACGTGCAGGGTGTCGTCCAGGTGGTAGACGCCCGGGGTGAACAGCAGGTGCTTGCCCTGGTCCAGCGCGGCGTTGATGGTGGCCGCGTTGTCCGTGGGCTTGGCGACGAAGAAGTCCGCCAGGGAGATGTTCTCGCCCTTCGGGGCTCCGCTGCCCCAGCTGGTGCCCGAGGAGTTCTCCTTGGCCTCCGGCACGAACACGTTGTAGTTGCCCTGACCGTCGATGTTCAGGAAGGGCTTCTCCCTGATCTTGCCGGTCTGCTGGACGTTCGTGTCGGCGGGCTTCGGGAAGGCCTGCGCCGGGGCGCCGGCCGTGCCCTCGTACACCATGTTCCACACCGAGCCGGACCAGCCGCCGTTCAGCTCGCTGTTGCGGGTGAGGAACTGCTGCTGGGAACCCGACTCGACCAGGCCGTCGATCTTGGAGTCGGCGAAGAATCCGCCGCTGGCCCAGCCGTCACCGCCGTCCCACAGCTGCATCTGGCCCTTCTGGTGCATCCGGCGGTAGGGCGCGGCCTGCGAGACCGCCCACCGCTCGATCTCCCCGGAGGGCGGCTGGACCGCCATGTTCTCCGCGGAGCGCCAGAAGTTCTGCGTGGCGTTGCCCTTGTAGTTCGGGTCGTCGCCCTGCTGCAGCCAGTCCGCCTCGACGTGCACGTGGCCGTTGATGTTCACGTCGTCCGGGGACATGCCCAGACCGGCCACCTGCGTGTTGAAGCCGAGGTTGACGTCGGCGTTGTAGGTGCCGGGCTGGAACAGCACCGCGTTGCGCTCTTCGCCGAACTGGTTGGTGTGCTGCTTCTTGGCGATCTCGTCCAATTTGGACTGCATCTCGCCCTGCGGCGTGTTCGGCGTGACGACGTAGGTGTTGGGTCCCAGGTCCGGCGCCTTCGGGTCGGTCGCCCGGACCGCACCGGCAGGCTTCGGGGCCTGCTGGGGGTGGGGCGCCGCGCCCGCTGTGGGAGCGTTGACCAGACCCGCCAGCACCGCGGAGGTGGCCATCACGGCCACCGCCGCCCGCTGCGGGCCCGGTCGGGTCCTGCTGAAGATCTTCATGCCTGTCTGGCTCCTCTGACGGGTCCCGGGGGACCTCGCCTGCGATCCGTCGGTTTGCTGTGCGTGTGGGGGTTGTTCGTGCTCTCTCCTCCGGTCGGTCGGTTCTCTCCTGCGAACCCGCGGCGGGGCCGCGGGCGGTCCGGGGGTCAGGACGCGGTGATCGCGCCCGCCGGCTGCGGCGTCGCCGAGTCGGCGCCGACGAACACCGGGTAGTCGCCGGGAGTGGTGCTCCAGCCGGTCTTGTCGTCGGAGGTCGCGGCGGTGACCGCGAGGCAGCCGAGCAGGGCGGTCGCCGCACCGGCTGCGGTGCGGCGGCGGGTGGAGCGCCGCAATCGCGTGATCATGACCCTTCCTTCGCGTCCGGGCGGGCCGCGGCGCGCTGGTCGCGGTGCCGCGCGAGGCCGGGCACCACCGCGCCCCGGCAGCGCGCACCGGCCGGCGCCGGGCGCGGGGTGCGGCGCGCGGGGGAGTTCGGGGGCATGGCGGGGCCTTTCCTCTCGGCGGTCACCGCGTGCGTCGCGGCTCGCGTTCGGGATCGGTCCGGCTCGGGCGCGTCCTGCACCGGCGGGGATGTGGGGATCGGTGAGAACGCTCTCATGAATGTAGGGAACGAATTGCGGTTGTCAAGACCGCGATCAGCCCGACATTTTCCCGATCGGGAATGGGAACGCGTGCTACGCCCGGTTCGGGAAGGTTCCGGTTGACGCCGCCGGGGCGGTGTTGTTAACTCTCCGGTGCTCGTCGTCGGAATCGGTTCCGAATCCCCGCCGGGGTCCTCGTGAACCGCCGATGACCTGCGCGAACAGTCGGCCTCCGGTCGTCCGTCCGGCTCGGGGCGGCAGGTGGTCGCCGGTTCGCGGAAAGCCGCCGGCGGAGCACCCGGGCGCGCGTGGGGCGCCTCCCGGAGTCCGCGCACGGTGGTGCCCGCTGGTGCCGCGGGAGGAATTCCGCGGCGCTTTGCCGGGTGGGCCGCGCGAATTCTCGGGGAATCCCCGGAGTTGTGCGTTGTCGGCGTTCGGATTTCCGGGTGCGCTCGAATGCGGCCGCGCGATTCCCGCGGTGCCGGGCGAATGCGCGGCGGGCGGTTGGTCCCGGTGCCCGAATCCGGTTGCTACGCTCGGGTGATGTTGGTGCCGAGCGTGCTGCGCCCAGCGGTCCTGCGGCGATGAGCGAACAACCGGGGTCGTACTTCGTGCGCTCGGTCGAGCGCGCGTTCCGCGTGCTGCGCACCTTCACCGAGCAGCAGCCGGAGCTGACGCTGACCGAGGTCGCCCAGGCCAGCGGGCTCGACCGGGCGGGGGCGCGGCGGCTGCTGCTGACGCTGATCGACCTCGGCTACGTGGCCCACGACGGGCGCCGCTACTCGCTGGCGCCGCGGATCCTGGAGTTCGGCCACGCCTACCTGTCCGCCCGCTCGCTGCCGCAGATCGCCGAGCCGCACCTGCGGCGGCTCACCGCCGAGCTGCGGGAGATGAGCGCGCTGGCGGTGCTCGACGGCGACGACGTGCGCTACGTCGCCGAGGTGCCCAGCCCGAAGCTGCTGTCGGTGGCGATCCCGGTCGGCAGCCGGTTCCCGGCGCACGCCACCTCGCTCGGCAAGGTGCTGCTGGCCGACCTGCCCCCGGAACGCCTGGAGGCGCGGCTGAGCACCATGTCGCTGCGCCCGCTGACCGCGCGCACGATCACCACCCGGCAGGCCATGCACGCCCAGCTGGCCCAGGTGCGCAAGCAGGGCTTCGTGATCTCCGACGGGGAGCTGGAGGACGGGCTGCGCGGAGTGGCGGTGCCGGTGCGCGACCCGTCGGGGCGGGCGATCGCGGCGGTGAGCCTGTCGCTGGACGACAGCGACGACGAGGCCGACGTGCGGCGCGACATCGTGCCGCCGCTGCTGACCACCGCGGCCCGCATCGAGGCCGACCTCCGGCTGCAGCCGGGTGCCGAGCAGCAGAGCTGACCACCGTCCACAGCGGACTCCCGCGGTTTCTCCCCGCCGTGGCGGCGAAAACGCCGGAAAAGAGGCCGCCGGCCGGCCCCTGGCTGGGAGGGCCGACCGGCGGTGGCGGGGTGTGCGCAGGCCGCGGCCTGCACGCGATCACCAGATGATCACGAACGCGGGGTCAGGCCGTCAACGTGCTTCGCGTCGAGCTCGGCCAGCTCCTCGGCGGGCCGGTAGGCCTTCTCCGCGACGTGGATGTAGTAGTCCGGCGTCGTGTCGGCGTAGGTCTCCTGGAAGTCGCCGTAGGTGTCGATGCGCTGGAACCCGGCGTCCCGCAGCAGCCCGCGCAGGTAGTTCTTCCGCAGCGGGTACATGTTCAGGAAGTACTGGTCCCCGTCCGGGAACGTGTACTTGTACCGGGCCAGCCCGTCGTCGACGTGGTCCGGCTCGGCCGAGACCGACTCGCCGCAGTAGTAGTAGGTGCGGTTGGCGCCCGAGCCGCCGTCGAGCACCGCGTCGTAGTTGCGCTGGTCGATGATCAGCACCCCGTCCGGCTTGAGCATCGAGTGGAACTCCGCCAGCGCCTTGCGCCGGTCGTGCTCCTCGAACAGGTGCGTGAAGGAGTTGCCCAGGCAGATGATCGCGTCGTAGGTGCCCGGCACGTCCCGGCTCAGCCACCGCCAGTCGGCGTTGACCACGCGCAGCACGTGCCCGCCGTGCCGGATGCCGTTGCCGAACGCCTTGGCCAGCATCTGCGGGCTGCCGTCCGCGCTGGTCGTGTCGAAGCCCTCCTGCAGCAGCCGCACCGAGTGGAACCCGGTGCCGGTGGCCGCGTCGAGGACCGTGCGCACACCGCGCGCCTTGAGCTGCTCGACGAAGAACTGACCCTCGCCCTCGGCGCGGCGTTCCCAGTCGATGAGCTCGTCCCACCGATCGACGAAGCCGCCCACGTACTCCTGCGCGTAGTGGTCGGATTCCCGGACCCGGATCGGGTCGTCGCCGAATTCCTGCTCGGCCCGGGAAAGGTCGGTGGAGGGGCGCGCCGCGGCGCTCGCGTTGACCGTCATGCTCCTTTTCCTCACGTCGTCGCCGGGACCGCGCTCGATTCGCCGAGCGGCGGTTCCGGCGGTTTCGCTGCCGTTCCGGAAGCGCCCTCGACGTTAGGGCAGGGGCATTCCCGGGCAAGGGTGCCCGGCAAGCCCGGTGCGGTGCCCGGCGCGCGGGCCGCCGCGCTCAAGCGCGCTCTGAACAGCGGTTTCTCCGGGATGTTCGGACGCCGATCGAGATGTGGGCCGGTGTTCGCACAGCGATCGCGGCGGTCGCACCGCGACTCCGGGCGGCCCTCGAGCAGAAGTCCTGGCGATTTTTCCGCGGCCTCCTCGCGGCGACTTCTCCGCGCAGCTCACGGGTGGTCCCGGCGGATCTCCGCATTCCGGCGAGACCATTCTCGCGGCCCGGATGTGCGCCGCATCACCGTTCCCCGGATCACATCCGCTCCTACCGTCGTCGCGAGCCAGGCAGATGGCGGCAACGGTGCTGACCACATCAGAGGTGAGGAAGCCATGAACGGACGCATCCGGAACGCGCGGATCGCCCGCAAGATCACCGACGCGGCGACGGCGGCGAGCCTGATCAAGCCCGGCTCGAACGTCGGCACCAGCGGGTTCACCGGCTCCGGCCACCCGAAGCGGGTGCCCGCCGCGCTGGCCGAGCGGCTCGCCGAGCTCGGCGACCAGCGCATCGCGCTGTGGACCGGGGCCTCCACCGCCCCCGAGGTGGACGGCGCGCTGGCCGCGGCCGGCGGCCTGGGCCGGCGGATGCCGTACCAGTCCGACCCGCAGACCCGGGAGCGGATCAACTCCGCCGAGCTGCGCTACACCGACCTGCACCTCTCGCACGTGGCGCCGCGGGTGTGGCAGGGCTTCTTCGGCCAGCTCGACGTGGCCGTCGTGGAGGCCACCGCCATCACCGAGGAGGGCCACCTGGTGCCGTCGTCCTCGGTCGGCAACAACAAGACCTGGATCGACCGGGCCGAGCAGGTGATCGTCGAGGTCAACACCCGGCATCCCGAGGCGCTGGAGGGGATGCACGACGTCTACTACGGCACCGCGCTGCCGCCGCACCGCAAGCCGATCCCGCTGACCGCGCCGGACGACCGGATCGGCGTGCCGCACCTGGAATGCCCACCGGAGAAGATCGCCGCCGTGGTGCTCACCGACGCGCCCGACCGCGGCACCGCGTTCAAGGCCCCGGACGAGACCTCCCGCAGCATCGCCGGGTACGTGCTGGACTTCCTCGGCGGCGAGGTGCGCAGCGGCCGGCTGCCGCGGGAGCTGCTGCCGCTGCAGTCCGGGGTCGGCAACGTCGCCAACGCCGTGCTCGACGGGCTGCGCACCGGCCCGTTCCGGGACCTGACCGCCTACACCGAGGTCATCCAGGACGGGATGCTGGACCTG
>Ga0164243_10009095_pt1 | contig 14510 bp, 10 predicted proteins | sample OricompcompostOP_FD_108781 | JGI IMG/M metagenome (GOLD analysis project Ga0164243, IMG submission 108781) | Organic Plus compost microbial communities from Emeryville, California, USA - Original compost - Organic plus compost (OP) | ecosystem: Engineered > Solid waste > Mixed feedstock >... | reverse complement strand
CGACCTGCAGGTATGGCATCCAGCCGGGGCGCGCCTCGTTCCCGGCGCTGCGGTCAAACTTGGAAAGGCCGGCCACCTCGGCACTCCCGTTCACGAAGAGGGTATACTCGCCTTCGCCCGGTTGGGGTGGACGCCTGGTGTCGTCGGCGGAAACAGTCTTCGGCGACCAGCCGGCGACGGCAGCATAGAAGTCACGGCTCTTGTCGGGATGGGCACTCACGAGCTCCGTCCACCAGACCGTGCCGGGCTGAGAGGTCGCGGCCTGCTGCGGGCAGCTGTCCACGGCAGCGGCTGGGCCAGAAAGCAGCGCAAGGGCGGCAAAAGTTCTGAGCATGGTTGCGCTTCCCCACGCGGAATACTTTGAACGACGCATATCGATCCTCCAATGGTTAGCGAGTTCCGGCTCGCAATCCCAGCTGTGCAAGTCGGATGCCAGTCTCCCGATAGAATCTGCGCGCTTATTGCGTTTCACCCGCCGCGTCAGGTCTTCGGACAGTTAAAGATGTAGGTGAAGCCGCGAAAGCCCTCGTAGCTCCGCCCTTTTTCAAAGGGCACGATCTCCACCGACCGGCCGTCCTGGGGGGGTGTGTTGAGGCCGAGCATATAGAGTGGATCGATCAGGCGGGCGCTTCTGTTGCGCCACTCCGGTGCGCCATACCGATTAATCTTCCATGTGAGCTTGTCGTCGTCCGCCTCCCACACCTCCCAGTGCACCTCAGGAAGGTACTTGGCCTTTCCGCCAGGTCGTCCGACGCGAGCCAGCCTTTCACCGCGCGCGATTTTCTGCCCGACCTCGAAACGCCTGATCTCGTCGTAGTCCAGGTGGTCGAAAGCCGAATAGTAGAGCGGGGGCCCGCCTTGGATGTTCAGCTCGGCCGCGCTATGCGTCAGCAGCAAGGCCCCCTCCTTGCCCCATTGCCAATTGGCCTCCCACACGGCCTTCACGGTTCCGTCCGCGGGAGCGAGAATCCATTCTCCGAGCCTTCCGCCATCTACGCCGGAGTGGATTTCATCGCGGTGCGAGCCGTCGACATCCACCCAGCTCGCGTACAGCGAGGTCAAAGGCGAGCATGCATATCCCTCGGGATAGACCGGCATCAGTCCGGTCTTGTTGATGCCATAGCCCTTTTTCACGCCGCCAGCTCCTTCACCCGACCACCCAGACAGGGCCCACGCACCGCCCACGACAAGGGACAGGACACACGCGACAGAGGGCCAAGCCAGAAAGCGCAATACATTCCTCTTCACCGCCACCCCGCCGATACCACGCCATTTCGGAATTATTCTTTGAGCCGCGCCTCACTGAATCCGCGGCCTTCGGGCCCCATGCGAAACGCGGGCCAATTGCGGAAGATAGTGCTGGGCAGCGGCCCTGTTGAGCGGCCGTCTCCATCAACTCAAACGTCGCCACCTAAAATGGATATTTTAACCATTGGCGAAATCCCGGCAGCCTTCGGCGGATACTCCGTAGGTAATGGCCTCCATTTCGCTACGCCGGTGCACGGTTCGTTAGGGAATTCCTCCCGTAACCGTGAAAGGGCGTTAGTAAATGGTTCCCGAATTCGCCGAATTCACGGGCGCTACAGCCCAACGCTCGCGCTTTGCTGCCCAAGCCCCGTCTTTTCCCCCACCGCTTTCTGAGTCCGCTCCAAGCCAGCACATTTCGTTTTCGGGTGTCTCAATCTGGTACGCCTGGCACAAGCGTCCGGAGCCCCACTCCCTCAACAATAAGACCCTCACGCGCTCAGATTTCGCGGAGTATGGGGAAATCCGGGACGCGACCCAGCGCCGCCGCTCCTTGGCCACGCGGGCGCTTCTGCGCAGCGCGCTTTCCGAAGCCGCTGGCGGCGTCGTCAAACCATTGGACTGGGAATTCGAGCGCGGCGCACATGGAAAACCGACCCTGTCTTCGCCCGTTAAGGGCTTGAATTTCAGTTGTTCTCATACGCATTCGGTCTCCGTTATTGCCGTCTCACGATCCAAGCCTATTGGCATCGACGTCGAAGCCGCGATTCCTGCGCACGAGGATTCCGGATGGATCGCGGATTTTTTTGCCGCTGGCGAGAAGCGCGCCCTGCAGCGCCTTCCATTTGAGGCGCGGGCGGCAGCCTGCGCCCGGCTTTGGAGCCTCAAGGAGGCGACTGTTAAGATGCTTGGCACAGGGCTTGCTCTGGATGTCTCGAAACTAGAGTTCGATATCGAGGCAGATCGCCTGGCATCGAGCCAAGTTCCAGAAATTAACGCTTCCGGAATGCGGCTCGCGACCTGGTCGATCCCAGACAACGCACATTCTCTCTCTGTCGCCCTGACTGTTAAGATTTAGAGGACGCAGAAAGGAGGAGCGGAGCCTCGCGCAAGGGGAATACGTCCATGCTCAATACGACTTGGGAATTCTCGCAAAGGCAGACCCTCGATCCGGCTCCGGCGCTCCTGCATCAATTCTTCAGCGTTCAGGCGCAGCGCCAGCCGGATCACACCGCCATCGAGTTTGCCGACGAGAGCCTGACCTACGCTGAGCTCGATCTCTATTCGAACCAGGTAGCCAACGCGCTTGCCGCCCGTGGCGTCAGGCCCGGCGACCTCGTGGCGCTTTACCTTAAGAAGTCCCCGCGGCTCTACGGAGCCATGCTGGGGATTCTGAAGGCCGGTGCCGGCTACATTCCGATCGATCCGCGGTTTCCGCTCGAGCGCATCAGCGCGATTCTCGAAGATTCACGCGCGCGTCTCATCGTCACCGAGGCCCCGCTCGCCGATCAGCTCACGGAAGCTGTTGCGACGCCCCGACTCCGCCTCGATCTCGATGCCGGGAAGATCGCCCGCCTACACAACATGCCGCCCTGGCAGACCCGGCAGATTACGCCCAGCCATATTTGCTATGTCATCTACACGTCGGGCTCCACCGGCCGCCCCAAGGGGGTGATGATCGAGCACCGCAACGCCGTGGCATTCGCCAAGAGCTTGGGAAGCGTTTACCAGGTGGATGCGAGCGACCGCATCTATCAGGGCTTCTCGACGGCTTTCGATGCCTCGGTCGAAGAGATCTGGGCCGCGTTCGCGCGCGGGGCCACGCTCGTCGTGCCGACCGAGGAGATTGAGCGCTCGCCTGCGGACGTCGCCGCGTTCATCGATAGCAAGCGCATCACGTACTACTCCACCGTCCCTACGATGCTGTCGATGATCGACGCCGAGCTGCCGACCGTGCGCACGTTGGTGCTCGGCGGCGAAGCCTGCTCGAGCGAGCTCGTTACCCGTTGGGCGACTCCGGGGCGGCGGATGCTGAACACCTACGGGCCGACGGAGACGACCGTTGTCGCAACATGGGCCGAATGCGTGCCGGGCGAGACTGTGTCCATCGGCGTCCCCCTGCCGGGCTATACGACCTACGTCCTGGACGAGAGCCTCAATCCCGTCGAGCCCGGGGAGAGCGGTGAGCTGTTCATCGGCGGTCCGGGTGTCGCCCGCGGTTACATGAACAACGAGGAATTGACCCGCGAGCGCTTCATCCCGGACACATTCGACGCTCGCGCCGGCGGGCGTCTTTACAGGACCTCGGATCACGTGCGTCTGGGGGAGAATGGCGAACTCTACTTCCTCGGTCGCCTCGATGGTCAGATCAAGATCCGCGGCTTCCGCGTCGAGCTGAGCGAGATCGAGGCCGTTCTCATGGAGCATCCTGCCATTCAAGCCGCGGCCGTGCGTCTGGTCGAGACGGGCGAGATGAAAGAGCTCGCCGCCTACGTGGTCTGCGATGCCGGCGAGGAGGGGCTTAATCGCGACGCCGTCGCCGAGCTCCTGCGCCGGCGCATGCCGAGCTACATGGTGCCGCAGTTTCTCGACGTCCTCCCTGAGCTGCCGATGATGCCGAGCGGCAAGATCGATCGGAACTCTCTGCCGCAGCCGGAAAAGCCGCTGATCGACTTGGGCGTCGTCGTGCCACCGGCGAACGACCTCGAGCGTCAAATCGCCGAAGCTTGGCAGAAGGTCTTCAAGCTGTCGCAGGTTTCCGTAGAGGCCGATTTCTTCCTCGACCTCTCGGGCCACTCGCTGCTCGCCGCGCAGGCCGTTACACACATGCGCCGCAGCACCGGCTCGAGCACCATCTCCGTCCGTGACGTCTATGAGCATCGCACCGTGCGCGTGCTCGCAGAGCACATCTCCAAGACTCTCATCCCGCGGCCGGTGAACGACAATTCGAGTGCGGATTGGGCCGAGGAGCTGTCGCTGACCGCCTCCAACGATGCGGGCACGCGAAGTGACGCTGCCTTCGCCAGCGTGCACCCGCTTGTGCGTTGGACGACGGTCGCCGTGCAGGCCGTGGTGGCAACGCTCTATTACGGGATCCTTGCCGCGCCGCTGGCCTATATGGCCTTGATGGTCACCAGCGTAGCCGACGGCAGCATCAATTGGGTCGAGGCCGCCAGCGTCACGACGGCCGTTGGCTTTGCGGCTTGGCCGGCCATGCTGCTGCTCAGCATCGGCGTCAAGTGGCTGGTGATCGGACGCTACAAGCCCGGCCGCTACCCCGTCTGGAGCTTCTACTATCTGCGCTGGTGGATCGCGAACCGCTTCCAGGCACTGAGCTGGGCCGAGATGTTCGTCGGCACGCCGCTCATGGGCCTCTACTGGCGAGCCATGGGTGCCAACATCGGGCGCAACGTTACGCTCTGCACTCCGCATTGCTCGGCCTTCGACGTCGTGTCCATCGGAGACAACGCGAGCGTGGGCCTTGAAACGCAGATCCTCGGCTATCGCATCGAGGACGGCTATCTCGTCATCGCTCCTGTCGACATCGGACGAGATTGCTTTGTCGGCATGCACTGCGCGCTTGGCCTCGGAACAAGCATGGGCGACGGCTCTCGGCTCGACGACATGTCGCTTCTGCCCGACGGCATTGCCATGGGAACCGGCGAGGCCCGCAGGGGCGTCCCGGCGCTCCCGGCCAAGGTCGGCGTTCCCGCGCGCAAACCTGAAGCAACGCGCTTCAAGAAGGCGCGCGCGCTCGGGCACACCGCCGCGCGGGCGTTGTTTGGCGCCATTCACCTGGCCCTGATCTACGTCATGGGCTACTTCCTGATCGCGGTCAGCCTTCCTTCCGTCGCGATCATTCTCGGCGGCCTCTATCTAGGCGGTCCGACGTTAGGCGTTGTCGCCGCGTTCGCAGCCGTGCCCCTATGGCTCCTGTGCTACATTCGCGGCGCCATTATGCTCAAGCGCCTCATCGGCCCGCTAAAGGCCGGCACCACGTCGCTGCACAGCGTCAAGTACCTCAGGCACTGGTTTGCCGCCTACCTGCTCGAGAACACGAGGACGATCCTGGCGCCGGTATATGCCACGGTCTATTTCCCCGGCCTCATGCGGGAGCTCGGCGCCAAGGTTGGCCGCGGCAGCGAGATCTCGACTGTCTCGCACGTCTGCCCCGACCTGCTCGAGATCGGCGACGGAAGCTTTCTCGCCGACGCCTGTCTCATCGGCGGCCAGCGCGTGCACAACGGAAAGGCCGAGTTCGGCGCAGTGCACATTGGGTCCAAGACCTTCATCGGCAACAGCGCTCTCGTCTCCGGCGGACATAGGATCGCCAACGATGTCCTGATCGGCGTCGCCTCGACGCCGCCGGCCAACACGCCAGTCGTACCCCGCGGCACGCGCTGGCTTGGCTCGCCCGGATTCGAGCTCCCGAACACCCAGCAGGTCTGCTGCTTTGCCGACAAGCAGATCTTCAAACCGAGCCTGTTCGCCCGCGCAGAGCGCGCGCTGACCGACTTCGCCCGCGTTCTGCTACCCGGCATCATTGCCATGGCCGACGCCGTTGCCTTTGTCGCCATCATCGTGACGGCCTACCGCCTGCTTCCGTTGTGGGCCGTCATCGTGCTGGTGCCCGTTGTTGCGACGGCGCTCGCATTTTCCGCGGTCACCGTCACGGCGCTGATCAAGACGCTTCTGACCGGCACGCACGAGTCGGTCGTCAAGCCGCTGTGGTCCCGCTACGTCTGGCGCAACGAACTCGTCAACGGCGTCTACGAGAGCGTTGCCGCGGCCGCCATGCAGCCCTTGATGGGCACGCCCTTTATCGCGACTTGCCTGCGCATGATGGGCTGCAGGATCGGCAAGTGGTGCGTGATCGACACGACGCTGTTCTCCGAGTTCGACCTCGTTGAGATCGGCGACCGGGCCAACCTCAACCTGGGCTCGACCATCCAGACACACTTGTTCGAAGATCGAATCTTCAAGGCGGACCGCCTCCAGATCGGTGAAGGCTGCTCAATCGGAAACATGGCTGTCGTCTTGTATGGCACGGAGATGCAGCCCGGCTCGGTTCTCAAGCCTATGTCAGTGCTGATGAAGGGCGAGACGCTACCGCCGCGCACACACTGGCACGGCATCCCTTGCGAGCCCGTCAAGAACTCTTGGACGGCAGCGCCCGTCAATCAGCGAATCCAGATCATGGATGCGCACAATCCTATGCCGGCGGCGGTGCCATAAAGCCACCCCGGAACCTCACGGCAAGACAAACCGTTCGATTGAAGCTGGCCACCGTAGCGAAACAGCGCGGTGGCCAACACCGCCAAGCGGGCCGGTCCCGCTGAGGTGAGTTCCAGCAAGGCGGCGCAAGAAAAAATCCGTGGGCTACGACCACGGATTTCTACATTCCCGGTGAGATCTGCGACAGCCGCGTCAGTCAGTGGTTCCCGTCAATGGATCGCTCACGGCGACGGGCTTGGCCGCATAGCGCAAGACGGTCTCGACGCTGGCATCCTCGACAACAATGTCAGGACGCGTTCGCCGCATCCGGCACATGGTTGACTCAATCGACATGCCGTCCCGCAGCACCCAGCCGCTTGTAACCACGCCGCCTGGCTTTCTCGCGATGAAAGCTTTCATAGCCCACTCCCTTAAACCACTGAAACTAAGCAAGAGAGCATCAGCAAAATGGATGCCAATTCGCTTGTGCAGATTTGGGCTGGAGATCCGCGAGACAGTGTCTCCAATACCTAGATCCCGGCGTACCATTCGTAGCCTCGGTCCTCCCAAAAGCCGCCGCGGCCAAAGCCGATCCCGGCAAAGCTGTCCACCACCTCGATGCGCATGAGGTACTTGGCGTGCTTGTAGCCGAGCTGGCGCTCGACGCGCAGGCGCAGCGGGGCGCCGTTGGCGACGGGCAGGTCCTCGCCGTTCAGGGAATAGGCAAGAATGGTCTGTGGGTGGAAAGCGTCGACGAGGTCGATGCTCTCATAATAGCGGCCGCTGCCGTCGGCGGTTTCCTCGAGCTCGTCGGCGCAATGGAACACTACGTAGCGGGCATCCGGGCCGATCTCCGCCGCCTTGAGAATGGTCCCAAGCGGAACGCCGGTCCATTTGCCGATGGCGCTCCAGCCCTCGACGCAGTCATGGCGCGTGATCTGCGTGCGCGCGGGCAGGCTCTTTAAGTCGTCCAGCGACAGGTTGAGCGGCTTGGTCACCTTGCCTTCGACGGCAAGGCGCCAGTCGGCAAACTTGTTATCGAGCAGCGCGGCGTAGGCTTCGCCGGTTGGATGGAAGGTGCCGTTGGGCTTGAACACCGGAGAGATGTCGGCCTCGGTGAACTCCCGGGCGAGCGCCTGGTCCGACATGAGGAGCCGCTGGATGCGCCGGTTCAGATCCTCTGCGCCGTCGAGAACGCGGGACACGCTATCGTTCTGCACGAGCTGATCGCAGCCGCCGAGCATGGCCGCGGCGGCGGTGGCGGCGGAGCCGACGAGAAGCCGGCGGCGGGTCGGGTTCATGATCATGGGGTCCTCTCGGCATCAATGGCGTAGCGGCCGGTCACCATCAAGCGCAGATTGTTCCAGACGCCCGAGAGCAGGACCATGGCCACGTGGACGAAGACGAAGGCGACAATCAGCGAAGCGGAGATGAAGTGGAGGGTGCGCGCCGACTGGCGGCCGCCGAAGACGTCGAGCAGCCACGGCCAGGCGGCATTCATGGCGGGTGACATGGTTAGGCCGGTCGCCAGCGTCAGCGGCAGCAGGACGAAGATGACAGCGAGATAGGCGAGCTTCTGCAGCGTGTTGTAGTTGCGCGCGTTCTCCCCCTTGGGAAAGCGCAGGCGGGCATGATCGGCGATCTCGTGGGCGAAGTGCGAAGGCGTCAGCTCATCGGCGCGCGGCACCAGCTTGCGGCGGAAGTGGCCCGAGAGGAGGCCATAGATGAGGTAGGCGAGGCCGTTCAGCACGAAGGCCCAGGCGAAGAAGAAGTGCCAGCGGCGCCCAGTCGCAAGATCCTGATAGCTCGGGATGGTGAGCCAGGACGGAAAGGCGCGGGCAGTGAGCTCGCCGTTCACGCGCGAAGCTCCGAGAAAGCCGGTGGTCGGGAGCGTGACGGAGCCGATGCGGGTCTCGCCGCGGATGCTGTCACCGTCTCGGCGAGCCCCGATGGCAATGAACGCTGGGTCGCTGTCGGCGCCGTATTGGCCCCAATAAAGTGCTGGATGGGCATTGAAGATCTGCAGGCCGCTGAGGAGCAGAACGAGGAGGCACAGCACGTTGGCCCAATGGGTCAAGCGCACAAGAAGCGGGTGACGGTAGATGAAGGTTTTGCGCGGTGCGCCTGCATTGGCATCGGATTTGGTGTCCGCAGCGGCTGGCCGGGCTGGGCGTGGCTTGAAGTTAAACATGGGTGTCGTCCGCGATTGAAGCGAAACGTTAGGGCCCGGTCCGACGCCATCGGCGGGAGACCGGGCGCCGATGGGCCTACTGCTTCATGGAGTCCGGCTTCATCTGGTCCGATTTCATGCTGTCGTCCTTCGTCATGCCGTCCGACTTCATGGAATCGGACTTCATGGCGTCTGACTTCGTGCTGTCGGACTTCATCGAGTCCTCCTTCCTCATACCGTCCTTCTTCATGGAATCTTCGGCGTGCGCGGCGCTGAGCGACGACAAACCAAGGCCGGCAATCAGCAGGGCAGCGCGGGCCAAACGATCAATGCGGGTCATGATGCTGTTTTCCTCTGTTTCGATGGGAGCGCTCTTGGGCACTCACGAGGTCAATTCGCCGAGCGAGCGCGGTCGGTTACCGGCGTCACGGCCTTGTGATCGGAGAGGAAGCGAGGCTAGTGGACGTGCTGCCGCCCCGGCGCTGTAACCTCGGCGGGCATTGCAGCGAATAAGGCTATGCAGGCGTGCAGCCAGTGGAAGAGCGATTACGCAGCCTGATGATCGAGGCGCTGGCCGGCAATGAGCAGTCGTATCGACGCTTGCTCACCGAAGTCGGCAACCGGCTGCGCGCGTACTACGCCCGCAGGCTGGGGCCGGGTCACGCCGCCACGGAGGATCTCGTGCAGGAAGCCCTGCTCGCGGTGCACATGCGGCGTTTCACATACGACAGCGAGCGCCCGTTCACGGCGTGGCTGCACGCCATAGCCCGCTACAAGCTGATCGATTACCTGCGCAGGAGCCGGGCGCACCGGTCCCTACCGATCGATGATTTCGATGACCTCTTCGCCGTCGACGCCTCGGAGGCGGCGGGCGCCAGTCACGACATCGGGCAACTGCTCGAGGAACTGCCGCCGCGGCCACGCAGCTTCATCCGCGCGGTCAAGATCGACGGGCGCTCGATCGCCGAGGTCTCTGCTGGATCGGGCGTGTCGGAGTCGGCGGTGAAGGTCGCCATTCACCGCGGGTTGAAGCAGCTCGCAAAGCGATTGAGAGGAACCGACGCATCGTGATTACGACGCCCGACCTCATCGACACCTTGGCCAGCGGCCTGCAGCCCAAGCCGCCCCGCTATCTGGCGCGGCGGCTCGGTATCGGGTTCGGCATCGGAGCGGCGATCGCCTCTGTTGCGATGCTTCTGCTGTGGGGGCCACGTCACGACCTCGTGGCGGCACTGGCGGCGCCGCCGCTGTGGATCAAGTTCGCGTTCACGGGGCTCTTAATGCTCGCCGGACTTGCGGCTGCGTTTGATCTGTCGCGTCCGGATGGGCGTGTGCCCCGAGCGGTTTGGCTCGTCATTGCGGCGGTGCTGCTGGCGATGGGGCTGCTCGCGGTTCTGCAGCTTGCCAACGCATCGCCCGACGAGACTGGGTGGCTGCTGATGGGCGGAACGGCTGCGTCCTGCCCGTTGCTCATCATGGCTCTTGCGACGCCAGTGCTGGCGGGCGCACTATTGGCCATGCGAGCCCTGGCTCCGACGCAATTGACACTGGCCGGGGCGGCAGCAGGCTTAGCGGCGGGAGGCTCCGCCGCCTTCATCTACGCGTTTTCCTGCGATGAGAGCGCCATGCCGTTCGTGCTGATCTGGTACGGCCTCGGCATGGCGATTCCGACGGCGGTTGGCGCGCTCGTGGGGCCTCACCTGCTGCGCTGGTGACGGTCTCCGAAAAAGGGTGCACCGGCGCGGGGGGAGACGCGCCGGTGCGGCAGGGGCAAGCTAATGGGCCGAGAGGGCCACATGCGGGGAGGGGCTTGCCCTGCGTTGCATGAGCCGGCGTATGGTCACGTAGAACACCGGCGTGAAGAACAGGCCGAAGACGGTGACGCCGAGCATGCCGAAGAACACCGCTGTGCCGATGGCGTGGCGCAGCTCGGCGCCCGGGCCCTCGGCAATCATCAGCGGCACGACGCCGAGAATGAAGGCCAGCGAGGTCATCAGGATCGGGCGCAGGCGGAGGCGGCCGGCTTCGACCACCGCGTCGTCGGTCGACTGGCCCTGCTGCTCCAGGTCACGCGCAAATTCGACGATGAGGATGGCGTTCTTGGCGGCGAGGCCGACGAGCACGACGAGCCCTACCTGGGTCAGGATGTTGTTGTCCTGGCCCATCCACATGACGCCGCCGATAGCCGAGAGCAAGCACATCGGAACAATGAGGATGACGGCGAGCGGCAGCGACCAGCTCTCGTACTGCGAAGCGAGCACGAGATAGACGAAGACGACACTCAGCAGGAAGATGACGATGCCGCCTCCGGCCAGCCGCTGCTGATATGACAGCTCGGTCCACTCGATGGCGTAGTCGGCGCCGAGCGTCTTGGCGGCGACCTCCTCGACGAGGTCGAGGGCGGCGCCGGAACTGACGGCGGGGAGCGCCGCGCCGATGATCTCAGCCGTCGGGAACAGGTTGTATCGCGGCACGCGGTCGGGTCCGCTCTGCGTGCGGACGGTGGCAATCGAGCCGATCGGCACCATCGCGCCCGAGTCGCTGCGGGCCTTGAGGCGGCTGATCTGCTCGACGTCGAGCCGGTTCAATCCCTCCGCTTGGGCAATCACCTGATAGGTGCGACCCGATAGATTGAAGTCGTTGACGTAGGTGCTGCCGAGATAGGTCTCGAGCGTCTCGTGCACGCGCTCGACGGGCACGCCCAGCATCTCGGCCTGCGTGCGGTTGACGTCGAGGAAGTATTCGGGCGCCGAGGCGTTGAAGGGCGTGAAGGCGAATGCAATGCGCGGATCCTTGCGCAGGGCGGCAAGAAGCTGCTGCGTCGCCTGCTCGAGCGCGCGCGAGCCACGGTTGTTGATGTCCTCGACGCGCAGCGAGAATCCGCCGGAGGCGCCGATGCCGCGGATTGTGGGCGGCGCGATCACCGTGATCTGGGCGCCGGTGATGTCGGCAAAGCGCTTGTTGAGCTCGAGCTGGATGGCCGGCGCGGACTTCGCCTTGTCGCGGCGGTTCTCGAAGGCCTCGAGCTGGACGAAGACAACGCCGGCGCTGGAGCTGTTGGTGCCCGTCGCCAGCGACAGGCCCGGGAACATGTGCGCCCACTCGACGCCGGGGATTTCGCGCGAGCGCCTGCCGACCTCGCGCACGATCTCGTCGGTGCGCTGGAGCGAGGAGCCGGGCGGCAGCTGCGCGAGCGCGATGAGGTAGCCCTGGTCGGCGGCCGGAACGAAGCCGCGCGGCACCTGCACGAACGCCCACACGGCGGCGGCGATGAAGCCGGCATAAAGCACGAGCATGAAGCCGACGCGGCGGATCGCTTGGCGCGTCATGGCGGCATAGCCCGACGCCAGCCAATCGAAGAAGGCGTTGAAGCCTTTAATGAGCGGCTGGAGGAGGCGCGCCAAAACGCTCGGGCGCCGGTGGGCGTGCACGTCGTGGCCTTTGAGAAGCAGGCCGGCGAGGGCCGGGCTCAGCGTCAGCGAGTTGAAGGCCGAAATCAGGGTCGCGACGGCGATCACCACGGCGAACTGACGGAAGAACTCGCCGGAGATGCCGTCGAGGAACATGGTCGGCACGAACACCGAGGTCAGCACCAGCGCGATGGAGACGAGCGCGCCGCCGACCTCGTCCATGGTCTTGCGGGCGGCCTCCTTGGGCGAAAGTCCCTCGCGCAGATAGCGCTCGACGTTCTCGACCACGACGATGGCGTCGTCGACGACGATGCCGACGGCGAGGACGAGGGCGAACAGCGTCAGTGTGTTGATTGAGTAGCCGAGGGTGGCCATGACGGCGAAGGTGCCGACGAGCGAAACCGGAATCGCGAGGAGCGGAATGATCGTGGCGCGGCCGTTCTGCAGGAATACGATGACGACGAGCACAACCAGGCCGATCGCCTCGAAGATGGTGTGCTCCAGAGCTTCGATCGAGGTGCGCACGAAGAACTCGGTCGGGTTGTACGTCATGCGGTACTCGACGCCTGACGGGAAGGTCTCGGCGAGCTCGGCCATCTTGGCGGCGATGGAGGTTGAAGCATCGAGCGCGTTGGTGCCGGGGCGCTGGAAGAGCAGGAGCGCGATCACGGGCTCGTCGTTGATGTAGGCGTTGGTGCCGTAGTCGCGGGCACCGAGCTCGGCGCGGGCGACGTCGCGTACACGCACGACGCGGCCGTCATCGGTGCGCTTGATGATGATCTGCTCAAACTCTTGCGGCTCAATGAAGCGGCCCTGCACCGTGATCGAGGGCTGGAATGCGCGATCGGTCGGCACCGGAGGCTGGCCCAGGATGCCGCCCGCCACCTGCACGTTCTGCGCCCGCAGCGCGGCGACGACCTCGGCCGCGGAGAGCCCCATCTCGGCAACCTTGTCCGGGTCGAGCCAGACGCGCATCGCGTAGTCGCGGGCGCCGATATTCTGAACGCTACCGATGCCCGGCAAGCGGCTGAGGATCGGGATGACCCGCTGCGTGGCGAAGTTCGACAGATAAAGTTGGTCGCGGCTCTTATCCGGCGAGACGAGCTGCACGACGAGCAGGAAGTCGGGTGAGTTCTTCTGCACCGTGACGCCGACGCGGCGGACGACCTCGGGCAGGCGCGGCTCGGCCAGAGCCACGCGGTTCTGCACCAGCATCTGCGCCTTATCGAGGTCGGTGCCGATGCGGAAGGTGATGGTTAGGTTGAGACGGCCATCCTGGGTCGACTGCGACTGCATGTAGATCATGTCGTCGACGCCGTTCACCTCCTGCTCGATGGGCGTCGCCACGGTGTCGGCGATGGTCTTTGCGTTGGCGCCGGGGTACTGCGCCGTCACGGTCACCGTCGGCGGGATCACCTCAGGGTACTGCGAGATGGGAAGGCGGCTAGCGGCGACGGCGCCGATGATGAGGGTCGCGATCGACAATGCGATCGCGAACACGGGGCGGTCGATGAAGTAGCGGCCGATGTTCATCGGGCGATCTCCTCGGAGGGTACACCTGCAGTCTTGAGGTTGGGCGCGGGACGGACGGCGACCTCCTGGCCGGCGCGGATGCGCTGCAATCCGGAGGTGACGACAAGCTCACCCGGCGCGATGCCCTCGCGGATGACGCGCAGGCCGTCGACGATCGGGCCCAGCGTGACGTTGCGCAGCTCGGTCTTGCCGTCCTTGACGACAAAGACGACGCGGGAGGCCTGGTCGGTGGTGATGGCCTCGTCTGGAATCATCACCGCCTGATAGGCGCTGCTGCCCAAGAGCTGGACGCGGGCGAAAAGGCCCGGCGTGAAGATCAGATCCTTGTTGGTGACGATGGCCCGGGCCCGAACGGTCGCGCTTGCACGATCCACTTGGTTGGAGAGGAAGTCCATGGTGCCCGCGTGCGGGAAGCCCTTATCGTCAGGAAGCGCGATGCGAACCGGATTGGCGGTCTCGCGCGAGCTCGGCCGGGATCCGTTCTGAGCGGCGCGGGTGTACTTCAGGTACGCGTTCTGATCTATCTCGAAGACGACATGGATGGGGTCGATCGAGACGATGTTGGTGAGCAGCGTCGCATCGGCTTGGCCGCCGCTGATGAGATTGCCGACGCTGACGCGATGGGAATCGATGCGACCCGACACCGGCGCGCGCACTTCGGTGAATTCGAGCTCTAGGCGGGCGCGGTCGAGAGCAGCCTTGGCCATCTCGACGCGGGCCTCCGCTTGGCGCACGCCCGAAGAGCGCTCGTCGACGACCCGCTCAGGCACCGTCTGCGACGGCCGCAGGGCAGCGGCGCGCGACAGCTCTTGGCGGGCGAAGGCGAGAGCAGACTCCGCAGCACGAAGATCGGCTTCAGCAGACTCGACGGCGAGCTTGAACGGGCGCTGATCGATGGTGAACAGGAGATCGCCCTCGCTCACCATCTGCCCGTCCTT
>Ga0164243_10009092_pt1 | contig 14512 bp, 18 predicted proteins | sample OricompcompostOP_FD_108781 | JGI IMG/M metagenome (GOLD analysis project Ga0164243, IMG submission 108781) | Organic Plus compost microbial communities from Emeryville, California, USA - Original compost - Organic plus compost (OP) | ecosystem: Engineered > Solid waste > Mixed feedstock >... | reverse complement strand
GTTGAGCAGCGTCGCCATCACGATCGGCGCGCCGGAGATGTGCGTGACCCGATGCTCGACGATGGCGTCGTACATCGCCTTCGCTCGCACCCAGCGCAGGCACACGTGCGTGCCTGCGACCACCGAAACCGACCACGGAAAGCACCAGCCGTTGCAGTGGACCATCGGCAGCGTCCACAGATAGACCGCGTGCTGCCCCATGCCGGCTTCGAAGGTGTTGGCGTAGCACATCAGCGCCGCGCCGCGATGATGGTAGACGACGCCTTTCGGATTGCCGGTCGTCCCCGACGTATAGTTGAGGGCGATGGCGTCCCATTCGTCGGACGGCCATTCCCATTCGAACTCCGGATCGCCCGAGGCGATGAGCGCCTCGTAGTCGACGTCGGACAGGCGCTCGCCCGTCTGCGGAAACTCGGGGTCGTCGTAGTCGACCACCGGCGGTTTCACCTTTGCCTGCTCCAGCGCCGCCTTCGATAGCGGCGCGAACTCGCGGTCCGTGATGTAGAATTTGGAATCGGCGTGATCGAGCTGGAAAGCCACGATCGGCGGATCGAGGCGCGTGTTGAGCGAATGCAGGACGGCGCCGATCATCGGCACCGCGTAGTGCACCTCGAGCATCGGCGGCGTGTTCGCCAGCATGACCGAGACCGTATCGCCCTTACCGATGCCCCGCGCCTTGAGTGCCGAGGCGAGCCGCCGGCAGCGCGCATAGAACTCCGCGTAGGTGAAGCTCTGCTTGCCGTGAATGATGGCCGGGTGATTGGGATAGATGAGCGCCGCCCGCTGCAGGAATTGGAGCGGCGTCAGCGGCTGGTAGTTGGCGGGATTCTTATCGAGGTTCTCTTCAAACGGATTGGAAGGCATGGCAGGCCGGCGCTCGGTGAATGGCTGCTGCGAAGTATCCGCAATGTCGGGAAAACGCTAGCGAAAGCCGGGCCGACGGGCAACGAAGATATGGGCCGGGCAAGCGTTGGGTGAAGATGCTGCCCAATCCTCCAAAATCTGCACCGCACACCCTGTCGCGACGGAGAATACGGCGCTAATCTGTTGACTATCGCATGGTCTTTACGTGGGAGACGGCCATGACCGAGCTGAAGCAGCAGACGATCGCACTGTGGATCTTGCTGATGTTGCTCATTCTCGTGCCCTGGGCACTCGAATAGGCATTTCGCGCCCGGCGGCGGCTCCCCACCGGGGAGTCGCCGGGCGCCAGCAAAGACTTACTCTTGATCTTCCTCGTCGCGGCGCTCGCCGCCGGACAGCTCCTTGAGCTTGGCGAGGACGCGTGCCTGCTCTTCCTGCTCGGTTTCCTCGCGCTCCTCGACGTGGCGCGGCTGCATGATCTCGACCTTGCGCTCCGTCGGACCGGCCGTCGTCTCCTCCGTCGGCAGCAGCGTCCCGGCCTTCTCGAGCCCGGGCACGTCCTTGCGCTCGCGCTCGAGCCGGCGCGCCGCCTTCTTCACCTCGGCATCGAGGTCGATCTGCGAGCAAAGCCCCAGAGTGACGGGGTCCTGCGGGGTGAGGTTCGGCGCATTCCAGTGCGAACGGTCACGGATCTGCTGGATGGTCGGCTTGGTCGTGCCGACGAGGCGCATGATCTGGCTGTCTTTCAGCTCGGGATGATTGCGCAACAGCCAGAGCACGGCGTTCGGCCGGTCCTGGCGCCGCGACACCGGCGTGTAGCGCGGCCCCTTGCGGGTCGGCGTCTCGGGAACGACCACCTTCGGCTCGGCGAGGTGCAGGTCACGCGAAGGGTCGCGCTCAGCCTCCTCGATCTCCTCGCGCGTCAACTGCCCGGAGGTGACGGGATCGAGGCCTTTGATGCCTTGCGCCACATCGCCGTCGGCAATTCCCTTTACTTCCAGGACGTGCAAACCGCAAAAGGCGGCGATCTGCTCGAACGTCAGCGAAGTGTTCTCGACGAGCCAAACGGCCGTCGCCTTGGGCATCAGGGGTCTGCGGTCGCTCATAGGGGCTTGACCTCCGGCTTCCTGCGTTGGTCCGCAGGGCCACGTCTTGTCGTTCAACTGGGGAATGCGCGCCTTATAGACCTTGAGGGCCTGCCCGGCAACCCAAGCCGTAACGCCTTGGTTGAGGGCCGGTTCGCCACCCGTGTTGCCCCCGTGTTGCCCATGGCAGGCGGCGCGGATAGTGTGCCGCCGGCCGCCAGGGCGGCGACGGGATGGGAAGGGCAGCAGGCATGGAAGCAACGCCTAAGAGCGTTTATTTCGAGGATCTTAGCGTCGGGCAGGAAGCAAGCTCGAGCAACACGGTGACGGCCGACGTCATCCGCGCCTTTGCCGATGTCTCCGGCGACCATAACCCCGTGCACGTCGACGCCGACTATGCCGCCACCACCATCTTCAAGGAGCGCATCGCCCACGGCATGCTGTCGGCAGCCTTCATCTCCGCCGTGTTCGGCATGCACCTTCCTGGCCCGGGTGCGATCTACATCTCGCAGACGTTGAACTTCAAGGCACCGGTGAAGATCGGCGACGTCCTCGTGACGACGGTGAAGGTGGCCGAGCTGGTGCCCGACAAGAGGCGCGCCCGCTTCACCACCGTCTGCAGCGTCGACGGCAAGCCCGTGGTCGAGGGCGAAGCCGTGCTCATGGTGCCGAAGCGGCCGGCTTGAGGTGCCGCTCAGCGGTGGCGCGCGAAGCCTGCGAAGTGACTGGAGAACGGCGTGTGGCGCCCATGCCCGACGATCGCGTCGGCGATGATGGTGCCCGCCACCGTGACGATGATGCCGATGACGATCTGCCCGATCCAGCCTTTCATGGCGCAGACCATGCTAGGAAGCGGCGGCGGAATTTGGACGCCTGACAGGTAAGCGGATGCGCATCGTCCACGGCTACCGTAATGTTCCCGAGGAGGCGCGTGGCGCCGTGCTCGCCATTGGCAATTTCGACGGCGTGCATCGCGGCCATCAGGCGCTGCTTGCTACCGCCGTCGCTACCGGCCGCGAGCTTGGCGTGCCCGCTGGCGCGCTCGTCTTCGAGCCGCATCCGCGCGAGTTCTTCCATCCCGAGGAGCCGCACTTTCACCTGACGCCGCTGGCACAAAAGCTGAAGCTCTTTGAGCATGCGGGGCTCGATCTCGCCGTCGTCATCACCTTCGACGCCGACTTCGCCGGCCTCACCGCCGACGAGTTCGTCAAGCGTGTCCTCGTCGACGGGCTCGGCGCCCGCCAGATCGTCATCGGCCACGATTTCTTCTTCGGCAAAGGACGCGGCGGCACGCCAGAGACGATGCGCGCGACGGCCGACAGCCTGGGCTTCGGCCTCACCATCATTCCACCCGTCGCCGAGGACGGCGAAGTGTTCTCGTCCAGCGCCATACGCTTGCGTCTCGCACAAGGCGACGTGAAGGGCGCCGCGCATTTGCTTGGACGCACATGGCGTGTCGAGGGCGTGGTCGTCGGCGGCGCCAAGCGCGGCACCGGGCTCGGCTTTCCCACCGCCAACATTCCGCTGCCGCGCGGCACCGCGCTCGGTCACGGCATCTACGCGGCGCGCGTCATCTTCAATGGAGAGCGCCACGACGCCGCCGCCTACCTCGGCACGCGGCCGACCTACGACAACGGCATGCCGGTGCTCGAAGTATTCCTCTTCGACTTCGACGGCGACCTCTACGGCAAAACCATCGAGGTGGAGTTCGTCGACTTCATCCGCGCCGACCGAAAGTTCGATTCGAGCGAGGCACTGATCGCGCAGATAGGACGCGACGTAGCCCAGGCCCGCACCATCCTCGCCGCCGATCCCGGTTGATGCATCGGCACATTCCAAACGTCATCCCGGCGCAGGCCGGAATCCACGTAACTCTCCGTAATCTCAACGTCCGGCTGACGTTGAAGTTGCTCACTAATGCACCATTTCAGCCGACTGCCCGCTGAAGCTGGCGTGGGTGCCGGCCTACGCCGACATGACGGAGTTGGGAAGGCAAGCGCGCGCCTAGATATACGGGCGGCATGTTGCTAGAACGCCGGCTTGAAACCGGGGCGATGCGACGATGGCGAAGGACAACGGCGGCGACGGCGCTGCCAAGGCGAAGCAGGCCAAGACGGAGGCTGGCGCACCCGCCGAAGGTGGGCGCGACTGGAGCAAGACGCTGTTCCTGCCCAAGACCGACTTCCCGATGAAGGCCGGACTGCCGGAGCTCGAGCCGCGCCTGCTCGCGCGCTGGAGCGAGATCGGCCTTTACCAGCGCCTGCGCGAGAAAGGCCGCAACCGGCCGAAGTTCCTGCTCCACGACGGGCCGCCCTACGCCAACGGCAACATCCACATCGGGCACGCGCTGAACAAGATCCTCAAGGATCTCGTCGTCAAGTCGCAGCAGATGCTCGGCCACGATTCCAACTACGTGCCCGGCTGGGACTGCCACGGCCTGCCCATCGAATGGAAGATCGAGGAGAACTACCGCGCCAAGGGCCGCAACAAGGATGCGGTACCGATCAACGAGTTCCGCCGCGAGTGCCGCGACTTCGCCGCCCACTGGATCGACGTGCAGCGCGCCGAGTTCAAGCGCCTCGGCGTCATCGGCGACTGGGACCATCCCTACAGGACGATGGACTACGCAGCCGAGGCGATCATCGCTGGCGAGCTGATGAAGTTCGCCATGAACGGCACGCTCTATCGCGGCTCCAAGCCCGTGATGTGGTCGGTGGTCGAGAAGACGGCGCTCGCCGAGGCCGAGGTCGAGTATCAGGACTATCAGTCGGATACGATCTGGGCGAAGTTCCCGGTGCGCAACGTGCCCAAGGGCTCGCCGCTCTATGGTGCCTCGGTGGTCATCTGGACGACGACGCCATGGACCATCCCCGGCAACCGCGCCATCTCGTTCTCATCCAAGATCGCCTATGGCCTCTACGAGGTGACGGCGGCGCCCGACGGCAATTGGGCGAAGGTCGGCGATAAGCTGGTCCTTGCCGACAAGCTCGCCGCCGACGTCATGAAATCCGCCAAGGTCGAGGCATCGGAGCGTCGCGCCGATGTCTCCGGTGAGGAGCTGTCCGCGCTCATCGCCGCGCACCCGCTCGCCGCGCTCGGCTATGACTTCGACGTGCCGCTGCTCGATGGCGACCACGTCACCGACGATACCGGCACCGGCTTCGTGCACACCGCGCCCGGGCACGGCGCCGACGACTACAACATCTGGATCGCCAGCCAGAAGATGCTGCGCGAGCGCGGCATCGACACGACCATCCCCTTCACGGTCGACGCCGACGGCGTCCTCACGAAGGAGGCGCCGGGCTTCGAAGGCAAGCGCGTGCTCAACGACAAGGGCGACAAGGGCGATGCCAACGACGCCGTCATCAAGGCCCTCGCCGAAGCCGGCAACATCATCGCCCGCGGCCGCCTGAAGCACCAATACCCGCACTCCTGGCGCTCCAAGAAGCCTGTTATCTTCCGCAACACGCCGCAGTGGTTCATCGCCATGGACAAGCCCGTCAAGGGCATCCCCAAGAGCGCCAACCAGACGCTGCGCCAGCTCGCCGTGAAAGCGATCGAGGAGACGGAGTGGGTGCCGGGCGTCGGCGAGAACCGCATCCGCGGCATGGTCGAAGGTCGCCCCGACTGGGTCGTCTCGCGCCAGCGCGCCTGGGGCGTTCCCATCGCCGTGTTCCGCAACAAGGACACCGGCGAGGTCATCCCGTCGCAGAAATTCGCCAAGTCGAAAGAGCTGATCGCGCGCATCACGCAGGCCTTCGCCGAGAAGGGCGCCGACGTCTGGTTCGAGGACGGCGCGGCGCAGCGCTTCCTCGATGGCCTCGTCGATGATCCGGCGCCGTGGGAGCAGGTGCGCGACATCCTCGATGTGTGGTTCGATTCTGGCTCGACTCACGCCTTCACCATCGAGGACCCGCAGCACTTCCCGACGCTCGCCGGCGTGAAGCGCGTGCGCGACGGCGGCAAGGACCTCGTGATGTATCTCGAAGGCTCCGACCAGCACCGCGGCTGGTTCCAGTCATCGCTCCTTGAATCGTGCGGGACGCGCGGACGCGCGCCCTACGACATCGTCCTGACGCACGGCTTCGTGCTCGACGAGAAGGGGCAGAAGATGTCGAAGTCGCTCGGCAACGTCGTCGCGCCGCAGGACGTGATGGCGAGGTCGGGCGCCGACATCCTGCGCCTCTGGGTCGCCGCCTCCGACTACTCGGACGATCTGCGCATCGGCCCGGAGATCCTGAAGACCTTCGTCGAGACCTATCGCAAGCTGCGCAACACGCTGCGCTGGATGCTCGGCGCGCTCGCGCACCTCGATGAGGACGAGCGCGTCAAGTTCAAGGACATGCGCGAGTTCGAGCTCGAGCGGCTGATGCTGCACCGCCTGACCGAGCTCGATCAGGAGGTACGCACTGCCTACCTCGCCTACGACTATCGCAAGATCGTCGCCGTCCTGTCGCAGTTCATGAACACCGAGCTGTCGGCCTTCTATTTCGACATCCGCAAGGACGCGCTCTACTGCGAGCCCTATTCGAGCATGAAGCGCCGCGCCGCGCTCACCGTCATCGATGAGATCTTCAAGGCGCTTCTCGCCTGGCTCGCCCCGATCTTGTCGTTCACCGCCGAGGAGGCCTGGCTCGCGCGCGTACCGGACCGCGACGGCTCGGTGCACCTCGAAGTGTTCCCCGAGCTTGATGCGACTTGGCGCGATGACGATCTCGCCAGGAAGTGGGAGCGTGTGCGCGACGTTCGCCGCGTCGTCACCGGCGCCTTGGAATTGGAGCGCGCCGCAAAGCGCATCGGCTCGAGCCTCGAGGCGGCGCCGGAGGTCTACGTGGCGGACAAGGAGTTCCTGCGCGCCCTCGAGGGCATCGACCTCGCCGAGGTATCGATCACCAGTCAGGCGCGCCTCATCGCCAAGGCCCCGCCCGAGGGCGCCTTCACCCTCCCTGACGTCCCAGGCGTCGGCGTGGTGCCGAACCGCGCCGAAGGCAAGCGATGCGCCCGCTCCTGGCGCATCCTCCCCGACGTCGGTGCCGATCCGGAGTTCCCCGACCTGTCGCCGCGCGATGCCGCCGCGGTGCGCGAGTTCGACGCCCGCGCTGCCGAAGGTGCTGCATGACCGCCGGGAGTACCTCGACCCGCGGCTGGCTCTGGGGCCCCTTCTCGCGCCTCGGCCTTTGGGTGTTCCTCATCACCCTGGTGCTCGATCAGGCGCACAAGTGGTGGATGCTGCATGTCTACGACATCGCCGCGCGCGGGCGGGTCGCGGTCACGCCGTTCCTCGACCTCGTCTATGTGAAAAACATCGGCATCAGCTACTCGATGTTCGACCAGGAGAGCTATGCCGGACAGCTCATGCTGGCCGCCTTCGGCCTCGTCGCGACCCTTGCGCTGTGGGTCTGGCTGGCGCGCGGCGGGACGGGCCGGCTGCTGGCCATATCCCTGGGACTGATCATGGGCGGCGCCATCGGCAATGCCATCGACCGGGTGGTGCTCGGCGGAGTTGCCGACTTTTTCTCCCTGCACGCCTTCGGCTTCTATTGGTATGTCTTCAACATAGCCGATGTGGCCATTGTGGCCGGCGTCGCAGGGCTGCTATATGACTCCCTGTTGGCGAGTCGCAAAGACGCCGCAAAGTCGTTGTAGCGCAGGACATTAGCGTAGGGCGCTACCGCGACGTGAGTGCGGGGATACGCGCCACGGGGGAGCAGCATGTCGCCGAAATTTTCTCCTGCCAGCTCTGTCCTGCCACTGCTTGCCACGGGCCTGACGTTGCTTGTCGCCGGCTGCGGCACCGACGACATCCAGTTCAACGGCGGCATCTTTGACGCGGTCGGTCTGTCCGATGCCGGCAAAACCAAGACCACCCAGCCCAAGCTCGCCGAACGCGCCCCGCTCGTCGTGCCGCCCACGCTCGACCGGCTGCCGACCCCCGGTGAGGCTCCCGTTGCACCGGCCCAGATCGCCGACATCAACGATCCTGACGTCGCAAAGGCCAAGTCGCGTTCCGAGCTCGAGGCCCAGCAGGAAGAGTATTGCCGCAAGAACTTCGACGATGCGCGCGCTCGCGGCGACGATTCGGCCTACAGCGTCGAAGGCCCGCTCGGCCCGTGCCGCCCATCAGTGCTGACGGCGATCAAGAAGTGGAACAACAGCGGCGACGACGCCGACGCGCAGTAGCGCGCGCAACGCACTCAGCACCCGGACTGCAGTTCACACGCCGCGGCAGCGCATGAGACGGCGAGCAGATGAGCATGTGCTCTCGAAGCCAACCGACGTGCTGCAACGCAATGCCAGCCGGCGAGCAGTATTCACCTCAAACTTCGAAAGAATCCGGTTGCGGCCAGGGGTGCGGCAACCTATACCGAGCACGGGGGGACGAGCCCAATTTTCGTCCTCCACTCAAGGAGGAAACTACCAATGAAGATCTGGAACAAGCCGCAGGTGCGCGAGCAGGAAGTTGGCCTCGAGGTCACCTCCTACATGCCGGCCGAGATCGACATCATCTAACGCTGTCGATTGACTGCGGTATCGATGCGGTGGTCGAGAAATCGACCGCCGCATTTTTCTTTGCCCGACACCTTGCCGCTACGAGGCCGTGAGATTCGTCTCGTCCGCCCGGCGGCCGGCTCCCCGGAGGGGAATCGCCGGGCGCAAAAATCATCTATCGAACTTGCCCTCGACCTTCGCCACCCACGTCTCGAACGAGCTGCGCAGGATGTCGACGTCGTAGCGAATGCCCTCGAGCACGCCGTTGGGATGATCGGCGCGCGCATCCAGCTTGCGCCGGATGTCGCTGTGCATCTCGATCATCTTGTTCCAATCCTTCTGCGCTTCGGCGTTGAGATCGCCGCGCGCCCCGAGCGATGATCTTGCCGCGTGGATACGCTGCTCGAGATCGTCGAGCTTGCTCTTGGTATCGATGACGGGATCCTGGCTCATGTCGCTCTCCCTCGAGCTGGTGATGCGCGTAGTTGCTGGTCGCTAGATGGGGCGACCTTGCGCGGCACCCTAGGGCCGACTGCTATCCATTTCGTCAAAGGGCAATCCGCGCCATCGCAAATTGAGCTGCATTTGCTTGGCCTTGCTTAACTGGGAATGAAGCGAGGTTGAGAAATGGTCGATTGCCGCGGCCGGCGTGCGCCCCGCGTGGGCATCGCCTCGCGAGCATGGCAGACACGATCATGCCGGTGCTCCGACGAGCACAGCCCCTGGCGACCGGCCCAACAGGCCAAGCCAACTATCCAATGCCGACCTGGCCGAGCAGCCCGGCGATGGCAGCGATCAGCAGAAGTCCAACGAAGAACCAGGTGATCGCGCTATCGCTCAGGCTTGCAAGCGCCTGCGTCCGTTTGCGTGGCATGGCATCTCCTCATAGAGCCCATCAACACGCACTGGCCACTTCCTCTGTATACGAGGTTTTTTGAGCTTCGCTGATTTGCCCATTCCAGTGCCAGAAGAATTGCAGTGGCCCGCCTATCCAGCTTCGCAATTGCGATATGAGCGCGGCGCCCTGTGGCCGGAGCAGGATTTCAACAGCGAATTTGGCGACTTGCCGCGCTTCGACCGGTGCGGAGGGCATGGAATCAGTTAGCTCCGGTAAGAGCGCCACCGGCGATTGGCCGCGCGCGTTCCTGGAGGGCGGGCGATGCTGCCGACAATCCGCATGAGCTGCTTCGTGATCGGCCTTGCCGCTGCGTCGCTGGTTCTCGGCGGTTGCGCCGCTGATGCGATACGCTCGGGCACCGTGACCAAGCACTATCGCCGCGCCAAGCCGGACAAAGACGTCGCGCGCAAAGAGGCTCCCTCCGACATCGACACGGGCTCGATCCCCAAGGAGACGGACCCGGTCACCTCCAGGAAGGATCCGCGCTGGCAGTGGTGCGAGCAGCGCCACGTCGACCACCAAGCCGGCAAGGCCCCTGGCGGTGCTACCGACCTCGCCAAAAAGCTCGAGGACGATCGCATCTGCGCTGCCGTATATCAGCGCGGCTGATCCAACACATTCAGATTGCTTGGTGAACGGACCTCGAGGTCCTGTCCGCCCCGAGTTGCAGCGCGGCGTCTTCAAGATGCGCCGGCTGTCTTCCGACTCCATCTCGACAAAAAAACGCCGTGGATATGTGTTGCACTCCGGTCAGCGGGGGAATGCACCAGACCAGTTTCATGTGGAAGGCGCGCAAAAGAGCGCAGGAGGTGACCTCGTGTTCAATTCGATGACCAATGCCAACAACGGCCTGCCCCAGTCCAAGTCGGGCCCCACCCCGCTCGGCACGCCGGCACCGGCAGCAACACCCGCGCGCAATGCGCCATCGCCGTTTGAAAAATCCGCCACCGCAACGAGCGGCACGTCGGTTATCGGCACCGACCTCACCATCCTCGGCGACCGCATCACCATCATCTCCGCCAACAAGCTGCAGGTCGACGGCGACGTGCGCGGCAACGTGCACGGCAAGCAGGTCGTCATCACCGAGGAAGGCTCGGTGGTCGGCATGGTCTGCGCCGAGGCCATCGAGGTTCGCGGCGGCGTTCGCGGCTCCATCCGCGCCGTCACCGTGAAGCTGCAGGCGACGGCCCAGGTCGAAGGCGACATCACCCATCAGAAGCTGTCGATCGCCGAGGGTGCCGAATTCGACGGCCGCGTAAAGCTCTCCAAGGACATCAACGAGTTGATGCCGGTTCTCGATCCGGAAGTCATCGAGCGTGAACGCCTCAACGGCGGCGCCGGCAGCTTTCCAACGGGTAGCTGATCATAATGTAAGCGTACGAGGAGGAAACATGACTCTGGCCGAGGCGCTCGCCGCCGAGCGCGAGAGAAAACGGCTCGAAGCCGAGGAAGCGGCGACAAAGCGGGAGGTGGGCAGGGCTGTGCTGCAAGCGTTGGCACAGCGCCTCAACGCCGACCCGCTCCCCACCTGGTTCTTCATCTCCAAGGGCGACGAGGTTCTCGTCGCCCACACCAGGAACGGAGCAACGTCGCGCCAGCTTGTCGGCACATGGGCTGTCGCCGATGACATGCGGCTTGTCTTCGATGATGAATCCACCGAGTGGATCACCGCCGAGAGTTGCGCGCGTGTCATCGACGAGGCGGTGAAGATCACCGCCCGGTTCATCGTCGAGGCAGAAAGCCGCAATCCGTTGCCGATACGTGAGCTGAGTCAGCTACCTCAGCGCGCCTGACGCTGCGGTAACTCACTCGGCAGCGATCATCGCTTCCACGGCAGCATCGTGCGCGGCGCCGTTCGGCTGCTCGAGCATGCCGAGCGCGTGCAAGTAGACTTCGAGCACCGCGTCCTCCTCCTGGCGCTCGGTGGCGCTCTTCTTGCGCAACCGCACGACCTGGCGCAGCACCTTGACATCGAAGCCGAGGCCCTTGGCCTCGAGGAACTTGTCGCGGATATCGCCGGCGAGTGCTTTCTTCTCTTCCTCGAGCCGCTCGATCTGCTCGACGAGCTGACGCAACTGCTTTTGCGCCGAGGCCTGTAGCGTCGTCATCCCTCTTCTCCCGTCGTGATGATGAGAAAACGCTATGCGGGCCGCCTTGCCGCTTCAAGGCGAGGCGACGAGCCATCCATAGGAATCTTGATTTGCCCCTGCGGCGTGAGCGTCACACATGCGTGCCGCTGCGAAAGTTGTTGCACGCTGGATCCCGGCAACACGTGCCGGGAGGACATCAAAGCTGCGCTACTTATGCGTGCCGGCGCTCGAAGCCGCGAATTTCTCCAGCGCTTCCGGCGAGGCTTCCGTCTGATAGCGCTGCTGCCACTCCTTGTAGGGCATGCCGTAGACGATCTCGCGCACTTCGTCCTTGCCGAGCGTGATGCCGCGCTCCCCCGCCGCATCCTGGTACCAGTTGGAGAGGCAGTTGCGGCAGAAGCCGGCGAGGTTCATCAGGTCGATGTTCTGCACGTCGGTGCGCTCGCGCAGATGTTGAATGAGCCGCCTGAAGGCGGCCGCCTCGATCTCGGTCGTCGTCGCCGCATCTATCTCGGTCATGCGCTGCTCCTTTGCGCCGGGCTTGTGTAGGGCGGCGCACCCTCGCTATCGGTGTGCGAGCCGAAGTACTCCACGCGATGCATCGCCACGCGGATGTCGTCACGGGCAAATACGGCCTGCACCGCCGCCACCAGGCGCTGCGCCCACGCAAGCTGCCCCTCCGGCGTGCGAATGAGGTCCTGGCGTATCTCGATGATGGTGTGAGCGAGCCCGCGCCGCGTTCCATGTTGCCACATGCAGTCGCCGGCGAGCTTGCCGTCATAGGGCTCGTTTTCGCCCACGACGATGTCGCGGTCCGAGCGCAGCGCCTCAAGCAGCGGCACCGAGAAGCGGTAGTCGCGGTCCCACAGGATGGCCGCATGCCACGGGCGCGTGGTGCCCTTCCAGCTATCCGTGAAGCTGTGAATGGACAGCAGCACCGGCGGCACACCGGCAGCGACGGAGCTTTCGATCAGCCCGTCGATACGCTGGTGATAGGGCTCATAATACTGGCGCACCCGCCGCGCGCGCTCTTCGGCGTCGACATGGCGGTTTCCCGGCACCACCGCACCATCGGAGATGCGCATGATGAGGGTTGGGTCGTCGAGCCCGCGGTTGGGGTCGATCAGCAGGCGCGAGAAGCGCGTCATGATGGCCGGCGCCCCCAGCATGGCCGCGGCGTGGCGCGTGACCGCCTCAGCGCCGATATCATAGGCGATGTGGCGCGTGAGCTCGGCGGGCGGCAGCCCCAAGGTGCCGTATTCGCTCGGGAGGGCGTTGACGGCGTGGTCGCACAGCAGCAGCAGGCCGGTGTCGAACCGGCCGGGAATCACTTCGTAGCTGTCGGTAACGAGGGGGGGCGCGAGCTGGAAGGGCTCGCGTCCGTGGGAGTCGAGCATGGGGCAAATATAGCTTTGCCGACGCGCTCAGAAAACCACCCGCGTCGCAGAGCCGCTTGACGCGACTGGTACTATTGCGCAAATCAGCGCCGGGATAGGGGCATAGGCACAACTGATGACCGCAACCGGCGTTTGGACGTCTCGCTTTCGCATCCGCGGCCACGCCCCGCTGGATCGCGGGCAGAAGACGCGCGCGCGTCCCGGCACCGTCCAATCTCAATGCCGCCAAGTTCCTGGAAAACAAACGTCGCTGCCGCCCCATCCGACCCAGCACCCGCGGATGATTAATTTTTCAATGCGCCGAAGCGGTCCGCTTCCCGGGCGCAAAGGCCGGGCGAGTGCCCAGGCAGCGGCGCGGGTTGCCTAGGTGAGCGGAGCAGACCGAAGTGCGAGCCCAGCGAGGAGTTTGGAAGCGGCGTGGAAGGCGGGCGCTGGCTGCCGGCCTTATCCTGCCGCTGTTCGCGCTCCCTGCCGCCGAGGCGCACGCCGACCTCAAGCTGTGCAACTCGACCTCGAGCCGTATCGGCGTTGCCGTGGGCTATCAGGATGCGACCGGATGGGCGACCGAGGGCTGGTGGAACATCGCCTCGCAGACCTGCGAGACGCTGCTCAAGGGCGCCGTCCCCAGCCGCTTTATTTACATTCATGCTCTAGACTACGACCGGGGTGGGGAATGGGTCGGCACGAACTACATGTGCACCGCCGAGAAGTCGTTTGCCATCCGCGGTGTCCAGGACTGTCAGCGGCGCGGCTTCAAGCGCACCGGTTTCTTCGAAGTGGATACGGGCGAGTCGCAGGAGTGGACCATCCGCCTCACCGACCCCGAGGCGAGTGAAAAATGAGACGTAAAAGAAGGGTCAAGGTCGTCGCGACCTTAGGGCCTGCCTCGTCGGCTACGGAAATGATCGAGCGCCTGTTCCTCGCGGGCGTCGACGTCTTCCGCATCAACATGAGCCACTCCTCGCACGAGACGGCGCGGACGCTGCAGAACTCCATTCGCTGGGTCGCCAAGCGCCATCGCCACCCGATTGGCATCCTCGCCGACCTGCAAGGCCCGAAGTTCCGCCTCGGCGAGTTCTCCGGCGGCCGCGTGTTCGTCAACGACGGCGCCATCTTCCGTTTCGAGCGCACCGAGAAGCCGGGCACCTCCGAGGGCGTATTCCTGCCCCATCCGCAGATCTTCGCCGCCGTCGAGCCCGGGCACACGCTGCTGCTCGACGACGGCAAGTTGCGCATGCGCGTCATCGAGAAGAAGAACAACCAGATCGCCGCCGAGGTGCTGGTCGGCGGCGCCCTGTCGAGCCGCAAGGGCATCAGCCTGCCCGATACCTTGCTGCCCATCGGGCCCCTGACCGAGAAGGACCGCGCCGACCTCGCCTACGTCTTGAAGCTCGGCGTCGACTGGATCGCGCTGTCCTTCGTGCAGCGTGGCGAGGACATCGAGGAGGCCCGCAAGCTCATCGGCGATCGCGCGGCCATCATGTCCAAGATCGAGAAGCCATCGGCCATCAACGATCTCGACGCGGTCATCGCGGCGTCCGACGGCCTCATGGTGGCGCGCGGCGACCTCGGCGTCGAGATGCCGGTCGAGCGCGTGCCCGGCCTGCAGAAGCAGATCACGCGCAAGGCGCGCGCCGCCGGCAAGCCGGTGGTGGTCGCAACGCAGATAATCGAGAGAATGACCTCCGC
>Ga0164243_10009091_pt1 | contig 14513 bp, 15 predicted proteins | sample OricompcompostOP_FD_108781 | JGI IMG/M metagenome (GOLD analysis project Ga0164243, IMG submission 108781) | Organic Plus compost microbial communities from Emeryville, California, USA - Original compost - Organic plus compost (OP) | ecosystem: Engineered > Solid waste > Mixed feedstock >... | reverse complement strand
TCGGTGAAGAACGCCTCGGACGCGCCCTTCGCCGCGAGGAACGCCCGCATGCGCGTGATCGGGTCGCGCTGCGCCCACTCCTGCTCCTCGTCGGAGCCGCGGTACTTCGTGGGGTCGTCGCTCGTGGTGTGCGCTCCGAGGCGGTACGTCACGGCCTCGATGGCGCGGGGACCGCCACCGGCTCGCGCCTCGTCGAGTGCGACGCGCGAGACGGCGTAGCTGGCGAGCACATCGTTGCCGTCGACGCGGACGCTGGGGATGCCGTAGCCCTCGCCGCGCTGCACGAGCGGCACGCGCGACTGCGTCGTCACCGGCACGGAGATGGCCCAGTGATTGTTCTGCAGGAAGAACACCGTCGGCGCCTGGTAGCTGGCGGCGAAGACCATGGCCTCGTGCACGTCCCCCTGGCTGGACGCGCCGTCGCCGTAGTACACGATGACGGCCTCGTCGCGGTCGGCGTCACCGGTGCCGGTGCGGCCGTCGAACGTGAGGCCCATGGCGTAGCCGGCGGCGTGCAGCGTCTGCGAACCGAGCACCAGCGTGTAGAGGCGGGTGTTGCCGTTCTTCGGGTCGGTGGAATCCCAGCCGCCGTGCGAGACGCCGCGCATGAGCTTGATGATGTCGAGCGGGTCGACGCCGCGGATGCGTGCCACCACGTGCTCGCGATACGAGGGGAAGATCGTGTCCTGCGCCCTGGCCGCGTGCGCCGAGCCCACCTGCGCCGCCTCCTGCCCGCGGCTCGGCGGCCACAGGGCGAGCTGACCCTGCCGCTGCAAGTTCGTGGCCTGGGTGTCGATCGCACGGATGACGACCATGTCGCGGTAGAACTGCTCGAGCTCGGCGTCGCCGAGGGCATCGATCAGCGGCAGATAGCGTTCGGCTGCGGGGCTCGCGGCGAAGCGCCCGTCGGCTTCCAGGACGCGGACGAGGGGGGTCTCTGGGCTGGTCACGACCCCCACGCTACCCGCGCCCACATGCCCGGTCACGCATACCTAGGAGGCCCTTGCATCTGCCTGGAGCCCGGAGAAAAGCCCCGATCAGCGCAAGGAGGTGTGCCGGTCGACTGCGCGCGCTCCCCACCACGCCATCAGGGCGATCAGCGCGGCGCTGGTGAACACGAAGCCGAGTCCGAGCACGTTCGGCGGCTGCGTGCTGCCGGTCGCCGGATCGTCGCCGAGGACGGCGATGAACTCGTTCAGCATCCCGCGCGGCACGAGCGAACCCGCATCCGGCCCCACCATGACGACCCCGAAAGGAACGACCATGATCGCCGCGAACGTCACCACCTGCATGACGAGGTAGACGAGCACGGCGCCGAGCACCGGTGCGCCGAACCCGAGATGATTGAACCGGCCCTGCGCGCCGATGGACATGATGCCGGCGCCGACCACGACGAGGTAGGCGATCTGCAGCAGCAGGGCGGCCGCGGCGAACCATGCCATCCACGGCTCGACCATGCCCAGCCCCGTACGCAGGAACTCGAGGGGCTCCTGTCGCTGCGAGAGCGCGAAGGCCACCGCGGCTCCGACGAGGCCGAGCGCACTCAGCGCGGCACCGACGACCGCCACGGTCAGCCCGTAGACGACCTTGGCGAAGAACAGCGTGCGTCCGCGCACCGGGACGACCATGGTGAAGTAGCCCTCGCGCCCGTACATGGTGCGCCAGTAGTTCTCGACCAGCAGGCCGAGCACGACCAGTGTGAGCATGACGGCGGCGATGATGCCGACCACGAGCCCGATCTGCCCGATCACGGGAACACGCAGCGCGGTCATGGTGAGGGAGACCGCGACGACGAGCAGGGCGATTCCGACGACCGCGACGAGGCTCTTCCTCGTCGCGCGGAAGTCCTGTGCGATGAGAGTGCCGATCATGACGTGTACACCTTTCGGAACAGGGCATCGAGGCTCATGCCGTGCTCGGCGCGGAGCTCGTCAGCTCCCCCGTGCAACAGCACCGACCCGGCGCGGAGGAACAGTACGGAGTCGACGATCTGCTCCACGTCCTGAATCAGATGTGTGGAGATGAGCAGCAGCGCGTCGTCGTCGAAGTTCGAGAGGATGCCGCGCAGGATGACGTCGCGCGAGGCGGGATCGACCCCCGAGATCGGCTCGTCGAGCAGATACACCCGCGCACGGCGGGACATCGCGAGCGAGATCTGCAGCTTCTCGCGCATGCCCTTCGACATCTCCTTCAGCGTGCGGTCCCAGGGGAGACCGAAGAACTCGACCATGCTCCGCGCTCTGGACGGGTCGAAGTCGTCGAAGAAGCGCGCATAGAGGTCGATCGAGTCGGCGGGTCGATGCGCATCCGGCAGGAAGGAGGCATCGGGCAGGAACGACACCGTCGCCTTGGACTCCGGTCCCGGCGCGTGACCGGCGACCCGGACGCTCCCCTCCCACTCGGCCAGCACGCCCGCGAGGATCTTCAACAGCGTGGTCTTGCCCGATCCGTTGTCGCCCATGAGGCCGACGATCTGACCGGGAGCCAGACGCAGATCGAGCCCATCGAGGGCGGTGCGTCCGCGATAGGACTTGGTGAGGCCCGTGACCTCGATCGCAAGCGGAGTGTTCATGGCGCTTTCCTTTCCGGCTTCTCGCGCGACGCAGTCGCGTCTGGCGCGTCGTCATGCAGCGCCCAGCGCCGCGAGAGCAGGTCTGCGGCCTCGGCCAGCGACATTCCGATCCCGCGCGCCTCGGCCGCGAATCTGTCTGCGGTGGCCTCGGCGAGCGCGGCGCGCCCTCCGGCGACCGCGCTCTCGTCGGCGGTGACAAATCGTCCGGCCGTGCGCTCGGTGGCGGTGAGCCCGAGCCGGTCGATCTCGCCGAGCGCCTTCTGCACCGTGTTGGGGTTGACCCCGAGATCGAGGGCGAGCTCGCGCACCGACGGAACCCTCGCGCCCGCTGCCCATTCGCCCGCGACGATGCGACGGCGGAACTCGTCGACGAGCTGCGCCCAGATGGGGCGGGAGTCATCGATCTGCATGTGTCCCACTGTATTACTACAGCGATACAGCTGTCCACCTCGTACTCGGAGAGTCTGCTCCGCGCCCGCAGGTGAGCAGGTTCCGGCGATCAGCGCAGTGCTGCGGCGACCTCGATGATGCGCGAGACCGATTCCTCCTCGCCCACGGAGATGCGGATGCCGTCGCCCGAGAACGGGCGGACCACGAGATCGTTCTCGACGAAGGCCGCGGCCGCCGCATCCGTGCGCTCGCCCATCGGCAGCCACACGAAGTTGCCCTGCGCGTCGGGCACGTCCCAGCCCTCTGCCCGCAGGCCGTCGACGAGGCGGGAGCGGCGCTCGACGATCACGGCGACCCGCTCGAGCAGTTCGTCTTCGGCGTCGAGGCTGGCGATCGCCGCGTTCTCGGCCGACGAGGTGACCGAAAGCGGGATGCCGGTGGTGCGGGCGGCATCGAGGACCTTCTCGTGGCCGATCGCGTACCCGACCCGGAGCCCCGCCAGCCCGTAGGCCTTGGAGAAGGTGCGCAGCACGACGACGTTCGGATGCCGCTCGAAGATGCGCTCGGCGAGACCGTCGACCGCGCCGGGGGCCGTGACGAACTCGGCGTACGCCTCGTCGAGGATGACGAGCACGTCGGAGGGGACGCGGCCGAGGAAGGCGGCGAACTCGGCGCTCGTCACGATGGGACCGGTCGGGTTGTTCGGGGTGCAGACGATGATCGCGCGCGTGCGGACGGTGACGGCATCCGCCATCGCGTCGAGGTCGTGCCGCGAATCCGCCGTGAGCGGCACCTGCACTCCCGTGGCCCCCGCGACCAGCGGCAGGCTCGGATACGCCTCGAAGGATCGCCAGGCATAGATCACCTCGTCGCCCACGGATGCGGTGGCGAGGATGAGCTGATGCAGGATCGACACGCTGCCGGCGGCGACGTGCACCTCGTCCGGCCTGACGTCGTAGCGCACACCGAGACGCTCGCGCAGGCGGGCGGCCGTCGCGTCGGGATAGCGGTTGACCGGCGTCGTGTGCTGCAGCGCGGCCACCACCGAGGGCAGCGGATCGAAGGGGTTCTCGTTGCTCGACAGCTTGAAGGCGTCGGGTCCGGCCTGCTTGCCCTGCCGGTACGGGGCCAGGGCGGCGATGGCGGGGCGGATGCGGGGCAGGATCGGGTCGCTCACGGACATGAGTCTACGAGCCGGCGCCTCGGCCGCCCCCCTGACAACAGGGCGTTCGCGTGTGAGACTGAAGGGACTATGCGCTTCATCATCCGCGTCGTCGTGAACGCCTTCGCCATCTGGGTCGTGACGCTGATCCCGGTGCTGCAGGTGACGATCGAGCCGTTCGCGCCGGGCGAGACGCTGCAGCTGGTGCTCACCCTGCTCGCGGTGGCCGCCATCTTCGCCCTCGTGAACACGATCATCGGGACCGTGGTGAAGATCATCGCCTTCCCGCTGTACATCCTCACCTTCGGGCTCATCGGCTTCGTCATCAACGGCTTCCTGCTCTGGCTGACCGCGTGGATCACCGGCGGGTTCGGCTGGGGCCTGTCGGTCGGGCACTTCTGGTGGGGTGTGCTGGCCGCGCTGATCATCTCGGTGATCAACGGCGTCTTCGGCTTCATCCTGCGTCCGCAGAGGTCGCGCCCGCGTCGTCCCTGACACGTCATCCCCCGTCCGCTCCCGAGCGTTCGGCCCGGTACTCCGTGCGCTCGATCGACACGGCCTGACCGAGCTCGCTCCAGAACCCGTCGAGGGACTGCACACGCGGGTCGCCCGATGCGTCGACCCGCGCGGCGAGGTCGCGGTACGACTCCAGCGCGTGCGGCGCGAGCGGGCTCTCGATCAGCGCGTCGGCCTCGTCGGCAACGGTCGCCGTGAAGCTCTCGGGCGATCCGCTGCCCCCTGCCGCCCCTCCCCCGGCGAGCGAACGCACGACGTCGTCGGTGTGTGCGAGCTGGATCAGCGTCTGGTCGTCGGTCACCATCGGCGTCACGGGGCTGCCCGCGGTGATCTGCACGGCCACGTCGTAACCGCTCTCGATCGCGAGACGCGCCCCGATGAGGCCGCCCTGAGAGTAGGCGACGACGTTCACCTGGTCGCCGCGCCGCGCGCCGGCCGCCGCCAGCGCGTCCAGCGACGCCTGGTACGACGCCGACCGCCGTCCCGTGTAGAGCTGCGCGTTGGAGGACATGTCCCACGGCTCGGCACCGCCCGCACCGGGCGACCGCGTCCCGCCGATGTAGGCCACGAACCGGCGCGTGCCATCGGCGTTCGTGTACGTCTCGACGGCGACCTGCGCGCCGTCCTTGCCCGGCAGGCGCGCCAGGGCGTCGGCGATCCCCGTCGGAGCCTTCGACGGCGACGAGGTCGCCACCGCCGTCACCGTGACGGGTGCTGCCTCCCCCGCGAGCCGCATCCAGCGCCAGACGGTGCCCCGGTCGCCGCGGGCGCCCACCAGCGTCGCCGCGGCGAGCAGCGGTCCGAACGCCCCCAGCACGCTCTGGGCGGCGAGGCCGTCGAACCTGTGCTCCTCCCACCCCGACACGAGCATGCGGGCCATGTCCGGCACGCGGTCGTCAGCCGCTGCCAGTCGATCGAGCCGCCCGCGGAGCTCGCTCGCGGCGACCTCGTCGACCAGGGCGAGCGCATCGGCCTCGGCCTGCAGTTCGACGTACTCGTACACGTCGGCCATGAGACTCGTGCCGGCGGCGGCGTCATCACAGTCGCACGACAACTCCGCGACGAGCCGGCCGCTCTCACGCAGCTCCTCCGCGTCGACCGCCTCGGCGAGCGTCGCGTCACCTGTCACCGCGTCGTACGCGCGGAGGATCGCCCGGTGCGCCTCACCATAGTGGTTGGCGAGTGCGGCGATGCGCGCCGCGGCATCGCGCAGGGCCGCCGGATCGACGCTGATCGCGCCGCCGTGATCGATGCTGACCTCGCCGCTCATGACCAGCCCCTCCCCAGTTCCCACTCGGTGACCCTGAGCCCCCCTGAGACGTCTCCGCTGCGGGCCTCGAGATCGTCGAGCGTGTCGGTGAGGGCGCGGACGCCGTCGGATTCCCACCCGGTGTCGGCGATGATCCCGACGAGGCAGGCCCCGGCCGTGTCGAGCGCATCGATGGCGGCCGTGACGGCCCATCGCGCCCGGGCCCACGCCCACAGCGCCTCGGAGGCCGCGCCGTCTGCGATTGCGAAGGAGTACATGCCGCCAGCCTCCGGCATCCGTCGTTCGTGCGGACCCCGCAGGCTCCGAGATCCGCGGCAACCGTGGAGAGCCCGGAGCGGAGCGGAATTGTGCAGGAGGGGACTGCGCGAACGGCGCCCGACCTGCACAATGGAAACCGTGACGTCCCCGGATCCCTTCCGCGTGATCTTCGTGTGCACGGGGAACATCTGCCGCTCCCCGATGGCCGAGGTGGTCTTCCGCGATCTCGCGGAGCGCCAGGGCCTCGGCTCGCGCGTCGTCTCGCGCAGCGCCGGCACCGGAGACTGGCACCTCGGCGAGCGCGCCGACGAGCGCACCATCGCCTCGCTCTCCCGCCGGGGGTACGACGGCTCACAGCACCGGGCGAAGCAGTTCACCGCGGCATCCTTCGCCGACAACGATCTCGTGGTGGCTCTCGATCGCACCCACGAACGGATCCTCCGCGAGTGGGCGCGCGACGAGGACGAAGAGGGCAAGGTCACCCTGCTGCTCTCCTTCGACCCGCACGCACAGATCCAGGACGTCCCCGATCCGTACTACGCGGGCACGGAGATGTTCGATGCCGTGCTCGGTATGATCGAGACGGCGACGCACGGCCTGTTCCGGCAGCTCGAACCAGCTCTTCGCCTCCCCCGCACGCCCCGCGCCTAGGGGCCCGATCAGGAGGACTCCCCTGACTTTCCAGCCTTCGCTCCCGCCTCAGCCCCTGAGCCCCCTCGACGGCCGCTACCGCGGCGCGGTCACCGGGCTCGCCGACTTCCTCTCGGAGGCCGGCCTGAACCGCGCCAGGGTCGAGGTCGAGGTCGAGTGGCTGATCGCCCTCACCGACCGCTCCCTCTTCGGCACGTCTGCCCTGTCGGATGCCGACAAGGAGCGCCTGCGCGGCCTGTACCGCGACTTCGGGCAGGCCGAGATCGACTGGCTCGCCGAGAAAGAGGCCGTCACCCAGCACGACGTCAAGGCGATCGAGTACCTCGTGCGGGACCGGCTGTCGGCGCTCGGTCTCGACCGGATCGCCGAGCTCACGCACTTCGCCTGCACGAGCGAGGACATCAACTCCGCCTCGTACGCCCTCACCGTCAAGCGCGCGGTCGAGCAGGTGTGGCTGCCCGCCCTCGACCAGGTGATCGCGAAGCTGCGCGAGCTCGCCGTCGAGCACGCGGATGCCGCCATGCTCTCGCGCACCCACGGACAGCCGGCCACGCCGTCGACCATGGGCAAGGAGCTCGCCGTCTTCGCGTGGCGTCTCGAGCGGGTGCGCGGGCAGATCGCCGCATCCGAGTACCTGGCCAAGTTCTCCGGCGCGACCGGCACCTGGTCGGCGCACCTCGCCGCCGACCCCGACGCCGACTGGCCGACGATCGCCCGCGAGTACATCGAGGGTCTCGGACTCGGCTTCAACGTGCTCACCACCCAGATCGAGTCGCACGACTGGCAGGTCGAGCTGTACGACCGCGTGCGTCACGCCGGCGGCATCCTGCACAACCTCGCCACCGACATCTGGACGTACATCTCGCTGGGCTACTTCGCGCAGATCCCCGTCGCCGGCGCGACCGGATCGTCGACGATGCCGCACAAGATCAACCCGATCCGCTTCGAGAACGCCGAGGCGAACCTGGAGATCTCGGGCGCCCTCATGAACTCGCTGTCGCAGACGCTGGTCACCAGCCGGATGCAGCGCGACCTCACCGACTCCACCACGCAGCGCAACATCGGCGTCGCGTTCGGGCACTCGCTGCTCGCGCTCGACAACCTGCGCCGCGGCCTGGGCGCGATCTCGCTGTCGCGCGACGTGCTGCTCGCCGACCTCGACGAGAACTGGGAGGTGCTCGCCGAGGCCATCCAGACCGTCATCCGCGCCGAGGTCGTGGCGGGACGCTCGACCATCAGCGACCCGTATGCGCTGCTGAAGGAGCTCACGCGCGGACACCGCGTGGGCGCGGCGGAGCTGGCAGAGTTCGTCGAGAAGCTCGAGATCGGGGATGCCGCCAAGCAGCGCCTGCTCGCTCTGACCCCGGCCACGTACACCGGTATCGCGGAGCGCCTGGCTCGCTAGCTCCTCCGGGGCACGCGGCTACGCGGCGACCTCGCCGGAGTGCTCGTCGACGGTGTCGCGCGGCATGAACGCCGCAGCCACGAGCGTCAGCACCGCGACGGCGGCCGCCGCGATGAAGACCCACACCGACGCCGACACGATGGTCGCCGGGTCATCGGGTCCGGCGCCGCGCGCGATCACCGCGTTGGAGATCGCGCCGAACACCGCGACGCCCACGGCGCTGCCGGCCGACCGCGCGAAGGCGTTCATGCCGGTCACGGCTCCCCGCTCGCCCCAGCCGACCGAGGCCTGCGCCGCGATGAGCGTGGGGGCAGCGCTCCAGCCGAGGCCGAAGCCGAGCACGAAGGCGATCGCCGCAACCGAGAACGGGTTGGGCCAGGAGGCGACCGACGCCAGCGCGATGGCTCCGGCCGAGGCGATGGCGAGGCCGATGAGCGCCGTGCGACGGAAGCCGATGCGCAGGTAGAGCCGCCCGGCGTTCGCGGCCGAGATGGGCCAGCCGAGCGTGAGCGCGGCGACCGCGAGTCCGGACAGCAGCGGAGCGATGCCGATGGACCCTTCGAGGTAGGCGGGAGCGAAACTCGTCACACCGGTCATCAGCGCGCCGATGCCGAGAGACACGATGGTGGTCGTGAGGATCAGCCGCCGCGCGGCGAGCCGGAGGTCGACGATCGGCTCTGCGGCCCGGCGTTCGACCAGCCCGAAGGCGACGAGCGCGACGACGCCGACGCCGAAGCACAGGGCGCTGGGGAGCGACACCCAGTCCCAGGCGTTCCCGCCCTCGAGGAGCCCGAGGATGACGCCGGTGAGCCCCACCGTGAGCAGCGCGGCTCCGGCGTAGTCGATGCGGTGCTGCGCTGTCTGCTTCTGCTCACGGTAGTGCCGCATGAGCATCCAGTCGGCGACGAGGCAAAGCGGCACGTTGATCCAGAAGATCCATCGCCAGGCGTCGAGCTGGGCGAAGATGCCTCCCAGCGCGGGCCCGACGACGGAGGAGATCGCCCAGACGCTGGCGATGTACCCCTGCACCTTCGCGCGTTCGGCGACGGTGTAGATGTCGCCGACGATCGTCATCGACATCGGTGCGACGGCCCCCGCACCCAGCCCCTGGATAACCCGGAACACAATCAGCGCGGGCATGCTCCACGCGAACCCGCACAGCACGGAGCCGAGCAGGAACAGCGCGATGCCCAGCAGGATGATCGGCTTGCGCCCCACCGTGTCGGCGAACCGCGAGTAGATCGGCACGCTCACGGCCTGCGCGAGCAGGTACACGGAGAACAGCCAGGGGAACTGCTGATAGCTGCCGAGGTCGCGCACGATGCTCGGCACCGCCGTCGCGAGGACGGTCGCGTCGATCGCGATGAGGCCCGTCGCCAGCATGAGGGCCCCGAGCACGGGGCCGCGTTCCGAACGGAGTCCGATGGAGGCGCGGTCGACGCAGGTGCTCACCACAGGGACAAGCCGGAACGCGCCCCGCGTATTCCTCGATGCCGGACGCCGGTCAGCCCGCCGACCCCGCGGAGTCGGACTCGCCCTCGGCGTACAGCAGCGGGGTGTTCGGCGCGAATGCCGGGCGAGCGTCGTCGAGCAGGGGGACGAGCTCGGCGACGAGCGCCTCGGAGGCCGCGCAGTCGGCGGCGGTGACGACGGCGCCGATCACCTCGGCATCGTTCTCGCGAGACGGCCATGCGTCGAGGAACAGGTCGCACTGGTCGTCGTCGTGCGGCATCACGAGCACCTCGCGGCCGGCGATCTGCCTCTTGTCGTACTTCTCCCAGCCGCCCTGCGCCGACCACGCGGACAACGGCGCCCTGCGCACGAGCCACAGGCTGCTCTCCGGCTCGACGGCCTGGAAGCCCGCCGGATCCGGCTCCTTCCAGAGCCCGCACGAGTCGAGGCCCCACCCGCCGGCCAGCGTCTTCGGCGCGAACTGCGTGCCGGACGGCGCCGTGTCGTAGAGCGCCTCGAACACCTCGCATGCGATGACGCCGTCGCCGCCGTCCGGGCGACGCAGCGCCGAGGGGTCGTCGAGCAGCCTCTCGGCCGCCGCGGCCGCGAACGCCTCCGTCTCGGTGCAGTCGTACGGCGCGCCGTACTCGTGCTGGTCGAACACGATCGCGGTGTCGGGGGAGGTCGGCAGGGCGATGTCGCACGACTGCCGCGCGGCATCTGTCCGGTAGGCGACCGCACCTCCGATGACCGTCTTCTCCTGTTCGGCACGGTCGTCCTCCGTGAACGGCACGAAGACGCTCACCAGCACGCTGTTCTCGATCGTGCAGGTGAACAGGCCCGCCGCGGGAGGCGCGGAGGGCCTGTCCACCTGCGACGCCACGTCACCGTCGAGCAGAGCACACGGGTCGATGGCCGCGGATGCCGCGCGCACCTCGTCCGCCGATCGGTCGGCACCCCGAGGAGACGCGCTCGGCGACGAGGCGGACGGCGAGGGTCCGGCAGACGGCTCCGTCGGCGCGCAGCCGCTCAAGATCAGTGCGCCCAGCGCCGCGACGGCACCCGCCCTCAGCATCCGCGACATCACAGCCCCTCCCCGCGCTTCGGGTCGAGTGTAGTGCGCCGGTCAGGACGACGTCGTGCCCTCGACCTCTCCGGTGTCCGAATCGTCATCCGCGTTCTCCTCGTCGTAGAGCACGGGACGATCGACCGTCTTGGTCACGTCGGACGGATCGACGGCGAGCATGAGCATCGACAGGATCAACAGGGTCACGATGAACGCCCCGCCCCCGACGACGAGACCGAGGGCGACCGGGGTGAGCCCCTGGTACGTGCCGTTGGCGATGGCCGTGTTGACCCGCAGGGTGAAGGCGCCGGTCGAGATCAGCGTGACGATCGCCGCGAAGACACCGCACGCGAGGGCGATGCCGAGCAGGTGCAGCGGGCGAAGGATGTCTCGGCGGGTCGGCTTCTCGTCGCTCATCGCTCTCCTCCGTGCGCGGCACCAACGGCACCGTCCTCCGTCTGGGCCGCACCGGCCGCCGTCTCTGCGCTGCGCGGGGTGAGACCGGCGATGCCGAGGAACACCGCGACGATGGCGCAGTATCCGCCGAGCATGCCCACCCCGAGCACGATCCCGGTCAGCACGAACTCGCCGGCGCCCTCGATCGCATACGGCTGCGAGAAGCCCGCCGGGATCAGCAGCAGCACGACGCCGAGCAGCAGGCCGAGGCCGCCGACGGTGATCGCGTCGCGCGCCGTGCGATCGGCCGTGCGGCGTGCACGCAGTCCCGCGATGAGCTCGACGGCCCCGCCGATGAGCGCCCACGCGCAGACCACGACGAAGAAGAGATCCTCCGTGCGCCAGGCCGGAACGCCCGACGCCATGCCGGCGGCGACGTCGACGATCGCCAGCACGACGGCCGGCCACCGACGGCCGGCCGGCAGCACGAGCCATGCGCTGAGCACGAGCACGAGCGCCGTGGTGAGAGCGAAGCCGCTGAACACCGAGAGCCCGACGGCGGCGGAGTGGTCGGGCGAGAAGGTGATCATCAGTGCCGCCGCCGCCGCGAACAGCGCGCGCGCCAACTGAACGTGACGCACGGTGAAGGTGCGGGTGGTGGCAGACATGACGATCCAGGGACCTCCGGGGTGTTCCCCCCAGTCTACGCGTGGGCGCTGAGCGCCCAAGGCCGCACGGGTGTTCGCGGGACCCGGCGGATCTCCCCAGATCGATTGCCGGGTCCCACGACATACGCAGCAAGGGGGCATCACTGCGTCAGGCCGGACGACACAGGGTCGGGCACCCTGCCTGTGCGTCCCAGCCATGTGACCCCACCCGACACCCGGTCCCCTGGGGCGCTGCGTGTGGTCGTATGCTCACTTTATAGCGGAGTTCTTCACATACCTGAGGGGGTCTGTGATGAATATGAAGAGCGATCGCCGGAATGCGCCGGCCGATCCCTTCGCCGCGGCGTTCCGCGACGCGATCAACGCCCGCGGGGTGACGCTCGCCCGCCTCTACGAGCAGTTGCGCGAGCGGGGCAACCGCGTCTCGATGGCGACGCTCAGTTATTGGCGCTCCGGCGCGCGGCGGCCCGAGGGAGCGCAGTCCCTCGCCGCGATCGCCGACATCGAGGAACTCCTCGACATCGACAGCGGCTCCCTGACGGGGCTGCTCAGCGGCACCAACCGCACCGGACCCCTCGGCCCCGCACGGTTCCCCATCGACGAGGCAGGCCTCGAGAAGGCGGTGCGCGAGACGTACTCGGCACTCGGAGCGGTCTACCCCGACACCTCACGCGAGCTGACCGTGCATTCCGTCACCGACGTCGGAGCCGACGGGACGGTGACCTCCGCCATCACCCGCGGCATCGTGCAGTCGACGGTCGGCACGATCACCGCCATCCCCCTCCTCGAGCTGACGCCCGGCCTGCACACACCCGCTCCGCTCTTCTCGGCCGTCTCGGGCGGGCGCATCGCGGCGCGACATTCGCATCCGACCGGCGAGGTGCACGGCGTGCTCTTCGAACTGGAGGCCCCGCTCGACGCCCCGAAGACGACCGTGGTCGAGTGGTCGATCGAGTACCCCGACGACTATCCGCCGATGCGCGAGACGGGGCACGCGATCGCTCGACAGTGCCGTGAGCTGCTCGTGTGGACGCGCTTCCACCCCGATGCACCGCCCGACTGGCTCGAAGAGAAGGTCGAGACGCCGAAGGGCGTGCAGGTGACCCCGCTCTCGCTCGACGGGCGCCGCTCGATCCACCAGGTGCGCAGGGCCTTCGGCCCCGGCACGGTGGAGCTGCGCTGGGGCTACGGCGAGCGCGAGGATCAGCCGGGCTGATCGCCGGTCGCCACGGGGCGCCCCGGCGTGTTCGACCACTGGCTCCACGATCCCGGGAAGACCTTCACGTCGATGCCGATCTCGGCGCCGACGAGCGCCGTGTGCGCCGCGGTGACGCCGGAGCCGCAGTACGCCGCCACCGGTGCGCCGGGGGCGGCGCCGACCGCTGCGAAGGCGGCGCGCAGAGCGGCCTGGTCGCGCACGCGACCCTCCTCATTGACGACGCGGGCGCTCGGCAGATTGAACGCACCGGGGATGTGCCCCGCCACGGGGTCGTACGGCTCGGTCTCACCGCGATAGCGATCCGCGGCCCGCGCGTCGATCAGCACACCCGACGCCGGGAACGCGGCGGCCTCGTCGATCGAGATCGCGTCACCGCCGATCTCGTCGAGCACGACGTCGCCCTCCTCCGGCACCACATCGTCGGTGTCGATCGGGTGCCCAGCCTCCCTCCAGGCCCGGATGCCGCCATCGAGCACCTTCGTATCGACGCCGCCCTGCCGCAGCAGCCACCACGCCCTGGCCGCCGCGACGCCGTTCATGTCGTCGTAGACGACGACCGTGTCGCCCTGCCGCACGCCCCAGCGACGAGCCGCGGTCTGCAGCTTCTCGGTCGACGGAAGCGGATGCCGCCCCTCCGCGGGCTCACCGTGCGTCGACAGCTCTTTGTCGAGCGGCACGAAGACCGCGCCGGGCACGTGACCCTCGAGGTACTCCGCCCGGCCGTCCGGCCGGTCGAGCCTCCAGCGCACGTCGATCACGCGCACAGCGGCGCCCTCGTCGAGGAGGCTCTGCAGATCGTCGACGCTCACGAAGTTGCTCATGCCTGCGAGGCTACCTGAGGCGCGTGACGCACCGAGCGCTAAGCTCGACGCGGCAGATCGAGAAAGGCACCCGAATGCCTCTTCGATGGATGCGCGTGCGGCCGCAGGAGGCCGCCCTCGTCGCGATCACCGCGGTGTGGGGCAGCACGTTCCTGCTCGTGCACTGGGCGATGGAGCACTCCGGTCCGTGGTTCTTCGTCGGCATCCGCTTTCTCGTCGCCGGCCTGATCAGCGTGCTGATCTTCTGGCGCTCGCTGCGTGGCATCCGCTGGCGCGACGTCGGCGCCGGCGTGGCGATCGGCGTCATGATCCACCTCGGCTACGGCCTGCAGACGGTCGGGCTGCAGACCATCGACTCCAGCACCTCGGCGTTCATCACCGCGATGTACGTGCCGCTAGTCCCTTTCGCTCAGTGGGCGGTGTTCCGCAGGCGCCCACCGGCGATGGCCTTCGTCGGGGCGGCGCTGGCCTTCGCCGGGCTCGTGCTCATCGCGGGGCCCGACGCGTTCACCCTGAGCCTCGGCCCCGGGGAGATCGCCACCATGATCAGCACGCTGCCGATCGCCGGGGAGATCATCCTCATCAGCCTCTTCGCGTCGAGGGTCGATCTCGGCCGCATCACCGTGGTGCAGCTGTTCACCGCGGGGGTGCTCGGCATCCTCACCAT
>Ga0164243_10009090_pt1 | contig 14513 bp, 11 predicted proteins | sample OricompcompostOP_FD_108781 | JGI IMG/M metagenome (GOLD analysis project Ga0164243, IMG submission 108781) | Organic Plus compost microbial communities from Emeryville, California, USA - Original compost - Organic plus compost (OP) | ecosystem: Engineered > Solid waste > Mixed feedstock >... | reverse complement strand
GTCGTGATCGTCGGCGGCGGCAACTTCCTGCGCACCGGTCGCTACTTCAACTACGAGCAGGAGACGCTGACGACGACGACCGCCTCGTGGGTCGATCCGGACACGCGGATCGGCATGCCCCACAACCACCTGCTCGTCGCGATCGCGCAGGCGATGGGCGTCGAGACGGACACGATCGGCGACGCGCGCGTGCGGCCGAAGAAGACCAGCGCCCCCGACATCGACCTCCGCGGGCCGCTGCCGGGACTGCTCCGGTGACGTCAGTCGTCCGGGTCGTCCCCGTCGTCGCGACCGCCGTCGCGATCGCGAGCGCGGCGTGTGCCGGCGAGCTCGCGGATCCGGGCCGGTTCGCGGACTGTCCGCCGGGATACGTCGAGCAGCTGTTCCAGTCGCGGTGCGGCGAGTGCCACGACGCGACCGAGCCCGACGCGTTCCTCGATCTGACGAGCCCGGGCGTCGACCAGCGCGTCTTCGGCATCGCGAGCATGTCGACGTGCGAGGGACGGATGCTCGTCGAGCCGGGCGGCGGCGACCACCTGCTGCTCGAGAAGCTCGAGGCGTCGCCGTCGTGCGGCACGCGGATGCCGCTCGGCCTGCCCGCGCTGTCCCCGATCGAGATCGAGTGCGTGCGGCGCTGGGTCGATGACCTCGCGGAGGCGCCGTGAGCGTGCGCCGCGCGTTCGCGTACGCCGCCGTCCTCGCGCTGGTGTGGCTCGTCGGCGTGCTCCCCGCGCGAGCCGAGCGCCCGCGCGTCGCCGTCGTCGGCGCGCCCGATCTCGCGAAGGCGGTCGTGCGGGCGATCGCCGGCAAGGTCGAGGTCGTGGAGGTCGGTGACGGTGCCGCGGCGCGCGGTCCCGCCGAGCTCGCGCGCGAGCACCAGCTGAACGCGGTGATCGTGCTCTCCGTTCCGAAGCGCAACCGCGCGCGCGCCGTGGTCCACGACGGCGCCACCGGCGCCGAGCTCGCGCGGCACGAGGTCCGGGTCTCGGCGCGGCTGCTCGCCCGGCGGATGGCGGCGCAGCTGTGGAGCAAGGTCGGGACGAAGATCCTGAGCGCCCGCGCGCCGGCACCGCCGCCCCCGGAGCCGCCACCTCCACCGCCCGAGGTCGCGGCCGCGCCGCCCGCTGCCACGCCGCGCCCGCGCGACGACGCGGCGAGGGTCACCGCGACGGCGCGCGTGCGCCGTTCCACGCACGCCGCACCGAGGTTCGCGCTCGCGGTCGAGGAGCGGCCGTTCTGGCGCAGGCTCCGCTACAACGACGACCTCGAGCGGCGGCTGCGCCCCTTCGACCTCGTCGCCAACGCCGTGGCGGTGTCGGCCCGCGTGCGCCCGGTATCGACCGCGCGCGGCCTGTCGCTCGTCGCGCGCGGCGAGCGCGCCATCGGCCTCCATGGATCGCGCACCTCCGACGGCATGGAGCTTCCGACGACATCGTCGGAGTGGTCGCTCGGCGCGGGCTATGATCTCGGGCTCGGCCCGGTGCGCGCGGGACTCCAGCTCGCGTACGGCGAGCATCGGTTCCACGTCGGCGATCCCGCGATGGGCGCCGAGCTCGTTCCCGACGTGAGCTACCGGTGGGCGCGCGCGGGCGTCACCTACGAGCACCGGCTCGACCGGCGCTGGACGCTCGCCGTCGCCGGCGGGTGGCGACACCTGCTCTCGCTCGGCGGCCTCGCGACCTCCGCGTGGTTCCCGCGCGCGACCGGCGGAGGCCTCGACGCGGGCGCCGGGCTGTCGCTCCAGCTCACGTCGTGGCTCGCCGTCCATGCGCGCCTCGACGTGCGTCGCTACTTCTTCGCCATGAACCCCGAGCCCGGCGACCCGTGGATCGCCGGCGGCGCGATCGACCAGTACCTCGGCGCCGCGCTCGGTGCGACGGTCGCGCGTTAACCGAGCGTACGCTCGAGGACGCCGACCGCGCCGCGGATCTTGAGCGCGAACCAGCGCGCGCGCAGCACGCGGAGCCGCTCCGCGGGGAGATCGCCCTGCTGACCGAGGAGCGCGCGGCGCCGCGTCGCGATCCGGCTCATCGCGAGCGCGACGGTGACGCTGAGGTTGTAGCTCTCGGTGAACCCGAACATCGGCACGCCGAGCGCGCCGTCGCACGCCTCGATCGCCGCCCGCGAGAGCCCGTCGTGCTCGTTGCCGAACGCGACGGCGATCGGCGTGCTCACGTCGACGTCCTCGATCGAGTACGGCGCGCCGGGGAGCGTGGCGTAGACGCGGAAGCCCCGCGTCTGCAACGCGCGGACGGCGGCGGTCGGATCCTTCCAGCGGGTGATCTCGATCCACTTGTGGGCGCCACGCGTGACACCGCGCGCCGCGCTGAACCGATCCCCGGGCTCGACGACGTGGAGCTCCTGCAGGCCGATCGCCTCCGTGGTCCGGATCGTCGCGGCCGCGTTGTGAGGATCGTAGGTGTCCTCGACGATGGTGACCACCGAGGCGAGGCGCGCCGCGAGCACCGCGTCGATCCGCGCCATGCGCTCGGGCGTCAACATGGGTGTCAGTGCATCGCACACGGCCTCCGGGCCAAACCGCTCGATCACCCGGTCGATTGCGTCGATCACGGCCGACACGATAGCTTGTTTGTAAGCGTGAAAAAGGGCGGTTCCGTGCGGTTCGTAGGCGACCGCTATCACATCGTGCGCGAGCTCGGCCGCGGGGGGATGGGCGTCGTCTATCTCGGCCGCGATCTGCGCCACGACATGGACGTCGCCATCAAGGTCCGCGGGATGGCCCACACCGACGCGACGCTGTGGCTCAAGCGAGAATTCCGTGCGGTCGCGTCGCTGCGCCACCCAAACCTCGTGGAGCTCTACGAGCTCGTCGTACACGATCACGCCTGCTACTTCACGATGGAGTACCTCCCCGGCCGCGATCCGCGGCACTGGGTGGAGCACACGCAGCCCGCGCCCGGCGCCAGCGCCGACTCGGTGGGCGAGACGACGACCGCCGTACCGCTGCAGGAGGCGCGCACCGCGCCGAGCCTCGCGACCGGCGCGCCACCCGCGAGCGTGTTCGCGCGGCCGGTGCCGGCCGTCGACTTCGCGCGCGTGCAGAGCGTGCTCGCACAGCTCGCGGAGGGGCTCGCGTTCCTGCACTCGCGCGGCGTGCTCCACCGCGACGTCAAGCCGAGCAACGTGATCGTCGTCGGCGACACGGTGAAGCTGCTCGATTTCGGGCTCGCGCTCGAGCAACACCGGCACCACGAGGGCATCGCTCCCGAGAGCCGCGTCGTCGGCACCGCGGCGTACCTCGCGCCCGAGTACCTCGACCGGCTCGAGGTCAGCCCGCAGATGGACGTCTACTCGCTCGGCGTGCTCGCGTACGAGCTGTGCACGGGCTCGCCACCGTTCGGCGGCGCGCTCCACGTCCTGGCGCGGATGACGACGCGCGTCGAGGTCCCGCGACCGCGCCAGCACAACCCGAGCGTGCCGGAGGAGCTCGACGAGCTCATCACGGCGATGCTCGCGAACGATCCCGCCGCGCGCCCGAGCGCGCTCGAGGTCGCGCTACGCCTGACCGGCGCGCAGTCGCAGCCGCGCGTGGTCCGGCGCACCGCGCGGTTCATCGGTCGCGGCGACGAGCTGGCGCGGATCGCTGCCCGCATCGCCGATCCGACGCCGCGGGCCAGGCTCGTCCTCGTCACGGGCTCGTCGGGCGCGGGGAAGTCCGCGCTGATCGACGAGGCGGTCGGTCGCGCACGCAACGCCGAGACGCTGATCTGGCGGGGGCGCTGCCACGAGCGCGAGCGCGTCGCGTATCGCGCCTTCGATCTCATCATCGACGATCTCGCGACCGAGCTCGCCGGCGACCTCCGGCTCGCGCACGAGATCGATCACCCCAACGCGCTCGCGCGCGTGTTCCCCGTGCTCGCGCCGCTGCTCGCGCCCGCGTGCGCGCCGGAGAACACCGCCGCCGACCTCCGCGTCGAACGCGAGCGCGCGCATGGCTCGCTCACGCAGCTGTTCGCCCGGCTGATGACCGCTCCGCGGGGCGTGATCACGATCGACGATCTGCAGTGGGCCGACGAGGACAGCCTCGAGCTCCTGGCGCTGCTCGTCGAGCGCATCGAGCGCCCGCTCACGATCCTCGCGTCGTGGACCACGCACTGCGCGGAGGAGGAAGGCCCGCGCGCCCTGCTCGAGCGTCTCGGCGACGCGCTCGAGGTCCTCGACGTGTCGCGGATGGACACCGACGAGCTCGCGCACTTGATCGCGGAGCTCGCGCCCGGCGCCCCCCGCGCGCGGATCGCTGCCGCCGCCGAGCTCAGCGCGGGCAGCCCGTACCTCGCGGAGCTGATCGGCAGCGAGCTCGGCGACACCGACGTGGCCGATCCGCGCGAGGCCGAGCACCGGCGCCTCGCGCGCCTCGCCGCGGAGGAGCGGACGGTCGCCGACATCGCGGCGCTCGCCGTCGGCGCGGCGAGCTTCGACCAGCTGCGCGCGCTCGCCGACCTGCCCGCCGGGCGCCTCCAGTCCGTGCTCCGCGGGCTCGAGCACGCGCGGATCGTCCGCGCGACGCCGGCGACCTCGGGCGATCCGGTCTACGTGTTCTATCACCAGCGCCTGCGCGAGGCCGCGATCACCGCGATGCGGCCGGAGGCGCGGCGCGACGTGCACGAGCGCTTCGCGCGGTGGTTCGAGCGCACGGGCGGCGATCCGGGCCAGCTCGCGCACCACTGGCACGAAGCGGGGGACCGCGCGCAGGCGGCGCGCTGGGCGGTCGCGGCGGGCGACGCGGCGAAGGACCAGCTCGCGTGGAGCCTCGCCGCGGACTGGTACGCGCACGCGCGCGCGCTCGGCGACGATGCGGTCGCCACCCGCGAGCGGCTCGCCGAGTCGCTGTTCCTCGGCGGTCGGCTCGCCGCGGCGGCCACCGAGTTCCTCGCGCTCGCCGGCAAGGAGCCGCGCGCTGACGAGAGCGACCACTGGCGCGTGCGGGCGGCGGAGGCCTACCTCAAGCTGGGCGAGCTCGAGCGAGGGCTCGGCGTGCTCGACGGCGTGCTCGCGAGCCGCGGCGCCCCGCGCACGCGCCACCGCGCGGTCTCCATGCTGCGCGCCGCGAGCGTGGCCGCGCGCTGGCTCGCGCCGGTGCGCGCGCCGGTGGGCCGCGCCGATCCGGTGCTGAGCACGGCGTATCGCGTGATCGCGAGCTTTCTGTCGACGCCCTACCCGATCGAGTCATTCGAGTACGTGCTGCGCGGGGTGGCGCACGCGGAGCACACCGGCGATCGCGCGGCCCACGCGATGGGCATGGCGATGATCGCCGCGTACGTCGCGACCGGATCCCTCGGGCGCTTCGGTGATCGCGCGATCTCACGCGCGCGCCGCCTGCTCGCCGAGAGCGAGGTCCCGTACCCCGAGATGGTCGTCGCCGGCGCGCACGGGATGCTCGTGATGCTGCGCGGCGACTGGGACGGCATGCGCGTCGCGCACGAGCAGGCGGAGCGCGTGTGCCGGCGGCTCGGCCTCGAGAGATCGTGGGAGGCCTCGTTCCTGCGCACGTACTGGGGGCTCGGCGAGCTCTACGCCGGCGAGCCCGCGCGCGCCAGCGAGCTACTCGCGACGGTCGCCGACACCAGCGAGGATCTGTGGACGCGCGCGATGCTCGGCTCGTGCCGCGGCCGCGTGCTGGTCGCCACGGGCCAGCTCGAGGAGGCGCGGCAGCTCGCGCGCGAGCTGTCCCGCGCGCGAGAGACGCAGCGAGGCATGGCCTCGATCCACCGCCAGGTGTTCCTCGCCGAGCTCGCGCTCGCCGAGCGCGCATGGTCACGCGCCCGCCGCCTCGGGGACGAGCTCGCGCGGTCCGCGCGCTCGCAGTGGCTGTCGGCGATGCCCGCGGTGTCGGCGATGATCGACGTCGTCCTCGCGACGGCGGCGCTCGGCGAGGCCGTGGAGCACGGAGACCTCGCGCGCGCCGCGGACGCGCTCGACACCGCGCGGCGACTGTACCGGCGCGGGCGCTGGTCGTTCTACGCGGTGACCGCGCTCCGGCTGTGGGGCCAGGCCGCGCGGCTGCTCGGCGAGCATGCGGAGAGCGAGCGCGCGTTCGCGCGCGCCGGTGCGATGGCGGTGGCGCGAGGCGGCAAGGTCGATCGGCTCGCGCTCCAGGCGCTGGCGGGCGCGGCGATCGACGCCGGTCCGCTCGCCCCGGCGGTCCTGTGGAGCACGGGCGGCATGCTCGATGGAGGTACCTGAGAATGGCAGTATCCGTGATCGTGATCGGTGGCGGCGTCGGAGGGCTCACCGCCGCGCACGAGCTCGTCGAGCGCGGCTTCACCGTGCACGTCTATGACGCGCGCACCACGTGGGGCGGCAAGGCGCGCTCGCAGCCGGTCCCCGGCTCCGGCTCCGGGGGACGCAAGGACCTCCCCGGCGAGCACGGCTTCCGCTTCTACCCGCGCTTCTACACGCACGTCATCGATACGATGAAGCGGATCCCGTCGCCGCACGGGGGCGTCGTGTGCGACCACCTCAAGCCCACGACCGAGAGCGCGATCGCGCTCGTCGACTCCGGCACCTGGTACCGGTTCTTTCGCCGCCGCGTCTCGCGGCCGTTCGAGGTGATCAGCGCGCTCGAGCTGTTCTTCCAGGAGCTCGACTTCGACAACCACGACGTCGCGCTGTTCACGGCGAAGATCCTCCAGTTCTTCACCACGAGCGATGCGCGGCGGCTCGGCGAGTACGAGCACGTCTCGTGGTGGGACTTCCTCGACGGCGATCGCTACTCGGAGAACTTCCAGCGCCAGCTGCGCGCCGTACCGCGCACGATGGTCGCGATGGATCCGCGCCGCGGCTCCGCGCGCACGGTCGGCACGATCTCGATGCAGCTGATCCTCGACTACGCTGACACCGGCGTCTCCAACGACCGCACGATGGGCGGCCCGACGAGCGAGATGTGGCTCGATCCGTGGATCGATCACCTGACCGGGCTCGGCGTGCAGTTCCACGCGGGCGTCCACGCCACCGCGCTCCACGTCGGCGGCGGCAAGATCACCGGCGTCGACTTCTCCGACGGGACGACCGCGCTCGCGGACTACGTCGTGCTCGCGGTGCCGCTCGAGGCGGCGATCGGCCTCCTCACGCCCGCGATCGGCGCGCTCGATCCCGCGCTCGAGCGCCTGCGCCTGGCGAACGCCGACGACCTCGTGTCGTGGATGGTCGGCATCCAGTACTTCCTCTACGAGGACGTGCCGCTCGTCCGCGGGCACACGTTCTTCCCCGACTCGCCGTGGGCGCTGACCGCGATCTCGCAGCCCCAGTTCTGGCGCGACCTCGGCCTGTTCCGCACGCGGTACGGCTCGGGCGAGGTCGGTGGACTGATCTCCGTCGACATCTCCGACTGGGACACGCCCGGCATGTTCGTGGCCAAGCCGGCGAAGCAGTGCACGCCCGACGAGATCGCGAAGGAGGTGTGGGGCCAGCTCAAGGCCGCGCTCAACGGCGACGGCCCGGGCGCCGAGACGCTCAGCGACGAGATGCTCCACTCGTGGCACCTCGACGCCGACCTCGACTACAGCGGCGGGGTGCCACCGCGGAACGACTCGCGGCTGCTCGTGCACCCGCCCGGCTCGTGGGAGCTGCGCCCGGAGGCCGCGACGCAGATCCCGAACCTCGTGCTCGCCTCGGACTACGTCCGCACGCACACCGATCTCGCGTCGATGGAAGGCGCGAACGAGGCCGCGCGCCGCGCCGTCAACGCGATCCTCGAGCGCAGCAGCTCGCCGCACCCGCGCGTCCCGGTCTGGCCGCTCGTCGAGCCGGCCCAGTTCACGCGCGCCAAGAAGCTCGACGCGTGGCTCTACGCGCGCGGCTACCCGCACGCGTTCGAGATCCTCGGGATCCGCAACGCCGCGCGCGCGATGAGCTGGCTGCGCCGCCTCGAGACCGCCGCCGGCTGGGCGCACCTCGACACCTGGCTCGATCGCAACGTGCGCGTGACCCGCGTGATGAAGAAGACCCTCGAGTTCCTCGGCCTGGGCTGAGACGTGTCACTCGCCCGCAGCTCCCCTGGTTCGGGGTGTCTGCCTCGATCCGGCGGTGACTCGTTCGTTCCCCTCCCTGATCGGACGGGAGCCCGATGGCTCCTTCGTGATCCTCCCGGACGCCTCCAGCCGCAGCGGTTTCAGCACCTCCCTCCCTGGACCACGATGCGCTCGGTGGTCCGCAGGGCGGGTATCGACGCCCCTTCCGCAGGGGTGTCGACCTTCATCGCGGATGGATGGCTCGTCCCCGAGCGCTGAAGCGAGCGCTCGCCTCGTCGTGTCGCCGACACGTGCCCGGGCAGCTGACGTGACGGCGCCCTCGATGACGGCGCGTGCGCGCGCTCAGTCCGTGGTCGCGCCGAACCACGCGGTGAGGCTCCACACCGGCGCTGGCTGCATCTCGTCGGTCGCATACATGCGCGCGACCTGGAGGGCGCTCGACAGGCGACGCGCCCACGCGACGCGGAGCTCCGCGGCTCCCGCGGCCGCGTCGCGGCTCGCCGCGATCCAGCCCGCCGCCTGCAGGTAGCGGCCGGCCGGGGCGCCCGCGCTCGCGGCGACGAGCGGGCCGAGGCCAGGGCGCGCGCGCACGGACGCGGTGATCCATCCGGCGGGTGCGGCGACACCGAGCGAGACGGCGGCGCCCACGCCGGTGCGCGCGTCGTCGAGGAGCCCGCGGCGCTCGAGGCGATGGAGCGGGCCGAACGCGGCGCCGGTGGTGCCGGTGCCCGCGCGCAGCTCGACCACGCCGGTGTACCGCGCGCCCGCGTGCTCGAGGTCCGCGCGACCGAAGCCCACGACGCCGACGCCATCCGTCGGCTCGCCGACGAGCGCGGCGCCGAGCTCGATCCGCCGCCGCGTTCCCTCCCAGAACCGCGAGCCGCCGAGCTCGAGCGCGGAGCGCGCGGCGATGGCACCGGCCCCGAGATCGACGTCGGGATCGAGGCCGGGATCGACAGCGGCCGCGGCGTGGAGCGCCCACGGGCCGTCGAGCTGCCAACGCGCGGCGCCGCCGACGAGCGCGGGATCGAGCACGTCGTCGATCTCGAGCCCGAGCTGGAGGCGCTCCGTCGTGACCGCGCCGCGGAAGCCGGTGCGCAGCCGATCGTCGAGCGCCGCGCGGTAGCCGTCGGCGACGTGGCCGAGCTGGCTCGGCGCGAGCGCGCCGGCCGCGAGCGCGAGGTGCTCGGTGCGCGCCTCGAGGTGACGGAGGACGCGCACGGCGTCGACGCCACGCGACCAGTCGGCGCGCCGGAACGCGCCGTCGAGCCACACGCCGCGCGCGCCGAGGCCGACGCGGACGTCGCGCCACAGGACGTCGATCCCGAGCTCGAGCGCGCCGTAGGTCGCGGTGCCCTGCCCGCCCGCGCCGAGCGCGGCGCCGACGCGCACGCCGTCGCGCGCACGATCGGTCTCGCCGTCGTCGGCGAGCGCGGTCGTGGCCGCGCAGCACAGCGCGAACAGCCCGGCAGCGACTCTCACGGCCGAGAGCGTCCCTCCCTCGCCGGAGCAGGACAACTTTTCGGGCGCGCTGGGCCGCGCGCGGCGATCCGGCGGTTCAGCGCGTGCGCGGCCAGGCGTCGTCGCGGCGCTGGGCGCGCTCCACGTTCGCGCGACGGGTCACCCGCCACATGCCGACGCCCGCGATCACGACGATCCCCACACCGACGTAGAGCAGCTTCCAGCGGTAGGCGCCCTTGCCGCGCGACACGCCCGAGCCCCAGAAGCCCGAGGGCTTCGAGCCGTGCATCTGCTCGGCGGCGGGCTCGGCGTGGGCGACACCGAGCGACGGGGCGAGGCCGCCGAAGCCGGGGCCGAGCACGAACCCGAGGGCGAGCAGGAGGCGCATCATCGCGACCCTCTTAGCACGGCCCGCGGTCCGGGCCGGAGGGCGACGTTGTCGCAGGCCGGAGCCCCCCTGACCTGAAAGCGCGCCAGCGCCCCCAACGATCTCGCGGTCTTGCAGACCGCAAGTGCCCCAGCTCGCTCGCTCTCGCGGGCATTCTCGCGGCGCGTTCCACGCGCCCCGTTTGCTTCGCGTCCGGCGGCAGCTTCGCTGCCGGCTCGAACTCGAGAGCGTCCCTATTTCTTGAGCGGGTTGGTCGGGCGCGCGTTCTGGATCGCCTTCTTCACGCGCTCGAGGCACTGCTTCTCGGTCTCGCTGTCGTCCTTGGCGAACAGGAGCGGGGTGACGAGCGCGTTCTGGTACTCGGCCTCGGTCAGCCGATCGCGCTTGCGCATGATCGCGAGGATGCGCTGGATCTTGCTCGTGGTCCACTTGGTGAGGGTGCCGGCGCAGTACTGCTTGTAGCGCTCCTTGGGCGACGGGAGGATCGACGAGAAGAACGCGGCCTCGACGGGGTTGAGATCGCGCGGTGGCTTGCTGAAGTAGTGCCAGCTCGCCGGGCCGATGCCGTAGAGGCCGGGGCCGTACTCGATGACGTTGAAGTAGATCTCGAGGATGCGGTCCTTCGGCAGCGTGTTCTCGACGTGCCAGGTCAGGAACAGCTCCTGGAGCTTCCGCGCGAGCGTCTTCTCCCGGTACAGGAGGACGTTCTTCACGAACTGCATCGTGATCGAGGACGCGCCGTACTTGAAGTGACCGGCCTCGAGGTTCTTGACGAGGGCGGTCCGGAACTCCGACGTGATGAAGCCCTTGTGCTTGTAGAAAGCCGAGTCCTCCGTGCTCATGATCGACTTGATCAGGTACGGCGAGATCTCCTGGAGCGGCACGAAGTCCTCGTTCGACGGACCGACGACGAACGAGATCCACTGGTCCTTCTCGACCTCGACGTAGTGCTCGAACTCCTCGAGGAGGCGCTTCGGGCCGTCCTCGGGCTCGTCGACGACGCGGCACTGGCGCAGCCCGACGTGACCGTCGAGGATCGTCGAGGGGAGATCGGCCCAGTCGATCGCGAGGCGCACGTCGGCGTCGAACTTGCCGCGCAGGCGGTAGCCCGCGAGGTACGGCGCCATCTCCGTCGGGATCGCCTCGAGCACGCGCTGGCACTCGAGCTTCGGGATCACGAGCCGGAGATCGAGCACGCCGAGGCCGCCGGGGCCCGTGCGCGGGCGCGCCTCGAGCGAGGCCACGTCCTCGTCGCCATCGCCGGTGTCGTCGCGATCCGGGGCGGGCGGCGCCGCGGGCGCGGACGGACGCGGCGGGTGTTGCGACGCGAACCCGGTGATCGAGAACGGCAGCTCGCGCACCACGAAGTCGCCCCGCACGAGCTCGACCCGGCGCCGCGCCCGATCGAAGCTGCCGGCGACGCGTGCCTGCAGATCGAGATCGTGGACCTCCTTGTCCGCGATCAGCGGGTGACCGACGTTGAGGCCGCGCAGCACGAGCTCGCCGTCGAACGTGCCGCCGCGGGGATCGACCTCGAGGTGGAGCTTGGTGTCGACCGACGTCCCCGCGTAGTCGACGACCGGCGTCTGCTCGAGGATCGGCGCGAGCCGCTCGAGCTGGAACTCCGCCGCGACGAGATCCACGGCCGCGCGCTGTGCGTCGGGATCGAGCGCGCCCTTGGCGGTCCACAGCGTGCCGGGGACGCCGCCGTACCCGCCGGCGAGATCGAGCGTGTAATGCCCCGGGTGGGCCGGATCGGCCGCGATCGTGCCGCCGATGCCCGACAGCGCGAGCCGCGGCCACACCGCGAGCTCCCCGCCCTCGACGGTGACGGTCGGCGCCTCGCCCGCGAGCTTCTTCACGGTGACGAGCTGCGCCGAGGCGTTCGGCGCGCCCCGCGTCGTCGCGGTGAGGCCCTTCAGCGAGGCGACGAGCTCGCCCGGACGCCAGGTCGCGCGGCCGTCCGCGACGAGCGCGTTCGCCCCGGTGACCGCATCCTCCGCGAGCACCTTGATGCGCTCGACCGTGATCGACGACGGCCGCGTCGAGCCACCGCCGCCCCCGTCCGCGCGCGCCTGGCGCTGCCTCCAGTGCTCGAGCACGTCGCGCACGTTGTCGCGGCCGGTGGCGTCGCGTCGGATCGTGACGGTCACGCCGTCGATCGTCGCGGGGCCGAGCCGCACCGATCCGACGAGCGAGCTCCAGGCGTCGAACGCGACCTCGACCCGCTCCACGTGGACCAGCGGCGTGTCGCCGTCCTGGGGCCCGCGGATCTGGACGTCGCGCAGCACCGCGCGGCCGAGCTCGACGTCGATCGGCCCTACCTTCACCTCGCGACCGAGCGCGCTCTGGACCGTCGCCGCGAGCTTGCTCCGGATCTTGCTCGCGCCGACGCGCGGGTACACGACGAGCAGCAGGACGAGGGCGAGCGCTGCCAGCCCCACCACGCTGCCGCCGACGTAGAGCCAGCGTCGCCGGTTCCCGGAGAACAGCGCCATGAGGCCTCGGTATACAACAACCGAGGGCCGCGGACCGTTCGCCGGGCGAAAACCCCACCCGGCCGTGCGCCCCGCTACTTACACGTGAGGGCGAGGAGGTGTCCCTCGTTGCTCGGCAGCGAGTGCCCGTACACCAGGTAATCGCCGCCCTCGACCGTCGACGTGTTGTTGACGATCTGCTTGCCCTTCGCGTCCTCGATCGTGACGCTGAGCCGGCACTTCGACTTGTCGACGATCTCGACGAGCGTGACCGTCGCCTTGCCGACCTTGAGCGCGATCGGCGCGGGCTTTCGCTTCACGAGCGTCTGCTGCGTCTTCATCAGGACCTTGAACTGGTTCCACGACGAGAACGGCGGGCGCGTGAGCTTCTTCTCGAGCGGCTTCAGCTCCGGATCGATCGACGGGGTCTTGCCGGTCGTGGCGCTGACCTCCAGGATGCTCGCGGTCACCGACGGCGCGGCGGCCGGCTGGGCGTGCGCGAGCCCGCCCATCACGACGGCGCTCGCGACGAACGCGCTGCAGGCGAGCCAGGTACGGGCGCTCATATCCCCTCCACAGTATCGTCAGGCGTCACCCAGATCACGGCCGTGTGGCCATCTTCGTCGACGAGGTTGATCACCGTGCCCTCGCCGCCCGGGGTGTCGAGCGACTCGATCTCGGGCGCCGTGCGCATCGCGGCCGGTCGCACGTCGATCGCACCGCCTCCGAGCGCGCGCACGCCGCGATCGGGCGGCGCGCCGGGCCGGAGGATCAGCGAGGGCGCGGCGACCGCACCCGCGCTCACGGCGCCGGTGATCACGTGGCCGCGGTAGCGATCGAGCCAACCGGTGAACCGGCCCCACCAACCTGCGGACGGCTCGGGATCGTCGAACGGTGCGGTGCTGTCCCGTCCCCTCTGCCGGGCCCGGGCCCCGGAGCTCGCCCCTCCGCGCGCCGCGTCGCGCGAGTCGATCTCGCGCGCGACCGTGCGCCACAGGAGATCGAACCGGTGATCCGAGACGTCGTCGGCCGCGAGCTCGAGCCGGGTCCGCACGACGTCACGCAGCTCGCCGAGCGCCTCGACCTTCGCGCGCGCGTCGGGCTCGCGCTCGAGGCGCGCCTCCACGCTCGCGCGTTGCCCGACGGGGAGCTCGCCGTCGGCGTGCTGCATCAGCTCGATGTCGTCACGGGCGGGCATCAGCGGCTTCGCGCGGCGGCCGCGCGCTCCTTGGCAGGGGGCTCCCCGTCGCCGGCGCCGGCCGCGTCGGACGGGGCGTCGGGTCGCTGGCCGGTCAGCTCCTCGACGAGCTCGGGCGACGGGTGGTCGAGCAGGTCGAGGAGGCGCTTCTGCATGTTGCGGCGAGCGTGGAACAGGCGCGACATGATCGTGCCCTTGGAGCAGTCCATGGCCTGGGCCATCTCCTCGTACGACATGCCCTCCAGCTCGCGCATGACGAGCACGGCGCGGTGATTGTCCGACAGCTCGCCCAGCGCCTGGTCGATCCGGGCGCGGATCTCCTTGTCCATCAGCGCGCGACCGGGATTTCCGCCGAGAATCCGCGGCAGTAGCGCTCCATCCGCCCCGTCGTCGAGCTTGGTCTCGTCCATCTCGACGGGCTTCTGCCGGCGGTGCTTGCGCAGGTGGTCGATCGCCAGGTTCATCACGATCCGATACAGCCAGGTGTAGAAGCTCGAATTGCCTTCGAACTTGTCCAGGTACTTGTGAGCCTTGATGAAAGCGTCCTGGACGACGTCCAGGGCGTCCTCCTCGTGGCGCAGCAGGCCGAACGCCAGGGAGTAAGCGCGGCGGTGATAGCGGTCGAACAGCGCCCGAAACGCGTCGCGATCTCCACGACGGGCCGCCAGGACGAGCTCGCGATCGTCGACATGCGTCTCCATCGACGCACGCTGTCCCGCGTTATTCACCTTCGGCACGCGACCGCGGTTATACCTGATGTGCCAGGGCGCGTGTCGCGGAGGAAAGGTGGCGCTATGCTCGTGGCGCCGCGCGACGGGGCGTTTTCGTGGTCGTCAACCACCAGTCATCGGGTGCCATACGAGCGTTCTTGGAGCGGGTCCGGGCGGTCCTCTACCGTCACGAGGCTCGCCGCGTCGCGTTGTACGCGCTCGCCGCGCTCGGCGCCGTCGCGCTCCTCCTGCCGTTGCTCGCGCTCCTCGTCGGCGCCAGCCGCGCGT
>Ga0164243_10009089_pt1 | contig 14514 bp, 15 predicted proteins | sample OricompcompostOP_FD_108781 | JGI IMG/M metagenome (GOLD analysis project Ga0164243, IMG submission 108781) | Organic Plus compost microbial communities from Emeryville, California, USA - Original compost - Organic plus compost (OP) | ecosystem: Engineered > Solid waste > Mixed feedstock >... | reverse complement strand
GCCGACGTCAATTGGTTCGAGGCGGCGCAGCTCATCGTCTCCGCGCTGGTGGTGCCACCGCTCGCCCGGCTGGCCGACCTCCTCGGCCACAAGAGGGTGCTGCTCGCCTCGACGGCGGTCACCGCACTGGGCTCGTGGCTGATGGCGTTCGCGCCCGGCTTCACCACCTTCCTCATCGGCTCGGCCCTGCAGGGCGCCTACGTGGTGTGGCTGCCGTTGGAGGTCGCCATCATCTATCGCCGCACCGCCGGCAGCGGGCGGCAACACGTGCTCACCCGACGGTCTGCCGCCATCCTCGTCGGTGCCCTCGAGCTGTCGGTGATCATCGGCGCGCTGACCAGCGGCGCCCTGGTGACCGCCACGTCGATGACGGTTCTGCTGGCCCTTCCGGCGATCGCGGTGACACTCTGCCTCGTGGTGATCTGGTTCGGCATCGAGCACGTGCCCGGCACCCAGGTGGGCCGCATCGACGTGCGCCAGCTCGACCTCACCGGACTGGGGCTGCTCACCGCGGGCGTCGGCCTGATGATGACCGGCCTGATCGTCATCCGCCTCGACGGGCCCGCCAGCCTGCTGGCCTGGGGCTTCATCGTCGCCGGCGTCGGCGTGCTGGTCGGCTTCGTGCAGGTCGAGCTCCGGCAGCCCGAGCCGCTGGTCGACGTACGGCTCCTGGCCACCCGCGGGCAATGGCCGGTGCAGCTGTGCGCGTTCCTCTTCGGCATGTCGGTGCTGGGCGCCCAGATCCCGCTCTCGACCTTCGCCCGCACCGATCCCGAGGCGGTCGGCTATGGGCTGGGAGCGAGTGCGTCCTTCGTGTCGACGCTCGTGGGCGTCTACGTCATCTTCATGGCCATCGGCGCGTTCTCGCTGCCGCTCACCGCGCGGTTCCTCGGCGATCGCGGCGCGCTCGTCGGCTCGGCGCTGCTGGTCGCCCTGGGATACGCCCTCTGGCTGCCGCTGCACGGCTCGACCGGCCAGGCGCTGGTCAACATGGCCGTGATCGGCGTCGGGTCGGGAGCGCTCGTCGCCTCGCTGCCGGCGGTGGCGGCTTCGGCGGCACCGCCGGAGCGCACCGGCTTCGTCACCGGCATGACCAACGCGACGAAGACCATGGGCGGCGCGATCGCCTCCGCGGTCTTCGCGATCGCGCTGTCGGCGACCGGGTCGCTGGAGACCGACGAGGGGCATGCGCCGCTCTCGGGCTACCTCACGGTGTGGGGCATCTGCGCGGCCACTGCGCTCCTCGCGGCGATCGCCCTAGCCCGGCTGCCGCGTACACCCGCACCCGAGGGGGCCGGGGCGATCACGGGCTGAGCCGGGCTGGATCAGGCCCAGTCAGGGCCAGTCAGACGCCGTCAGGGCCGCTCCGGCTGTTCCGGCTGCTCGGGGTGGATCTCGTCGACGGCCGCCTCCTGGTCGAGCACATCGTCGCCGATCTCGTGGACGATCGACTCCACGTCGTCGTCGGCCTCCTCGGCCTCCTCATCGGCGATCTCGTGCATCGCCGCCTCCTCGGCGCTGGCCGCGGCACCGTCGATCCCGACGTCCTGCGCGACCAGGTCCTTGTCGGTGTCCTCGCCCAGGCCCTGGTCCGGCGCCACCAGCCGGCCGCTGCGCCCCTCGCCCGACATGGCATCGGAGGGGTCGGCGAGCTCCTCGTCGGGCGGCGGCTCCTCGCCGTAGGCGATCTCCGCGTTGGGGTCGGGCTCTTCCTGGCTCATGCGTTCCTCGATCGTCTCGCCTTCGATCTCCTCGAGGGGCGTGACTCCCTTGGCGGTCACGCCACGAGGGCGTTCGGGTGGGGAATAGCCCTCGTCCAGCACGTCATCGACGCCCCGGTCGACGAGGGTCTCCTCGGGCTGCAGCTGTCCGGATTCGGTCATGGGGTTTCAGTACCCGGCGCAAGCACCCGCATGAGCGGCCCGGCCGCCGCTTTCGCAGCGGCTCACCCGAGCAGCTCCAACACCGCGCGCTCCACACGCGTGCGCGACCTGCGGGTGGCCGCCCCGGCCAGCTCGACGGGGATGGTGCGCCCCTCCTCGTAGAGGTCCACCACGCGCGGATCGACGTAGGACGACCGGGCGACCGCCGGGGTGTTGCCGAGGAACTCGGCCACCTCCTCCATGGTGGCGCGTACGGCGCGCTGCCGGTCGGCGGCTCGTCGTGCGTCGGTGCTTCCGGCGAGGATCCGTGCGGCGAGCACGGTCGCATGCCAGGTGCGGAAGTCCTTGATCGAGACCGCCATCTCCGCCACCTCGCGCAGGTAGCCGTTGACCGACTCCGGTGTGAGCCGGCGCCAACGCCCGCCCTCCTTGAAGGCCAGCAGCTGGTCGAAGCCGCCGCGGCGCCGTCGGAGCCGGGCCAGGTCTCGCACGCACAACGCCTCATCGACGGTGATGTCGTGCTCCACGCCGGACTTGCCGACGAAGCGGAAGCGCAACGCGTCGCCGTCCCGTCGGACATGGCGACGCTCCAGCGTGGTCAGCCCGAAGCTGCCGTGCTCCTCTGAGTAGGCGTCGCTTCCGATGCGGAAGCACCCCTCGTCGACCAGTCGGAGAGCGAGCGCGCAGCTGTGCGCCAGGCTCATCGCCTCGTCGGCGAGATCGGAGGTGACCCGACGGCGTACCCGGGGGAGGCGGGCGCCCAGCTCCTGCACCCGCGCGAACTTCTCCTCATCACGATGCTCGCGCCACAGCGGGTGGTAGAGGTACTGGCGCCGGCCCGCCTCGTCGGTGCCCACGGCCTGCAGGTGGCCGCGCGGGCTGGGGCAGATCCACACCTCGGTCCATGCCGGCGGGATGGCGAGCTGCTCGATGCGCTCGCGCTCCGCGCCCGTGACCGGCGCGCCGTCGAGGTCGCGGTAGCTGAACCCGCGTCCTGCCCGCCGCCGCGACCAGCCCGGCTCGTCGGGCGAGACGTGGCGCAACCGCATCGCGACCTCCTCCCACCCGGATCCGGACCACTGGACCAAGTCGCCCGATCCAGCATGGACCGGGTGACTTCGGGTAACCAATGGCATGGACTTCAACCGCCCGGCCACGCCCGCCGAGGTCACGCCCGCCCAACTCGCGCTTCTGGTGATCGACCTGCAGGTCGCCTACCTGGACGGCGGCGTGCTGGAGGAGCACCGGGAGCGCCTGGTCGAGCGGACGAACGCACTGATCCGGTGGGCGCGCGAGCGTGGCAGCCCGGTGGTGGTCGTCCGCACCGAGCACCGGCGTGACCGCTCCACCTGGACTCTCAACATGTGCGAGGACGACCAGGGCTTCGCCTTCACCGGCGACCCGGATGCCCAGTTCGTGCCGGAGCTCGACGTCGCTGGCGCGCGGGAGCTGGTGAAGACCCGCGACAGCGCCTTCGTGCGCACCGACCTTGCCGACTGGCTGGCCGGATGGGGGACGCGGGCCCTCGTGGTGTGCGGGGTCTCCACCCACACCTGCGTGGCCACCACCGTGGCGGAGGCCTATGCCCGCGACCTCGACGTCTTCCTCGCCGTCGACGCGATCGCCTCCCATCGCCCCGCCTGGCACGACCTCGCCCTCGACCTGCTACGCAGCGAATACCGCCTGCACACCCCCACCACCGACGAGATCGTCGGTGGCTGAGGCGTGCAGGCGGCTGAGCCGCTGAGGCTCACTCGGTGTGGCTGGGTCAGGTGAAGAGGCTGACCCCGCCCGGGCCGACCAGGAGGCCGACGATGATCAGTACGACGCCCCAGAGGACCTCGCCCCGGATCAACGAGAAGATTCCGCTGACCACGAGGATCACTGCCAAGATCCACAGAAGGATTGCCATGTCCTGCTCCTCTCCTGCGGGCCGCGCGGCCCGCCTGACGACCCGGTTCCCCAACACCGGTAGGGACATACCTCCCGGATCGGATACGCCGACCGGATCGTCGAGGCGGTCTCCACAGCCCGGCGGGCCCTACGCCATCGTCGGCCGGCCTGCTGCAAGACTGGTGCCTCACGTCGGAGGTGTGCATGAGCGGTGGGGGACAGCGGGGCGCCATGGAGCGCCTGGTGCGGCTGATGTCGGTGCTCAGCCAGGCCGGTGACGACGGGGTGTCGGCCAACACGCTGTGCAAGGTCGGTGGCTTCGGGCAGGCCGACCCGCTCTCGCAGCTGGCCCGGGAGTTCCGCTACCTGCGCGCCCAGGGCTGGCAGATCGACAACATCACCGGTGAGAGCGAGGAGACCCGCTACCGCATGGTCAAGGGCGACAACCGACTCCGCGTCGCGCTCACGCCGGGCCAGCGAGCGGCGCTCCAACGAGCCGCGCTCCTCGCCGATCGCGACGACCTGGTCGCGGCGCTGGGCCTGCCCGACGACGCCCGTCCCGCCGAGGTGACCGAGGTGAGCGCCCAGACCGCGGTGTCGGGTCCTGGCGGGGCCTTCGACGTGGTGGTGGGCGCCGTACGCCGCAACGCGCTGCTGCGCTTCCGCTACAAGGGGAGCGAGCGCGTGGTCCATCCGGCATCGGTGCTGCGCACCAACGGCACCTGGTATCTCACCGGCTTGGAGGAGGGCGGCGAGGTGACCAAGTCGTTCGTGCTCTCGCGGATGAGCGGCGTCTCCGCCGACGCGCCCGGCACCGCCCGCCCCGTGCCCGCCCAGCATCGGCGGAGCCTGCATCCCATGCACTGGCCGGTCGACCCCGCCACCGAGGTGACGCTGCGCTGCCGTGCCGAGTTCGTGCCCGACGTGCATCGATGGCTCGGCTCCCCGAGCAGCCAGAGCGACCTCGATGAGGGCTGGGTGGAGCTCCGGTACGACGTCACCCACCGCGCCGCGCTGCGCTCCCGGCTGCAGGCGCTCGGCACCCGGGTCGTGCTCGTCGGCCCCGAAGACGTCCGCGAGGAGCTGCTGGCCGAGCTCCGCGAGATGGCGGGCCTGTGATGGCCACGCCCGGCTACGTCGCCCGGATCGCCCGGCTGCCGCGGGTGCTGGCCACCCTGGCCGAGCACCGCGACGGCATGCCCTTGGCGACTCTGGCCGCCGCGGAGGGGATCCGCGAGAAGGAGCTGCGCGAAGACCTGCTCGCCTACTTCACCGCCGACCCGATGTGGACCCTGGGCCTCTCCCGTCCACCCACGCTCGAGTTCCTCGGGCCGGACGGCTCGGAGGAGGACCCCAACCGAGCCGAGGTGGTCCGGGTGGTGGCCGAGACCGACGACCTCGGGGTCGAGCTGCTCGACGCCGACGAGCTCGCGTTGATCCACACCGCCGCCACCGCGCTGCTCGACCTCCAGCCTGACGACGCGGAGCTGGCAAGCGCCCTCGACGTGCTCACCGAGACGATGCTCGGCACCTCGCTCGAGCCCCGGCGTACCTGGCACGACGAGGTGCTCGCCCTCCTGCAGGAGGCTGTCGCGGGCCGCCGGGCGGTGCGCATCGAGTACTCCCGGGCGTGGCACGCGGGGGTGAGCACGCGGGTGATCCATCCGCTGCGCCTCGTGCAGACGCGCCGCGGCTGGGAGGTCGACGCGGGTCCGGTCGACGACGAGGGCGCCCTGCGCACCTACCTGCTCAGCAACATCCGCCACGCCGAGGCGCTCGACGAGCGCTTCGAGCACCCGGAGCGACTGGCGGAGCTGCTCGCCGACCAGCGGGCGCTCACCACCGTGCGCATGCAACTGCCTCACGAGGCTCGATGGGCGACCGACATGTATGCCGAGTCGGTGCGGGTCGTCGACGAGGACGAGGCTGCCTTCACCGCCGATCTCGAGCTCCTGGAGCCGGTCGCCTGGCGCGTCGGCCTGCTGACCCTCGTCGGGGGCGAGGAGACCCGGGTGCTCTCCCCGGTCGACCTGATCAGCGCGGGCCCCGAACTCGCCCGCGAGCTGCTTGCGCACCACGAGGCTCCGCCCACCTGACACCGAGCGTGGGGCGTGTCGGGGCCGCCCGGACGGGTACCGGTCGGGCGTCAGCGCAACCGGTGAACCGAGTGAGAAGGAGACGCGCATGGGCGACTTCGAGAACAAGATGGACGAGGTCAAGGGCCGGGCCAAGGAGGCGACCGGCGCCGCCACGGATGACGACGAGCTCAAGGCCGAGGGCAAGGCCGACCAGGCGAAGTCGACCGTGAAGGACAAGGTCGACTCGGTGGCCGACACCGTCAAGGACAAGCTCGGCTGACCCGCGTCCCGGCCCCGTGTATCGGCCCGGCCACCGCCAGGTGGCCGGGCCGACGCATGCCCGGGCCGCAGTGAGAGGGTGGGTGCATGCGCGACCTGGTCGACCTGGCCCGCCACCTGCTCAATCCCGAGGAGGCGGCCACGTTGGGCGCGCCGGGACGCGTCGACGCGGCTGTCCTGGTGCCCGTGTTCGAGACTCCGGCCGGTCCTACCCTGGTCTTCACCGAGCGCCACGCCGATCTCCGCAAGCACGCAGGAGAGATCTCGTTCCCCGGTGGTCGCCGCGAGCAGGGCGAGGACTATGTGACGACGGCGCTGCGTGAGGCGCAGGAGGAGATCGGCCTCGATCCCGCCGACGTCGAGGTGCTCGGCGCGTTGCGACCCAGCGGCACCTTCGTCACCAACTTCCGCATCCACCCGATCGTCGCCCGGATCCCGGCCGGGATCGCCTGGCGGCTGCAGCCCACCGAGGTCGCCCAGGTGCTGGAGTTCAGCATCGCCGACCTGGTCGCCGGCCATTCGACGCGACGATTGTGGGAGAAGAAGGTGCCGATCCGCATGCCCCACTTCACGGTCGACGGACATCTCGTCTGGGGTGCGACCGCGCGGATCGTCGACCAACTGCTGCGCCGGGCCGGGGTCGACCTGGGCCCTGAGATCAGGCTCGACTCCCTAGACTGAGTGCCAACCGCACGTCGGGATCGCCCAGGTCGACCTCGGGCCCCAGCAGTGCACGCACCTGCTCCATGCGGTAGCGCACCGTGTTGGCGTGCACCCCGAGTCGTGCCGCCGAGCGCCGCGGCTCGGCCCAATGATCGAGCACGACGGCCAGCGTGCGGCCGAGCTCGGTGCCGTGTGCCTCGTCGTGGGCGCGAACGGGCGCGAGCGGATCCGGCAGGCCCTCGAGGGTGGCGACGGCGCGGCACACGGTCAGCCGCGGCCAGAGGTCCTCGGTGGTCGACACCGGTCGGTCGGCGACGGTGGCGAGCTGCTCGACCGCCAGGCGTCGCGAGCCCGGCAGCTCCGCGACCGTCCGCACGGCCGGGCCGGCCGAGGCGTACGCCGTGGGGTCGCGTCGGGCGTGCGCGAGCGTCAGCGCCTGCCACCAGTCCCAGCTGCCCGGGCCGTCACCGGTCGCCGAGACGACCGCCAACGCGGCGTCGCCCAGGTCGGCCACCAGCGGCGCCGGCCAGCCGTGCCTGCGGGCGAGGCTGGCCCACAGCTCGCGCCGCGCCTCGGCCGTCGTGCCGGCGGCGGGGCCGGCCAGGGCGACCGCCCGCCACGGCCCGGGGCCCAGCGGCGCGTCGCCGGGCTCTCCCCGGAGGGCGGCACGCACCTGCTCCACCGACAGCTGTCGCCCCAGCTCGGCGCGGGCGCGCAGTCGCAGCAGATGCAGGGCCACCACGTCGGCCGCGCCGCGCAGGGCGACGAGTCGCTCGCCCGTGACCGCCTCGTCGCGTACCGCCCAGATCGAGCCGAGCCAGGTCGCGCCGGCGCGCACCGGCACCACGAGGCGGGGGCGCACCCATGGCGTGCCGGCCCCGCCCTGGAAGCCCGCGACGAGGAACGGCTCGTCCGAGGTCGCGAGACGACGGAAGACGCCGTGGGCGCGGAAGTGCTCCCGCACCTCGCGCGGCACCCGTCGGCCGATGATCGTGGAGACCCGTGCCGGATCGGTGTCGGACTGCCGGCTCGAGTAGGCGAGCACCCGTGAATGGGCGTCCTCGATCGTCACCGGCGCCTCGATCACCCCCTCGATGTGCTCGGCCAGGGCGAAGAGCTCGTCGAGGCTGCCCGCCCCGACGCCCTCCGCCCGCCTGGCCTGATCGACCGCCGCCTGCAGGAGCCCGAGCACGAGGGACCAGGACACCCCGTCGGCGAGCACGACCACGGTGAGCGACAGCCGCTCGCAGCAGACGGTCAGCTCGTCGGTCAGTGCGCTCCGGCGTACGACGAGGCCAGCCGCGGGTGCGGCGCCGCGGCGGGCCAGCGCCTCCAGACGGGCGGGTAGGTCGGGGAGCGGGGCGGTGGCCAGGAGCAGGTCTCCCGGATGCGCGGTGGCCTCCAGGTCGGCGTCCACGAACTCCAGGCCGGTGACGGCTCCCGCAGCACCTTCGTGGACGACCCGCAGCAGATGCCGGGGGAGCGCGTGGACGAGGTCGGCCGCGGTCAGCACCCTTCCATCTTCGGTTTGGCGGATCCCACAGTCAACGGGCGCCGTGATGAGTGCGATCGCCCGAGGCTGCAGGCGCGCTCCACCGGCATGCTCGGGGTGAGGACACCGAGTCGCAGGAGGGGGAGCACAGTGACGGCACCAGCAGACGTGGCGGTGATCGGGGGCGGAATGGTCGGCCTGGCGACGGCCTGGTTCCTCAACGAGCGAGGCGTGCGCGTGACCGTCTACGAGCGCGACCACGTGGCCGCGGGATCCTCGTGGGGCAACGCCGGCTGGCTCACCCCGGGCATCGCGACGCCCCTTCCGGAGCCGGCCGTGCTGCGCTACGGCCTGCGAGCGCTGCTCAGCCCGGCCTCACCGGTCTACGTGCCGCCGGCGGCCGACTGGCGGCTGCTCCGGTTCCTCACCGGTTTCGCCCGCCACAGCACCGCGTCGCACTGGGCCCGCGCCATGCGCGCGCTGATCCCGCTCAACGAGCGTGCCCTCGGCGCCTTCGACGAGCTCACCGACGGCGGCGTCGAGGCGGTCACGCGACCCGCCGAGGCGTTCCTGGCGGCCTATCGCAGTGAGCAGGACCGCCGAGTGCTGCTCGAGGAGCTGGAGCTCATCCACGGTTCGGGCCAGCAGGTGGCCTTCGATCTGCTCACCGGCGAGGAAGCCCGGGCGATCGCCCCCGTGCTGTCGGCCGAGGTCGCTGCAGCCATCAGGCTTCGGGGGCAGCGCTTCATCGATCCGGGCGCGTTCGTCCACGCTCTGGGCGACGCATGCCGCAAGCGCGGCGTCGAGGTGCACGAGGGGGTCGACGTCTCCGGCGTGCGCGCGGCGGGCGACGGGGTCGCGGTGATGGCCGCGGGCAAGCCGGTGCACCACGACCGGGTGGTGCTGGCGACCGGGGCCTGGCTCGGTGCGCTGGGACGCCGGTTCGGCATCCGGCTGGTGGTGCAGGCCGGCCGCGGCTACAGCTTCAGCGTGCCGGTCGAGCAGGTGCCGCGAGGACCGGTCTACTTCCCCAACGAGCGGGTGGCCTGCACGCCGCTCGGTGATCGCCTGCGCGTCGCGGGGATGATGGAGTTCCGGGCGCCCGAAGCGCCGCTCGACGCGCGGCGGATCCGGGCCATCGTCGAGGCCGCGCGTCCGCTGCTGACCGGTGTCGACCTCGACAGCCGTCAAGACGAGTGGGTCGGCTCCCGGCCCGTGACCCGCGACGGGCTGCCGTTGATCGGGCGCACGGACAACCCGGCGGTCTACGCCGCGGGCGGCCACGGCATGTGGGGGATCACCCTCGGGCCGATCACCGGCCGGCTTCTGGCCGACAGCATCGTGGATGGCCGGGAGCCGGCCGAGCTTGCGCCGTTCCGCCCCACCCGGTGAGCGAGCCTCAGGCAGGCTTGCGACGCCCGAGCACGACGTAGCCCACCGGCCCGAAGGGCTGGATCATGCTCGCGGCGCGCCACATCAGCTTGGGTCCGCGCACCTGGCCGGCGTCGCGTCGCTTGAGGTCGCGGAGCATCCATCCGGTGAGCGCCGCCTCGACGACGCCGCCGATGATGACCGCCTTCCGCTGGGCGGGGGACAAGTCGTTCCAGCTCTTCTTCGCCATGGCCACATCTTGGCACCAGCGTCCCAGCCGGCGGAGAAGGGCAGCGAAAACGGACTTTGGGCTACATATAAGTAGCATTTCGCCTAAGGTCTCCTCTGCGGCGCGCCTGTGCGACCGCGTTGCTGGAGTCGAAGGAGCCTCATGTCCACCCCTGCCAACCTGCCCGATCCGGTTCCCAGTCCGGATCCCGCGAAGTCGGCCAAGCCACACGTGTTGGGAGTCATCGCACTCGTCGCCGCTGTGGTCGGCTTCGTGTTCGCCTGCATCCCGGGCGCGCTCATCGTCGGCTGGGTGCTGCTTCCTATCGCATTCATCCTCTCCCTTGTCGCACTCTTCCAGTCCGGCCGGAAATGGCCCGCGATCACCGGTCTCATCCTGTCGATCGTCGGCACGATCGTCGGTGTGATCGTGTTCTTGGTGGCGGTCGCGGACGCGGTCGACGACGCAGTCCGAAACGATGACTCGTCGGCGTCGGAGCGGAAGGCCGGTGGCGAGGAGCGAGCAGATCTGGTCGCTGAGGAGGGCGCCGTCGAGGGCGGCTACGCAGTGACCATCGACGACGCCCGCCAGGTGTCCGACTACGAGGGTCGGCCGGCGCTGCGGGTCGACTTCACGTTCACCAACCACAGCGACGAGGCGGCGAGCTTCGTCTTCTCCGTCACGGCGCAGGCCTTCCAAGATGGCGTGGAGCTCGAGGATGCCTACACGATGGACGGCGGAGGTGCCCAGACCAACGACATCAAGGAGATCAAGCCGGGCAAGTCGATCAAGGTGCAGGAGCTCTTCCTGCTCGACGGCAAGGCCGACGTCGACATCGAGGTGACCAAGGCCTTCGACCTCGATGAGACCATGCTGGCGCGTCGGACCGTTCGCCTGAAGTAGGAGACTGCTCAGCCGCCGATGCCGACCGGCACGTCGCCGACGATGGAGATGCGGTCCATCACGCGGCGCTGGGGGTGGTAGTCGCTCGAGGCATAGTGCTGGCAGGCACGGTTGTCCCACATCGCGATGGTGTTGGGCTGCCAACGCAGGCGCACCTGGAACTCCGGGCGCATGATGTGGCGGTAGAGCGTCGAGAGCAGCGCGTTGGACTCCGCCTCCTCCAGGCCGAGGATGCGCTGGGTGAAGATCATGTTGACGAAGAGCACCCGGCGTCCGGTCTCCGGGATCACCCGCACCACGGGGTGCTGCACCGGCGGGAACTGCGGCCGCAGCAGCTCGACGTCCTTCCGGTCCATGCCGGCGCCGAAGGAGTTGATCCAGTCGTGCTCGGCGACCAGCTGGTCGATTCGCTCCTTGAGGTCGTCGGGCAGCAGGTCGTAGGCCGCGCCGGTGTCGGCCCACAGGGTGTCGCCGCCGACCGGCGGGATCTCGACGGCGCGCAGCACCGCCGCGAACGACGGCGTCGTGTGCCAGGTGACGTCGTTGTGCCAGTTGTTCTCGACGCCGGCCGAGTCCATGTCCTTCGCGAGCGTGGCGACGTCGACATCGGTCTGGCCCGGCTGGGTGAACTTGAAGAACGGATGCTGCTCGAGCTCGCCCCAGAGCTCGGCGAACGCGCGGTGCTCCGAGCGCTCGATGTCCTGGTCGCGGAAGACGAGCAGCTTCCACTCCAAGAGCGCGCGACGCAGCTCGTCGAGCACCTCGGGCGCTAGGTCGCCGCCGAGCCGGACGCCGGAGACCTCGACGCCGATCGTCGGCGTCATCGGTGTCAGGGTGAGGTACTCGAACGGCGCGGTCTCGAAGGTGGCCGGTGCGCGGTCTGCGACGAGGGGGCCATAGGCGGCCAACGGGTCGGTGGCGGTCGGGAAGATCAGGCTCATCGGGTTCCTCCTGTGGGTGGGGTGTCCAGCACCGCGGTCGCGATGTTGACGAGGTCGTCGACCACGAGGTCGACGTCGATCGAGTCGTCGCGGTGGCCCTCCCAGGTGGCCAGGGTGGCGACGGTGAGCATCACCAAGGAGCCGAAGCGGAGCTCGGCGAGCTCCGCCGGGAGGGGAGTGGTTGCGCGGAAGCGGTCGCGCAGCTCGCGGAAGCTCGCCGCTCGGACGTGCTCGAGCACGCGTGCCGACTGTGTCGGGTCCGAGAGGGCCTGCATGAGGAAGCGAGCGAACCTGCTGCCGGGGCGCCCGAGTGTCTGGGCCGCCAATGGTCGGACGAAGAGCGCCGCGACCTCGCCATGGTCGAGCCGTACGCCGGAGCTCGCCTCCAGCAGCTGGCGCCGGTGAGCGTCCACCGGCTTCATCCTCGCCTCGAGCACGGCGTCGAGCAGCCCGTCGCGCGAGCCGAAGTGGTAGCGGGCGGCGGACTTGTTGGCCTGGCCGGCACGCTGCTGCACCTCGCTGAGGGTGGTGGCTCCGAGGCCGCGTTCGACGGCGACCTCCTCCGCGGCACGGATCATCGCTGTGCGCGCCAGGTCGCTACGGGAGGGCATGCGACGATTTAAGGGCTAGTCCTTAAATCTGTCAATGGCCCGGGGTGGCCCATCCCACAGTGGGCGGCCTCCCGCTGGGCGGGACCACGGTGCACAATCTGGCCCATGACCAAGACCAACCCGGGCAACTTCTTCGAGGACTTCCGCATCGGGCAGGTGATCGACCACGCGACCCCGCGCACCGTCACCGACGGGGATCGAGCGCTCTACGGCGCGCTGTACCCCACTCGGTTCGCGATCCCCTCGGCAGCCAGCTTCGCCGCCTCCGTGGGCCTGGAGCGCTGGCCGGTGGAGGAGCTGATCGGCTTCCACATCGCCTTCGGCAAGACGGTGCCCGACGTCTCGCTCAACGCCGTGGCCAACCTCGGCTACGCCGAGCTTCGGTTCCACCAGCCGGTCGTGCCCGGTGACACCCTGCGCACCCGCTCGGAGGTGATCGGCCTCAAGCAGAACTCCAACGGAAGGACCGGCGTGGTGCACGTCCGCTCCACCGCCACCAACCAGCGGGGCGAGGTGGCCATCGACTGGGCCCGGTGGGCGATGGTGCACAAGCGCGACGTAGACGCGCCCGCGCCGGAGACCGTCGTACCCGAGTTGGCGACGGTCGTCGACCCGGCCGACCTGCCGATCCCGGCGGGTCTCGACTTCACCGACTACGACTTCGCCGCGGCGGGGGAGCCGCACCGCTTCGGTGACTACGAGGTGGGCGAGCGGATCGACCATGTCGACGGCGTGACGCTCACCGACGCCGAGCACATGATGGCCACGCGGCTGTGGCAGAACACCGCGAAGGTGCATTTCAACGTCGACGCCCGTCCCGATGGCAAGCGCCTGATCTACGGCGGTCACATCATCTCGATGGCTCGCGCGCTCTCCTTCAACGGCCTGGCCAACGCCCAGCTCATCGCGGCGATCAACGGCGGGTCGCATGTGGCGCCGGCCTTCGCCGGCGACACCGTCCACGCCTGGTCGGAGGTGCTCGACGCCGTCGAGCTCGACGCACCGGGTGTCGGCGCGCTCCGGCTGCGGTTGGTAGCCACTCGTGGCCGCGACGAGTCGATGACCTTGCGCGCGGAGTCGGGCAAGTACGCCGACGGCGTCCTCCTCGACCTCGACCTCTGGGCACTCGTTCCCCGCTGACCCACCCCGCCGAGACGCCAAGAACTCGGGGTCGAGACGCCAAGAACTCGGGGTCGAGACGCCAAGAACTTGGGATGGAGACGTCAGGTTTTCCGGCCCGCCCGACGAAGGCGACGGCTCGACCTTGAATCTGCGCCGTTTCGACGGGTAATTCTTGGCAGCTCGACCGCAAGTTCTTGGCAGCTCGACGGCTAGTTCTTGGCGCTTCGGCGATAAAGGAGGTGGCGGGCGGGGAGCGGCGCGCTAGCGTGGTCCCTCGTGCTGCTCCGCCTCGTGCTCGACCATCTGCGGCCCTATCGCCGCGCGGTCGCCGCCCTCGTGCTCCTCCAGTTCCTCGGGACCGTCGCGATGCTCTACCTCCCGAGCCTCAACGCCGAGATCATCGACTTCGGCGTGGTGCGCGGCGACACCGACTACATCCTGCGTCGTGGCGGGATCATGCTGGCGGTGAGCCTGCTCCAGGTCGCCACCGCGATCGCGGCCGTCTGGTTCTCCGCCCGCACCGCGATGGCGGTCGGCCGAGACCTGCGTGCCGAGCTCTTCCACCGGGTTGGGAGCTTCTCCACGCGCGAGGTGCAGCACTTCGGCGCCCCTTCGCTCATCACCCGCGAGACCAACGACGTCCAACAGGTGCAGATGCTCGTGCTGCTCGCCGGCAGCCTCATGGTCACCGCACCCATGATGATGGTCGGCGCCGTCGTCATGGCGGTCCGCGAGGACGCCGGGCTCTCGTGGCTGGTCGCCGCCGTCATCCCGGTGCTCGCGGCCGCTGTGGGCATCATCGTCAGCCGGATGGTGCCCAACTTCCGCCTCGTCCAGGAGCGGATCGACGAGGTCAACCGCCTGCTGCGCGAGCAGATCACCGGGCTGCGGGTGGTGCGCGCCTTCGTCCGTGAGCGCCACGAGGTCGACCGCTTCGCCAGGGCCAACGACGAGCTCACCGACGTCTCCGTCCGAGCCGGCCGCTGGATGGCGGGCATGTTCCCGACCGTGCTGCTGGTCTCCAACGTCGCCACCGTCGGCGTCATCGG
>Ga0164243_10009086_pt1 | contig 14517 bp, 9 predicted proteins | sample OricompcompostOP_FD_108781 | JGI IMG/M metagenome (GOLD analysis project Ga0164243, IMG submission 108781) | Organic Plus compost microbial communities from Emeryville, California, USA - Original compost - Organic plus compost (OP) | ecosystem: Engineered > Solid waste > Mixed feedstock >... | reverse complement strand
TGCTCGCCGGCACCAAATATCGCGGCGATTTCGAACAGCGCCTCAAAGGCGTTCTGAAACAGATCCGCGGCAATCCCGACGCTATTCTGTTCATCGACGAAATCCATACCTTGATCGGTGCCGGATCGGCGTCGGGCGGTACGCTGGATGCGTCCAACCTGCTCAAGCCTGCCTTATCATCCGGGCAGTTGAAATGCATCGGCGCTACGACCTATACCGAATTCCGCGGTGTCTTCGAAAAAGACCACGCGTTGTCGCGCCGTTTCCAGAAAATCGACGTACCCGAGCCTAGCGTCGAGCAGACTGTGCAGATTCTGCGCGGCCTGAAGAGCCGCTTCGAAGAACACCACAGCGTGCGCTATTCCGCTGCGGCGTTGAGTGCTGCTGCGGAGTTGTCTGCGCGCTACATCAATGATCGTCATTTGCCCGACAAGGCCATCGACGTCATCGACGAGGCCGGCGCCGCGCAACGCCTGCTGCCGCGCTCGCGCCAGAAAAAAGTCATCGGCAAGATCGACATCGAGAACATCGTGTCCAAGATCGCGCGCATTCCGCCGCAATCCGTGTCCAACGATGACCGCAGCAAGCTGGCCACGCTGGAACGCGATCTGAAAACCGTGGTGTTCGGACAGGACAACGCGATCGAGGCATTGGCAGCTTCGATCAAAATGGCGCGCTCCGGTTTGGGTAAACCAGAACGTCCTATCGGGTCATTCCTGTTTTCCGGCCCCACGGGCGTGGGCAAAACCGAAGTCGCCCGTCAACTCGCGTTTACCTTGGGCGTCGAGCTGCTGCGTTTTGACATGTCCGAATACATGGAGCGTCATGCCGTGTCGCGACTGATCGGCGCGCCTCCGGGATATGTCGGATTTGATCAAGGCGGCCTTTTGACCGAGGCCATTACCAAGCAACCGCACTGCGTGTTGCTGCTGGACGAGATCGAAAAAGCGCATCCCGATGTGTTCAACATCCTGCTGCAGGTGATGGACCACGGTACGCTGACCGACAACAACGGACGCAAGGCCGATTTCCGCAACGTCATTATCATCATGACGACCAATGCGGGCGCCGAAACGCTGAACCGTCCCACGATCGGCTTTTCGAACAGCCGGGTGGCGGGCGACGAAATGGCCGAGATCCGCCGCGTGTTTACACCGGAGTTCCGCAACCGCCTGGATGCCATCATTCCGTTTGCGGCGCTGTCGCGCGAAATCATTTTGCGCGTGGTCGACAAATTCCTCATGCAGCTCGAGGATCAGTTGCACGAGCGCCGTGTCGAGGCCGTTTTCACCGATGCACTGCGGGATCACCTGGCCAAAGAGGGCTTCGATCCGCTCATGGGCGCGCGGCCGATGCAGCGTCTCATCCAGGACACGATCCGTCGTGCCTTGGCCGACGAACTGTTGTTCGGCAAGCTGGCCGATGGCGGTACAGTGACAGTCGATCTGGATGCCGACGGCAAGGTACAGCTGAGTTTCGACGGCCGCAAATCGTCCGACTCGGGCGCCCGTGATCGACAGGAAGTCGAGTTGGTCGATTGAGCCTGCCCACAGAACCGCTGATTGCCTGCGAACATTGCGGCAATATTTTCCGGCGGCACGAGTTGCAGCGCGGCGAAACCGCCTCGTGCGCGCGCTGCGGCACCACGTTGTGGAAATATAGCGGGATCAGCCTGTCGAGTTGGTCGGCCTTGGGTGTGACGGCGTTGATCGTCTTTGTGGTGGCCAACGCCTATCCCGTCATGAGCATGTCGGTGCAAGGCATGACTCGTGACGCATCCTTGCTCGACGCAGTTATCATGACCTGGGATCAGGGGTACGTGCTCACGGCCGCGATGACGGGTATGGCAGGGTTCGCGGTGCCGCTGGCCAGTCTGATCCTGTTGCTGTGGGTGCTGTTTCCGCTGACGATGGGGCGACAACCCATCGGCTTTCGCCCCATCATGCGCCTGTACGGCGCGTTGCGCCCTTGGGGGATGGTGCCTGTCTTTTTGCTCGGCGTATTGGTGGCGGTGGTAAAGCTCGCTGGCATGGCCTCGGTCAGCCCGCAGCCGGGTCTGTTTGCGTTTGGCATATTGACCATCCTGATGACGATGCTCTCGCGCTTGTCGCCGCATGCCTTATGGCGTTATGCCGAGCAGGAAGGCGTCGTGCCGAGCTATACGCCGAGACGCAAGGCAGGTGAGGTCCTGACAGGCTGCCATGTGTGCGGGCAAGTGCAGGCAGTGCCCGCACAGGCGCATGAACATGAACATTCGGACGGTGAGACACCTCATTGCATCCGTTGTCATGCGGTAGTGCATGAGCGCAAGCCTGCCAGCCTGAGGCGCACCTGGGCGCTACTGTTGGCGGCCGCAGCGTTCTATGTGCCTGCCAATGTGCTGCCCATCATGAACATCAGTTCCGTTCTCTTCGGCGACAGCGGCCATACCATCCTCGGGGGGGTGGTCGAGCTCTGGCAAACCGGATCCTGGGATATCGCGCTGATCGTTTTTATTGCGAGTATCGTGGTCCCATTGACCAAAATGCTGGCCTTGGCGGCGTTGGCCGCTAGCGTAGATCGCTGCAGTCCGTTTAATCTGCGCCAACGGACTCGGATGTACGAAATGATCGAGTTCATTGGGCAATGGTCGATGTTGGACGTCTTCGTGGTGATTCTGTTGGCGGCCTTGGCGCATTTTCAGGGGCTGATGGAAATCTCTGCCGGTCCCGCAGCCGCGTCTTTTGGTCTGGTCGTGGTGTTGACAATGCTGGCGGCAATGAGCTTTGATCCTCGTATTGCCTGGGATAACGAAGTGCAAGAAGAATCTGATAATGTGACACCACAGCAGGGGACCCAAGACGAGCGACGTCATGAGTCTTTGAATGCTGACCCGCAGATCGAGCGTGGCTCGGCACGACCGTCGGCGGCTTCCTTGCAAGACTCTGCATAGCAAAAATAACAGGCTCGCCTTCATACTATGGCTGAACAAACTCCTTCGAATCCTGGCGACGAGATCGCCGCGCCAGAGGTCGTACGCAAAAAAACACGGCGTATCGGCTGGATATGGCTGGTGCCTGTCGTCGCGGCCGTCGTCGCGCTGTCGCTGGTGTTGCGCACCTGGATGCAAGAAGGGCCGGAAATTGCCATCACATTCAACACGGCCGAAGGCCTGGAAGTCGGCAAGACTCAGGTCCGCTACAAGGACGTCGTGATCGGCATGGTGCAGCGCGTGCATTTCAACGACGATCGCTCCAAGGTCATCGTCAAGGTCCAGCTGTCCAAGAATGCGGCAGGCTTGGCCACCGAAGGCACGAATTTTTGGGTGGTTCGGCCGCGGTTGGGATTTAGCGGCGTGTCGGGCTTGGGGACGCTGCTGTCGGGCGCGTATATCGATGTCGACGCTCGCGAAGGGTCAGGAGCGTCCACTTCGGCCACGAAATTCGAATTCGTCGGCCTGGAAACGCCGCCGCCGGTGACTCACGATCGGGACGGCAAACGTTTTATCCTTAAAGCCCGTGATTTGGGGTCTTTGGACATCGGCTCTCCGGTATATTTTCGGCGCATCAACGTCGGGCGGGTGATCGGGTATAGCCTCGATGGCAGCGGCGATTCAGTGAATGTCGAAGTCTTTATCGATGCACCCAACGACAAATTCGTCACTGCAGGCTCACGTTTCTGGAATGCCAGCGGCATCGATTTACAGGTGGACGGCAGCGGCGTGAAGCTGCATACGCAGTCCTTGCTGTCCCTGGCGCTGGGTGGTGTGGCGTTTGCGCCTGTCAACGTCAGCCAACCCGAGATGGCCAAATCCGGTGCGCAATTTGAGCTGTATGACAGCGAAAGCGCGGCAAAGGCCAATCCGGATGGCGACCCGTTCCCGATCCGGATGCGTTTCGACCAGTCCATCCGCGGCCTGGCAGTCGGCGCGACGATCGACTTCCAGGGCATCACCTTGGGTCAGGTCACCAAGATCAGTATCGATTTCGACAACGAGAAAAAACGCTTCTTCGCGGTGGTCGATGCCGTCACGTATCCCGAGCGCCTGGGTCCGGTGTATGACAGGATGCACGCGCGTGCAGAAGCCGATGGCGATGCGGGCGGGCGCCTGCTGGGCGTCATGATCAGATACGGCCTGCGTGCCCAACTGCGCACCGCCAATCTCCTGACGGGCCAGTTGTACATCGTGTTGGAGAATTTCCCGAAAGCCGAACCCGTGGATTTCAAACTCACTGATCCAGTGATGATCCCCACGGTCCCGGGCAATCTGGAACAACTGCAGCAGCAGATTACGAACATCGTCGACAAGATCGACAAAATCCCGTTCGATCAAATCGGCCGCGATTTGCGTACGACCTTGTCGAGTACCTCACGCTTGCTCGAGAACCTGGACAAGCGCGTCGCGCCAGACCTGCGCAATACCCTGCAGGCAGCTCGTAAATCGCTCGATAGCATCAATGAACTGCTGTCGCGCGATGGGTCGCTGCCAGTCAACGCCGAACGTGCGATGACCGAGCTGAGTCGCGCGGCGCGTTCGCTGCGCAGCTTGGCCGACTATCTGCAAGTCCATCCCGAGGCCTTGATCCGCGGCCGTGGCGAAGACCCGATACCCGGTCAAATCAGGAATTGATCTATGTCTGCTACACGACGCATTCCGTTGTTGTCCACCTTGATGCTGTCGGCCGTGTTGGCTGGCTGCGGGGGCTCGCCTTCGGTGCGCTATTACACGCTGCAATCGGATCCGGAAACGGCGGTGCGCAGCGTGCCGCGCGTGGATTATCAAATCGAGGTTGCGCCCGTGAACGTGCCGCAACAGGCCGATCAGCCGCAAATCATGTTGCGGCCGGGGGGCGACAGTGCCTTGACGCCGATGTATTCCGACCGCTGGAGTGCACCGCTGGCCGATGAAATACGCTCAGCTTTGGCCGACACGCTGACGCGCACCCTGGGTGCGCTGGATGTGCAGACACTCACCCCTGCACCGGATGTGCCGGTGTGGCGGATCCAGGTCGACGTGCAGCGTTTTGACATGGTCGTGGGCGGCCCGGCGCGGTTGGATGCCACCTGGCGCGTGCGGCCGCTCAATGTGAAAGGCGGGCGTGCCTTGCTATGCCGTTCGACGGTGCAGTTGCCGGCGGATCAATTCAACGCCGTGAATTCGCTGGTGCAGGCCCAACAACAGGCAGTGGTGCTGTTGGGAAATACGATCGCATCGGCGATTCAATCGGGCGGTGCGCGCGCTACGCCAGCTGCAGAGCAGGTACAAATGCTGGGATGCACTTGAAACACGGGTTAACCCTTAAAGGTTAACCATGATTTCAAACTGGTTGTATCTTCCTTAGTATTCGGTTTTACCGAAACCGCAACTCAGTGCCGTGGCGCGCGACGCCCAGGGACGGGCTGCCTTACTGAGGATTTGCTTCATCATGACCAGCACCACACTGGGCGTCAAGGTGGACGACACCTTGCGTGATCGCCTGAAGGCCGCTGCGCGGAAACTCAGCTGCACTCCGCATTGGCTGCACAAGCAGGCGCTGCTGGCATATCTGGACAAAATCGAGCGCGGCCAACTGCCGGCAGAAATTCTGCATCTATCCTCTGACGAGCCGGACGCCGAGGACAACGACGCGGCGACGCATGCCATCACGCCGCCGTTCTTCGAGTTTGGCCAGGACGTGCAGCCGCAATCCGTCCTGCGTGCCGCGATCACGGCCGCGTATCGCCGCCCTGAACCCGAGTGCGTACCGTTGTTGCTCGGCCAGGCTCGCATGCCCCATCCCGAAAAAATCCACGCCATGGCCACGCGCCTGGTAAAAGCCCTGCGCGACAAGCGCGGCGGCGGTGGAGTTGAGGGCTTGATTCAAGAATTCTCGCTGTCCAGCCAGGAGGGCGTCGCGCTAATGTGTCTGGCCGAGGCCTTGCTGCGTATTCCTGATCGAGCGACGCGCGATGCGCTGATACGCGACAAGATCTCGCGCGGCGACTGGCGTTCGCATATGGGCGGTTCGCAGTCCTTGTTCGTCAACGCCGCCACTTGGGGTTTGATGCTGACTGGCAAACTGGTTGCGGTCAACAGCGAGCAGTCCTTGTCCAAGGCTTTGACGCGCTTGATTGGCAAGGGCGGCGAGCCTCTGGTGCGCAAAGGCGTCAACATGGCCATGCGCATGATGGGCGAACAATTCGTGTCGGGCCAGACGATTTCCGAGGCCCTGGCCAACAATCGCAAACAGGAATCCAAAGGCTTTCGGTATTCGTACGACATGCTGGGCGAGGCCGCTACGACCAGCGAAGACGCGGACCGTTACTATGCCTCGTATGAGCAGGCTATTCACGCCATTGGCAAGGCAGCCGCGGGCCGCGGCATTTACGAAGGCCCAGGCATCTCCATCAAACTCTCAGCATTACACCCCACGTATTCCCGCGCTCAGCGCGAGCGTGTCATGCGGGAGTTGCTGCCGCGCGTGCGCGCGCTGACGATATTGGCGCGCCAATACGACATCGGGCTGAACATCGATGCAGAGGAAGCCGATCGCCTGGAAATCTCCCTGGATCTGCTCGAAGCGCTCTGCATGACCCCGGAGCTCGAGGGTTGGAACGGCATCGGATTCGTCATCCAGGCATATCAGAAACGTGCGCCGTTCGTCATCGATTACGTTATCGATCTGGCACGCCGCAGCCGCCATCGCATCATGGTGCGTCTGGTCAAGGGCGCCTATTGGGACACCGAAATCAAACGCGCGCAGATCGACGGCCTGGAAGGCTATCCGGTTTATACCCGCAAGGTCTACACCGATGTGGCGTACCTGGCTTGTGCGCGCAAGCTCTTGGGCGCGCCAGAGGCTGTCTATCCTCAGTTTGCGACGCATAACGCGTACACCTTGGCCGCGGTGTATCAATTGGCCGGACAGAACTATTATCCCGGCCAATACGAATTCCAATGCCTGCATGGCATGGGCGAGCCTCTGTACGAAGAGGTCGTCGGCCCCGTGGCCAATGGCAAACTCAACCGGCCGTGCCGCATCTACGCGCCAGTGGGCACGCACGAAACCCTGCTGGCCTATCTGGTGCGGCGTTTGTTGGAAAATGGCGCGAACACGTCCTTCGTCAACTTGATCGGCGACGAAGACATCTCGATCGATACACTCGTTGCAGACCCGGTCGATGTCGCCATGCGTATTACGCCGCTGGGCGCGCCGCACGAGCAAATCCCGCTGCCGCGCGAACTCTATGGCCCGGCCGGCAGCGGCGCGCGGCTGAACTCGGCCGGCCTGGACCTGACCAATGAACATCGCCTGGGCTCGCTCGCGGCGGCGTTGCTGACCAGCGCGGCGACACCCTGGCAGGCCATGCCCATGTTGGGCGAATCTCATGGCGCCTGGGATACCGAGCGTGCGATCGAGGTGCGCAATCCCGCCGATCATCGCGACCGCGTCGGTTATGTGATCGAGGCTCAGCCTGCAGAAGTCGAGCAAGCCCTGCGCGTCGCAGAAAGCACGGCGCCGATCTGGCAAGCCACGCCCGTCAGCGAGCGTGCCCACTGCCTGCGCCGTGCTGCGCAACTGCTCGAAGAAGGCATGCAGCCCTTGTTGGGCCTGATCGTGCGCGAGGCGGGCAAATCGCTGCCCAATGCCATTGCCGAGGTACGCGAGGCCGTGGATTTTCTGCGCTATTACGCGGACCAGGCCGAACGCGAATTCAACAACGATACCCATCGTCCATTGGGCACTGTGCTGTGCATCAGCCCCTGGAATTTCCCGCTCGCCATCTTTACCGGCCAAGTCGCCGCCGCGCTGGTCGCAGGCAATAGCGTGATCGCCAAGCCCGCCGAACAGACCTGCCTGATCGCGGCGCAGGCCGTACAGATTCTGCGTGCGGCAGGTGTGCCGAGCGGCGCGGTGCAATTGTTGCCCGGCCGCGGCGAAACCGTCGGTGCGCAGCTCGTCGAAAGTCCTGCGATCGATGGCGTCATGTTCACCGGGTCCACCGATGTGGCGCGCCTGATTGCGCGTACGCTGGCGCGCCGCCTGGACGACCAGGGCCACACCATTCCACTGATTGCGGAAACAGGCGGGCAAAATGCCATGATTGTGGATTCGTCCGCCCTGGCCGAGCAGGTCGTGTTCGATGTCCTGAACTCGGCCTACGATTCCGCGGGCCAGCGTTGCTCTGCCTTGCGCGTGCTGTGCCTGCAAGAAGACAGCGCCGATCACATCCTGCACATGCTGCGTGGCGCGATGCGCGAATTGCATGTCGGCAATCCCGATCAATTGGCCGCCAACGTCGGCCCCGTCATCGATGCCGAGGCGCGCGACAACATCCTGCGCCATATCGAGGCCATGCGTGCCGCCGGCCATCGCATCGATCAGGTCGAGCTTAATGCCAACTGCCGTTATGGCACGTTTGTGCCGCCGACCCTGATCGAAATCGGCAGCATCGACGAACTCACGCGAGAAGTGTTCGGCCCGGTATTGCACGTGCTGCGTTACCGGCGCGATGCCTTGGATCAGGTGCTGGATCAGATCAATGCCACAGGCTACGGACTGACCTTTGGCGTGCACAGCCGCATCGATGAAACCATTGCACATGTCACCGGGCGCGTGCATGCCGGCAATATGTACGTCAATCGCAACATCGTCGGTGCGGTGGTGGGCGTGCAACCGTTTGGCGGCGAGGGGCTCTCGGGGACGGGGCCTAAGGCCGGCGGCCCGTTGTACTTGTATCGTCTGCTGGCCGTGCGCCCGGCAGGGCTGCCGCCCTGCGTGGACGGAACCTCCTTGCCTGCCGCGCAGATCTTGCCCGGTCCGACGGGCGAACAGAACACCTATCAGTTGCAGTCCCGCGGTACGGTGCTGTGTGTGGCCGCCACCGAGACAGGCGCGCAGGCCCAGTATGCGGCCACGCAGGCCTCGGGGAACAAGGCTCTGTTCCTGGATACGCCGGCCGCCCAGGCGTGGCGTGCTGCAGCAGGCGCAGGCGTGAACGTGACGCTGTTGACTGACGACAAAGTCGACGAGACTGCATTCCAAGGCGTATTGTTCGAAGGGGACGGCGACGACCTGCGTGCCTGGAACGAGCGGATTGCCGCGCGCAATGGCCCGATCTTGATTGTGCAGGGCTTGACCCCGGATGCGCTGGCCGCCGGCGCCGCCTATACGCTCGAGCAGCTCGTGGCCGAACGTTCCATCAGTGTCAATACGGCCGCGGCAGGGGGCAACGCCAGTCTGATGTCTATCGGTTAATCGCAGTTCCGCCGTATGACGCTGCGCATCCGTGTCGGCGTCGGCGGCAATGGTCTGCAGCCGCACGGCCGATCGCCGTTTGGTTGTAGAGCAACGCGCGGGTTATCGCCAATAGCCGAAAGGTTGTACTCGATCAAAAATCCGGTGCAACTTTTTTCGGTGCAGATTCAGAAGAGTCAGGCCGCTGCGCCAAAAGCAGCAGTGTGCCTATGCAGTACCTAATTCACACAGGAGGGTATAGAGATGACATTCGCATTTTCCCGGCCAGTTCTGCTGGCAGCATTGACCGCCGCCAGCCTCGTCGGCGTGGCGCATGCCGAAGACATCAAATTCGGTTTTGCGGCGCCGCTGACCGGGCCGCAATCGCACTACGGCGAAGACATGCAGAACGGGCTGACGCTGGCCCTGGAAGAGGCCAACAAAAAAGGCATCAAGGTCGACGGCGAGACCGCCAAATTCCAGTTGGTGTCGCGTGACGATCAAGCCGATCCGCGTACCGCTGTGCAGGTGGCGCAGCAACTGGTCGACGAAGACGTCGACGGTATTCTGGGCCATTTCAACTCGGGCACTACCATTCCGGCTTCGCGGGTCTACAACGAAGCAGGCTTGCCGCAGATCGCGATGGCGACCTCGCCGGAATACACGGCCCAAGGCTACGACACGACATTCCGCATGATGACCAGCGACACGCAGCAGGGCGCTGCCGTGGGCCAGTTCATCGTTGAAAAGCTCAAGGCGAAAAAAGTCGCCATCATCGACGATCGCACTGCTTACGGACAGGGTCTGGCCGACGAGGTCGAAAAAGCCGTCAAAAAAGCCGGCGGTGAAATCGTGCGCCGCGAATACACCACTGACAAGGCCAACGACTTCACCGCCATCCTGACCAACATCAAGGCTGCCGCGCCGGACGCGATTTTCTACGGCGGTCTGGACGCCCAGTCCGGTCCCATGAAGCGTCAATTGGCCAGCCTCGGTATCAAGGCGCCATTGGTGTCGGGCGAAATGACGCGCAGCGATACGTTTCTGAAGTTGGCTGGCGATGCCGCAGAGGGCACCTATGCCTCGCTGGCTGGCGTACCGCTGGACAAGATGGCGGCCGGCAAGGATTTCGCGCAACGCTACGAGGCCCGCTTCAAAAAGGCTCCTGGCGTTTATGCTCCCTATGCCTATGATGGCGCCTGGACCATGATCACCGCGATCGAACAGGCCGGCTCCGCAGACCCTGAGGATTATCTGCCCAAGCTGGCCAAAATCGAGCGCAAGGGTGCGACCAGCGAACACATCGCCTATGACGACAAAGGCGATCTGAAAGAAATCTCGGTCACCATTTACGAAGTCAAGAACGGTAAATGGGAAATGGTCGAGACCATGGTCAGCCAAGCCAACTAAGCCTGGCCTCGTCTGCGGGCGCCGCGCGCCCGCAGCGCCGCATCAGTGCCGCGCGGCATGACGTCCGCGCGGCGCGGCAACCTCTCTTTACGAGCACATCACAGGCTCAGTATTCCTATGGATATTTTCATTCAGCAGCTCATTAATGGCCTGACGCTGGGCAGCGTATATGCGCTTGTCGCGTTGGGCTATACGATGGTGTACGGCATCATCGGGCTCATCAATTTCGCGCACGGCGATGTGGTCATGATCGGGGCCATGGCGGCCACCATGATCGCTACCGCGCTGGTCGGCGGTGATCCCACTGTCTCGGCTTTTGCCGTGCTGGGGGTAGGCTTATTAGTGTCGGTGCCCTTGTGCATGGCCGTGGGCTGGACTGCCGAGCGCGTAGCTTACCGGCCGTTGCGCCGCGCGCCGCGCCTGGCCGCATTGATCACGGCCATCGGCGTTTCGATCATCCTGCAAAACCTCGCCATGATGGTGTGGGGGCGCAACTATCTGAACTTTCCCCAGGTCCTGGAACCCCGGGTGTTCGAGCTGGCCGGCGCGCGTATGAGCTCGCTGCAGATGGCCATCGTGCTGATCGCCGCGTTGATCATGGGGGCGCTGCTCGCGGTCGTGCATAAAACGCGATTGGGCACCGCCATGCGTGCCACCGCGCAGAATCGCGAGGTAGCAGGCCTGATGGGCGTGAATATCAATACGGTGATCTCGGCTGCGTTCCTGATCGGCTCGGCGCTGGCCGCGGTCGCCGGCATGATGGTCACCACCTATTATGGGGTGGCGCAATACACCATGGGTTTCATGCTGGGGCTCAAGGCCTTTACCGCTGCCGTATTAGGCGGGATCGGTAATCTGGTCGGTGCGATGGCGGGCGGCTTGCTGCTGGGCATCATCGAGTCCCTGGGTGCGGGTTATATCGGTGATATCACCGGTGGATTCCTCGGCAGCCATTATCAGGATGTGTTTGCCTTTGTCGTATTGGTGCTGGTGTTGATCTTCCGCCCGTCGGGTCTGCTCGGCGAACGCGTAGGAGACCGCGCATGAATACCACCATATCCTCTCGCGGCCTGTCGAGCCGCCATTTGCTGGGCATCGTGTTGATAGGCGTTGTCCTGGCCGTGTTGCCATTTGTGCTGGGCATGGCCGGACAAAGCTGGGTGCGTATTGTCAACTTTGCGTTGCTGTACGTCATGTTGTCTTTGGGCCTGAATATTGTCGTAGGCTTTGCCGGCCTGCTCGATCTGGGCTATATCGCGTTCTATGCGGTGGGCGCCTACACATGGGCACTCTTGGCCTCGCCGCATTTCGGTTTGCATCTGCCGTTCTGGGCCATTCTGCCCATCAGTCTGGGCCTGGCGTGCGTGTTTGGTGTGTTGCTCGGCGCGCCTACCTTGAAGCTGCGCGGCGATTACCTCGCGATCGTAACCCTGGGTTTTGGCGAGATCATCCGCATCTTTCTGAACAACCTGAACGCACCCGTAAACATCACTAACGGGCCGCAGGGCATCAACCGCATTGATGGTTTCAAGGTCGGCGAATTCATGTTCAGCCGTTCAGAAACCATCATGGGCATGCGGTTCACCAGTCCCGAGAAATACTACTACCTGCTATTGGGCATCACGCTGTTGATCGTCCTGGTGTGCATGCGTCTGCAGAATTCCCGCATCGGCCGCGCCTGGGAGGCTATCCGCGAAGACGAAATCGCCGCCAAGGCGATGGGCATCAATACCCGCAACGTCAAGCTCCTGGCATTCGCCATGGGTGCGTCGTTTGGCGGTGTGGCGGGGGCGTTGTTCGCGTCGATGCAGGGGTTTGTCAGTCCCGAGAGCTTTAGCCTCACCGAATCCATTTCTGTGTTGTGCATGGTCGTGCTCGGTGGCATGGGCAATATTCCGGGCGTAATTCTGGGTGCGATTCTGCTGGCCGCATTGCCTGAGTTCTTGCGTGCCGTTGTAGAGCCCTTGCAGCGTTTGATTTTTGGCGAGGTCGTACTCGACCCCGAGGGCATCCGTATGTTGCTGTTTGGTCTGGCCATGGTGTGCGTCATGCTGTTCCGTCCTGCAGGGTTATGGCCGTCTGCCGTGCGTAAACGCGAGTTGGCCGGCACGAACGGAGGCCAGGCATGAGCATCATTTTGCAAGCCGAAGGCCTAGGTAAGCGCTTTGGCGGTCTGCAGGCGCTATCGGGCGTCAGCTTCGATATCCAGGCCGGCGAAATCTACGGCCTGATCGGCCCGAATGGTGCGGGTAAAACGACGTTGTTCAATGTGTTGACGGGTCTGTATATCCCGGAAGAAGGCCGCTGCACGTTCAACGGTGAATCCCTCATCGGCCGCAAGCCGCACGAGGTCGCCGAAGTCGGTCTCGCGCGTACCTTTCAGAACATTCGTTTGTTCGCCAATCTGAGCGCGATCGAAAACGTGATGATCGGCCGTCACGTCCGCACGCGTGCAGGGGTGTTTGGCGCGGTGTTTCGCACTCGCGCTACGCGTGCAGAGGAATCTGCCATCGAACAGCGTGCGCACGAGTTGCTGGATTACGTCGGCATCGGCGCGCGTGCCAATGATGTGGCGCGTTCGTTGTCGTATGGCGACCAGCGGCGGCTGGAGATTGCCCGGGCGCTTGCCACCGAGCCCAAGCTGCTCGCGTTGGACGAGCCCGCTGCGGGTATGAATGCATCCGAAACTGTGGTCCTGCGTCAGCTGATCGAGAAAATCCGTAACGACGGGATCACCGTATTGTTGATTGAACACGATATGAAACTCGTCATGGGACTATGCGATCGCGTGCTGGTCCTGGAATACGGCAAGGTCCTGTCCATGGGCAAGCCGGCCCAGGTCCAGCGCGATCCCAAAGTCATCGAAGCCTATCTGGGTGCGGGCGCGGCCCAGGATGCCCAGGCGATTCCTGCGGAGCATCCCCAATCATGAGCGCAACCCGACCTTTATTGGATCTGCGTGGCCTGGAGGTTGCCTATGGCGGAATCCGTGCTGTGCGTGGCATCGACCTGCACGTCGATGCAGGCGAACTCGTTTGCCTGATCGGGGCGAACGGTGCCGGTAAGAGCACCACGCTGCGAGCCATATGCGGCCTGGTGCCGTTGGCAGGCGGCGATGTGCACTACGATGGCCAGTCCGTCAATGGCTGCAAATCGTTTGAACTCGTACGCCGCGGCCTGGTGATGGTTCCCGAGGGGCGAGGCATTTTCGGCCAACTCACCATCGAAGAAAATCTGGCGATGGGTGCCTATACGCGACGCGATGTCGCGCAGGTGCGGCAGGACACCGAGCGCGTGTTCACGCTATTTCCGCGTCTGGCTGAACGCCGCAAACAGGCGGCCGGCACGCTGTCGGGAGGTGAACAGCAGATGGTCGCCATGGGTCGTGCCATGATCGCGCGTCCGAAATTGCTGCTGCTCGACGAGCCTTCGATGGGCCTCGCGCCCTTGATGGTGGAAAAGGTCTTCGAAGTCGTACGCACCATCGCCAATGAGGGTGTGACCATTTTGCTCATCGAGCAGAACGCCAAGCTTGCGTTGGAACATAGTCACCGTGGTTATGTGATGGAATCCGGTGAACTGACTCTATCGGGGCCTTCAGATCAGTTGTTGACTGATCCGAAAGTTCGGGCGGCGTATCTGGGTGAGGCGTAAGTCGGTTGCTGTTGGAGGGGCGAGTGCTCTTGGACGTCGAGGCGGGGCAGTGACCGTGTTGGCGCTTCACGGAGTCGGTCGGCCGCCTGCGCGGCCGACACCGCTTTGTCAACCTCGTCGCTACGCTCCTTCGTTTTCCCTCGCTCGACTCCGAGGCGCGCCAACACGGTCACTGCCCCGCCTCGACTCGCAGAGTCTCTGATTCCCTCATCGCTGGCACGGCTGGTCTTCGTAGGCTTCGTAGGAACTGGCGTTT
>Ga0164243_10009084_pt1 | contig 14518 bp, 20 predicted proteins | sample OricompcompostOP_FD_108781 | JGI IMG/M metagenome (GOLD analysis project Ga0164243, IMG submission 108781) | Organic Plus compost microbial communities from Emeryville, California, USA - Original compost - Organic plus compost (OP) | ecosystem: Engineered > Solid waste > Mixed feedstock >... | reverse complement strand
GTTAAGATAACTATCCAGGATCCAAAGGCTTACCAGCTGGCTTTTCTTACGCCAGGGATTTTACCTGCGAGTGCCAGGTCACGGAACATGTTCCTGCAGATACCGAAGTGACGCATGTAGCCTTTAGGACGACCGGTCAGCTGGCACCTGTTTTTCAGACGAACAGGAGATGCATTTTTTGGAAGCTGGTCCAGTGCAGCATAGTCACCAGCAGCTTTCAGGGCAGCGCGCTTTTCAGCGAATTTAGCTACCATTGCTTCTCTTTTCCTTTGTCTGGCTTTTACGGATTCTTTTGCCATAATTAATTTATCGTTTCGATTTACTGATTATCTTTTTTAATGTTCCTGAACGGCATGCCCAGTTCTTTCAGGAGCTCGTAAGCTTCTTCGTTGGTTTGAGCGGTAGTAACGAAAGTGATATCCATACCGGAGATCCTGGTTACTTTATCGATGTCGATTTCAGGGAAGATGATCTGTTCAGTGATACCCAGGGTATAGTTACCGCGGCCATCGAACGCTTTATCATTGATACCTTTGAAGTCACGTACGCGAGGCAGTGATACAGAGATCAAACGATCCAGAAAATCGTACATATTAGTACCACGTAAAGTAACGCGGGCGCCAATAGGCATGTTTTTCCTGAGTTTGAAGTTAGAGATATCTTTTTTAGACAAGGTAGCGATTGCTTTCTGACCGGAGATACGGGTCATTTCGTCTACCGCGATATCCACCAGTTTCTTATCACCTACTGCGCCATTGATACCTTGGTTCAGGCAGATCTTTTGCAGACGAGGAACTTGCATTACAGTTTTGTAATTGAATCTCTTCATCAGGGCGGATCTAACCTCGTCCTGATATTTTTTCTGCAGTCTTGGAGTATATTTTGCGTTTGACATTACTTAATTACCTCCCCTGATTTTTTTGCGATACGAATTAATTTACCGTTTTCTCTCTGCCTGTTAACCCTGGTTGGTTTACCAGTTTTAGCATCCCACAGCATCACGTTGGAGATAGCGATAGGAGCTTCCTGCTTAACGATACCACCTTTGGTATTTTGAGCAGTAGGCTTAGTGTGTTTGGTAACAATGTTAACGCCTTCGACAATAACGCGGGCTTTATCAGGCTGCACTTCCAGCACTTTACGTGGCTTGGTCCTGTCCTTGTCTTCGCCGGCAATAACCGCAACCAGGTCGCCTTTTTTAATGTTGAATTTAGGCTTAAATCTAGTTTTCATTACTTTGATTTATTTATAAACGCCAAGCGAAACCATAGTTTCGCTTGATTAATGTTTTTTCTCGTTCTTGCAAACGGGCTGCAAAGATAAGAAATATTTTGGGATTTTGAGATTTTGGCCTTTTTGACAAAAATTTCAAAAAAAACAAAATCTCAAAATCGTACTATTTATAATACCTCAGGAGCGAGGGAGATAATTTTCATATATCCCTTGTCTCTCAATTCACGGGCAACCGGACCGAAAATACGGGTACCGCGGGGTTCGTCTGAGTTATTCAGCAGTACAACTGCGTTATCGTCGAACCGGATATAAGAACCATCTTTACGACGTAATTTGTTTTTGGTTCTAACGATTACAGCTTTAGTAACCATACCTTTCTTTACACCACCACCAGGGATTGCGTCTTTCACGGTTACTACGATTTTATCGCCTACTTTAGCGTAGTCCTGACCTGAGTTACCTAATACGCGGATGCAGAGTACTTCTTTTGCACCGCTGTTATCAGCTACGCTCAGTCTTGTTTCTTGTTGTATCATCGAAATGAGATTTGTTGTTTAATCAGCGGCTGGTACCAGGGAAGCTGGCAGCAGCTTGAAACAAATGATAAATTATTTTACTTTTTCGATTACTTCTACCAATCTCCAGCATTTGTTTTTGCTCAGAGGGCGAGTTTCCGCGATTTTCACGGTATCACCAATGCTGCACTCGTTATTTTCATCGTGTGCCATGAATTTGGTAGTTTTTTTCACGAATTTACCATAGATCGGGTGCTTCACTTTACGCTCCACCTTCACAGTGATGGTTTTATCCATTTTGTTGCTGGAAACCACACCAACCCTGGTTTTTCTTAATTTTCTTTCGGTCGTCATTGTTGAAAGTATTTAACCCTCCGGGGGGAGGACATAATTTGTTATACTAATGCTTTTCAGCAGTTCGATCAGGAACTGAAGATCTAGAAGCCCAACTCTCTTCTACGCAGTTCGGTATTCATACGAGCGATGTCGCGTCTAACGGCGCGGATGCTCATTGGATTTTCGATTGGCGTAATTGCATGACCAAAGGTCATTTTTTTCAAGCGGAGTTTCTCAGCAGAGATTTTCTCTTTAAGATCTTGATCGCTCAGTCCTTTCAGATCCAGCTTTTCTTTTGCCATTTGTATTTGAATTTGAGACGGTCGTTTGCGGACCGGGAATTTGAGTTATTGTGCTTAGGAATTACGCAACGTAGTCACGGCTCGTTACGAATTTTACTTTGATAGGCAGTTTTTGAGCGGCCAGTTCCATTGCTTCTTTAGCAACTTGTAAAGGAACGCCATCTGCTTCAAATAAAATTCTACCCGGTTTTACTACTGCTGCCCAATGGTCTGGAGCACCTTTACCTTTACCCATCCTCACTTCCAAAGGTTTAGCAGTGATTGGTTTATCAGGGAAAATACGGATCCAAACGTTACCCTCACGTTTCATGTGCCTTGTTAAAGCAACACGAGCAGCTTCAATCTGCCTGTCTGTGATCCACTTAGGTTCTAATGCTTTAAGGCCGAAAGTACCAAAGGAAAGAGTAGCGCCTCTTTTAGCGTTCCCCTTGATGCGACCTTTGTGCATCTTCCTGTGTTTCACTCTTTTTGGCTGTAACATCTTCTATATTGTTAATGTTAATAGTAATTGTTAATATCTGCTTTACCGCCAGAGATTATCTGCGGCCGCCACCACGGTTATCTCCACCTCTTCTGTCACCACCGCGACCACCTTCTCTGCGTTCGCCATGATGTTCTCTTCTGTCGCCACCGCCGCGGTTTTCGCTTTCTTTACCTGTTAATACGTTAGGGTTTAAATCGCGTTTACCCAGTACTTCACCTTTACAGATCCATACTTTGATACCGATTTTACCATAAACGGTTAAAGCAAAGAGAGAAGCGTAGTCGATGTCCATACGGAAAGTATGTAATGGAACGCGACCTTGTTTCATTTCTTCGGAGCGGGCAATTTCAGCACCACCTAAACGGCCGCTGATCTTAACCTTGATACCTTCAGCACCCATTCTCAGTGCAGTAGCGATCGCCATTTTGATAGCGCGTTTGTAGTTGATACGGCTTTCAATTTGTTTAGCGATTGTTTCAGCAACGATGTTGGCATCCATTTCAGGGCGGCGGATCTCCAGGATGTTGATCTGAACATCTTCCTTACCTGTCAATTTCTTCAGCTCTTCTTTGATGCGATCAACTTCGTTACCGCCTTTACCGATAATGATACCAGGCTTAGAAGTATGAACAGTGATGATTAACTTACCTAAAGTTCTTTCGATCACAACTCTAGAAATGCCACCTTTATTGATACGGGCATTCAGATAAGTTCTGATCTTGTTATCTTCGATCAGTTTGGTAGCAAAATCTTTCTTGCTGCCATACCAATTAGAGTCCCATCCTCTGATGATACCTAACCTGTTACCAATAGGATTTGTTTTCTGACCCATGTTCTGGTTATTTGTCTATTAGTTTAATAGTTTTATTTCATTTTCGTTTCCGGTATGGCACAGATTATTGTGCTTTACTGTCAACAACAATCGTTACATGGTTACTTCTCTTGCGGATTCTGTAACCTCTACCTTGAGGAGCAGGGCGCATTCTTTTCAGTGTGCGGCCACCGTCAACAAAAATAGTTTTTACGATCAGGTTAGCATCTTCTACCCTTGCACCTTCGTTCTTCACTTTCCAGTTAGCGATAGCAGATACCAGCAGTTTTTCTAAAGGTACGCTTGGGTGCTTTGGATGGAATTTCAAAATATTCAAAGCCTTTTCTACATCCAGACCACGAATTAAGTCTGCCAGCAAACGCATTTTGCGGGGAGATGTAGGATTATTATTCAGCTTAGCTACTGCTTCCATTGTTATTAATTTCTTTTATTATTTAGTGTCTGTTGTCTGAAGGTTGCGTACTGGTTTGAAACCTTACTTCAAACCTTCGGCTTTCAGACTATAATTACATTTTCTTGTTTACGTGTCCTCTGAAGTTACGTGTAGGTGCAAATTCACCCAGTTTATGACCAACCATGAATTCTGTTACATAAACAGGAATAAATTTGTTGCCATTGTGAACTGCGAAGGTATGACCAACGAAATCAGGCGTGATAGTAGAACGACGGCTCCAAGTTTTGATAACAGTGCGTTTGGTGCCAGCATTCATTTTTTCAACCTTGTTTTCTAATTTTTGGTCTACGTAAGGACCTTTTCTTATGGAACGAGCCATGTCTTTACTATTTATGATTTTTCAAACCCGGTCTCTGTTGCCGGAGACCGGATTCAGAAATTATAATTTTTTACCGTTTTTTCTGCTAATGATCAGTTTATCAGAACTCTTATGTGGTTTTCTGGTTTTCAGACCTTTTGCATATTTACCAGTTCTTGATCTAGGATGGCCGCCTGAAGATTTACCTTCACCACCACCCATTGGGTGATCTACTGGGTTCATTGCAACACCACGGTTACGAGGACGGATACCTCTCCAACGGTTAGCACCTGCTTTACCGATAGATTGCAGGGCGTGATCTGAGTTAGAAACGGTACCAACGGTAGCTTTACAAGTATTTAATACTTTACGCAGCTCACCGGAAGGCATTTTCAACACAGCGTATTTTTCTTCCTTGTTGGATAATTGTGCATAAGCACCGGCGCTTCTTGCGATGGCGCCGCCTTTACCAGGTTGCAGTTCAATGTTGTGAACAACAGTACCCAGCGGCATGTTTTTCAGAGGCAGAGCGTTACCTACTTCAGGCGCTACTTCTGCACCGCTGATAACAGTGCTGCCAACCTGTAAGCCTTGCGGAGCGATGATGTAACGTTTTTCACCATCAGCATAGCTTACCAGTGCGATGAAAGCACTACGGTTTGGATCGTATTCGATAGTTTTAACGGTAGCAGGAATGTTTTCCTTGTCGCGTTTAAAATCTATGATACGGTATTGTTTTTTGTGACCGCCACCGATATAGCGCATAGACATTCTACCTTGCGCGTTTCTACCACCGGATCTTTTTGCAGGCTCCAGGAGGCTTTTTTCAGGGGTATCAGCTGTTAATTCGGCATATGCGTTGCCAATTTTCCAGCGGGTACCGGCCGTCATTGGTTTGTACTTCTTCAGTGCCATTACTTCCTAAAAAGTTAAATGTTGTTGATTAAAATTATGATCGTCGTCTGTATATACATCCACATCCTGGCGGTTAAGCCAGAACGGCACTACATGTTAGCATACAGATCTATAGTTTCGCCTTCTGCAATGGTAATGATCGCCTTTTTGTAAGACGGTTTTTTACCAGCAATGAAACCGGCTTTAGTAAAGCGGAATTTAGCTTTACCAGGCATTACAGCAGTATTTACATCTGCAACGGTTACGCCGTAGAATTCTTCCACTGCTTTTTTGATCTCCAGTTTGTTGGCTTTTTTGTCAACAATGAAGTAGTAGCGGTTGAATTTATCGGTAGCTTTATTTACCTTTTCGGTAACCACCGGTTTGATTAAAACATCTGAAAGTTTCATCTTCTTATCGCTTATCGCTTTTAGCTTAGAGCTTTAGCTTGTTAATTAATTGGTTATCAATCCTATGCTTCAGCAGGCTCTTCAGTGAAGATCTTAGCTGCGCTTTCAGTGAATACGATATAGTTGCTGTTCATGATATCGTAAGTATTGATATCGCTCAGAACTGCGCCATCCACGGTAGGAATGTTCCTTAAAGACAGGTAAACATTATCAATGTATTCAGGAGTGATAAACATAGTTTTTCTTCCGTCAACATTAATGTTCAGATTCTTCAGGATACCAACGAATTGTTTGGTTTTAGGAGCGTCCAGCTTCAGATCTTCAACGATGATGATGTTGTTTTCTTTAGCTTTGATAGAAAGAGCGGAGATCTTAGCGAGATCTTTCACTTTTCTGTTCAGTTTAATGCTCCAGCTATGAGGTTTAGGTCCGAAAATGGTACCACCGCCTTTATAGAGAGGGTTACGGATGTTACCTTTACGGGCGCCACCAGTACCTTTTTGTTTGTGTAATTTACGGGAAGCACCTTTTACTTCTGCTCTGGTTTTTACCTTGTGGGTACCTTGACGTTGAGCAGCCAGGTATTGTTTTACAGCCAGGTAGATTACGTGGTTGTTAGGCTCCACACCGAAAATCTCCTCAGGGAGTTCGATGGATCTTCCGGTTTTCTTACCTTCTATATTTAAGATATCTACTTGCATGTTACTTCTGGATTAAAACGATTGAACCATTGTGGCCGGGAACGGAACCACTTACCAGGATATAATTCTTTTCAGGGAATATTTTCAGGATTTTCAGACCTTTCACTTTCACTCTTTCATTACCTGTCTGACCAGCCATACGCATACCCTTGAAAACGCGAGAAGGATAAGAAGATCCGCCAACAGAACCAGGAGCTCTGCTTCTATCGTGCTGACCGTGGGTAGCTTCACCCACACCGCCGAATCCGTGGCGTTTTACAACACCTTGGAAACCTTTACCTTTGGAAGTGCCTACTACGTCTACAGATTCACCTTCAGCGAAGATTTCGCAGGTGATAGACTCACCGAGGGCTTTTTGTACATCCGGATTACGGAATTCTTTAACGTAACGTTTTGGAGAGGTGCTTGCTTTCGCGAAGTGATTGCTTTCTGCTTTAGTGGTGTGTTTTTCTTTCTTTTCACCGAAAGAAACCTGAATTGCGTTGTAACCATCTGATTCCAGGCTTTTTACCTGTGTTACAACGTTGGGACCTGCTTCGATAATGGTGCAAGCAGTTTGCTTACCATTAGCTTCGAAGATGCTGGTCATACCAATCTTTTTGCCAATAATACCTTTCATGTTTATATGATTATACCCAGCGCCTGGGGGGATTCTAGCTATCCCCAGGATGGGCGGTTTAAATACATTTATTGGTTGGCCGCCCAGAAGGCGCGACCTATGTTACTTTGTTAAAATCGGTTATCCGTTGATTATCAACGGATAAACATAAAATCAATAAAGGCCGGCCTTTTGCCTGCCTTGCTGTTGTCCTTATGCTTTAATTTCAACTTCTACCCCAGATGGTAAATCCAGCTTACTAAGCGCATCTACAGTTCTGGAAGAAGAGGTGTAAATATCCAGTAAACGTTTGTGAGTACACAGTTGGAACTGCTCGCGCGCTTTCTTGTTAACGTGCGGAGAACGCAATACTGTAAATATTTTCTTCTCGGTAGGTAAAGGAATTGGACCTGTTACCACGGCACCCGTGTTACGCACGGTTTTAACGATCTTCTCAGCAGACTTGTCTACTAAATTGTGATCGTAGGACTTCAGCTTGATTCTTATTCTCTGAGACATAATGCAATGAACTTCTTCTAGTTTTTTCCCAATACAATTTGGGAGGGCAAAGGTAACCCGTTTTTTCTATTTGACAAATAATTCTGCGGAAAAAAATAAAAGAAACTTGCCAGTAGCCGCGCTCTGGCTTAGGAAGAAGCTGACCGGAATGGAGAAAAAATGACAATAAGGCTTCGGAATTAATTCATTGTGTGTAGGTTAAGCCTTAAGGTAACTTCACATGTCGTTTCAACAAATATAGGAAAACAAATTTCAAAACAAAAAAAATCTGGCGACCCGGAAAATAAAAAAGGCTGCCCCGCTTACCTGGAACAGCCTTTCGATTAGTTAAAGGTTTGACGATACATCCGGGCATTCGTAGCTGCCCTAATGATTAAAGTGGTAATCCACCACCTAAGCCACCTAATAATGATTTAACTAAGCCTAAGATCAAAGCTAACAGCTGATTCAGTAAATCCATGGAGAAAGGTTTTAATAAGATACTGCCTACTCTATTACCTGGTTTTCGGCATTCCCAGTTCGTTACTCATTAACGGACTTAAAAATAAAAGCTATCCTTCATTCAACAATCGTTCATTTTATTCATTATATCGTCGCCAGGCCATCCTATTCATTCATTCAGCATATATAACGTAAACGATTACACGAAACTATATCAAATAAAATACTGATACACCACCAGCAGCAAAAACAAAAAGAGGCCGCTCATTGAGCCAGCCTCTTCAATTAAGTGTTGCATAAGGGAAAAACACTATTCTGTTTGCTGTAATCCCTTACAACGTGGGAATCATTACAGACCTCCCAGTAAGGATTTCAGCAAAGCAATGATTGTTGCCAGCAGTTGATTCAGTAAATCCATAAGATAGTTTTTACTACGAGTGACACCTACTCTGTTATATTGGTTTTCGGCAATCCCAATGCCCCTTCTTGAATAAGGCTCGCCGAAATTATTATCAATATTTTTAAATACAATCGTTCATTTTATTCAGTTTGCTATCCTACCTAATTATTGTTCAGTACGCCCACAGAAAAAGAAAAGGGTACCTACCAAGTAGATACCCAAGAACAAGTTGATAAAATAGGGAGACTAATATCTCACTACTCTTACAGCATCGGTTAAATGCCACCTAATGCCCTAACCAGCAATGCCAGCAATCCTTTCAGAAATGTGTTTAATGCATCGAGGATCATAAAGCTGATTTGTTTCATTTCTGCCTACTCTTTTACATGGTTTTCGGCAATCCCATTCGTTAATATCCTAATAGGGAATTATAAAGCGCCAGTTACAGTGTTCAAGAACTTAACTATCGCCTGCAGAATTGTGTTTAACATAAACAGGAACAAATTAAATACAGATGTGACGCTTACTCTATTCCGGGTTTTCGGCAATCCCCAGCCTGCGGGTTTGCAGGCGCTTCGCTAAAATAATCGCTTATTATTTAAAACTAGCCGTTCAATTAGTGCATTTTAACTGCATCTTATTCATTCCGTTCATTCAATAAGGAATGCTAACATAAAAAAAGGCGGATATAAATATCCGCCCTCAATAACTTAACAATCTCTGCCATCACTATCTGTTACGCTCTTCTCTATAAATCTGTTTAGCCCGCGCTGATGGTAAATAGATCTGGAACCCTACTCCCAGGTTCAACCGGTTTGAAGTAGTTGAATTACCAAATCCAACAGTCAAATCATACTTTAACAAACCTTCCAAACCCACATTAGGTGTGATAAAGTAAGAAATTCCAGGACCCACGCCGATATCCAAGCCATTGGTAGAAGCTCCGTTTGCCGGGTTAAACCCTGCAAAACCTACTGTTCCTTCCAGGAAAAAGCGGGAACGTTTTGAGAACTCCAGTTTTCTTACATTCTTGTCTTCAACAAAATAACGGGCTAACGCACCAACACCATAGTTAACATTCGTTCCGGGGTTGTCTGTGGATAAACCCAGGTTAACATAACCTCCCAAGGCAAATCCATCCTTAATGAACCAAGCTGCTTTCGGGGTCAGATCCATACTGAACTGGGTGCTGCTTTTCTGAAAATTTAACCCCAAATTCGCAAGGGTACCTCCAACCATAATGTTTCCTTTCTGAATCTGTGCATTCGCGACCATTCCACATAAGACGATTGATAATGCAAGGGTTAAATGACGCATTCTTTTCATAGTCTGATTTTTAGTATTAACAATTAACATGTTGAATGAATAAGAACTTTCAAACGCAAACCTTCGTTTGCAACAGGGCGTTGAAGCCAAATAATAAAGGCAGGGGATAATGGGGCCGATCCTTCTCACAACAAACAAACGCACGTGGGTTTTACTATTCTTCCGCAAAAGTACTGAATATGAATATAATATATGTCAATATCCAAAAAAAATCCTCACTATCAAGCACATACTTTTTTTATCCATTATACCTTAAATGGAATAACATTTTAAATACTAAGGTTGTTGCGATAATTATGATTTAATGCTATTGGTGTGGTTGTTTCTGCAATAAATCATGCCGTTAAGTACTTTGAATTCAGCCATTCCGCATGTGTAGAGAAAATACCTTTCTGCTGAAGAAAACGCAAATAACTATCCATTTTCAACTGCATTCTGGTACCACACACCCGGTTGATATAACCAGGAAGAGAATAAGCGGTTATATCTGCCAGTTCCCAGGGATGAAAGTAAAAGGATAAATAGTCATCTTTTGCCAGTACCTGGTTACTGAAATGTCTCGTAACCCATAATGGCATATTCTTTACGCTCAGCCAGAAAATAGGATACCTGAGGTATGGGGACACCGAGGACGGAATAATCCAGACATCCTGGTCTTTATACAGGGTTCTTGGCAAATGCCGGTTGTTATATCTTCCTGGCAGCCAGGTTGGGTTAATGGAAGCATCGTACAGGTAGCCAGCCTTTTTCAGGGCCGCTTTATTCACTTCTTTCAGCCGGGGCATCCGGAAGCCTTGTATCACCTGCCCGCTGATCTCCTGCAATGTAAGTCGCGACCCTTCCAGGTCCGCATCTGTAAACGAGCTATGATAATAGGCATGAGACGCTATCTCATGCTTTGCAGCAATTTGCCTGATCAGCTCAGGATAGTGCTGCGCCCAATATGCAGTGATGAAAAAAGTAGCGCGAACATCGTATTTGTCGAACAAGGACAATGTTGCCTGCAATCCTTTCCTCGAAACCTCCAATTTATCTTGTAGTGTAACCTGCTGGCCAAATTCTTCTGGAATATCGAATTCCTCCACATCGACACTTATTAATATTCGCTTCTTTTCTCTCATACAGGCCTATACGGTCAATGAATACCAAACTAATTTGCAGTAATTGAACATTTCTTTCAACAGTAATTTAGTACGGAAGGATGAAAACTGGATATCTGACCTGCAAGCTACGGATACTGCTCCAATTTTCAGGTGGGGACGTTTGCCCGCCTGGTACATGAATTCACTATCGTACAGGAAGCCGTCAATATTTGTTTCCAAAAGCACATTCCTGCCATAGGCATTAAAGCCTTTAAGGCCGGCCTGGGCATCTTCTACCTTCAGGTTAAGCACCATTTTGTTCAGGAACCTGCTGACGCGGGTGATCCTTCTCCTTTTAGCAGGCAATTTATCCAGGTAGGCTTCTCCCCTTTCTCCGGCCACCACATCAGCTCCCTGCACCAACCTGTCGAACACTCCTTTCACGGAATGTACCCCAAACGGGAAATCCAGGTCGGTGCATACCTGGAAGGCATATTTGGAATGTTTTACCCCTTCTCTGACGGCATATCCTTTACCCCGGTTCCTGGAATAATTTACAATGATAATGTCAGGGATCGCGGTTTTCAGATAGTCGATCTTCTCCTGCTCAAAGCCCCTGGCAGACCCGTCGTTCACCAATATCAACTGCACCGCCGTATCCTTCAGCAGGCCTGTAAGCTCGGTATAATGACCAATGAGTGATTCTACCCAATTTCCCGAAGGATTGTAGCAGGGTAGAATCAAATCAAGGCCGGGAGCCAGTTGTCCGATCTGTCCCGAAGTATATACAACAGTTGTAGGAGGTGCTTGTAATTGTATTAACTCTAATGACATATTTTATCTAAGCTACAGATGAGGCGGATGACATATCCATAACAATGACGTGGAAATCACTTATCCCCCCCTAGAGAAGAAAAATAAAAAGGCCCCGGGGACCGGGACCTCTGGCAGTTAGCAAAAAGTAATATTCAGTTGTAGGTTACAATGAAAGTATCGAAAATTCTTATCATGGCAATAGCATATTCATGTCAGAAGGCGGGAGGGGGATAAAACAAAAAGGGCCTCTATCAGATAGAGGCCCCTCGTATTAAGATGCTGATTATTAAGCGTTTACTTTACCCTTTACTTTCGCGATCACTTCTTCTGCAACGTTGTTTGGAGCAGGAGAATAGTGAGAGAACTCCATGATAGAAGTTGCACGGCCGGAAGACAGGGAACGTAACTGGGTTACGTAACCGAACATTTCGCTCAAAGGTACTTTAGCTTTGATCACCTGAACACCATTCCTGGAGTCCATACCTTCCAGCATACCACGACGACGGTTCAGGTCACCTGTTACATCACCCATGTACTGATCAGGAGTTTGTACTTCCACTTTCATGATTGGCTCCAGCAATACTGGTTTAGCTTTGCGGGCTGCCTCACGGAAAGCTTGTTTAGCACAAAGTTCGAAAGACATCGCATCGGAGTCCACGTTGTGGTAAGAACCATCAAACAGGCGAACTTTCAGGTTAACTAACGGGAAGTTAGCCAATACACCCTGGTTCATAGATGCTTCGAAACCTTTCTGTACCGCAGGGATGAATTCTTTTGGAATAGCACCTCCGAAGATATCGTTAACGAATTGGAATGATTTACCCTCGTTTTCTTTCAGCCATTCTGCATCAGCAGGAGAGATTTCAACCTGGATGTCAGCGAATTTACCTTTACCACCGGTTTGTTTCTTGAATACTTCGCGGTGTTCTACTTTGGCGGTCAGGGCTTCTTTGTAAGCTACCTGAGGAGCGCCCTGGTTAACTTCTACCTTGAATTCACGTTTCATACGGTCAACGATGATTTCCAGGTGCAGCTCACCCATACCGGAAAGAACTGTTTGACCGGTTTCTTCGTCGGTTTTTGCTTTCAGGGTAGGATCTTCTTCTACCAGTTTAGCGATGGCCATACCCATTTTATCAACGTCGGCCTGTGTTTTAGGCTCGATAGCGATGTGGATCACCGGCTCAGGGAAGGTCATAGATTCCAGTACGATAGGATGGTTCTCATCGCACAGGGTATCACCGGTTTTGATATCTTTAAAACCAACAGCAGCTCCGATATCACCAGCTTCGATGAAATCGATAGGATTTTGCTTGTTAGCGTGCATCTGCATGATACGGCTGATACGCTCGTTTTTGCCGGTACGGGTGTTCAGGATATAAGAACCTGCATCCAGGTGACCGGAATAAGCGCGGAAGAAGGCCAGACGACCTACGAAAGGATCGGTCATGATCTTGAACGCCAGAGCAGAGAATGGTTCTTTAGCATCAGGTTTACGTTCGATCTCTTCGCCGGTATCAGGGTTTGTACCTTTTACAGCTTCGATATCCAGAGGAGAAGGCAGGTAACGGCAAACCGCATCCAGCATTTTCTGAACACCTTTGTTTTTGAAAGAAGAACCGCACATCATAGGGATGATAGCGATATCGATAGTCGCTTTACGAATTGCTTCGTGGATTTCTGTTTCAGAGATAGAGTTAGGATCTTCGAAGAATTTCTCCATCAGGGTATCGTCGTATTCTGCAACAGCTTCAACGAGTTTAGCTCTCCACTCTTCTGCTTCTTCCTTCATATCAGCAGGGATTTCGATTTCCTGGTAAGTAGCACCTTTACTGTCTTCGTCCCAGATGATACCTTTCATGGTGATCAGGTCAACCACGCCTTTGAAAGTATCTTCAGCACCGATAGGCAGGGTCAAAGGAACGGGGTTAGCACCCAGCATTTCTTTAACTTGTTTAACTACGTTTAAGAAGTCAGCACCTGAACGGTCCATTTTGTTAACGAAACCGATACGGGGTACGCGGTAGCGGTTAGCCTGGCGCCATACGGTTTCAGACTGAGGTTCAACACCTGATACTGCGCAGAATAACGCAACCAGACCATCCAATACACGCAGAGAACGCTCTACCTCAACGGTAAAGTCCACGTGGCCCGGAGTATCAATGATGTTAAATTTATATTGTTTGGTATCTGGAGTAGCTTTACCTTGTAAGGTTGGAAAATTCCAAAAACAAGTGGTAGCAGCAGATGTAATGGTAATACCTCTCTCCTGCTCCTGTGCCATCCAGTCCATGGTTGCTGCACCTTCGTGCACTTCACCAATCTTATGGGATTTACCTGTGTAATACAGGATACGCTCTGTGGTAGTGGTTTTACCCGCATCAATGTGCGCCGCAATACCAAAGTTCCTTTGAAATTTTAAGTCTGCCATAATATTAAAATGACTAAATAATGCAATTTGGGGGGCAAAGGTAATCTATTTCCGGCAATAAATAAAACGACCATAGATTGTCAGCATGTTATTTATTCCTTAACAGCGAAGCACACTCTGGCGTTGTAATTTATCTGTCACCAAATACCAGTTTATCAGCAAAATACGCCAGTTATTAAATATTTTCCACCCATCTTAAATCCGGGTTTAATTTTGAAAACATTTTTTAATTATTTCGTGTTGCATATAGTTAGCACTATATATTAACCGATTGGTAGGCAACACCTAAGAGCATAATAAAAATTTTTAACCAAAAAACCGTCTGTCATGCATCTTTACTACTTGCTTGTAAAAACTGTAATGCATTAACCTCAAGGCTCACCAAAATCTTAAGCACGGGAATTAGTCAATCATACCAGGACTTAGCCGCATAGGATAAGCAATCG
>Ga0164243_10009083_pt1 | contig 14520 bp, 7 predicted proteins | sample OricompcompostOP_FD_108781 | JGI IMG/M metagenome (GOLD analysis project Ga0164243, IMG submission 108781) | Organic Plus compost microbial communities from Emeryville, California, USA - Original compost - Organic plus compost (OP) | ecosystem: Engineered > Solid waste > Mixed feedstock >... | reverse complement strand
GATGAGGTTGAGCACCGAGCCGGCCTTGTCGTTGGTGCCGGAGGCGCGCGCGCCGCCGAACGGCTGCTGCCCGACCACCGCGCCGGTCGGCTTGTCGTTGACGTAGAAGTTGCCCGCCGCGAAGCGCAGCCGCTCGGAGGCCGACGCGATGGCGTGCCGGTCGGTCGCGATCAGCGACCCGGTGAGCGCGTACGGCGCGACGCCCTCCAGCTGCGCGAGCGTCTCGTCGAACCGGTCGTCGTCGTACACGTGCACCGCGAGGATCGGCCCGAAGTACTCCTTCACGAACACCTCGTCCGTCGGGTCGTCGCACTCCAGCACGGTGGGCCGCACGAAGTACCCGACCGAGTCGTCGTACGAGCCGGTCAGCACCTTGATCGAGTCGACCCGGCGCGCCCGGTCGATCGCGGCCCTGCTCTTCGCGAACGCCCGCTCGTCGATCACCGCGCCCATGAACACCGACAGGTCGGCCGCCACGTCCCCGACGGTGAGCGACTCGGCCGTGGCGACGAAGTCGTCGCGCATCCGCGCCCACAGCGAACGCGGCACGTACGCCCGCGACGCCGCCGAGCACTTCTGCCCCTGGTACTCGAACGCCCCCCGGATCAGCGCCGTGGACAGCACCGCCGGATCGGCCGACGGGTGCGCGAGCACGAAGTCCTTGCCGCCGGTCTCCCCGACGAGCCGCGGATACCCCCGGTACCGGGAGATGTTCGCCCCCACGGTCGCCCACAGGTGCTGGAACGTCGCCGTGGACCCGGTGAAGTGGATGCCCGCCAGCTCCGGATGGGTGAGCGCCACCTCGGACACCGCCCGCCCGCTCCCCGTCACCATGTTGATCACCCCGGGCGGCAGCCCGGCCGCCTCCAGCAGCCGCATGGTGAACTCGGCCGCGAACTGCTGCGTCGGCGACGGCTTCCACACCACGACGTTCCCCATCAGCGCCGGGGCGGTCGGCAGGTTCCCGGCGATGGCGGTGAAGTTGAACGGCGTGATCGCCAGCACGAACCCCTCAAGCGGCCGGTACTCCATCCGGTTCCACACCCCGGGCGAGGAGACCGGCTGCTCGGCGAGCAGCCGCCGCGCGAACGCCACGTTGAACCGCAGGAAGTCGATCAGCTCGCACGCCGAGTCGATCTCCGCCTGCTGCACCGACTTCGACTGCCCGAGGATCGTCGCCGCGTTCAGCGTCGCCCGCCACGGCCCGGACAGCAGCTCGGCCGCGCGCAGGAACACCGCCGCCCGCTCGTCGAACGGCAGCGCCCGCCACGCCGGCGCCGCCGCCAGCGCCGCGTCGATCGCCGCCCGCACGTCCGCGGCGGTCGCCTCCCCGGTACGGCCCAGCACCGCGGCGTGGTTGTGCGGCTGCACGACGTCGACGGCCGCCCCGCCGGCCATCCGCCGCTCGCCCCCGACCGTCATGGTCAGCTCGGCGGCCGCCCCCGACAGCTCCTTGACGCGCTTCTCCAGCGCCTCGCGCTCCGCGCTCCCCGGCGCGTACCCGAGCACCGGCTCGTTCACGGGCGCCGGAACGTTGCTGATGGCGTCCATCTCGATGTGTCCCTTCCGCGAGGTCGTACCCGCGCGGCCCGCCCTCAGGAGGCGAGCGCGCGCAGGAAGAAGGCGAGGTTGGCGGGCCGTTCCGCCAGCCGCCGCATGAAGTACCCGTACCAGTCGGTCCCGTACGGCACGTAGATCCGCATCCGCGCCCCGCAGTCGGCCAGCCGCCGCTGCATGCCGGGCCGTACCCCGTACAGCATCTGGAACTCGTAGCCGTCCTGGCCGCGCCCGTGCGCGACCGCGAGCGACTCGGCGACGGCGATCAGCCGGTCGTCGTGCGTGGCCACCATGGGGTAGCCCCTGCCCGCCATCAGCACCCGCAGGCACCGCACGTACGCCCGGTCCACCTGGCGTTTGTTCCGGTACGCGACGGAGGCCGGCTCGGCGTACGCGCCCTTCACCAGCCGCACCCGCGAGCCGGGCCCGGCCAGGTCGCGGCAGTCGGCCTCGGTGCGCCGCAGGCAGCTCTGCAGCGCCACCCCGGTCTCCGGGAAGTCGGCGCGCAGCTCGCGCAGGATCGCGAGCGTCGAGTCGGTCGTGGTGTGATCCTCCATGTCGAGGGTGACCGCCGTCCCGGCCTCGCGCGCCGCCGAGCAGATCTCCCGCGCGTGGTCGAGCGCGATCCGCTCGCCGTCCCGGCCGAGCGCCTGCCCGACGGCGGACAGCTTCACCGACAGCTCCGCGCGCTCGCCGAGCCCGAGCGAACGCAGCTCGCCGAGCAGCGCGAGGTACGCCTTCACGGTGGCCGCCGCGGCCCCGGCGTCCCGGGTGTGCTCGCCCAGATGGTCCACGGTGACGGAGAACCCGGCGTCGGCGAGCCGCCGGACCGCGGCCCGCGCGCTCGCCACGTCCTCCCCGGCGACGAACCGGTCGACGACCCGCCGGGTGGGCGGGAACCCGGACACCGCGCGCCGGGCCAGCGGGCTCCGGGCGGCGGCGGAAAGGACCGAACCAAGCATGCGTCAACGGTAAAACGGCACGTCAGCGGGACCTATGGACATCCGCCACGTACCCGCGCGCCCGGATTCATACACCTGTATGAGAGATGGTGGAGAATGACGGCGTGGACCTGCAGACAGTCGTCGACGAGATCGCGGACGTGCTCGGCGCGGCGGCGACGATCGAGGACCGCGCCTTCCAGCTCGTCGCCTACTGCGCGCAGAGCGGCGCCATCGACCGGGTGCGGCAGGAGTCGATCCTGCGCCGCCGCGCCACCGACCGGGTGCGCGCCTACTTCGAGGGCTTCGGCATCGCCACCGCGACCGCGCCGGTGCGCATCCCGCCGGACGAGCGGCTGCGCGTGCTCGCCCGCATCTGCGTGCCGCTGCGGCACCGCGCCGTCACCTACGGCTACCTGTGGCTGCTCGACTCCGGCGAGCTCACCGACGACCGCCTCGCCGCCGCCGAGCCGCTGATCCGCCGCGCCGCCGCCGCGCTCGCCCAGGAGGTCCGCAGCCGCCAGGACGCCGGCTCGGCGCTGCGCGCCCTGTTCTCCGTGGACCCCGACGTACGCGCCGAATCCGGCCTGGAGCCGGAGGGCCCGGTCGCCGCGGTCGCCGTGCGCACCGGCTCGGAGGCGGTCGCCGCCCTGTGGTCGCTGCCGCGCGGCGTGCTCGCCGACCCGGACGAGCCGATCACCGCCCTGCTCGCCCCCGCCGCCCAGGCCCGCGAGATCGCCCGCCGCGTCCAGGTCATGTACGGCACCGCCGCCGGCGTCGGCGGCCCCCGCGACGACGCCGCCGACGCCTGGCAGAGCTGGCGCGAGGCCGTGCACGCGCTGCGCGTCGCCGAGGCCGTGGACCGGCACGGCCCGGTCGCCGTCTGGGCCGACCTCGGCGTCTACCGCGTGCTCTCCCGCCTGCCCCGCCCCGACCTCGCCGAGCTCGCCGCCCCCGCCAAGGACCTCACCGGCGAGCTCGCCCGCACCGTCGAGACCTACCTCGACCACGCCGGCCACGCCGCCGAGACCGCCGCCGCCCTCGGCGTGCACCGCCAGACCCTCTACTACCGCCTGGGCCGCGCCGAGCACCTCACCGGCCTCGACCTCGGCGACGGCGAGCACCGCCTGCTGATGCACCTCGGCCTCAAGGCTGCCCCGCTGATCGGGCACTAGGCCGTGGCGGCGACATCACTGGCCGTCGTCCTCGTCGTTCTCGACCCGGAAGGCCGGGTGGTCCGCGTCGGCGGTCACCGCCAGGTGAAGCGGCAGGGGCCGCCGCGTCTGGGCATCCCAGGACAGCGGCTGAGCGCACAGCCGGGCCGTCAAAGCAACCGCGGCCTCCGCGCCGAACGATCCCGGACGGGCGACGACGAACTCGGTGGCGGTGAACGCATGCCAGGGGTTGCGCTGCTCCCCTGCGCGGTGCGCGGGCAGTGTGAACCGGGTGAAGTCGGAGCCGACCCGGCCCTTGCTGCCTTCGTTGAATCGCCGCGAGGAGTAGCCGAGCAGCCAGCTGTCGGCACCCCGGTACAGGCGGTTGCGCGGGCTGGCGGGCGTGCCGGGATCACGGGGCGGACGACCGTGGGTGAAGTGGATCGGGCGCGGCACCGCCCCGTTCCCCACGCCGACCCGTATCACAGCGATACGGTCGGACCACTCCAGGCCGGCGCCGGGCAGCACTCCCTCACGCAGTTTGCCGTTGCTCAGTCCGCCCCAGACGCGGCGGGTCGCGTCGGCGTCGGTCATGACCACGACCGGTAGGCCGCCGGGGAGTTCGCCGAGCGCGCCGTCCACGTAGGCGCGCAGCCGGGCGAAGGCACTCTGTTGTTCGTCGATCCGGTCTCCGATCGAGCCGGCGTGGAAGGCGGTGAGCCCTTCGGCGTGCCGCACCCAGCCTCGACCCCGTACGTGCATGCACAGGTCCCAGGGCCCGGAGGGGCGTGCGCGCACCGCCACCAAGGTCGTGACGAGGAGCGGGTGGTCGTTTCTCGCGCGGCCGTTCCACTTCCTGTTCTGCACGCGCACATGCACGCCGACAAGCCACGCCTCGCGCTCCAGCGGATACGGCGCCATGGCCACGGCCTGGGCCAGCCGGTCGTCGGTCAGGCCACCCGCGCGCATGAGGTCCCGCATCGCCGTGATCGCGGGGTAGTCCTTCGTCCCCGGCCCGCCCGAGCCGTGGGAGCCCGCCGCGACGTCCAGGAACTGGCTGGGCACTCCGAGCCGGGCCAGCGCCTTGCGAAGGGCGGGCTTGGCGTCGTCGGGCAGGTGCACACCCGGCCGGTACTCGGTGTCCACCAGGGCGAGGACGAGGGTGTCCGGTTCCGCCTTGAGCAGGGGAGCGGCACCCAGCAGCGTCGTCCGGTCGACATCGCCGTGGGCGAGAAGCTCGGGCAGGTCGTACGCGATGAATCGGCCGCGGTCGGTGAGCGGGTGCTCGACACCGGCCGTGACGGGTAGCTCGGGAGCATCCGCCGCCTGGTAGGGGCGCAGCGCCGCCCGTAACCGCTCCCGCGTTGCCGAGGATGCGGACAGATGAACGATGCGAAGCACGCCATAGCCTGCCGCCCGTACGGAGGCGTCCACCGACGATAGCGGTTCGGCGTCTATCTCCTTCCGCACTTTGATCTTCGTCCGGTCGTAAACGAGGGGCTCAGCACCCGAGACGGCCGTCACATGTTCCAGGAAACGCCGGTAGGACCGGGTGCCGACACCCGTGCCCAGCGGGTGGCTCCAGTTGACGCTTCGCGAGGCGCGCACCCGATCAGGCTCGTCGGCCAGGACGTTCTCGCTCCACGGCAGCGGGGACAACCCGCACTCCTCGACCACGGTGCCGCTGAAGTCGGCGAAGACGCTCTCCCAGCCCCCGTCTCCGGCCTTCCGCACGATCGGGAGACGAAGCAGCGTGGGGCGGTCGTCGTGATCGATCCACACCCGCCTGACCTTGCGCAGGTCGTCCACCAGCCGGGTGAAACTGATGGTGGGCATGGCCACCAGTTCGCTCTCGCCGGGAATCGTCTTAATCTCGAACGATATCCTGACGAGCCCTCGGGCGGTGCCGCCCCGGCCGGTGTAGCCGATGGGGTCATCCCAGGAGATCATGTTCGCCTGCGTGTCCATCCGGAACCGCACCAGACGCCCGTCGAAGTCGACGGACCTGCTGGCAAGGGCCGAGGCCAGATTCCAGGCGAGCACGCGGTAGACCCATCTGGCGGCGGAGACACGCCCGGCCGAGCGGTGCACATCGTCGGCGACCTCCAGTGTGCGCGGCCGGACTGCGGCGACGAGCTGAGCCAGGGTGTCGCGGCCGCCTGCCAGCCGCTCCCAGCTCCGGGTGGCCGAGTGAAGCGTGCCGGGATCGATGGGCGCCGTGGTGATGAGCCAGTGCGGGTCGCTCTTTTCCCGCGGCCTGGGGAGGATGACGACGGGTTGCGCCGTGACCGCGGTCAGCGCGGTGGCGAGCGAGGCGTACGGTGCCGTGGCGTGTTCGCTGCCGCCCCGTCCCCGCCACTTCGCCGCCAGCCGGTCGAACGCGGTCATGATCTCGGGTGTGAGCGGATAGACGGAGACCGTGCCGTACATGTCCTGCGGGATGCGGAACGCGCTAGTGATCATCATGGTCGTCTCCTGACGTCACGCGGCTCGTCCGCGCCGCGAAGGCGAAGAAGGACTCAAGGGTGGGTCCGTAGAGCTCGAGCAGCCGCTCCAGCCATCCGGCGGCCTGCCAGCGCTCGCGGAGGCGCAGGATCAGGCCGGGGAAGTCCGCGCGGCCCAGCGGATCGAAGAAGGCGTCATCCACCAGGTACAGCTCGCCCGGCGTGCCGCCGCGCCTGGCGCGTCCGACGAGTTGCACGAGGCTGATGATGATCTCGGCGATGATGCCGAGCTGGACCCATTCCGGCAGGGAGCGAAAAAACTGGGCGTTGCGGACGATCTCGTCAAAGTGTCTGCCGGCCTGCTCCACGCGCCTGCCGAGCCGCTCCGGAGGGGTCCGGCTGCTCCAGGTCTCGCTCCACAGCCGGTGGTTGATGTGGGCGAGCAGTTCCGCAGGTTCGTCGATGATGGGTACTGGGCGCACCACCACGTAGATGGCGCCAAGCGCCGAGAGCTCCCCGTCGAGGATGTTGGCGCCGCGCTCCACCACCGCGAGCGGGGCGATGAGGATGTCGGCCCCGGTCGCGGGGAAACGTTCCACCTGGTCGGCGGGAAGAACATGCCAGCGCGAATCGTCGAGGCCGGGCTCCGGTTCGTCCCGGGTGATCAGGCACAGGCTTTTCTTTGGCGCGTCGCCGCGAAGCATGCCTTCGGCCAGGATCGGTACGCTCCCGTACGAGGTCGTCGCGACGAGGATGCGGTCCTGTCCGGGTGTGCCGCGTTCGTCCCGCCTCCGGGCGAGCTCGCGCAGTCGGCCTGCGAGTTTGAGCCGGTACAGGCTTTCGCCGACCGCGGCGAGATTCAACTCTCGTTGGCGCCCCTGGACCCCGGAGATCCGGAGCGCCTTATCGCTTGTGTAGACGCGCGCATCGTGGATGGTGACGCCTCGATCATCCGCGTCGGGCACGAACCAGGTCGGCTCGCCGAAGACGTGGTGGTGCGGGGCGCCGGGAAAGAAGCTGGTGGCCGAGAGCCCGAGCACGGAACGAGGCACGCCCGCGTGTCCGCGGGCGGTCAGCTCACCCAGGTACCGGACATATCCGTGGGGATCGCCGCCGAACGCAGCTACGGACAGCGCCGCCTCGGACGGGTTGTCCTCATCGAAGCGCTCCTTGAAAGCGAAGAAGAGCCGGCCGAGCGGGCTGGCGGGCATGGCCTCCCATCGCCTGAAGCCGCCCAGCGCCTCGGCGATCGTCTCGGCGGCGTCGGCCCCCATCGCGCCCAGGTGCGGCGTGTGATAGAAGAGCTCGGACAGTTTGCGGCGGAGCGGCTCCAGATGGGCGCGGCGAATCAGGCGATCTACCACCAGGCCGCGCTCGGCGTCGTCGGGGACCACCGGCGACAAGGCGTCGTTGAGCTCCCCCTTGTGCGCGGGAAGCGTCTTGTTCCGGCACCCTTCCGATATCTCGCGCAACGCCCCAGTGATCCGGCCGCTTACCGCGTCCGCCTGCTCGGCGGTGAGATGCGCGAGCGGCAGCGGGGCGACCGGCCGCGCATCCGGCGCACCGACGAGGGCGTGCAGACCTTCGACCTCCTCGGGGGTGACGGACCGGTCGTCCGGCTGAAGCCCGAGCAGTCGCGCCGTGAGCCAGGCGTCATTGCGCCGCGGTACGAGCCAGTGGTCGGCGCGGCGGCTGCGGGCGTCGCGTGCCGGAGCCATCCAGGATTTGGCGAGGTTGGCGATGTACTGCTCCGACAGCAGTCGCAGCTCCGAGAGGATCGTTCTGACCTCCGCATCCGATTCGGGGAGAACGTTCCCGAAGATCGCACGGAAATCGTCGTCCAGCCGGTTCAGGGGGGTGCTGCGGCGCCCCTTGGCCAATTCCAGATGTCTCGCGCTCTTGTCGATCACCGAGCGCTGGAACTGGTCGACCTCGTCAATGATGATCAGCTGACAGCGGCGCATGACGAACTCTTCCACCGTCATGCGGTCGCTGACGCCGTCCTCGGTCTGCACCGGGATGTGCATGTCGCCCATGAAGAAGGTGGCGTGCGCGGTCACGACCACGTCAGCGCGCACCGCCTCGCGCATGAGGCGGAACTTGCCACAGCCGTCGCGCCATGGACAGGCGTGCCGGCGCCCATGGCGGTGCTTGAACCGCAGGTCGCGGCAGGGCTCGGCACCTGGAACCCAGGTGTCCACGGCCGCGTCGCTTTCGGTCGCCGCGGGCAGGGCACAGCCGTAGGAGAGCCGGTCGTAGGCCCAGTCGCCGAAGGGGTCGCCGTTCGCGGCGAGTTTGGCGGCGTCCGCCATGGCCCCCCTTGGGGAGATCAGCGGCGTGCAGGATCCGTCGATCCCGAGCAGGGCCAAGTTCTCCTCGATCTGCCTGGCCAGGGACAGTGCCGTGATCCGGGTCGGCACGACCAGTGCGGCCGGGACGCCCTTCGCAACGGCGAGCGTGGCCGCCACCTCCATCAGCACGCTCTTGCCGCGCCCGGTGGGGGCGATCAGGGACTGGATCTCGCCGCCCGCGCGGACCGGCATGGACTCCGGGAGGTGGGCGAAAAGGGCCTTGAGCCGGGTGTGGCGGTGGCTCTGGCCGCGGGCTTCGTCAATGCGTTCCGCCATCTCGCACAGTTCGGCGGCCGACAGCTCGACCTTAGGTACGGCGGGGGCGGTCGTCAGGATCGCCGGATCATGGCGTGGACGCTCCATCCCGGACAAGTCGATCACGCCCTCCGATATGGGGGCGGTGCGCAACGTCGTGTAGTAGCGGCCCGGCCTCGCTAGGGGAAGAGAAGGCCGTCGGCGCATCCTGTCGAGTTCGGTCAGCAGCCGGTCCGCGTGAATCCGGGGATGCACCCCGTGGATGGACACCACCTGGTCGCCGTCGAACCGGTAGCCGTCAAGCTCGTTCGCGGCGCTCAGCTCGCGCACGGCCTTGGCGAACACCTCAAGACTGGACAGGTCGTCCCCGCGATGCCGTAGCAGCGCACAGATCCTGCCACGGTCCGGCTCGGCCAGCTCCCAGTACTCGGGCCACGCGTCGATCCGGCCGGTCAGAAGCAACTGCGCGTGCTCGACGTCGCAGATGCCGAAGAACACCTCGGCCAAGGCGAGAGCGCAGGAGATCACCCGTGGTCGTGGGCTCGTCATACGAGGTCCTTCTTGATCCGGCGATAGATCTGGGTCTCGGTGGCGACCCGCATGCCGGGCAGCAGCCGCCGCAGCTCAGTGAGCCGGTCGCGGCGATAGTCGGGTATCACGAGGTGCCCGGCGGCCACCGGTCGGTCGCGCAGCCTGGCGGCGAGGGCGGCCGGTGAGGCGAAGTCCTTGAGGTCGAGGGTGTAGCGCCAGGCGGCCTCTCCGATGCAGCGGACCGCGATGTCGTAGGTGTCCTTGGCCGGATACAGATCGGCGCTCACGCCGGGGAGGGCGTCGAGACGGTCCCGCAACCGCACCTCGACCACACCGGGGACGACGATGTGCCGCCAGACCGATTCGTCGACGCACACGGCGCCGTCCACAGGGCGAGCCCGGCCCGCTACGGGTGCTCCGGGCTCGGGCTGAAGCCGCGGTTCCCGGCCGGTTAGCAGCGTGTAGGCGGCCTTATGCGGGCGAAACCGACAGCTCACCAGACCGGAGGCGAACACTCGCATCGGCCAGCGGCAGACGGGACAGGCCCACCACCATCCCCGCCACTGGCGGTCCGCGCTGATGCCGAGATACTCGACCAACGGCGGCACAGCCAGCTCGGTACGGCGTCGAAGGATCTCCTCTCGATCACCGGCCGGGTGTTCCACGAGAAAACGTCGGCCGACGGTGTAGTCGTCGTCATCTCCCGAAACCAGCCGCAGGAAGACCGCGTTCTCCACCTGCTCGGCCCGGTGGGTGCGCCATTTCGGCAGCCATCCCGCCGCCGGATCGAGCAACTCGACGGTGTAGTCGCAGCCCACGTCGTAGGTGTCGAGGGTGAGCCGATCGTCGGCGTCCAGGACGATCAGGTCGGCGAGCGCGGGGTCGTCGACCTGCAGCCAGTCGCCGAGCGGGCGGCGCAGGAGTGTGATGAGCTCGGCCGGGGTGACAGGTCCGCGCCCCGGGCCGAGATGGTGCATGACGATCCCGGTCATTCTCGCCACTTCGGTCCAGGCCTCCGGATGGTCACGGCGGACGCTCCAGGCGTACCCGGCGCGAAGGGCGGCGGTGACGGGCCGGGCGAGTGCATGAATGCTCTGCATGGTGTGGTGACCGTCTCGTGGTTCAGAACGGCGGCTCGTCGGTCTCGCGTGCGGTGACCAGTTCCGCGATTGCCCTGGCCTGCGGGCCCGACCATTCCCCACTGCCATCGGTCGCGGCGTCGGGGCACCAGCGGGACACCGGGCAGTATCGGCACCACCACCCCGGATTCGCAGCGAAGCGGATGTCGGTGTGCCAGCGCGCCACGCGTTCGTAGGCCACGGCCCGAGCCGCCGCGATCACGGAAGGGTCGGCCGCGTCGAACACAAGCAAGGGTTCAGCGGCACTGGGGTGGAGCTCCTCCAGCTCCACCAGTCCGTCGCGGCTGCCGAAGACGCCGGCGGCTATCAGACAGACGGCCAAGGCCAGCTGGGGAACTGCAGACAAGGCGTTCTCCCGGGTGAGGCCACGTGGGGCCGCCGAGGTCTTCACCTCGCGGTAGACCAGGCGGCCGTGCACTCGCCGGAGCAGATCCGGTTCGGCGATGACGATGACGTCCGCCACGGAGTCGTAGGCAGCGATGGTGGGCTCACAACGGATCTCGGTGACCCCCTCGGGGGCGTTGAGCGGGCAGACGTCCAGATGCCCGAGCAGGTACGGCCTGGCCTCGTGGTAGTCCGCGCGGTCCAGCACGGCGTCGGCGAGGCCGCAGTCCTCGGCGGTGGCCTCGGGCAGGTCGGCCGCCGTACAGGCTCGTCCGCGGGCGTGCGCCGCGGCAAGCCAGCGATGGACTGCGCGGCCACGAGCCGCCGCAGGCGAGGAGTCGCTCTCGCCGGGGATCCACAGCTCCTGGAGGTGCGCTTGGGCGGGGCAGACCTCGTAGCGGCGTGAGGTGGTGACGGACCAGATCCGGCGATGGGTGCCGCGATGCCGCAGGCCGAGCAGGCCCGGCGCCGTGGGCAAGGCGTCGCAGGATGGCCGTGTGCGGCATGTGGTGCAGTCCCGGCCGGGAATGCCGCCGCCGCCCGCCAGGATCTTCTGCGCCACCGGCCGGACCTTGTTCTGGTAGGTCCGGCGGATCTCCCCTGGGCCGGTGTCGAGCAGGACGTGCTCGGTCCCGCTGGTGAGGCCGACCTCCACCACTCGGACCCGGCTAGGCCTGGGAAGATCCTTCTGGGTCGGCACCGGGAAGGCCCGATAGACGTCGCGGGGGTCCGCCACAGGCTCCCCGAGCCCGGCGATGAAGGCCATGGCCAACGTGGACGGCTGGTCGGCGGTGCCGCGGGGGCGCCCCATGCGCAACCGCCGGAACTCCACGACGGCTCCGTCGACCGACTCGTACCACCTTCCCCAGGCGGTGAGAACGCGCAACTCGGCCGGAGACCTGCCTCCCTGGACGACCCTGGGCACGCGAGCCGGGCGGAGAATGACGCCCTCATCGGCGAGCCCTTCGGTAAGGGCGTCGGAGACATCCAGGTAAGACTCGGCGGCATGGCCGATCCAGCGGGCGACGCCAGGGTGCACCCGTGCGCGGCCGTTCGCGACGGTCGTGGCGATCGCCTCATTGAGGTTCACGCCGTCGTGCTCGACGGCGTCCAGGACCGTCATCACGAGTCCGAGTGGGAAATCGGCCCAAGGTGGGTAACGGCGCTGCTCGCTCACGCGCGGCCGCAGGTCGGGCCGTGCCTTCACGGCGGCATAGTCGGGGCAGGCGTCCTCGCCTCGATCGAGCAGGCTCGCCGACAGGCGGATCAGGTGGGGGTTGCCCGCGAAGGCGGACCAATCCACGCGCTCCTCCAGGGGGAAGTGGAAGCGACAACGGCCATTAGATCAGCTGTGAGCGCACAACACAATCGATTTACGAGATGTATAACTTTACGGACTTTGTTATGGCATGACTGTATTTGCGTGGCCTCATCGGGACTTGTAACGCGCTGGAAACCGGACCGTGCCGTACAGGGGTTCCCCCGCCCGGTCGATCAGCTCACACTGAGAGATGTGCCGGATTTTGATGTTTTAGTGCTTGGTTCCGGGCCCGGTGGCCAGAAGGCGGCGATCGCCGCCGCCAAACTGGAGCGCCGCGTGGCGATCGTGGAACGCAGAAACATGATCGGCGGGGTGTGCATCAACACCGGGACGATCCCCTCGAAGACCCTGCGCGAGGCCGTCCTCTACCTGACCGGACTGAACCAGCGCGAGATGTACGGCCAGAGCTATCGGGTCAAGGAGGAGATCACCGTCTCCGACCTGATGGTCCGCACCCAGCACGTGATCGGGCGCGAGGTCGACGTCATCCGCAGCCAGCTCTCCCGCAACCGCGTGGCGGTGCTGCAGGGCACGGGCCGGTTCCTCGACCCGCACACGATCGGCGTGGTCGACGACGCCGGCCGGGAGACGAAGGTCACCGCCGAGAAGATCATCATCGCCACCGGGACCCGCCCGGCACGCCCGGAGAGCGTGGAGTTCGACGATCAGACGATCATCGACTCGGACGACATCCTCAACCTGGAGCGGGTGCCGGACAGCATGGTCGTGGTCGGCGCCGGGGTGATCGGCATCGAGTACGCGTCCATGTTCGCCGCGCTCGGCACCAAGGTGACCGTGGTGGAGCGCCGCGACCGCATGCTCGACTTCGTCGACCTGGAGATCGTCGAGTCGCTCAAGTACCACCTGCGGGACCTCGCGGTCACGTTCCGGTTCGGCGAGACGGTGGCGGCCGTCGAGCGCCGCCCGCGCGGCGCGATCACCCTGCTGGAGAGCGGCAAGCGCATCCCCGCCGAGACCGTGATGTACTCGGCCGGGCGGCAGGGCATGACCGAGGGCATCGGCCTGGAGAGCGCCGGGCTGTCCGCCGACGACCGCGGCCGCATCCCGGTCGACCAGTTCTACCGCACCGCGGTGCCGCACATCTACGCGGTCGGCGACGTGATCGGCTTCCCCGCGCTCGCGGCGACCTCGATGGAGCAGGGCCGGCTCGCCGCCCACCACGCCTGCGGCGAGCCCGTGTCCGGCCTGCACCAGCTCCAGCCGATCGGCATCTACACGATCCCGGAGATCGCGTTCGTCGGGAAGACCGAGGACGAGCTGACCCGGGCGCACATCCCGTTCGAGGTGGGCATCTCCCGCTACCGCGAGCTGGCCCGCGGGCAGATCATCGGGGACACGTACGGCATGCTCAAGCTGCTGGTCTCGCCCGACGACCGGTCGCTGCTCGGCGTGCACGTGTTCGGCACCGGCGCCACCGAGCTGCTGCACATCGGCCAGACGGTGATGGGCTGCGGCGGCACGATCGACTACCTGGTGGACGCCGTCTTCAACTATCCGACGCTGGCCGAGTCGTACAAGGTGGCCGCCCTCGACGCGATGAACAAGATGCGGCGCGTGGCCCGCTTCGCCGACTGAGCCGGGGACCGGAACCGGGCCGTCGCCGGCGAAGCGGGGGAACGCGGGCGGTTCAGGCGCAGGCGAGGGTGGCGCCGCGCACGTCCTCGTACACGCGGACCAGCTCCTGGCCGATGCGCTCCAGCGAGTAGCGCGACCGCGCCCGGTCGGCCGCGGCGTAGCCGAGGGCGGTGCGGCGGGTCGGGTCGCCGAGCACCTCGCGGGCCCGGCGGGCGAGGTCGGCGGGGCGGCCCGGCCGTACCAGGAAGCCGGTGACGCCGTCCACCACCGAGTCCAGGTGCGCGCCGACCGCCGAGGCGATCACCGGCACGCCGCAGGCCATCGCCTCCAGGGCGACCATGCCGGTGGCCGCGGAGGACGGCAGCGACAGCACCAGGTCGGCGCTGCGCATCAGCTTGGGCATCGCGTTGTGCGGGATGCGGCCGAGGAACGTCACCCGGTCCCGGACGCCGATCTCCTCGGCGAGCGCGCGCAGCCGGGCGAAGTGCGGGTCGTCGTCGAGCCCGCCGGACGCGGGACCGCCGGCGATGACGAGCTCCGCCCCGGGCACCCCGTCCAGGGCCCGGATCGCGGTGCCCGCGCCGCCGTCGGGGCCGAGCCGCCCGACGTGCACCAGGCGCGGCCGGTCGTCGCGCGGGAACGCGGGCCCGCGCCGCCGGAACCGCTCGACGTCGACGCCGCCGGGCACGATCGCGATGTTGCGCCGCGGCACGCCCATCCGGATCAGCTCCGACTCCTCGCCGGCGCACGAGGCGATGACGGCGTCGGCGCGGCGGCCGATCGCCCGCTCCAGGCGGGTGCGGGCGTCCGGGGAGCCGCCGAGCGTGTGGAAGGTCTGCGTGACCGG
>Ga0164243_10009082_pt1 | contig 14522 bp, 20 predicted proteins | sample OricompcompostOP_FD_108781 | JGI IMG/M metagenome (GOLD analysis project Ga0164243, IMG submission 108781) | Organic Plus compost microbial communities from Emeryville, California, USA - Original compost - Organic plus compost (OP) | ecosystem: Engineered > Solid waste > Mixed feedstock >... | reverse complement strand
CTATCGGGGGATATCCAGGCGTCCAGGACGTTCTCCGCCACGGTGATCACTGGCGGCGGCGGATCGGTCCGGCCTCTGGGGGGGAGCGCCGGACCGATCCCTCTCCTCGCGCGTCGTCTGGTCGCGCCCTCTCCTCGCGCTCTCTCCACGCACCCCTCTGGGCCACCTCCGCTGGCCCCGGCTCCCGCTGGCCCGGTCCCCGCTGGCCCCGGCTCCCGCTGGCCCCGGCTCCCGCTGGCCCGGTCCCCTCTGGCCCGGCCCCTGGTCCGTCTCGCAGGGAGGGCTCCTCCGCGATATCGCGGCCGTCGCCGCCTCCTCGGTATTGAGTGTTGCTATGTACCGGTACTTAGTGTTACCGTCTACCAGTAGTCAGCGTCACAGAGTAGAAGGAGGTGCCGGATGGGCAACCAGATGACCGAGATGCTCAAGGGCACTCTCGAAGGCATCGTCCTCGCGATCCTCGCGGGACGACCGGCCTACGGATACGAGATCACCGCACGACTGCGAGACCAGGGCTTCACCGACATCGCCGAGGGCACCGTGTACGCGCTCCTCGTCCGTATCGAGCAGCGCGGTCTCGTCGACGTCGAGAAGGTCCCCTCCGAGAAGGGGCCGCCGCGCAAGGTCTATTCCCTCAACGCGCAGGGAAAGACCCAGCTCGAGGAGTTCTGGAAGACGTGGAGCTTCCTCTCCGAACGCATCGAGCATCTCCACCACACCGGACAAGACCCACAGGAAAGAGAGAACTGACCATGGCCGCGAAATGGATCGAGATCGTCACCGGACCCCTCGAGCAGAAGAAGCAGTACCGCCAGGCGAAGGCCCGCATGGAGGCCCTTCCGGAGCCGTACCGCATCGCCGCCGAGGCGGTGAACCGCTACCTCATGTACAACGGCGGGCACACCGACGGCGACACGATCGTGCAGATGTTCCTGGACCACGTAGACCTGTGGGAGCGCGCCGCGACCGACGGCACCCCGGTCGCCGAGATCGTCGGCGACGACCCGGTGGAGTTCGCCGAGGCCTTCGCGGAGGCCTATGGCGGCAAGCGATGGATCGACAAGGAGCGCGCCCGCCTGACCGAGGCGATCGACGACGCGAAGCGCAAGGAGGGACGATGACCACCGCCACCGTCACGGCCCCGGCCATCCGGGTCCGTGGCATCACCAAGTCGTACAAGGGCCTGCAGGTGCTGCGCGGCGTCGACTTCGACGTCACGCCGGGCAGCATCTTCGCCCTCCTCGGCTCCAACGGCGCGGGCAAGACCACGCTCGTGCGCATCCTCTCGACCCTGCTCAAGGCCGACGGCGGCTCCGCCAGCGTCGGCGGGTTCGACGTCGCGACCGCGGCGGACGACGTGCGGCAGGCGATCAGCCTCACCGGGCAGTTCGCCGCGGTGGACGAGATGCTCAGCGGCCGAGAGAACCTCGTGCTCGTCGCCCGGCTCCGTCACCTGAAGGACCCCGGGGCCGTCGCCGACGAGATGCTCGCCCGCTTCTCGCTCACCGAGGCCGGCGGCCGCAAGGCCGCCACCTACTCGGGCGGGATGCGCCGGCGGCTCGACATCGCGATGAGCCTGGTCGGCAACCCGCCGGTGATCTTCCTGGACGAGCCGACGACCGGCCTCGACCCGCAGGCGCGGATCGAGGTGTGGCAGACCGTGCGCGACCTCGCGCAGGGCGGCACCACGGTGCTGCTCACCACCCAGTACCTGGACGAGGCCGAGCAGCTGGCCGACCGGATCGCGATCCTGCACAAGGGCACGATCATCCAGAACGGCACCCTCGCCGAGCTCAAGAAGCTCCTCCCGCAGGCCACCGTCGAGTACGTCGAGAAGCAGCCGACGCTCGAAGAGGTCTTCCTCGCCCTCGTCGGCGAGGACGCGGGCGGCGCCGAGACGGCCGGCGTGAGCGCCGACGCACGAAAGGAACCCCGATGACCTCGCACGTCCTCAGCGACACCGGTGTGCTCACCGGCCGGTCGCTGCGCCACATCCTCCGCAGCCCCGACACGATCATCACGACCGCGGTCACCCCGATCGCCCTGATGCTCCTGTTCGTCTTCGTCCTCGGCGGGGCGATCAGGACCGGCATGGAGGGGTCGTACATCGACTACATGCTGCCGGGGATCCTCCTCATCACGATCGCCTCCGGCATCGCCTACACGTCCTACCGCCTCTTCCTCGACCTGCAGGGCGGCATCTTCGAGCGGTTCCAGTCGATGCCGATCGCACGGTCGAGCGTGCTGTGGGCGCACGTGCTGACCTCGCTCGTGGCGAACCTCGTCTCGGTCGCGCTCGTGACGGGCGTCGCCCTGCTGCTCGGGTTCCGGACCGGAGCGTCGTTCGGCGCCTGGCTCGCGGTCGCGGGGATCCTGGTCCTGTTCACCCTCGCCCTCACCTGGGTCGCGGTGATCGCAGGCCTCTCGGCCAAGAGCGTCGACGGCGCGAGCGCGTTCAGCTACCCGCTGATCTTCCTGCCGTTCATCAGCTCGGCGTTCGTCCCCACCGACTCGATGCCGGGCCCGGTGGCCTGGTTCGCCGAGAACCAGCCGGTCACCTCGATCGTGAACACCATCCGGTCGCTGTTCGCGCAGCAGCCGGTCGGCGGTGAGATCTGGGTCGCCCTGGCCTGGTGCGGCGGCATCCTCGTCGTCGCCTACGCGGTCGCGATCGCGATCTACCGGACGAAGATCCGCTGACCCTTCGTCGCACGCTGCTTCCGCGGCTCGGGTCGTCCGAGCCGCGGAAGCAGTGTGTGAACGGGACGAAAGGCGATCTGACGACCGGCTCGACCCTCAGCCCGCGACGTCGACGTGGACGAGGGTGACGATCGCCCTCACCGGCGTCGCAGCAGGGAGCGCCGCGCGGATCGCGGCGTGCGCACGACGCACGGTCTCCGCCGCCGCGTGCCCGGCGCTCACGCCGAGCGCCGCCTCCACCTCCACGGCGTCGCCGTCGGTGCGGACCACGACGCGCGGCCCCGGCTCGTCCCGTACCCCGATCGCCTGGGCGCCGGCCTCGACGAGGAGCGTGAGCGACCCCGCGACGGGGAAGAGCGCCGCCACCCCTGGCGTGCCGAGGAGGGCCGCCTCGATCGCGGCCGCCAGCTCTTCCGCCTGCTTCTCGCTCATCGGCCCTCCTCCTTCCCCTCGCCCGTCTCAGCGGCGGTCTCCGCGGCGAGGAGGCGCACGTCGTGGACGACGACGTCGATCGCCGTGACCACGAGCTCGGTGTGCCTCTCCAGCGTCGCGCCGACCGCCGCGCGCAGCCGGGTCGCGAGCGCGGCGATCGGCTCGCCGTAGGGCACGCTGGCCTCGACCTCGACACGGATCGGCGCGCCGGGCGTGGTGACGTCCCCGTCGAGCCGGCATCGGCCGATCAGCACCCCCGGCACCTCTGCCTCGGCCGCGCGGACGAGGCCCCGCACCGCCCCCTCGGTCATCGCCACGTCGTCCGGTTCGGCGACCACGACCGGGATCCGCCGGCCCGCGCGCGCATCGAGGGCGATGTTCGTCATGATCTGACGCACCCACCCCTCGTCCGCCGGCGGCTCGGCCTGCACGTCCTCGTCCAGGAGCGCGGGCCCGAGGTCTCGCAGGCGTGTGAGCGCGTCGAGCGCGATCCGGCACCCCGGGGAGCCTTCGATCGACGGGTCGACCGGCGTCCTCCCCGCATCGAGGTAGTCGATGAGCTCGTCCATCGTGTGGCCGTCGAGATCCGCGGGATCGAACCCCGGGATCGAGGCGGGCGCGCTGTCGTTCATCGCCATCCCTCCATCCGCGTGATGATGTACTTCCTGGCGCGGGCCAGCAGGCCCCGCACCGTGCTCACCGGGACGCCCAGGTCCTCGGCGATCTCCTCGTAGGACGATCCGCCGACCTCCCGGAGCACCCAGCACTCGCGCTGGGCGGCGGGCAGCTCCCCCAGCGCGTCGGCCAGCGCGGCCAGTTCCGCCCGCCTCTCCACCGCACGCGCCGGAGACTCGGCGGTCGCGGCGAGCGCCTGGACGGGAACGGCGTCGAGGTCGACGTGCCCCCGGTCGGCGCGCAGCTCGCTGATCGCCCTCCGGCTGACGATCCGCATCAGCCACCCGCGCACCTTCTCCGGCTGCTCGAGCTCGGGAAGCCTCTGCCAGGCGGTGACGAACGCCTCCTGCACGATGTCGTCGACCGCGGCCGACGCCCCCATGATCCTGCGCGCGTAGGCCCGCAGCATCGGCGCGTACCGACGCACCAGGACGCCGAAGGCCTGCGTGTCGCCGTCGGCCGCGCGCCCGGCGACCGTGCGGTCGTCGGCCTGCGCCAGCCACGTCCCGTTCCTCGCGACCGTCATCCGCCTCCCCCTTCTCCTCATCCGCCTCCCCTGGCGACGAGGGCCGGCGCCGGAACGCCGACCCTCATCCTCGCCAGGACGGAGGCGAATGCGGGACTCTTTGTGGACCTCGGTCAATCACGGGCCCGCCGGCCCGTGAGCGCGCCGTAGATCAGCAACACGATCACCGATCCGCCGATCGCCAGCAGCCAGGTGGCCAGGCTGAAGAACGAGTCCAGGCCGACGTGGAAGATGAGCCCGCCGAGCCAGCCGCCGACCATGGCGCCGACCACGCCCAGCAGCAGCGTGACGAGCCATCCTCCGCCCTGCCGGCCCGGCAGGATCAGCTTGGCGATCGCGCCGGCGGCGAGACCGAGGATGAGGAATCCGATGAAGCCCATGTGATCAGTCCTTTCGTGAGCGGGGGGGAGGCGCGGCGTGCGCCTACTTCTTGAAGACGTCCCTGATCTTGTCTGCGGCGCCCGAGGCCGCGTCCTTGGCCTTCTCCACGACGTCCTCCGCCGCGTCCTTGACCTTCTCGGCCGCGTCCTTGAGCTGCCCCTTGGCGTGGTCGGCACGCCCTTCGGCGGCGAGCTCCTCGTCGCCGAAGGCCTCGCCCACGGTCTCTTTCACGTCGCCCTTGGCCTTGTCGGCCGCGGCCTCGAACCTGTCCTTCGCGCTCATCGCGTTCTCCTTTCCTTGTTCTCTCTCTGTTCCGGGACGAGGGGTCCCGGAGTCGGTGGGCCGGTGCCCGGGTCAGCGCACCCGAGACGCGGATCGGAGCCTCTCGAAGCCGCTCCGGTCCGCGAGATGCAGGAGGACCGGCGTCGGCGTCCCCGCGAGGGCGCGCCAGTCCTCGATCGCCTCGTCGGCGTCGGCGAGGATCTCGGCGAGCCCGGCGCCCGACCGGGGCACCACCGCCAGGCGGACGGCGGGGACGCGGCGGACGCGGAAGGCCTGCACGGTCGACGACAGGACGTCGGCACGCTCCCGCAACGGCGTCGTGAGCACGGCCTCGGCCACCGAGGAGTCCGCCGTCGTGGTGCCCGCCGGCGTCCGGTCGCGGACGAGCTCGGCCGTGCGTCCGCCTCCCCGGCTGAGGAGGAAGACGAGCAGCAGCACCGCGACGACCACGCCGGCGGCGAGCGCCAGCACCGCCGTTCCCGGCAGTCCGCCGAGATGGGGAAGCCCCTCGCCCCACGCGTCGAGCGTCGTCTGCGTCTGCCGGAGCACGTCGTCCAGCACCCTCCTCGCATCCCGCGCGAGCGGCATGGGGAGGACCGCCAGGAGCGCGGCCGCGGCGACGGCGAGCAGGCCGAGGCCCACGACGAACAGCAGGATCCGGTTGGCGATCCTGTTCGTGGCGTTCACGACAGCACCCCCTGCGGCAGGATCGTCACGGCCGGGGGCGCGGAGAACCCGAGCGCGGAGAGCGCCGAGACCGCGGCCTCCTTCGCGCCGTGCTCGTCGACGGCCACCCCGCTGATCGGCCGAATCCGCACGTCGGCCCTGCGCCGGGCCATCGTCACGACGACCTGCCGGCGTGCGAGCCCGCACCGGGCGGCCACCGCCGCGGCGACCGCGTCGGCGAGCACGCCGTCGTCGACGAGGAGCGCCGCACGCCCGGTCGCACGGCCGCGGCGCGCACGCCGCCCCGGCGAGAGGGCGAGGCCCAGGAGGACGATCCCGATCAGAGCCGCGACCGCGGCCGTCACCGACAGCACGACCGGGTTGCGGACCGCGTCCTCCAGGACGGCACCCACACGCCCGGCGAGGTCCCTCCCGCCGGCGTCGAGGCCGGCCCAGACCGTCAGTCCCCCGCCCGCGAGGATCGCCAGCAGCAGCACTGCGGCCACCACGACCGCGGGCGCCGTGCGCGACGCGTGCGTCTCGCGGCGCAGCACGCGCCGGTACACGTTCCCCTCGCTGGTCATCAGATCACCCTCCGTCTCTCGCGCTGCACTCCGGCGTACCGGACGTCCACGGCGGCGACTCGTCGCCCGGCGAGCCGGTCCATGCCCCGGATCAGGGCGTCGCGGAGCCGCTCCCCCTGCTGCGACAGCGGCGCCGCCGCGGCCAGGGAGACCGGCACCGAGACCGTGGCGCGCAGGGCGCCGCGGTCGTCGCTCAGGCGCACCGTGACCTGGGCCGGACGGACGCCGGCCGTGTCGGCGACCAGCCGCGCGGCGAGGCGGTGCAGCGCCGTGGAGCTGACGACGGTCCGCCCGCGGAGCGCGGACGTCCGCTCCCGCTCGTCGTTCATGACGAGGTGCGGCGCCCTCGGAGCGCGTCCGCCAGCGCGCGCACGTCGATCCGCCCGTCGAGGACCCTGCCGACGCCCGCGCCGAGCAGCATCGCGAGTCCGACGAACACGAACGCCCAGAACCCGAAGGCGACCCAGGTGAGGGCGAGGACCGCCCCGATCCCAGTGCCGATCAGCGTGGCGTTCACCGGACCCGCGCCTCCTCCTGGCCGTCGCTGTCGTCGCCACCGGGGATGTGGACGTCGTTGACGGTCACGTTGACCTCCGTGACCTCCATGCCGACCAGACGCTCCATGGCGCCGTAGACGGCGGTGCGGACCTCGTTCGCGAGGTCCTGCAGGGCGACCGGGTACTCGGCGACGATCGTGACGTCCACCGCGACCTGCTTCTCGCCGACCTCGACGCTGATGCCCTGCGCCAGGTCGGTCGAGTTCAGCGCGTCGCGGATGGCGCCGACCATGCGGGCCGCGCCGCCGCCGAGCGCGTGGACGCCGCGCACCTCGCGCGCAGCGATGCCCGCGATCTTGGCGACCACCCCGTCGTCGATCGTGGTCTTGCCGTTCCTGCCCGCGGTCTGGGCCTTGCTCTGCGTCGCAACGTTGTCGTTCGCCATGGTTTTCCTCCTCCAGGTCTGTCCGCCGAGGGCGGGCCGTCGAGCCGACGACACCCTTAAGACGCACGAGGGGGCGGAAACGTCACAAAGTTCTTCGATTTCCGTCACACGCCGGCATCCGGACCGCGCACACGCCGGCGGCCGGACCACGTACACGCCGGCCTCCGGACCGCCGGATCCCGGGCCGAGCGGCCGTTCCTCAGGCCGCCGGCGGCGCGAGCACCGCGAGCAGACGGAGCCTCTCGTGGCTCTCGCTGCCGGGCGTCGCGGTGTACACGAGCAGGGAGTGCGACCGGTCGGGATCGACCAGCCGCTGGCAGTGGAGCTCCAGAAGGCCCACCTCGGGGTGGACGAAGCGCTTCACCTCGTCGGGCCGGACGCCGACCTCGTGCCGCTCCCAGATCCGGCGGAACTCCGCGCTGCGCCCGAGGAGGTCGTCGGCGATCCGCGCCGCACGGGAGCCGGGGCCTCGCCGCGCCGCGAGCTCACGCAGCCCCGACGCGAACATCCGGGAGAGGTGCTCGTGCTCGGACGGCGCATACCGGTCGCGGGCGGAGGGATCGGTGAACCAGCGGTAGCCCAGGCTGCGCGCCTCACCGGCGAACCCCGAGGCGTCGCCGGTGAGGGCGATCGCCAGCGGCGTCTGCCGGAGCGTCTCGCCGAGCTCGGTGACGATCTCGGCCGCGGTGTCGCCCAGCCGGTCGAAGATCCGCGCGAGCCCCGGGGCGATGTGGTCGTCGCCGGAACGCCGCGGCGGGGGCTCGTGCCCGGCGAGGCGGAAGAGGTGGTCGCGCTCGTCGAGCGAGAGGTGCAGCCCCTGCGCGATCGCGGCGAGCATCTGCCGACGGCTGCGGCCCCCGCTCCTGCTCGATCCGCGCGTAGTAGTCCGTCGACATGTGGCACAGCGTCGCGACCTCCTCGCGGCGCAGCCCGTCGGTACGGCGCCGCGAGCCGCGCGGGAGGCCCACGTCCTCCGGCTGCAGCACGGCCCTCCGCCGCCGGAGGAACTCCGCCAGCCCCGCCCGATCCCGTTCCATCGCCCGGCTCCCCTCTCGGCCCGCCCCCTCCTTTCTACGCCGCCTGACGCGCGGATCCACGGATCGTCGATCCCTGGATAGCCGCGCGACCCCGATACAGCCTGGGGAGACGCACGATCCGGTCCGACCCGGTCCGATCCGACCCGAGGAGCAGACATGTCCCGCCGTTCGCCCGATCCCGACCTTCCCGACCTCTCCGGCCGCCGCGCCCTCGTCACGGGAGGGAGCGACGGGATCGGCCTGCGGATCGCGACCCGGCTCGCCGCGGCGGGCGCCGAGATCCTGCTCCCCGTGCGCAACGCCGCCAAGGGCGAGGCCGCGGCGGCGGCGATCCGCCGCGAGGTCCCCGGCGCCGTGATCGCGCAGGAGAGCCTCGACCTGTCGTCCCTGGCGTCGGTCGCCGCGCTCGGCGCGCGCCTCCGCACGGAGGGAGCGCCGCTGCACCTGCTCGTGAACAACGCCGGCGTGATGACCCCGCCCACGCGACAGACCACCTCGGACGGCTTCGAGCTGCAGCTCGGCACCAACCACCTCGGCCACGTCGCGCTCGTCGCCGCCCTCCTCCCCCTGCTGCGCGAGGGCCGCGCGCGGGTCACGTCGCAGATCAGCGTCGGGGCGCGACGGGGACGGATCGTCTGGGACGACCTGAACGCGGAGCGCTCGTACGACGGGATGCGCGCCTACCGCCAGTCCAAGATCGCGTTCGGCCTCTTCGCCGTCGAGCTGGGGCGCCGGAGCGCCGAGCGGGGATGGGGGATCACGAGCACGCTCTCGCACCCCGGGGTCGCGCCGACGAGCCTGCTCGCGGCCCGTCCCGAGGTCGGCCGCGACGGCGACACCCTCGGACGCCGCCTGATCGGCGCACTGTCCGCCCGCGGCCTCCTCTTCGGCACCCCGCAGACGGCGGCGCTCCCGGCCGTGCTCGCCGCGACCGTCGCCGAGCCCGGCATCGGCGCGTTCTACGGGCCTGCCGGTCCGGGGCACCTCGGCGGCCCGCCCGCGGCGCAGCGTCTCTACGGCCCGTTGCGCAGCGCCGCCGAGGCGGCCAGGGTCTGGCAGGTCTCGCAGGAGCTCGCCGGCGTCTCGCTCGACGCCTGAGGACGGCTCGCGACCCCGGCGCGCTGCCTGCGAGATCGCTGGGAGAGAGCGCGACCACCCTGCAGTAGCGTGGTCCTCCGGCGATGACGAAGCGGCCCCCCGATCTCGGGGCGACGCGCCTCGCTCTCGCCACTGGGGGCAGATCTCGGCACCTTTGCGTGCGCTGTCGCCTGCCGGTGTGCCTGCATTGGGGGATGGGGGCACACCGGCTCCTCTCCCCCTTTGCCCTGTTCCTTTCCGCCATTCGCTCCGGAATGCCCCGCTGTTGGGAATCCGGCCGGTCCGGTTGGGAAAAGCGGAGCCGGCGTCATAGGGCCCGACGTGTCCCGTCCCGTCATGAGAGCGTGATGCGATCGGCCATGAGACAATTGCCGCTGCATCCCAAGGACGGAGAGGGCCCTGACGCGTGGAGTTCCGTGACTATGTGCGCATTCTGCGCAGAAACTGGGTCCTGATCCTGATCCTCGTCGTCGTCGGCGTCGCCGGCGGCTTCGGGGTCTCGCTGCTCCAGCAGCCGAAGTACGTCGCCACCACGCAGCTGTACATCTCGGTCCGCACGACCGGCGCCGCCACCGTCGACCTCGTGCAGGGGCAGACCTTCGCGCGGCAGATGGTCACCAGCTACGTGGACATCGTCAGCACGCCCCTGATCCTCGACCCGGTGGTCGAGAAGCTGGGCCTCGACAAGACGACCGCCGAGCTCGCCTCGCAGGTCACCGCCACCGCCCGGCTGAACACCGTCCTCATCGACGTGAACGTGGCCGACACCGATCCGAGACGCGCGGCGGAGATCGCGAACGCCGTCGCCGAGAGCTTCACCTCGGCGGTCCAGAACACCCTCGAACGGCCCGCGGGGAGCGCCGAGGCCAGCCCCGTGCAGGTGACCGTGACCCAGCCCGCGGCGACCCCGACGACCCCGACGAGCCCCAACCTGCGGCTCATCCTCACCCTGGGCGGCATCCTCGGCCTCGCGGCCGGCATCGTGCTCGCCGTCCTCCGCGCCGCCCTCGACACCCGCGTCCGCACGCTGCACGACGTGGAGCGGATCACCGGCTCTCCCGTGCTCGGCCGCATCGCCCGCGACGCCGACTCCGCCAAGCGGCCGCTGATCGTGCACGACGCGCCGCACGACCCCCGGGCCGAGTCGTTCCGCGCGCTGCGGACGAACCTCCAGTTCCTCGACGTCGACGCCGGGCCCCGGATCTTCGTGATCTCCAGCGCCAGCCCCGGCGAGGGCAAGACGACCACGGCGACCAACCTGGCGATCGCGCTCGCCGAGGCCGGCGCGAAGGTCGCCCTCGTCGACGGCGACCTTCGCCGGCCCCGCGTCGCGGAGTACATGGGCGTCGAGGGCGGCGTGGGGCTCACCGACGTGCTGATCGGCCGGGTCGAGCTCGTCGCCGCGCTGCAGAGGTGGGGCAGGAACAACCTCTTCGTGCTCGCCAGCGGGCGCATCCCGCCGAACCCGAGCGAGCTGCTCGGGTCCACCGCGATGGACCACATGCTCGCCCGGCTCGGCGAGCACTTCGACTACGTGCTGATCGACGCGCCGCCGCTCCTCCCGGTGACCGACGCGGCGGTGGTCGCCAAGAAGGCGCGCGGCGTGCTCCTCGTCGCCGCCGCGGGCGAGACCAAGCGGCAGGAGCTGGCCGGTGCGGTCCGCGCGCTCGGCGCCGCGGGGGTCGGCCTCCTCGGGATGATCGTCACGAAGCTGCCGACCAAGGGGCCCGACAGCTACGGCTACGGCTCCTACGCCTATGGACCGGCCGACCGCGGGGCCGCGGACGCCGCGCCCGAGCGCAGGGAGGACGATCCCGTGGCCGACCTCTTCGCCCGGTTCGCCGAGAGGTCCTGACCGGCCCTGCCCGGGCCGGCCGCCTCAAGAGCCCGCGGCGGCGAGCCTCCGGCCCAGCAGGTCTGAGGCCTTGACCGTGGCGACGAAGGACGCGGCGAGGGTCGCCACGAGCAGGAGGCCGAGGAGCAGCAGGCCCGCGTCCAGCGGAGGAGCGGCCTGATCGCCCGCCTCGGCGCGGGCCGACCCGGCCAGCAGCGGGACGATCGCGAGCACGCCGACGGCCAGCACGATCTCGCCCCAGACCACGCGCGGGAAGTGGGTGAGCGTGAGCGCCCGCAGCGAGCTCGTGGCGTCGGCGGCCCGCGCCCGCGCGATCCGCGGCATCAGCCAGAACTGGTTCAGCGCGCCGGCGAGGATCATCCCCAGCACGAGCACGATCTTCACCAGCAGGATCAGGCCGAAGGTCGTCGTCCACAGCTGCTCGATCGCGCCGACCTCCTGCCAGGTCAGCCAGAGGCCCGAGACGACCACGGCCCCCACGCAGACCAGCGCGACGAGGCCGAAGTTGCGCCAGACGACCGACCAGAGGATCCCGCCGGAGGCGCTCAGACGACGCCGGGTGCCGACGGCGAGCACCGCGAGCAGCACCAGACCGCCGACCCATACGCTGCCGCCGACGATGTGGGCCTGCACGAGAACCTTGTTCACCGCCTCGTCGAGGGTCTTGAAGGGCGCTCCGGGGACGGAGGCGACGAGACTCATCACGACGGCCAGCGGCGCCGCGATCGCGGCCACCAGGTCGAGCCGGCGGCGGACCGCCCCCGTGGACAGCGAGAGCAGCAGGAGCGCGACGATCACGATGACGACGTTCTGGATCAGGATGATCGAGCCCCTGCTGACCCACGCGCCCTCCGGAGCGGGCTGGGTGAGGAACGCGCCGATCGCCGCCGGCGAGAACGCGTCGGCGTAGGCCATGCCCTCGTTCGCCCTGGCCACGCGGCTGACCAGCTGGAAGTACGCGGCACCCAGCAGCAGCGCCCCGGAACCGGCCAGCCAGGACGACGCGCGCCGGCGCATCGCCTCGGCGTCCGTGGCGCTCGCGACGCGGCGGAGCGCAGGCGCGACCGCGGCCACGTAGGTCACGGTCATGCCGATCGCGCCGCTGAGCGCGAGGAAGTAGCAGAACGTCGTCAGCACCCGCCACAGCGGTGGCAGCACGTAGGAAACCTCATCAACCCCCGAATGCACGCAGGCAAGGCTAACCTAATTTTCAGCGCGCCGTGACCGCCGAGACCCGCCCGCGACGAAAGGGCGTCCGGCAGAGCGCGCACCGGCGGAGCGAAGCCCGGACGGAGTGGCCGGACGGAGCGGCCGGACAGAGTGGCCGGACAGAGTGGAGGCCGGGAGATCCCCGCTCCCCAGCGCGTGATCTCCCGGCCTTTCTCCTGAGAGCAGAGGCCCGGGAACTCCTCCCCCGAGGTTCCCGAGACCCACCGGCCGACGAAATCCCCATCGCCGACCGCCCCGCGATCCTCCGCCCCCCGGTGGAGTCCCACGTGACTGCCTCTGCACATGAGATGCACCCCCGCACGATCCATTACGCGAACCCCGAGAAAAATCTTGAAAGCCCCGCCTACCCCGCGCAGGCCGGGGCGACGTCGACCGGGGTCGCCCGCGACATCGGCGTCGTCCACACCTCGAGCGGCCCGTGCTCGGCGCCCAGCCCCTCGAAGCGCACGTCGATCGTGTGCACGCTCGTGAGGTGGCTCATGACGTGCACCTTCACGGCGGGACGACCCAGGTGCTGCCCCGCGCTGGAGACGACCGCGGGCTGCCCGTCCATGGTGACGCTGGACAGGGTGGTGCCGACCGGTCCGTACAGCACGACGTAGCTGCTGATGTCGGGAGCGGGGAAGTACGGCCCCCTGACGTAGTACGGAAGGCCCGCCGCCTGCTCCGGCGTGAGCGAGGAGGTCAGCTGCACACGGCCCTCGACGGCGGAGCCGCGGGTGCACGCCCCGATCGTCATGTCGAGGTAGTAGCTCTTCTTCGAGCCGGTGTCGTCGTTGAGGTACACCCCGAGGACCGTGCTCTTCGCGTCGTCCTCCGGCATCCTCCCCCCGATCCTGGTGCCCTCGACGAGACGCTCCTGGGCGGCGTCCGACGACGTGTACAGGATGCGCCCCTCGCCCGCCGCCCGCGTGAGCGCCTCGACGAGCGCGCCGGTGTCCATGCCGCCCCGGGTGAGCGCGGCGAAGAAGTCGTTCTGCGCGTCGGGGTCCTCGTAGCGGAAGTAGACCTCGCTCGACACCCGGGTCCGCACGCTCGCCGACCTCAGGGCCAGCGTCGACGCCCCGATCCTCGGCGGCATCCTGTTCGATCCCGGGTCGCGGCGGCAGCCGCTCATCGTGCAGGACGACCCGGGAAGCCCCCAGGCCGAGTCGTACCGGATGCTGCGGACGAACCTCGACTTCATCAGCACGAAGGGGCAGAACAGGTCGTTCGTCGTCACCAGCGCGATGCCCGTCGCCGGCAAGTCCACCGTCAGCGCCAACCTCGCCGTCGCCCTCGCCCGGTCCGGCGCGCGGGTCGCCGTGGTCGAGGCGGACCTGCGCAAGCCGCGCGTCGCGGACTACCTCGGCATCTCGTCCGGCCTCGGCCTCACCGACGTCCTCGTCGGACGCGCGGAGCTGGCCGACGTGATGCGCAAGTGGCGGATCGGCGAGCTCTACATCCTGCCCGCCGGCACCCCTCCGCCCAACCCGAGCGAGCTCCTCGGCTCGTCGGTGATGAGCCGCGTGATCGACGAGCTCAACCGGTACTTCGACGTCGTGCTCTTCGACACGCCGCCGCTCCTCCCGGTGACCGACGCCGCGGTCCTCGCGGCGAGGACGCACGGCGTGGTGCTGGTCGCCGCGTCCGGCCGGACGAAGAGGCAGGAGGCCGTCGAGGCCGCCCAGGTGCTTCGGCGCGCCGGCGTCACCCTGTCCGGCGTGGTCATGACGATGCTGTCGGCGAAGAACACCAACGGCTACGGCGCGGCCTTCCGCTACATCGAGGACGCCGCCCCGGACGCCTGACCGCGCGTCGCGCAGGAAGCGGCTCAGTCCGGCCGCGCACCTAGCGGAGCCGGACCGCGCCTCCCGTAATCGCGCCTAGCGGAAGTCGCCGCCGCCCCCACCGCCGCCGAAGTCGCCGGGGGCCATGTCCGCGAAGCGCGAGAAGTGCCCCTGGAAGGCGACCTGGATCGTCGCGGTGGGGCCGTTGCGGTGCTTGGCCACGATGAGGTCGGCCTCGCCCGGGCGCACGTCCTTGTCGTAGACCGAGTCGCGGTGCAGCAGGATCACCATGTCGGCGTCCTGCTCGATCGATCCCGACTCACGCAGGTCGCTGATGGCGGGCTT
>Ga0164243_10009081_pt1 | contig 14522 bp, 13 predicted proteins | sample OricompcompostOP_FD_108781 | JGI IMG/M metagenome (GOLD analysis project Ga0164243, IMG submission 108781) | Organic Plus compost microbial communities from Emeryville, California, USA - Original compost - Organic plus compost (OP) | ecosystem: Engineered > Solid waste > Mixed feedstock >... | reverse complement strand
CGAAGCGCCCCTGACCGTGCAGCGCCAGGAACTCCAGCGTCCAGGCGCCGATCCCGCGGATCCGGCGCAGGCGGGCCCAGCCGCGCTCATGGTCGGCGTCGTGCAGGTCCACACGGCCGGCGGCCACCTCGCGGGCGGCCCGCGTGAGCGCCAGCGCCCGCGTCTCCGTCAGCCCGAAGGACTCCAGCCGCGGCGCGGTCATCGCCGCGACCTGGCCCGCCGTCGGCACGTCCCACAGCGGCGGGTGCGGCGGCATCTCGACCTTGCGGCGGCCGTGCCAGACGATCCGCCGCTCGATCTCGCAGGCGCGCTCGAACTCGATCAGCTGCTCGCAGACGGCCCAGGCCAGCGCCTCGAACGGCTCGGGCCGGCGACGTACTCGCAGGTGCGGCAGCGCGCGCACCGCCGGGCCGATCAGCGCGTCGAAGCGGAACCGCTCGTGGAAGGCGCGCAGGTCGTCGTCGACGCCGACGGCGAAGCGCATGCGCTCGATGGCGTACTCGGCGGCGTCCCGCGACGTGGCGCTCGCCCCGAAGACGACGCGCTCGGGCGACGGCTGGGCGCAGCGCACGACCACCGGCTCGCCGTCCACGTGCAGCAGCCGCTGCAGGACCCCGTTGCGGCAGCGCAGGACGCCGTCCTTGCCGCCGTGGCGCTGCAGGCGAAACGGCCACGGCGGCCGCACCTCCCGGCGAACTTCGAGCACGACGGGGACCTACCGGCGATCGACGAGGTGCACGTCCACCAGGAACGTGCGGGTGGCGACGACATCGAGGCGGCTGCCCTTGCGCCGGCCGCCGAGGCGCAGGCTCGAGCGCCGGCGCGGGGCGCGGGCGGCGCGGGCCATGCCCTTGGCCAGGACGACCGCCGTGGCGCCCGCGACCAGCGAGGCCCCGGCCACCGCGGCCGCCTGCATGGCGACCGGCGTGGCGGCCCGGCGTTCGATCGGCGCAGGCTCGCGGACGACGACGCCGTCGACGACCTCGGGCTCGGGCTGCGGCTGCGTCACCTCGTCCGACATGGACGAAGAAACATAACAACGGCGTCAGAGGGCACGCTCGTACATCCGGTAGCGCTTGACGATCCGCCCGCCCATCGCCTCCATCCCCCGGTTCATCGGGGTGTTCGTCTCGAGGATCCAGCCCATCTCCCCCCAGGTGCAGCGGTCATGCGCGGCGAGGTTGAACTGCGCGATGTACAGCTGCGCGGCCACGCCGGTGTGCTGGAACTCGGGCTTGACGCCGAGAAAGCCGACGCGCACGCGGTCCATGATCCGCTGGCGGCGCAGGTAGTGGACCCAGCCGAAGGGCAGCAGGCGCCCGTTCATGCGCTTGAGCACCTGGTTGATGTCGGGGATCGAGATGTTCACCGCGACCGTCTCGCCGTCGCGCTCGGCGACCATGAACCAGTCGGCGTCGAAGACCGTCTGCAGCTGCCACGCGTAGCCGTCGAGGTCGGTCGGCGTGTACGGCACGAAGTCCCAGTTCTGCGCCCAGGCGCTGTTGTAGACCTCGGCGAAGCGGTCCAGGTCGGCGCGCAGCGTGCGACGCGACATGTTGCGCAGCGTCACCCCGTGCTTCGTCTCGGCCTCCTCGGCGAGCTGGAAGAGCACCGGGTGCACGTTGGAGCGGTCGGCGATCGACAGCTCCCACATGAAGAGGTCCATCGCCTTCGCCAGCCCGGCGGCGTCGAGCAGGCGGCCGTAGTAGGGCGGATGCCACGGCTGGCGGACCATCGGCTCACGGTCGAAGCCGTCGACGAGGATCCCGCACTCGTCGTTCATCGTGAAGTCCATCGGGCCGAGCATCCGCGTGCGTCCGCGGGCCGCCAGCCAGCCCGCCGCGGCCGCCAGCAGACGCTCCAGCGCCTCGGGGTCCTCCTCGACCTCCAGGAAGCCGAACATGCCCGTCCCGGGGCCGTGGACGTCGTCGTAGGAGGCGTTGACGTGCGCGCTGATGCGCCCGACGACGCGGCCGTCGCGGCGGGCCAGGAACAGGCGGGCGTCGCCGTGGGTGAAGAACGGGTTGTGCTTGCGCGACAGGGAGAACCGGCGTTCGATCCGCAACGGGGGCACCCACACCGGCGAGGTAGAGTGCAGCCGATACGGGAGCTCGATGAACTCCCGAACCTCGCGGTGCGAAGCCACCGCCCGGATCTCAAGGCTCATATGCCCACCACCGTAGACGTCTTCGCAAAGGTCCGCGGGCACGAGCGCGCCGAGCAGCTGCGCGCCGCTCGCGAGGCAGACCTCATCCCCTATTTCCGTGAGCTGACGGGCCCCGCGGGCCCCGTCACGGAGATGGAGGGCGCCGAGCGCGTGATGCTCGGCAGCAACAACTACCTCGGCCTCACGGGCGATCCGCGCGTCATCCAGGGCGCCCGCGACGCGCTCGAGGAGTACGGCACCGGGCTCACCGGCTCGCGCTTCCTCAACGGCACGACGCACCTGCACGTCCAGCTCGAGCAGGAGATCGCCGACTGGATGGGCACCGAGGACTGTATCGTGTTCACCACCGGCCACCAGGCCAACCTGGGCACGATCGGGACGATCCTCGACCAGGGCGACACGGTGATCGTCGACTCCGGCGACCACGCGTCGATCCTCGACGGCGTCCTGCAATCGCGGGCCAAGATGCGCCCGTTCCGCCACAACAAGCTCGACAAGCTCGAGAAGCAGCTCGAGCGCGCCCAGGGCGACGGTGGCGGCATCCTGGTCGTCGTCGACGGCGTGTACTCGATGGAGGGCGACGTCGCGCCGCTGCCGGAGATCGTCGCGCTGTGCGAGCGCTTCGGCGCGCGCCTGATGGTCGACGAGGCCCACGGCGCGGGCGTGCTGGGCGCGCGCGGCGCCGGGGCGAGCGAGCTCCTCGGCGTCGAGGACCGCGTCGACCTGCGCATGGGCACGTTCTCCAAGTCGCTGGCCAGCTGCGGCGGCTTCGTCGTCGGCTCCCACGAGGTCGTCGACTTCGTGCGCATCTCCAGCCGCGCCTACATCTTCACCGCGGCGGGCGTGCCGGCGGCGATCGGCGCGGCGCTGGCCGCGCTGCGGATCATCCGCTCCGACGAGGGCCCGCAGCTGATGGCGCGCGTGCTCGAGAACGCCGACTACCTGCGCCGCGGGCTGCGCGAGCGCGGCTTCAAGACGGTCGACCACGAGATCGGCACGCCGGTGATCCCGGTGCTCGTCGAGGACGACTGGAAGGCCGCGCTGCTGTGGCGCGCGCTGTACGACGCGGGGGTGTTCGTCAACGTCGCGATCCACCCCGCGGTGCCGCCCGGCGGAGCGCTTCTGCGCACCTCGGTGATGGCCACGCACGACGCGCCGACGCTCGACCGAGCGCTCGACGCCTTCAGCACGGTCAAGGCCGCCTTCGAAGCCGAACACGGACCGCTCCCGAGTCCTTGAGCAACAGCCTCGACCGTGCATCGAGACATGTGAAGAAACGTGCGCTCTGAGCGCATGTTTCGCGCCCGCGAGTGTTGACCATCCCGCGGGGCGACGCGTAGGTTTGCCGAGCGTCGAACGCGGCGCATGGGGGATGGAGAGCAGGCAGGCCGGAAGGGTCGGAACCGGCCGCCGGAAGAGAGAGACCCCCGCAGGGATGGCCCGGGAGAGGGAGCCTGTCCCATGCCCGCGGTCGCGCACAACGCTCACGATCGATGCCGAATGGCCGGGCGGCCGGACGGCAGGGAGGAAGCATGACATCGCCAACAGCGATCGCCCCTGCGCCGCAGCATCTGCGAGCGCTCCAGCGCGCGAATGAGGTCCGCCTTGCGAGGGCTGAGCTCAAGCGCCGCGTTGCCGAAGGCGAGCTGACGGCTTCGGAGGTGGTCCTGGATGCTCCGTGGGAGGCGGAGAGCATGGCCATCGCCGATCTGCTCATGAGCCAGCGCCGGTGGGGACGCACCCGCTGCCGGCGGTTCCTGGCTTCAGTGCCGCTGTCGGAGACCAAGACGATCGGATCGCTCACCGAGCGCCAGCGCCGGGCCATCGCCGCGCAACTGAGCGCCGTGACGTCCGGGGTCGTCACCAGCGACGCGTACCGCTTGGGGCACGCGCGCCAGGTCGCAGCGGTCGCCTGACCGACGGTTCGGGCTCGCCGCGCGCGCCGGTCGGCAGATCAGACGCGCGTGGCGAGCTCGAGGATGTGCCCATCGGGGTCGCGCAGGTAGAGCGAGCTGAAGCGGCCCCGGTCGATGATCTCGGTGGTCTGCACCGAGCGGCTGCGCAGGTAGTCGCGCCAGGCCTCGAGCTCCGCCGCGCTGTCCACCGTCAGCGCCAGGTGGTGGGCCGCCCCCGGGCCGGGGCGGACCGGCTGCATCTCGGTGTACTCCATGAACGAGAGCAGCGTGCCGGCGCTGCCCGCGCCGTCGCCGAACCAGAAGTGGCGGTGGTGGGCGGGGTCGTCCTGGTTGACGCCCTGCTCGACGAGCGCCAGGCCGAGCGTGTCGCGGTAGAAGGCGGTGGTGGCGGCCAGGTCACGCACGATCAGGGTGACGTGGTGCAGGCCGGTCAGCTGCATGCGCCGCGGTTCGGTCGGTTCGGTCACGCCCGGAACCCTAGCCCGCCGGTCCGACGCTGGAAGGCGCTGCGCAGCAGGGCGAAGCAGACGGCGAACACGACGACCCCGACGATGATCAGCACCAGTCGCGGCAGGTCGGTGAAGAACGCGAGCGCCGCGACGACGAGCACGACGGCCGCGCCGGACAGCAGCGAGGAGTGCGACCGGTAGCCGGCGAAGTGCTCGCGCAACGACAGCTCCAGGGTGGCGACGCCGACGAGCGCCAGCCCGCAGAAGATGAACGTGCGGCTGTCGGACGCCACCCCGACGAGGCCGAGGACGAGCAGGACGATGCCGCCGAGGATCGTCAGCTCGACGAGTGGGAACGGGCTCCAGGGCGCCTTGGGCGCCTCGTCCAGGCGCGCGCGGCGGCCGCGCGGCAGGGGCGGCGGCGGGGCGGGCGCGGCCGGGTCGGGAGCGGCCGGCGTGGTCGGCCGCGCCGCTTCGGGGGTGCTCGGACGGCGGCCGTTGCGGCGGCGCTTCTTGCGGGTGGCCATCGACGTGGACCTACGCGGGTAACGGGCAGCCCGAGGACAGCTTGACCTGCCACCAGCCCATGAGCATCCCGATGAGGCCCAGGCGCGGGCGCACCGCGTAGACGCCGCAGCCGCCCTCCCCCAGCTCGCTGGCGGCGACCCGCTCGAAGCGGTGTTCGCCGGGCGCGAGCAGCATGCGCTCCAGGCGGACGCGCGCGGCCTCCTGGGCGGCGCCGCGCTCGGCCTGCAGGGCGCGGGCGTGGGCCAGGCGGGCGGTGAGCGCGTCGCGGGCACGCTCGAGCTCCCCGACGCTCAGCAGCCGCGCGCGGCCAGGCCGAGCGGCGGCGCTCGCCGCGGCCGGGGGCGGGTCCAGGGCCGACAGCTCCCGCTCCAGGCGGGCCAGCTGCGCGCGCAACGCGCGCCGCGCGCCGGTCTGGTCGGGGGCGACGACCCGGTCGAGGACGGCGACCATGCGTGCAGGCTACCCCCACCGCGCGGCGGTTGTCGCGGATGGCTCGCCAGGCGCGGCGGACGCGACAACGAACGCGGGGTGGTGGGCGCGGCGGCCCCGGACTTCCGCGCGGCGATGCGTCCGGGTCCGGCGGCACGGCGTCGTCGAAGGCGCACGAGCGGGTGTGGTGGCGCCGGCCGCGCGAGGTGGGGGTTGGCGCAGTTGTGCCCGCCGGGCGGGCACAAATGCGCCAACGTCCGCGCGGGGAGCGGCGGCGCGCCACCCCACACGGTCGCGGCGGGGGTGGGTCAGGCGGGGTCGGGCGCCAGCAGCTCGGCGGCGAGCTCGAGCGCCTCTCGCACGAAGACCTCGGGCACGCCGGGGGCGCGGACGGCGTAGAGACGCAGCGTGCGGGTCGCCTTGGTGACCGTCGCGCGCGAGGTCGGCGGGCTGAACAGCGGTGCGAGGGGTCCGGCGCCGTCGCAGACGGCGAGGCGCTCGAGCGCGTCCAGAGCGATCGCAAGCGGGCCCTCGACGGCCGCGGCGTCCAGCGCCCACACCCCCACGCCGGTCTCCACGCAGGCGATGGTCAGCGCGTCGGCCGGCAGGCCGCGAGCCAGGAACCCGCCGTCGAGCAGCCGCTGCACGACCACCGCCTCCTGGGGCACGCGCTGGACGTCGGGATCGAGGCCGATGTGGCGGAAGAAGACCCGGTGGGCGTGGGCGACCGGCTGGCGGCGCAGGGCGACGGCCTGCGCGCCGCGCCAGCGGTCCGACAGGTGCGCCAGGCGGGCGCGCACGTCGGGAGGCGTGCGCGACGGGCGCGCCGCCACGTCAAGCCACAGCAGCCCCAGCGCGGGGAACTCCTCGGCGATCGCCGGGGCGACCGCGCCGACCTCGATCAGCCCGTCCACCCGCGCTCCCGCGACGCGGCCAGCAACCGCTGCACCCGCGCTTCGAGCTCGGCTTGCGGCTCGGTGCCCAGCACGGTCCCACGCACCGTCCCGTCCGGATGGACGAACGTGACGTGCGGGCACACGGCGACGCCGTACAGGCCGGCGAGCACCCCGTCGTGGTCGTAGCCCACCGGGAACGTCCAGCCGTGCTCCTCCACCATCTTGCGCAGATCGCCCCGGTCGCCGCGGATCGCGATGCCCGCGACCTGCAGCTCAGGATGGCGCTCGTGGACCTGCTGGAGGTCGTCCAGCGTCCCCGTGCAGTCGCCGCCGCGCGTGGCCAGGAACGCCAGCACGAGCGGCCCGCGCTCCAGCAGCGCGCACGAGTTGACGACGTCCGGGCCGCGCACGTCGCAGGCGGGCACCGCGCCGGCGCTGCCGGAGTCCGGCTCGCGCGCCACGTTGACGTCGCCCTCGAGGTCGCTCGTGGCCAGCGGCGCCGCGAAGGGCGGGATCTGCGTGCCCGGCGCCAGGCCGCTCGAGCCGCCGGCGTCGCCGCCGATCGTGTTCAGGGTGATGAGCGCGATCGCCACCAGCACGACGGCGCCGACGAGCCACCCCCACCGGCTCGCCCACGGCGGGCGCGCCTTCGGCCCGGGCCCCACCCGCCCCTCTGGCGCCGCGTCCCGCGGCGGCGCGGGCGGCGTGGGCGACGCAGGCGGCGCCTCCTCGTCGGGCTGGAAGTCGAGCGGGCCGCCGCTCATTGGCCATTCTCCGTGTGCCTCGAGCACCGCCGGGAGAGGGCCGTTGTCGCTTGCCCGTGCGAGGGCCAGTGTGAGACCAGCCCCTCCCGGCGGTGTGAGGTGCCGCCAGCGGCGACAGGACGTAGCCCCGTAGAGGGCCCGTCAATGAGCACCCGCCACGGTACCTCCGGCTCGGGGCGCTGTCGAGGCAACCGATCGATGGGAGGACACGCATGGGCGCGTGTGCGGGTGTGGACTGGGCCAGTGACAAGCACGATGTGCTGATCGCCGACGAGACGACGGGCCGCCAGCTGTTGGCGGCGACGTTTGCGCACACCGAGGCCGGGATCGCCAGGCTGTGCAAGGCACTGGCCGACCATGGCACGCAGCGGGTCGCGATCGAGCGCCCCGACGGGCTGCTGGTCGAGCGGCTCATCGAGACGGGCCTGGTCGTGTTGGCGATCCATCCCAACCAGGTCGCCGCCGCCCGGCCCCGCTTCCGCGCGGCCGGCGGCAAGTCCGACGGCTTTGACAGCTTCGTGCTGTGCGAGCTCGCGCGCACCGACCACCACCGCTTCCGCGAGCTGGAAGCCGACCGCGACGAAACCAAGGCGCTGCGCGCGATGACCCGTGCCCGCGAAGACCTCGTCCAAGCGAGGGTCGCCATAGCCAACCAGCTGCGCAACGAGCTGGAGCGCTTCTGGCCCGCGGCCACCAACATCTTCGCCGACATCGACAGCCCGATCGGCCTGGCCTTCCTCGCGCGCTACCCCAGCCCCGCCGACGCCCACGCCCTCGGCCACAAACGCCTGGCCGCCTTCCTCGCGCGCCACCGCTACAGCGGCCGCAAGAACCCCGACCAGCTGCTCACCCGCCTGCGCACAGCCCCCACCGGCCGCGCCGGCGCGATGGAAACCGAAGCGCGCCGCAACACCGTGCTCGCGCTCGTCGCCACGCTCAAGACGCTCGTCACCCAGATCAGCCAGCTGACCAGCGACATCGCCCACGCCGTTCGATCCCATCCCGACGGGCCGATCTTCCTGTCGTTCTTCCGACGCCCCGACAGCGTGATCTGCGCCGCCACCCTGCTGGCCGAGATCGGCGACTGCCGCGCCCGCTACCCCACCGCAGACGCGCTCGCCGCCGACGCAGGCCAAGCCGCCATCGCCATCGAATCCGGCAAACGCAAACACGCCGCCTTCCGCCACGCCTGCGACCACCGCCTCCGCGCCGCCATCACCACCCTCGCCGACGCCACCCGCCACTGGCACCCCTGGGCCACCGACGTCTACCACCGCGCACGAGCCCGCGGCCACGACCACCCCCGCGCCATCCGCACCCTCGGACGCGCCTGGACCCGCATCCTCTGGCGCTGCTGGCAAGACCATATCCCCTACGACCCCACCCGCCACGGCAGCCTCCAACGACACATCACCGCCACAATCCCCGCAGGGGGTTGACACAGGACGTCTCACGCCGCCACCGCCTCGTCTCCCGCGCGGGAACGCGCCCGCCGCGCCGCCCGCCGCTCGACCGCGATCAGCACCGCGGGCAGCACGATCAGCACGCCCAGCAGCGACACCGCCAGGTCGACGACCGTCACCCACCCGAAGTCGCGCAGCATCTGGATGTCGGAGACGATCAGCACCGCGAAGCCGGCGATCGCGGTCACGCCCGAGGCGATCACCGCCGCCCCCGTCGAGCGGTACGTGCGCAGCAACGCTTCCCGCGGCGCCCAGCCGCCCCCGCGCTCCTGGCGGTAGCGCTCGGCCAGCAGCACGCTGAACTCGGTCGAGATCGCCACGACCAGGGCTCCCAGCGTCACCGACATCGGGTTCAGCTCCACGCGCAGCGCGGCCAGCACGAGCGCCGACCACCCCGTGGCCAGGACGATCGGCGCCAGCGGCACCAGCGCCCGCCGCGGCGAGCGCAGCGCGACCAGCAGGACGACGGCGACCGCCAGCAGCGAGGCCAGCAGCAGCCCGAAGCGCCGCCACGGCGAGGAGACCGCGTCGTTGGCCTGCGCGGCGAGCACCGGCAGCCCCACCAGGTGGGCGCTGACCCCCGGCGGCGGGTCGAGCTCGGCGCGCATGCGCTCGATCACCGCCTGCTGGCGGTCCAGCGGCATCAGGCGGATGCCGAAGGCCAGCGTCGCGGCGGTGCGGTCGGGCGTGACCACCGCCTGGGAGAAGTACGGCGGCACCGCATCCAGGAGCGCCTTGGCCTCGGCCTGGGTCGGCGTGTCCTGATCGGCGAACAGGTCGGGCAGCGAGAACGCCGGGCACAGCTCGGCCTGTCCGCAGCGCTTGCCGTCCGCGTAGCCGAACGCCCGCAGCACCCGCCCCTGGTACTCCGACATCCACCCCAGCACCGCCGGGTCGGTCAGGTCCTCGGCGTCGACCATCACGTCGATCTCGCCGCCGACCCCGGTGGACTCCTGCAGCGCGCGCAGGTCGCCCAGCGCGGCCAGGTCCTGCGGCACCAGCCGGTTGACGTCGGACTGCACCGGGGCCTGCGTGTCCAGCGCCCAGCCCGCGACCGCCAGCACGACCGCCACCCCGACGACGACCGCCCCGCGCCGCAGGGACAGCCCGACGATCCACTCCCCCGCCCGCCGGCCGCCCGCGCGCACCCCGCGCGCGACGACGTTGGCGGACACGAGCTCGTCGGCCCCCGCAACGGCCGCCGCCCACGCGCCCCGCGCGCGCGGCCGGCGGCGCCGCAGGAGCGCCAGCACCGCCGTGCCGGCCGTCAGCGTCACCGCGAGCGCCAGCAGCACGCCGCCGACGAGCATCAGCCCGAACTCGCGCACCATCGGCACCGGCGACAGCGCCAGCACCGCGAAGCCGGCCGCGGTCGCGACGCCCGCGGTGACGATCGTCGGGCCGCCCGAGCGCGCCGCCGCCACCGGGTCGGGCCGGCCGGGATCGGCCTCCCGCGCCCGCGACTGGAACTGGATCGCGTAGTCGACCGCCAGGCCGATCAGCACCGGCAGCACGCCGATCGAGGCCATCGTCAGGGGCAGCCCGGCCGCCGCCAGCGCGCCGAACACGAGCGCCGAGGCACCCAACGCGACCCCCAGCGGCAGCAGCCGCGGCCGCACCCGGAAGACGAGCGCCAGCACCACCGCCATCACGATCAGCGCGACGACCAGCAGCGTGACGAGCGAGTCGCCGATCGCGTCCGACAGGTCGTCCAGCACGACCGGCGCGCCGGTGACGACATAGGTGCCGTCGCCCGCCAGGCGCCATTGCGGCATCGAGACCGCCTGGCGGATGAGCGCGATCGCCGCACGCCGGTCGTCGTCGCTGAGCCCCGGCCGCAGCCGCACCTGGATGAGCGCCGAGTCGGCCGTCGGGAACAGGTAGGCGAAGCGCGCCTTCGGGCGCCCGTTGCCGTCCGCGCGCCCGTCGGCGAACACGAGCTTGGACACGAAGCTCGTGTCGTTGAGCTGGGGCACGCCGGTCAGCCCGTAGCGCAGGGCGATCTGGATGATGTCGCGCGCGTACTGGGCGTTGACCAGCTCACGCGCCTGCTTGGCGAACCGGTCGGCGCGCGCCCGCGAGTAGCCGCGCTCGAGCGCCAGCTGGCGCGCCGCCGACGCGGCCTGCGTGCCCTGGGTCTCGTTCGTCTGCGAGCGCCGCTCGAACTCGTCGGAGATCTGGCGCACCGACTCGTTGACGAAGGTGCCTGGCCCGTAGACCACCTGCACCGGCTTCAGCGCGGCCAGGCGCCCGCACGGCGAGCCGACCCCGCCCGGCGGCGTCGCGCCGGCCGGGAGGTTGCCCGACAGGCAGCCCTCCAGGCCGAGCACCGTCTCGAGGTCCGTGGTCAGCAGCAACTCGCGCAGGTCCTCCTCGACGAGCACGTAGATCGCGTCGTCGCCGAAGCGCTCGTAGTAGCGCTGGGTCTGCTGCCAGGTCTGCGACGAGCGCCCCACGAGCGTGTCGGCGCCCGTCGACGGCCGCAGCGTCGTGAAGGCCAGCGCCGCGGCGCCGACCGCCAGCAGCACGACCACCGCGAGCACCGTCCGCGGACGGCGCCCGACCCAGGCCACCCACCGCGCCAGGAGCGTCATCTCGGGTCCAGGCTAGGGACCCGCGGTGTGCCCGTTGGGCGCGGCGGAGATCTGCGGGTACTGGTGCGTGCCCGCGCGCGTCGTGAAGTCCGGCGCCTGCTTGCACGGCGGCGCGATGTTGCCGATCAGGCCGGTCGTCAGCGAGCCGCCCAGCACGTTCGTGAGGAGGTCGAGCTGCAGCGCGGGAGCGACGTACGAGTTCATGATCGCCACGAGCTGCGCGGTCTGCTCGGAGGTCAGGTTCTGCAGCGGCTCGGGCAGCAGCGCGGTCAGGGCGTTCGTCGCCCCGCCGGTCGCCCCCAGCAGGTTCTCCGGCGTCGCGAACGTCGGCAGGCCGCGCCCGTCGAGGCACTGGCGCGTCTCGTAGGAGTACAGGCCCTGCGCGAGCTGGGCGAACGCGTTGGGGTGTTGGTAGGGGTTCGGCCGGTTCGTGGGCAGTCGGCGCGGATAGATCGCCAGGTTCTCGGCCGTGATCGGGTTCAGCGTGCGCAGGTAGTGGATCGGCGGGCTGTTGCCGACCGGTGCCGTGGCCTGCGTGGCCGCCGCGACGTTGGCGAAGAACGCGGTCAGCTCCCGCGGGTACTGGCCGATGAACGACAGCACCGGGTTCAGCTGGGCCAGCGGCGCGTCGAGCTCGCCCAGGAACGGCGCGAACTGGTCGAGGAAGGACTGCACGGCCGGCAGGCCCTTCTCGGACGCGTCGACGAGCGGGTCGAGGTCGCGGAAGAACGCGTTGAGGTCGGGGGCCAGGCCCTCGAGCTCCTGCAGCGTCGGGGAGAGCTCGCGCGCGAACGGGCGCAGCTGGGTGACGAGCGGGTCGGCGTTCTCGGCGAACGCGGTCAGGCGCTTGACCGTCTCGGTCGACTCGCGCTCGAACGTCGGCAGCGCCCGGAACAGGGCCTTGAGGCTCTCCTGCTGTTGCGCGGTCGTCTGGAACAACGCGTTGGAGTTGCGGATCAGCGAGGCGAGTTGGTCGTCGCGGGCCGTCAGGGCGTTGAACACGTCGCCCGTCCCGTTGACGATGTTGCGCACGTCGGTGCCCTGCGCCTCGAGGATCCGCAGCAGCGTGTTCGTGTCCACCGCGAACGGCGCGAGGTTGCCCAGCGCGCTGTTGATGTTCTGGCCCTGGCCCTGCAGGCCCTCGGCCTGGCCCTGCAGCCACACCTGGAACGCGTCGCGCGTCTTGGCGTCGAAGGTCGAGAGGATCTCGTCGAGCTCGACCGTGTCGGACACCTGCGAGGCGGGCAGCGTGCCGTCCTCCGCCAGGAAGCCCGCCGACTTGTTGCCGGGGGTCAGTTCGACGTACGTCTCGCCCAGCAGCGTCTTCTGGCGCAGGATCGCGCGCGCGTCCTTGGGCAGCGGGGCGTAGCGGCTGTCGAGCTCGATCACGGTCAGCGAACGCCCGTCCGCGGTCGTCTTGATGTCCTTGACCTTGCCGACCGACACGCCGGAGATGCGCACGTCGGCCTCCTTGGCCAGCTGCGTCGCCTCGCCGAAGGACGTCTGGAAGCGGTACCCCTTCGGCGCCAGCGGCGTCGGACCGCCGAACGCCAGCCACAGGAACAGGAGCAGGCCGAAGCACGACAGCGCGAACGCCACCATGACGAACAGCCGGCCGAAGGTCGGAGCCTGCTTGACCATCAGCCGCCGCCCTCCGAGGACGCCGTCTCCGTCGTGGGCGTCGTCGCCGTCGGCGTGGTCGGGGTGCCCGCCGTGCCCTGCCCGGTCGTCGACGGCGGCGTGCCGCTGCCCGCGCTGGTGGGCGTCGAGCAGACGTCGCTGGGGTTGACCGGGTTCAGCAGCGAGACCAGCTGGCCCAGGCGCGGGTTCGCGCGGATCAGGTTCGGCAGCGTCTGCAGCGTGGAGCAGGAGGCGAGCACCGCGCCGCGGCGGATCGCGCCCATCGCGTCCTGTGCGCCGAAGATCGAGTTGCCCGCGTGGTTCGTCCACGCCGCCCAGAAGAGGTAGCCCTCCTCCGCGTCGCCGGGCGGGTTGTAGGCCAGCTCGTTGAGCAGGATGTTGACGACCTGGAACGCGCTCACCAGGTCCGGCGTGAGCTTGGCCAGGTTCTGAGCGGCCGGGCGCAGGATCCGCACGGTCGGCAGCGACTCACGCGCGAACGGGCGGATCTGCTTCTCGATGATCGGCGTCGACTCCTCCAGGAACGGCCGCATCTGCTGCAGCGTCGGCCCCAGCGCGCGGGCGGCGGGGCGCAGGTCCTGCAGCGTCGGCCCGAGCACGTTGGCCAGCCGGTTGGCCTTCTGGAGGTTCGTCTGGGCGACCTGCAGCGTCTCGGGCAGCTGGCCCAGCGTCTCGCGCAGGGCGCGGTCCTGGCTGGCGAAGGTCTGGAACACCGCGTTGGAGGCGTCGACGAGCTGGGCCAGGTCCTCGTCCTTGCCGGCGATCGCCTCGGTCAGCTTGCGGAAGTTGCTCACCGACCGCTCGATGTTGCGGTGGCGCTCGGCCAGCAGCTCGGTGATCTCGAGGATGTCGCGGCTCGTCGGCTCGAAGCGCCGGAACGTGTTGGCCAGGTCGTTCGAGCGGTCCTTCAGGCCCTGGCCGGCCTGGCTGAGCAGGATCTGCAGGTAGGTGCGCGTGTCGGTGTCCAGCGAGGCCAGGATCTGGTCGAAGTTCACCGTCGCCGACGTCTGGTTGGCCGGGATGACCCAGTCCTCGGGCGCCTCGCCCGCGTCCGGCGTGCCCGGGTCGAGCTGGATCGTCATGTCGTTCAGCCCGGTCTTGGGCCGCACGAGCGCCGTCGCGTTCTTGTAGAGCGTCGCGTCCTTCTCGTGGATCTTCATCGTCACGACCGCGCGGCCGTTGACGAGGTCCACCGAGCCGATCTCCCCGACCTTGACGCCGGCGATCGCCACCTCCTGGCCCTGGCCGGGCATGAGCGCCTGGGCCGTGGAGATCTCCATCTTGCGATCGACGAAGTCCGAGCCGACGACCGGCACCCAGTCGGGCAGGTAGAAGCGCTGGTTGGACAGGATGTAGCCGCCGACCAGGATCGCGATCACCAGCAGCACGATGATCGCCACGAAGTCCTTGGCGTGGTTGCGGATCGCGCGGGCCATCAGCCCTGGCCTCCCACGCCGCGGAACGGGTTGAGGCGGTTGAGCAGCTGCCCGGCGACGTCGTCGTCGGCCACGCGCGTCGTCCCCTGGCGGCCCGCGGACCTGCGCGCCCGCGTCTTGCGCGCCGCCCGCTGCTTGGCCTTCGCCTTCGCCGCGGACGCCCGCTTGGCCCCGCCGGCCCGCAGCCTGGCGGTCGGCGTGCCGCCCAGCACCTGGCCGACCGCGCCGGTGGCCCCGTT
>Ga0164243_10009078_pt1 | contig 14528 bp, 9 predicted proteins | sample OricompcompostOP_FD_108781 | JGI IMG/M metagenome (GOLD analysis project Ga0164243, IMG submission 108781) | Organic Plus compost microbial communities from Emeryville, California, USA - Original compost - Organic plus compost (OP) | ecosystem: Engineered > Solid waste > Mixed feedstock >... | reverse complement strand
TGCTGCATGCACTAAATATTTTGTGTACTCATCATTCCGAAACTTTGTTTATCCAGGTATAAGGTTGCGCCGGGATGCATCCGCAGGATCGATGCCGGGTAATATGTTTGAATGGCTTGTGTAAGCGAATTAAATACGGCCGCGGCCTTCCTAGACCCGGGAACCATGCAGAAAATATGCGGCGCCGACATTAAAACGGGGATAGTCAGCGTAATAGCTTCCCTCGGCACCTCCTCCAAGCTAATAAAGCAACCGTCATTCACCTGCTGCTGCCTACATGCAAGATCCAGGGGTACGAGCTTGACTTTAAGCGGATCATCAAAATTGGCTACCGGGGGATCATTAAATGCGAGATGCGCGTTTTCACCGATACCCATAAATACTATATCGGGAGGATGTTGTTCTAATAATTTGGTATAGCGTTCACATTCAGCGTCCCCGTCGTTACCACGTATATAAAATATTTCGCGGAACGGGAGTTCTTCAAATATCCTTGCTTTCAAAAAATTCCCAAACGATTGCGGTGCGGAAACTGGTAAACCGGTATATTCATCCATATGAAAAGCATTGACCCTTGTCCAATCAACACCTTCCGCTTGTTTCAAATGGGCAAGGAACTCGTTTTGAGAAGGCGCTGCTGCAAACACGATATTTAATTCAGACTTTCGGGATAACAAGTCTTTCAATATGCAGATTGCTTCAGCAGCAGCATTTTCGCCCATTGAAGTACGGTCATTATAAACTTTAACTTGTAATAAATCAACGTGAAACACTTTTTCCATGCTATTATTTTAATCTCACTTTACTTGGTAAACTATTTCCCCTTTGATGATGGTAGTTTGTATATCAATATTTTCATTAAACAACACGATATCCGCATCTTTTCCTTTCTCCAAGGAGCCTTTTTTATCTTGTATTTTCAGGATGCTTGCAGGTGTTAAAGACATCATCCGAACCGCATCCTGCAAAGGAATGCCGGCCTTGTTAATCATTACCCGCACCAGGCGATCAGCCGTGGCCACGCTACCCGCAAAGGCTTTTCGATCCGGTAGTTTCGCAACATCATCTTCAACAATAACTTCCAATCCGTTATGCAGGCTACCCAAGATCGACGGTCCTTCCGGCATAGCAGCCGCACGCATGGCATCCGTTACCAGGGCCGTATGTTCCGCGCCCTTGATTTTGTACACGAGTTTTAATAATGCTTCCGGAAGATGCACCCCGTCAGCAATTATCTCTACCGTCATATCATCCAGTAAATACGCACTTTCCACGACACCGGCATAACGGAAAGCATCTCGTCGCGTAACACCGGACATGGCAGAATAAAAATGCGTGGCATGGGTAAACCCCGCGTCGTAAGCTTTCAGCACCTCCTCATAAATCGCATCAGTATGTGCAATAGAAGGAAGAATACCACGCTGCACCAATTTTATCCCCATCTCCACAGCCCCTTGTAATTCAGGCGCCACGCTCCAGCGAACAATGGATGGATATTTTTCCAATATCCGTTCATACTCATTAGGATCCGGATGATGGATATACCTTGGATCTTGTGCCCCCCTTTGAGACATTGCAAAATACGGTCCCTCGATATGCATCCCTAAAAAAGTAGCGCCCCCGCGGTTAAGCGGATGCGCCTTTTCGTAGGTATCCAATGTTTTCATCAAATCATCCATCCCGCAACTTAAGGTAGTGGGCAACAAGGCCGTGGTACCATACCTGGCGTGGATAGCACCTATCTGCAAAAATGCTTCCACGGTATTGTCCATGAAATCGTGCCCACCGCCTCCATGTACATGCATGTCGATAAAGCCCGGAGCGATATAAGCGCCCCCGGCATCCAGGAGCTGCGCACCCGGTATGTCGACATCATCCTTCAAAACATCCACAATAACTCCATCCGCTATAACTACGGAACCTCCATTTATAATTCCACCGGGGGTAATAATTTTCCCGTTATACAGTTTCAGGTACTTCATAATCAATTTTGATCCTCCTTTTCCAACTTTTCAAACGGTAAGCATGAAATGCATAAAATATCAAGTAAGCGTAGCAAGGCAACAGAACAATGTAAGCGCTTTGTAAGCCAGTCCTGTCTGCTAAGTAACCGTAAATCAATGGTAAAATGGCATTACCACATAAGCCCATCACCAATAAGGATGCCCCCGTTTTTACGAAACTCCCCAGCCGATCCATCGCCAAAGCCCATATACCTGCCCAGATCATGGAGTTGGCAAAGCCTAACAACACGATCAACCAAACGGATAGATCCACGGCATGTCCCAACCAATGGACTTCTTGGCTCGTTACGAGGATGCAGCCGCTTAACACGAACCCCAGGATCGTGCACCAACGGAGCGCTTGTAATTGGCTAAAAAATCTTGGTATCAGGATAATCCCCAACAGGTAGCCAATGATCGTAGCGGTTAACGTGTACGCGGGAAAAACCTTGGCTTCCGCCAATGGTACTCCCATGCTCGTTGTATAATTAATGATACTATCCACCGCGATCACCTGTGACCCCACGTGAAAGAAGATGGCAAAAGCTCCCAATACCAAATGAGGAAAATCGAGTATACTTTTCTTCCCTTTCATAAGTGCGGGGTTCTTTTCTTTATCTGCATCCAAATCGGGTAAGGGAGAAAACCGGATAAAGCAACCGAATAGAAATAATCCTGCACTCAAAAATGCGTAAGGAGTCGACACCCTCGCTATTAGTTCATCCAGCGTACGTTCCTTGGTAAGTGCATCCATCGTGGGTAGCGCATCAAACACCTGTTGATCGCCCGGTCGAATAATCAATGCTGCAAATACCAACGGCGCTAAAATCCCGGCCATCTTATTGCAAATACCCATGATGCTGAACCTTTGCGCCGCACGTTCTTTATCCCCTAAAATTGTAACGTAAGGATTGGCGGCCGTTTGCAATATTGCCAAACCAACACCGATAGCAAATAGGCCTGTAAGAAAAAGCGGGTATGAACGGTTTAACCCGGCAGGTACGAATATGAATGCTCCCGCTGCTACCGTCCAGAACCCTATCATGATGCCTTTCCGGAAACCCACACGCTTCAATAATAATCCCGAAGGAATTGCCATCACGAGGTAAGCGATATAAAAGGCAAAAGCTACCAGGTAAGATTCGAAATTATTGAGTTCGCAACCGATCTTGAAATAAGGAATCAAGATGGAATTGATCCAGGTCAAAATACCGAAGATGAAAAACATCATGGCAATGATGACGATGGCCGTAAAAGTATTATTCTTAGTTTGAAAGGACATAGGCTTCCAGTTTCTGCTTTAACAAATGCCATTTATAGTTTCTCAGCCTATTTTCTTCGCCTATTTCAGCGGGATATAGCCAATCTTTATTTAACAATGAAAATCTTTGATCCAATTTTTCAGGATGCAGTCGCTTTAATTGACTTAACAACTTACCAGCAATAGCCGGATTAAAATCATCCTTATTCAAACGGTATTGAATTTCCATGCAGCTTAAATAAAACACGCGGATATCTGCCATCAATAAGTAATGGCCGTATAGCGCCGAATTTTTCCGAGGTTGTAACCTGCGGATTACTTCCGCGCTTTGTTGAGCGCTATCCAATAAAGCTGCAATTGAAATGCCGGCTACCGGCACAGTATCTTGCACTACTTCATAAGGAGCGGCTTTTAAGGCAGCCCAAAATTTCCCGGATTGCGACAGATTAAAATCAAATTTTTCCTTGCAATATTGGTCAATAAACTGCCGGATATTTAGCGACGAGGAAGCTTCAACGGACCTCAAGTAAGCATCTACCAGCATATTGAAGCCGGAAAGTGGATACACCCGCCTCACTGCATATAGATCAACAATATCGGTTGCCGATTCAAAAACGGGAGAATAAATGCCTGAAGTAGACCAGGAAGTCATCACGATGCCTTTATAGCCCAGTTTTCTTGCTTGGGGGATAAACGTGCTTATATTATCGAAATGCTTGGCCCAATCCGACAGGAAGTAATTATCTGGTCCACTACGGATTGCAGGCGATCCCCATATTTCGAAGCCGCTCTGCATGAGCTTGGAATGATCTCCGAACCTATCTAAAGGCCAACCATAATTCCAATCTACGAATACAGTTTGCTTCGGCAAACCTTCCAAGGCATCCGGGTACTTGAGCGCGATATCAGCCCAAACTACGGGTATTTTTCCCAGGCTAACCACCAGGTCGCATAACATCTTGATATAATCCCCGTATAATCTCCCTTTTCCAACCTTGGCTACCTTTTCCCGCGATGCTTTGGAATGACCGAGTAAATACGTTTCATCACCGCCGATATGGATATACTTGGAATGGTGTGTTGAGATCATGTCCTTGTATAAATCCTTGAACAAAGCTTTACACTCAGCATCCTTGGTAGGATTAACCTGGGAATAATCCTTACTGTCTTCCCTCAAGTTTTTATACCTGGGATGTCTCAGGATATATTCTACATGGCCGAAACTTTGTTGCAAAGGAATAACATCCACATGTAAGCTATCACAATAATTGATAAAGTCTTTCACCTCTTGACGGCTATAGGCATATTGATTAGAAATCACGGCATGTTCCCGGTAAGGGTAGCTTGCTTCCCATTCCATCACCAGGGTATTGATTCCGTTGTCGGCCAGGTGTTTAACAAATTGCCTTAACACGGGCATCTTCATTACCTGGATCCTCAGATCGAGATGAAATCCCTTGATATGAAAATCCTCCCGTTGCGCAAATACAGTATTCACACAACACACTACCCATAAACATAACGCGATGAATTTCCTAAACATTATTTGCCCCCGTTTTTGATGATCGTTTCATGTATAGTATTTAACAAGGATTCGTTCCCGGTAGTATCGGCTAACAAGTGCCAAATCATTACGCCGCCACCGTGCCTTACAGCAACGGCGGTTTTTTCCTTGATGCTCGCGATTCCATTATAGTATAATGTCCCGCCATCACCGGGTAATTCAACTTCATCTCTTTTGGATGCGCCGGGAAATGTGGCCACGATATCCTTGTATTGCATGGAGCGGTATAAACCGGTATCCGGCGAAGCGCCAAATCCATAACCGTAAAAAGGCAAACCAACAACCAGCTTTTCAGCGGGTAAATCCCGGTCCTTACCCCAATAAAGCATATGATCCAGCACGTAAGACATCGGCGCATGTTGACCGGGATTGGATGGCCGCCATGGGCCGGTTTTATCATAGGCCATCATGTTAATAAAATCATATTGCTTCAATATTTTACCGGTCATACGATTGCGGGTGTAATAAGCCACCGCGGCCGTTAATAGTTTTCCCTTCTTATGCAGCGGCTTTCCTAGTCCGAGCACGAAGCTTTCGTAATTAGTATCGATATCTTCACCCTCTATATCCACATCAATACCGTCTAGCTGGTAATGATCCACGAAATCAAGGAAATTTTTTATGACCAACTTCCGGTACGGCGGCGCTAATATCTTGGCAAAGTAAGCATGCCTGCTACCACCGCCGCAAGAGAGTAATACTTTCACATTATTCTGATGAGCAATGCTAACCACCGTATCAAGACCGGGAACAGGATGGATGACCCCATTAGTATCTGGGTTGATGAAAGCGATGTTTAAATGCGTCACTTTTGACAAGTCAACTTTCGATAAGTCATCTACCATATGACCTGTCACCCTTAAATACCCGATTACTTTGAACTGGGCCTGCAACCCGGCGCAGGAGCACAACATAAAAAATATAGCCAGTTTTAAGATTCTCATTGTAATATATTATGAATAGTTGCCGTTAAGGATTGTTCCGTCGTAACATCATACTCGCCAGCCCAGATGTAAGCGCCTAGGTACCCTTGTTCTTTAAGATAGTTTGATTTTTCCGTAACCAGCGGGATACCATTAAAATAAACACCTTCCGCTATCTCTGCATATTCTTTCCCGGAAGCGGTTGCATCCGCGGCTAAAATTTGTTTATAAGGCATGTAATTGTAAGAAGTCCAACCGAGATTGTTACCATTGCCGTCCAAAGCTGTATATCTTAATCCGAAAGCGGGTATACCGATTACCAATTTATTCTTCGGATACTTAGCCATCCAGGTCTCGGCACAATCTACGAAATAATCATAACCGGAAGGTTGCCCTAAAGGTTTCCCGGGGCCAACATGCAAACCATCCTCGTAAGCATGAACGTTGATCCAATTGGCAGCCGACAAGTCGGGATAACTGCCCGCATACTGGATACCTGGTACGGTAATCGTGATAATGGCATCCGCGCCGAGACTAGCCCTTAGTTCATTCAGAAATAAGCCAGCGGCTTGTATGTTAGCGTTGGTCTGCGCCCCGGTAGTATTGTTGATATCCGTCATAAGGATTTCAACGCCATCCATCTTCTTGGCTGTAACATATTCCTTGATAGCGGCTACTAAGGCGGTACGCTTTGCTATATCAACGAGTGCGTTCCCGAAATTACTACTGGCATACACGCTCCAACCATCGCCCGAGAGCGTCCCACTGATACCGAGCAAAACGGGTACACCATTTACATGTGCTATACCGATCAGGACATCCGATTTTTTATAGATTTCACCCTTGGAGACGTCCATGGTTCCGGCAGCAGTCACAGTTGCGACCTTGTAGGCCAGGTGGGTCATCTTGGAGAAATCGAGGTACTTATACTGCGCCGTATCACTCGCATAAGCCATTACCACGTGGTTATAAGGTTTCGGTGTAAATGAACTAGGGATTACGAAAACGTCCCGGTAACGGCTGGTACTCATCCCGTCATAGCTTGCTTCTACCTTGATACGGAAATCACCACCTTCTTGCGGAACGAAAAAGTACTCTTTACCATCCCCGGCAGGCGTATCGTTTACCGACCAAGCCACCTGCACTTTATCGCCGGGCGAAAACTGTAGCCCCCTGAAAGCCAAGGTATCCCCGGCTTTCATGATATACACACTATCCCTGTATTCTGGGAATAAATACACATCATTAAAAATCCTGGGGTAAAAAGCTGCATTATCCGTTTGCTCCTTAACCTCATCTTTGCTACAACTCGAAGCAAAGCCAACAACCCCAATCGTGAATATCAATAATATATATGAATATCTTTTCATCGTGTTCGATTTTGATCCTAAAATTTGAATGACTATTCTTTATCCCACCAAACCCTGTTCAACCAATCATCTTCACCTATTCTTTCAATGGCGGCATTCACGTTATCCGCGTTCTGCTCTTTTTCAGACAGCGGGTATTGAAAACGCCTGGGAATTTGCAAGGAAGTGGATTCCGAATTAGGGGTAGGTTGCAAATCAGGATAACCGCTCCGGCGCCAATTAGCAAATAATTCCGGGCCATTCAACATTAACGCCACCCAAAGCTGCTCATTGATTTGCTTTAAAGCCGTTGCCGGTTGCAAAGGATTACCGGTTAAGAACTGGTTGATTTCGGCATCGCTTACAACGGGACCACCCGGGTACAAGCTTAATTGTTTCATCGCCGCAGTAACTCCCGCGCGGTAATGTGAAGCCGCGTCTCCACCCAAGCTTAAGCCAAGACGTTCGGTAGCATCGGCCAATAGCAATTCCAGTTCGGCATAAGTCATATGAAAGAAAGGCGCGTTGTTGCGCATGAAGCAGGTATTTAATTCGCATTTAATATCACCGTTCACCGCGGCATAAGGACTGCCATCGGCCAAGGTAATATTTACGGAACCCGACCAATCTTCATACACATATTTCCCGGGATTAGAACCGGTTAACCCGGCTGGGCTCGCCTTGATCTGCTCGGTAATATCTTCCCGTTCGAAGGGTTTCATTGGTGAATTTTGCTTATAACAACGCGGGATATAGTTAATACGCGGATCATTCGTATTCTTCAATTGATCGAGAAATGTATTCACGATCTTGGGCATACCGCTTTGTTGGTTGATAGCAACGGAGACGGCATTTCCCCTGACATCGGCATAAGTACTTTGGATATCCATATGGCGTGTCATACAGATATCATCATTACTTGTGAATACGCCGCCATCGGCATTATAAGCATCCGTAATTTCTTCCTTGGCCTTAGCGGGATTACGTTCCGCGATTCTAAGCGCCAAACGTATTCTCAAGGAATTGGCAAACTTTTTCCAGGAAGTAATATCACCCTGGTAGAATACTTCATCACCCACCTTGTCCTTTGCAGGGTCTAATTGTGCCGATGCTTCTTTCAGCTCCTTCAGCAAATCATTATAGATATCCTCCTGCTTGTCGTAAACCGGTCTTTTCACCTGGGTATAGTAAGCAGAGCCCGCTTCGAAATACGGGATATCACCGTACAGGTCCGTAAGTCTTGCGAACGTGTATGCTTTCATAATGCGGCACATCGCGTTCAGGTTGGACTGCCCTTCAACACCATTCGTTCGGGTAACGGCATCCACGATGTTAACAACATCATTCGGATAGCTATTCTCCCACATCACCCACATGCGGGTAGCATCCTTGATGTACATCCCACCTACGCGGGCATAGTATACAGCGCCCAGTTGCTGCATCATCGGCATCAACACGATGCTATTGGTCCGTTCCTGGGTAGATAAGTCACCGGAAAACCACAATTGCGCGAAGATCAACTGGCTTTGCGGGTTGATTTTGCTCGACTTGGTAGGGTCGGTATTCAGGGAACCGAATTTGCTACAGGAAGTCGCCAATAATAGCAAGAACGGTAAAATATATCTTGTTTGTTTGAATAAACTCTTCATCATAACTGTAATACTTTAACTGTTTAGAATTTCACGTTCAAATTGATTCCCCAGCCCCTTCTCGAAGGCAAGGAACCATATTCTAAACCTTGTCCATTACTGTTGTTATAGTTGGAATCGGGATCTACGTTCGGAACATCTTTATACAGTATAAACGGGTTCCTGGCAACTAACCCTACCGATGCCGATTTAAAACCGATTTTCCGGTTGAAGGATCTCGGCAGGCTGTAGTTCAAGGTTATTTCCCTGGCTTTCACGTAAGTAGCCTTATAAATAAATGGCACCGCGATACCGTTGCCATCAGAATAGAACTGGCTCCAGTAAGTGGATGGATCCACTGCTTGGGTGTTTTTCTCATATACTGGCTTCCCTTCGGAATCCGTTCCCGTTTGCACGACGCCTTCCGGCACGTAACCTTTTACATTTCCGGCGGCCCTCCATTCTCCCAACGACATTTTAGCCGCCATGCGGGCTTCTTCAGAAGCAATCCATTCTTCCCTACCCGGTAATGTTTTTACGCTGCTCCCCCTTACAACCAAGAATAGATCCGTCATCGAGAAAATATCAGCGCCATATTTCACATCGAATACGGCATTCAGGCTAAAATTCTTGTAATTAAACTTCGTAGTTAGGCCCCCGGTCCAATCAAAAACACCTTTGCCCAGCACGCGTCTATCTGCCGTAGGTACCGGTGTTAAAGTATTTGGATTCAGGATGATGTTTCCACCGGGATCCCTTTGATAATCATAACCCATGATAGCGCCGTACTTCTCTCCCGGTTTGGCAGCCACTAACAGGCCCAGCCAGCGGGCTTCGGACAGCGCAATGAAAGGTACATCGGGCGCCAAGGATTCTACCTCGTTAATATTGCGGGCAAAGTTTACCGACAAATCCCAACTGAAATCCTTCTTGGAAATCGGTGTACCGGAAACCATCAGCTCCACCCCTTTATTGGTAATCATGCCCGCGTTAATGATCTGCTTACTATAGCCAGAAGATACCGGCGCCGGAACGATATTGATCTGGTCCCTCGAATGCGCCGTGTAATAGGTTCCATCGAAATTCAATCTGCCGTTGAAGAATTTCATATTCAAACCCGTTTCAAAAGAACGGGTACGGGTCGGTTTAAGGTTGGTATTCGGTATGATGCTCGTTGCTAACTTGGCCGGTTGTACACCGTTAAATGAGAACGGGTATAAATTGTAATACACATCCAACATATACGGATCGGTATCACTACCTACTTCAGCCCATGAAGCCCTGAACTTACCGAACGATAATACATTGCTATGTATTTTGAAAGCATCCGTAAAGATGAAGCTACTGCTGACAGAAGGATAACTGTACACATTATTCCCCCCGGGTAAGGTGGAAGAACCATCCCTACGTAAAGTTGCATCTACATACAAATAATCCTTATAAGCAAAAGTTAACAAGCCGTAAGCAGAACGTATTTCGCGGCGGATGTTATTTTCCACGATACTTTTATCCTGGTAACTGTTGATGCTCACCACATCTTTTACCGTCATATTAGAATAAGCGCCGGTAGTACCTTTGCGGTATCTTTGATTTAAACTGGCGCCCAAACGGGCAGTTAGCTTGATATTTTTATTCAGCTTTTTAGTGAAAGTTGCTATGAAATCGGCCTGGTTGGTCGTGTATTTCTGGTTCATCGTGTTCATCAAACCAGACAAAGCCAATGGAGTAGTAACAGGACTGTATTTCTGATAATCCAGGAAAGTAATGTCCGTGGAAGCCCTCGCCATCAAATTCAACCAATTGTTAACCTTATAATTAGCATTTATGGAACCCGTGAGGCGGTCCTTGTTAGTGAGGTTCGACATTTCATACAGCACCCAGTATGGATTCAAGCGGTATTGACCACCACCCCATTCCACGTAATCACCTCCGGGCGATTTATATGTATCGCTGAAAATGGCCTGGTCAATATTATTGGCTAAGCCGTTGAAGTTCTGCCCGATATTGGTTGGAGAATCACCAAGCCCGGCGCGGTTTTTCACTTTCTCCTTCATATAAGTTGCCCGGACTGATACATCCAACCGCTCACCGAACTTAGAGCGGCCGCTGAAGCTGAAAGTATTCCTGCGGATATTACTATTCGGCACGATATCCTCATATCTCAAATCGCCGGCAGAGAACCTGAAGTTAGATTTGTCGGTAGCATTCGTCAAGGAAAGGGTATTATTCAGGGATGAACCCGTTCTGAAGAAGCTATCAAAATTATCTTCCGCTAAAGCATAAGGCCTGGATACGCCATCGAAGCCGATCACGTTAATGTTAGGATCCAATCTCGGTCCAAAGTTGATGAACATCGTACCTTGCGCCTGCTGCTGATCTAAAGGAAGCTGGCCGGATCGCCCTTGGCCGTACAAGTATTGTACGCCATCGCGTTTCGTAAGTTGATTTTCGAAAGTAGCCGTACTGCTTAGCTCTACACCCAATTCTTTAGAGCGGGAACCTTTTTTAGTCGTAATGAGTATAACACCGTTAGCGGCGCTGCTGCCATAAAGCGCAGAAGCCGACGGACCTTTCAGCACGCTTATTTTTTCGATATCATCCGGGTTCAGCGCGGAGATTGCATCCCCCATATCCACACCCTCCGCGTACTTGGTATCACCCACTTGACCGTAATTGGAATTATCCATCGGCACACCATCTATAACATATAATGGTTGGTTATTGCCCGTAATACTGGTATTACCGCGGATAATCACCCTGGATGAGCCGGAAGGTCCTCCCGCTGTACTGTTAATAATTAAACCCGGCACTTTTCCCGCCAGCGAATTGATCACGTTTGTTTCCTTTGCTTTGTTGATGGCATCGCCATCAACTTCGGAGAAGGCGTATCCCAATTCACGTTCTTCCCTCCTGATACCGAGAGCGGTTACCACGACATCCTTCAGGTTCCGGACGGCGGAGTGCAAAATGACATCATAATTTTTTTGAGTAGTATTGGTTAAGAACCCGTAGCGTTGATATCCCATCATTTGAATAATAATGCTATCGCCTTTTTGCGCCACGATAGAAAAGTTACCCTTGGGATCGGAAATGACGACTTTCTTATTGTTCTTATTGAGGATACTGGCACTAGGGATAGCGGTACCATCTTCATCGGTGATGGTACCCTTGATAATACCCGGCGATTGAGCCATGGTATCCAGGTGGCATAAAGAGATAATGCCGATGCAACAACAAAGGCGCTGCAATTTTACAATTACATTCATCATAGTGGTAATTTTGGTTGACCTATTTCATTACGTACACGGTCGAAATTTCAATAAAACCAGCCAGGCCCGTTCAGACGGATAAATCCTTTTCCTGGTATACAATCACACATAGAAACAATGAAGAAAGTGCGCTGCAGCAAATGATTTGGTTGATGCATTTACGTTAACGTACACGAAATTTATCCTAAAAAAAGCCCGAAGGCAACGTGTACGTTAACGATTTTTCAAATTTTAAAAGGCTTTATGCAAGCCTTGTTTTTCGTTAACGTACACGAATTTAATCATAATGTTTGAAAATGCAAGGGGTGGAGGAATTTTTTTTGGATTTTTTTTGGGATGCGGGGGATCGGTGCGAGTAGAGACGAGGCATGCCTTGTCTCTACGGATGAACGTTGATCAATTCCGGTAATTCCGGTAATTTTCCTTCGTGATGATATCGATCGGCATATGTTGCACCATATCCACTTGCTTACCCAAAACGAGGTAATTATATAATGCCATAATGCCTTTATGACCTTGTTCCTGCGGTTTTTGACAAATGAGAAAATCAATGAATGATTTTTTCAAGTATTCGATATTCTCCGGTAAAAAATCGTATCCTAAGAGCTTGATATCCGGCTTTCCCGTTTCTTCCAAGAACTTCCCTACTGTTGACACCCTTGAATTGGTAACAAAAATAACCTGCACCTCATGTTCTTTCAGCACACGGTTCAGCTTATTCTTTACCGAACGGTAATCCGTTTGACGGATATCGGTCTTCAATATTTTTGCATTGACGCCGTTATTATCAAAATAAGCTCTGAACCCCTCTTCCTTCTTTAAGAGGTGATGGTGTAGATCCATCTCCTTCGAAATGTTCACGATCAACACCTGTTGCTTTTCACGTAATATATAATGTACCAGGTGAGCCCCGAGGTAGCCGCTCTGGTATAAATCCGGACCGATATAACTCAAGCGTTGCATATGATCCATATCGGAGTTAATAAATACGAAAGGAATATTCTTGGTGCCGCATTTCTTCACCAATTTATTCGTTTCCTCCTCGAACATGGGTGCGCATAAAATACCGTGAAACTCTTGTTTCATGATTTGGTTGACCCTGGCAGAAAAGGTTGATTTATCATTCTGATCGAACAGGAACTCGTCAACAATGACGCCGAAATCCCTGACCTCCGCAGCAGCTTGCCTTATGCCGTTCAACGGTGCATCCCAATACCCTGTTTCCCCCGACGCTGCCGGGATGAGGACAGCCAATTTCCACGTTCGCTTTGAGGCCAACCTCCTTGCCATCATATTGGGCTGATAATCCAGATCCTTTATGATCTTTAAAATCTTTTCCCTGGTCTTCACAGCAACACCGGTACGGTTGTTTAAAACACGATCTACCGTACCGATAGAAACATTCGCCCTCTTTGCTATTTCCTTCACGCCTACTTGGCTGGGTGCCCCTTCATTTTTCATGTATCAATTATTGTGGTTTTACCAGTTGTCATTACCGTGGAATCATCACTACTTTCGAAATTACGAAATTCAAGGCTGTTCCATTTAAAATTTATTTCCCGCATCCGTTCTACCACGAAAATCAAACTGACCAGGTAAAAATATTTGGAAATCTAAAAATAATAAATATTTTTGTGTACGTACACGAATTTTTCATAAAAGACAGCCAACCTTCTTCAATGCTCGCATATAATTAGTATTGCGCAGCAATATTCCTTATTCCCCGGTATCCCAATAAGATATTGACAAAATCTATATGACAGGACTTTTCCAGCGTGCATAACGGTGCGCGGAGCGATTACGATTGGCTTTTCCCTATAGTTAAATTCATTCTTTCTCCATGTAAATCCAATTTAAATGAAAACTACTATTTACTTATTGCTGCTGTTAACTACAATAGCTTTAGCTTGTAACAAGCAGCAAATTCTTCAACAAAAACCGGGTGGCAAACCACTGAGCGCCGGCATCACTTCCGGGAGCAGCGGGTTTAAAGTCATCGCTTATCTACCGAAGTACACCAGCACATTGGCCGACCATATCGATGCCTTCGATTTCAGCAAGATCACGCACCTAAACATCGCGTTCTTCAACCCTGATGTTAACGGCGACTTCCCCGCTTCACAAGGAACCGGCTTAGATACCATTGTTTCAAAGGCGCATATGAATGATGTAAAAGTGCTGCTGTCGCTAGGTGGCGGCTCCAACCAAAGCCAGTATGCAGATCTTCTAACTACCGCCAACCGGGCAGACTTTGTTGATAACATCGTTGATCTCGTGTCCTTGTACGGGGTAGATGGTATCGATGTAGACCTGGAAGGTGATAATATCGACTCTAATTACGAAGCTTTTATCCTGGATTTATCCGCCGAATTAAAACCGCAGGACAAATTACTGACCGCCGCCGTTGCCTGGTGGACCCGCAGCAGGATTACCGACTCTTGCTTGGCGGCATTCGACTTCATCAACGTGATGGCTTACGATAAAGCAGGTGATGAACATTCGCCTTACAGCTATGCAACACAACATCTTGA
>Ga0164243_10009076_pt1 | contig 14528 bp, 15 predicted proteins | sample OricompcompostOP_FD_108781 | JGI IMG/M metagenome (GOLD analysis project Ga0164243, IMG submission 108781) | Organic Plus compost microbial communities from Emeryville, California, USA - Original compost - Organic plus compost (OP) | ecosystem: Engineered > Solid waste > Mixed feedstock >... | reverse complement strand
TTCCCGGGGGCGACCGTCGTCGAGGCCGGCGTCGGCTCGGGCGCGCTCACGCTGTGGCTGCTCCGCGCGATCGGCGCCGAGGGCCGGCTGCTCTCCGTCGAGCGGCGGGAGGAGTTCGCCGACATCGCGCGGTCGAACGTCGCCGCGTTCCTCGGCGAGGTCCCGGCGAACTGGACGCTCGAGCTCGGCGATCTCGCCGAGGTGCTCCCCGCGGCCGTCGCGCCGGGCGGCGTCGACCGGATCGTGCTCGACATGCTCGCCCCGTGGGAGTGCGTCGGCGCCGCGGCGCAGGCGCTCGCCCCCGGCGGCGTGCTCTGCTGCTACGTCGCCACGGTCACCCAGCTCTCCCGGACCGCCGAGGCGATCCGCGCCGCGGCGGCGTTCACCGAGCCGGAGCCGAGCGAGACGCTCGTGCGGACCTGGCACGTCGAGGGGCTCGCCGTCCGGCCCGACCACCGGATGACCGGGCACACCGGCTTCCTCGTCCTCGCCAGGAGGCTCGCGCCGGGCGTCGTGCCGCCGGCCCGCAAGCGCCGCGCCTCGAAGGAGGACTACGAGGACGCCGACGTCGACGCGTGGACCCCCGGCGCGCTCGGCGAGCGGGAGCGCAGCCCGAAGCGGGCGAGGAAGGCGGCCCGGCAGGCCGCCGCGGCGGCGGACGCGCGCCTGGGCGGCCCGGTAGAGTAGCCCGGTGCGAAAGACCGCCGGCATCGTCCTCGCCGCCTCCGCCGTCCTGCTCGCGCTCTCCGCCTGCGCGCCGTCCGGCCCGGGCGTCATCAACACGCCGGAGGGGCCGTGCCGGCCGGTCTGGCAGCACGGCGGGCTCGCGAACGACATCGCCGCCGCCGGGGACCCGGACGCCGAGCTCACCGTGACGTTCCCCACCCCGCTCGTCTCCCAGGCGCAGACCTACGCGGCGATCGTGACCGGCGGTCCCGGCCGGGTCGTGCAGCCGGACGACCTCGTCACCGGCCACATCACCGTCGTCGACGCCGAGAGCGGGGAGACGATGGCGAGCGCGGTGCCGGCCGACCAGAACGGCCAGCCGCTCTACTACGCGGCCTCCGACGCAGAGCACCCGCTCTTCGCCGCCGCCGCCTGCGCGACCGTCGGATCCCGCGTCGTCGCGGTCGGCAAGGCGAGCGACATCATCGGCGCCGGTCTCGTCTCGAGCTGGGGCATCGACGCCGACGCGACGCTCGTCGCGGCGCTCGACGTCGACGCCGCCTATCCGAGTCGCGCGAACGGCTCGCCCGTCCCTCCGCAGAACGGCCTGCCGACGGTCTCCTACGCCGCCGACGGGCGCCCCGGCCTCTCGTTCACGAACGCGAAGCCACCGACCGAGCTCCGCATCGAGCCGCTCATCGCCGGCGGCGGCGAGGTCGTCGAGGACGGCGACACCCTGCTCGTCAACTACACCGGCGTCGACTGGGCGACCCGCGAGGTGTTCGACTCGAGCTGGGAGAAGGGGCTGCCCGCGACGATCTCGACCGACCAGGTCGTCCCCGGCTTCGCCAAGGCGGTCATCGGGCAGCGGGTCGGCTCCCAGGTGCTCGTCGCGATCCCGCCATCGGAGGGCTACGGCGACAACCCGCCCTCCGGCCTGACGAAGGACTCGACGATGGTGTTCGTCATCGACATCCTCGGCATCGTCCCCGCCGCGCAGTAGCGCCAGCCGTAGACTCGCGGCATGGCCGAACTGCCCGACAACGTCGAGCGCCAGTTCAGCCTCGTCCTCGCCCTCGTCTCGACGACCGCGGGCCTGCGGAAGGCCGACATCCTCTCGACGGTGCACGGCTATCAGCAGCGCCACCGTCCGGGCGACGCCCAGGCCGCGGCGAGCCTCGAGAAGCTCTTCGAGCGCGACAAGGCGGCGCTCAAGGACATCGGGGTGCCGATCGAGACCGTCGACGATCCCAGCGACCCGGGGAACAACCAGCTCACCCGCTATCGCATCCCGAAGGCGGCCTACGAGCTCCCCGCCGATGTCTCGTTCACCCCCGGCGAGCTCGCGCTCCTCGGCCTCGCCGCCGAGGTGTGGCGGGAGGGCTCGCTCTCCGCCGACTCGCGCCGCGCCCTCACGAAGCTCCGCGGGCTCGGCGTCGCCGCCTCCGACCCGGTCATCGGCTACCTGCCCGTCGTGAGCGCCCGCGAGAAGGCGCTCGACCCGCTGCGCGCCGCCATCCAGGCGCACCGCATCGTCGAGTTCGACTACCTCAAGCCCTCCGACGAGGCGCCGACCCGTCGCCGCGTCTCGCCGCTCGACCTCGTCAACCACGAGGGTCGGTGGCTGCTCGTCGCGGCCGAGGGCGACGGGACGAGGAAGAACTTCCTACTGCGCCGGATCGTCAGCGACGTCCGCGTCACGCAGCACGCCGCGATCGCGCCCGAGCCGGACGAGGCGGAGCGCGCGATCGAGGGCCTGCGCGAGCTCGCGCGGCGCAGCGTCGCGCGGATCGCCGTCGCGCCTGGCTCCGACGCGGCGGTGCGGCTGCGCAAGCGCCCCGGCGTCGTCGAGGTCGACTCCGGCGTCCTCGAGCTCCACTTCACCGACCTCGCGATCCTCGCCGACGAGCTCGTCGCGCTCCACCCCGAGGTGACCGTGCTCGGCCCGCCCGCGCTCGTCGACCGCGTCGTCGAGCGCCTCGCCGCGCTGGAGGCGGCGCATGGCTGAGCCCGGCGCGACCCCGACGGAGGGCATCGACAGGGTCGCGTTCTACCTCGCCTTCGTCCCGTATCTTCAGGAGCGGGGCCCGGTGTCCGTCGCCGAGGCGGCGGCGCACTTCGGCTACGCCGAGGCGTTCATCCGCGACTCGGTGCCGAAGATCATGTCGATGGGCGTCCCCGGCGACCAGGGCCTCTACCTCCACAACGACCTCTTCGACTTCGACCTCGACGCGCTCGAGCTGCGCGACGAGCTCGTGCTCGTCCACCGCGTCGCGATCGACGACGTCCCGCGGATGTCCGCACGCGAGGCCTCGGCGCTCCTCGCGGGGCTCTCCGTCATCGGCAGCGACCCGCACGTGCGGGCGAGCGCGGATTTCGCGAGCCTCGCCCGCAAGCTCGCGCTCGGCGCGGCGGAGACGCCCGAGGAGCCCGTCGTCGCGACCGCGGCCGCGGAGATCCCGAACTTCGCCGAGCTCCGCGGCGCGATCGCCGCGGGGCGGCGAGTCGCCTTCGACTACCGGAACGCGGACGGCACGACCCTGCGCCGCGAGGTCGATCCGCTGCGCCTCGAGTCCGCCGACGCCGATCACTACCTCCGCGGCTGGTGCCACGTGCGGCAGGCCCTGCGAACGTTCCGGCTCGACCGGATCGACGCCGTCGAGGTGCTCGACATCCCGGCCGCGCACGGCATCGGCGAGCTCGACGCGGTCGCCGACGGCTACACCGCCGACCCCGACGACCCGGTCGTGACGATCGAGTGCGACGCCGGCGGCGTCCCGCTCATGTCCGGCTACCAGCCGCGGGCGATCCGCAGGGATCCGGCGAGCGGCCGAGTCCGGATGGACGTCGCCATCGGCTCCGACGGCGCCCTGCGCCGCATCGTCGCGGAGATCCCCGGCGCGGTCGTCGTCGCGCCCGACTCGGCGCGCACCGCGGTGCGGGCCTGGGCCGCCGACGCGCTCAGCCGCTACCCGGCTCGGAGCGCATAGACTGATCGCACCGCCGCGCGAAAGGATCGGGGATATGGGACTCTTCAGGGAGCCGTGGGTCATCGTCCTCATCGTCGTCCTCGTGCTGCTGCTGTTCGCGGCGCCCAAGCTGCCCGCCTTCGCGAAGAGCCTCGGCCAGTCCATGCGGATCTTCCGCAAGGAGGTCAAGAGCATGAAGGACGAGAAGGCCGCCGAGACTGAGGCGGACGCCCCGGCGAAGTCCGAGGCCGTCAGCACCGCCGATGCCGTCAAGACGGAGGACTGACCCCGAGCGGACGATGTCCCTCGGCGGGCACCTCAAGGAGCTCCGCAGGCGGATCATCATCGCGTTCGTCGCGCTCGTCCTCGGGACGGCGTTCGGGTGGTGGGCGTCCGACTGGGTGTTCGTCGGCCTCCAGGCCCCGATCGCGGCGGTCGCCGCCGAGTCCGGCCGCGGCGCCGCGCTCAACTTCGACACGATCGCCGGCTCCTTCGACCTGCGCTTCCAGATTGCGCTCGTCATCGGCGCCGTCGTGTCCTCGCCGATCTGGCTCTGGCAGATCTGGGCCTTCCTCACCCCTGGCCTCGTCAAGCGGGAGCGGGCCTACGGGATCGGCTTCCTCTGCTCGGCGATCCCGCTCTTCCTCGGCGGCTGCGTCGTCGGGTGGATCATCATGCCGCACATCGTCGAGCTCTTCGTCGGCTTCGCCCCCGCCGACTCGATCTCGAACCTCTCGGCCCGCTACTACTACGACTTCGTCCTCAAGCTCATGCTCGCGACGGGCTGCGGCTTCGTGCTCCCCGCGATCCTCGCGCTGCTCAACTTCGCTGGCGTCATCAAGGGACGGACGATCCTCAAGGGCTGGCGGATCGCGATCATCGCGATCGTCACGTTCACCGCGTTCGCGACGCCCGCGACCGACGTCGTCTCGATGTTCCTCCTGGCCGTGCCGATGCTCGTGCTCTACTTCCTCGCGGTCGGGATCGCGCTCATCAACGACCGGCGGCGCGCGAAGCGCGAGGCGGCCTTCCTCGCCGCGGAGGGGCTCCCGGCGATCGGCGAAGAGCCCGCGTGAGCGAGCCGACGGCCGCCGAGCGCTACGCCGCGGCGAAGCGGCGCGCGCAGACGCCGGTGCTCACCGCCTTCCGGGAGCGCCTCCGCTTCGACCTGGACCCGTTCCAGATCGCCGCGTGCGAGTCGCTCGAGGCGGGGCGCAGCGTGCTCGTCGCGGCCCCGACCGGCGCGGGCAAGACGATCGTCGCCGAGTTCGCCATCTTCCAGGCGATGCGGGGCGAGAGCGAGAAGGTGTTCTACACGACGCCGATGAAGGCGCTGTCGAACCAGAAGTTCGGCGAGCTCGTCGACGAGTACGGTCCCGAGGCCGTCGGCCTGCTCACCGGCGACACGAACGTCAACGCGACGGCCCGCATCGTCGTCATGACGACCGAGGTGCTCCGGAACATGCTCTACGCCGATTCAGAGCTGCTCCGCGGGCTCGCCTGCGTCGTCATGGACGAGGTGCACTTCCTCGCGGACCGCTTCCGGGGGGCGGTCTGGGAGGAGGTCATCATCCACCTGCCGCAGCACGTCCGGATGGTCTCGCTCAGCGCCACGGTGTCGAACGCGGAGGAGTTCGGCGACTGGCTCCAGACCGTCCGCGGCGACACCGACGTCGTCGTCTCCGAGGACCGTCCCGTCCCGCTCGACCAGCACGTCCTCGTCCGCGGCCAGCTCATCGACCTCTTCGAGGACCCCCTCGCGGTCGCCGCCGGTCACGCCGCGCGGGTCAATCCCGAGCTCGTCGAGGCGGCGCGGCGCGGCTCGACCCGCGTGCCGCAGCGGGGGAGGGGGGACCGCGACCGGCGCAGCCGCGTCCCCGGCCGCTCGTACGCCCCCGCGAGCCGGCAGGACGTCGAGTGGCAGCGGCTCGCAAGGCCGCAGGTCATCCGGCTCCTCGAGGAGCGCAACCTGCTCCCGGCGATCGTCTTCGTGTTCAGCCGGGCCGGCTGCGAGCAGGCGGTCACGCAGGCGGTGCGCGACGGCGTGCGGCTCACGAGCGCCGCGGAGCGTCAGGAGATCCGCGAGCTCGTCGAGGAGCGGGCGCGCACGCTGCCCGACGAGGACCTCGGCGTGCTCGGCTACTTCGAATGGCTCGGGGCGCTCGAGCGGGGCGTCGCGGCGCACCATGCCGGGCTCCTGCCGACGTTCAAGGAGGTCGTCGAGGAGCTCTTCCAGCGCAAGCTCGTCAAGGTCGTCTACGCGACGGAGACGCTCGCGCTCGGAATCAACATGCCCGCCCGAACCGTCGTGCTCGAGTCGCTCGAGAAGTTCAACGGCGAGGCGCGCGTGCCGGTCACGCCGGGGGAGTACACGCAGCTCACCGGCCGTGCGGGGCGGCGCGGCATCGACGTCGAGGGGCACTCCGTCGTCCAGTGGCTGCCCGGCATGGACCCGGCGGCGGTCGCGGCGCTCGCCTCGCGCCGCACGTACCCGCTCAACTCCTCGTTCCGGCCCACGTACAACATGGCCGCGAACCTCATCGACCAGTTCGGGCGGGCGCGGACGCGGGAGATCCTCGAGTCCTCGTTCGCGCAGTTCCAGGCCGATCGCGCCGTCGTCGACCTCGCCCGGCGCGTCCGCTCGCAGGAGGAGTCGCTCGACGGCTACGCGAAGGCGATGGAATGCGAGCGCGGCGACTTCCGCGAGTACTCCCGGATGCGCCGCGAGCTCGGCGAGCTCGAGCGCAAGAAGCTGTCGCCGGACGCGAGGCGCACCGAGCGCGAGCGGCGGCAGGCCCGGCTCGAGTCGCTCCGCACCCGGCTGCGCCGCCACCCCTGCCACGGCTGCCCGGACCGCGAGGCGCACGCCCGCTGGGCGGAGCGGTACTGGCAGCTGCGGAAGTCGACCGACCAGCTCGTGCGCCAGATCGAGAGCCGGACCGGCGCGGTCGCGCGAGTGTTCGACCGGGTGACCGACGTCCTTCTCGACCTGCACTACGCCGAGCCGGTCGACGCCCCGGTCCCCGAGCGAGCCGAAGGCGAGACGAGGGGACCCGACGAGATCCGCCTCACCCCGGCCGGCCGCCGCCTCCGCCGCATCTACGGCGATCGCGACCTCCTCGTCGCCGAGTGCCTCCGGCTCGGCCTCTGGGAGGGGCTCGACGCCCCGGCCCTCGCCGTCGTCGGGGCCTGCCTCGTCTACGAGCCGCGGCGCGAGGGCGGCAGCGAGGCGGGCATGCGCCTGCCCGGCGGCCGGGCACTCGCCGAGGCGATCGAGCGGACGACCGACCGCTGGGCCGAGCTCGACGACCTCGAGCAGTCGCACGGCCTGCCGGGAAGCGCGCCGCCGTCGCTCGGCCTCGCGCACGCGATGCACCGGTGGGCGCGCGGCGGCTCGCTCGACGCCGTGCTCGACGAGGTCGATCTCCAGCCGGGCGACTTCGTCCGCTGGGCGCGGCAGACCGTCGACCTGCTCGACCAGATCAAGGACGTCGCCGACGGCCACGTCGCGCGGACCGCTCGCCAGGCCGTCGACGCGATCCGGCGGGGGGTCGTGGAGAACATTGTCTAGCGCGGCCGGCGTCCGCCCGCCGCTGCCCCTCTGGGGCGCGGCGGTTCTCGCGCTCGTCGCGGGCCCGATCCTCGACGCCGGGTTCCCCGACCGTGACTGGTGGCCGCTCGCGTTCCTCGGGATCGCCTGCGTGCTCGTCGCGCTCATCGGCCGGCGGCTCTGGGGCGGCGCGCTCGTCGGCTTCGTCGCGGGCATGAGCTTCTACCTCGTCCACATCGAGTGGGCGACGACGTATCTCGGTCCGATCCCGATGCTCGCGCTCGCGTTCGCCTGCTCGCTCTACTGGGGGCTCGGCGGAGCGCTGCTCGCGCTCGCGTACCGATGGGCGCCGGCGGCCTGGCCCGGCGCGCCGGGGCGGCTCTTCCTCCTCCCGATCGCGGCCGCGGGCCTGTGGACCCTCCGCGAGGCGGTCAACTCGGTGTGGCCGTACGGCGGATTCGCCTGGGGCCGGATGGGCCAGTCGCAGGTCGACTCGCCGCTCGCGCCGCTCTACGCCTGGATCGGCGTCTCCGGCATGACGTTCGTCATGGTCTGGCTCGTCGCGCTGACGATCGAGGCGGTGCGCTTCCGCGGCGTCCCCCGGCTCCGGCGCGCCATCGCCCCGGTCGGCCTCGCCGTCGCCCTCCTCGTGTGGCCCGCCTGGCCCGTCCCCGCGACCGGATCGCTCCGGATCGCGATGGTCCAGGGCGACGGGCCGGCCGGCTACTTCATGCCGCATGAGGAGGGGGATCTGCTCACCGCGCAGCTGCGCGCGACGGAGCCGCTCTTCGGCACCGAGCACGTCGACCTCGTGCTGTGGCCCGAGGGCTCCAGCGACTGGGATCCCTCGACGAACGAGCTCGCCCGGCTCGTCTGGGACGAGGTCTCCGATCGGATGGACGCGCCGCTGCTCGCTCAGGCGGTGACCGAGCACGACGGGAACGCGTACAACACGGCGATCCTCTGGCGAGCGGGGGAGGGCGTGCTCGACACGTACGACAAGCGCCACCCCGTGCCCATGGGGGAGTACGTGCCCGACCGCGCGTTCTACCGCATGCTCGCGCCCCAGCTCATCGACCTCATCGGGCGGGATTACGCGTTCGGCGCGACCGACGCGGTCATGGACATCCCGGTCGCATCCGGCGAGGTCCGCGCCGGGGTGAACATCTGCTACGACATCGTCGACGACGCACTGCTGCGCGAGTCGGTCCTCGACGGCGGACGGGTCATCCTCGCCTCGTCGAACAACGCGGACTTCGGCTACACGGACGAGAGCCGCCAGCAGCTCGCCTTCGCCCGCATCCGCGCGATCGAACTCGGCCGCAGCGTCGCGAACGTCTCGACCGTCGGCATCACGGCGGTCATCGCGCCGGACGGGACCGTCGTCGGCGAGCTGCCGTGGTACGAGCCGGGGAGGATCGTCGCCGACGTCGAGCTCGCCGACACGATCACGCCGGACGCGGTCTACGGCTGGTCGATCGAGGTCGGCGCCGGCGGGCTCGGGATCGCACTGCTCGCCGCCGCAGGAATCGCCCGGCGCGCAGGCGCCTCGCCGGACCGTCCTCAGGCGCTCTTGCGGTCCTGACCGCGCTGCGCGCGGAGGATCTGGAGGCGCTCCTCGAGGATCTCCTCGAGCTCAGGGATCGTGCGGCGCTCGAGCAGCATGTCCCAGTGGGTGCGCGGCGCGCGCTCCTCGGCCTGCTCGTCCTCGACGGGATTGCCCTGCGCGTCGAGGAGGACGCCGGACTGGCCGGTCCGCGGGTTCTCCCAGCGGGCCGGGACCTCCGCGTCCTCGGCGAACACGACCTCGAACTCGGTGCCGTCCTCCGCGCGATAGCGGGCCGTGATCCGCTCGACGAAGTCGACGCCGTCCTCGGTCTGGAAGCTCTGTGAGCCGAGGCGCATGCCTCGAAGGCTGCGGTCTGCCATTCTGTGGCCTTTCGTGGGGGATTCGGGTTCGTCGGGTTGTGCCCGTCGTGCGTCCGATTCAACGCTCGCGCCACGGCCCGGATTTCACCGTGGCGCCGAATCACGGTCGATTCCCAGGAATGGTATATCGGTCGGCTGTGGGAATGGCGAGATCGGGGCGGTCGGTGACGATCCCGTCGACCCCGAGCTCGAAGAGCGCCGCCATGCGCACGGGGTCGTTGACGGTCCAGACGTGGACCTCGACGCCGGCGGCGTGGAAGGCGCGGAGCATCCGCGGCGTCGTGGCACGGAGGCCGAGCGCCCGCTCCGGGATCTGCACCGCGTCGACGCCGCGGAGCGCCCGCCGAACCGCGGGCCCGAAGCCCGCCTTCCCGGCGAGCAGCGCGCGGACGAAGCCCGCGGCGGAGGCGCTCGTCGCGACGCCGGGAAGGCGCGCGACCGTCGCCCGGCGGCGGTCGCCGGAGAACGAGGTGATGAGCACGCGGTCGACGGCTCCGGTGGCGAGCACCGCGTCGGCGGTCGGGCCGACCGCGGCGGGGTCCTTGACGTCGATGTTGAACCGCGCCTCTGGGAAGCCGTCGAGCGCCTCCGCGAGCGTCGCGAAGCCCTCGCCGTGGCCGAGGTCGAGCCGCGCGAGCTCGGCTGCGGTGAGCGCCCCGATGCGCTCCGGACGGCCGAGCAGGCGCCCGAGGTCCGGGTCGTGGGAGAGGATCGCGACGCCGTCGGCGCTCGCGTTGACATCCGTCTCGAGGTAGCCCGCGCCGGCGGCGATCGCGCGCGCGAAGGCGAGCGGCGTGTTCTCCGGCGCGTCGAGGGCGAGCCCGCGGTGCGCGAGCACGCGCGGCCGCGGCGGCGTGAAGAACGGCTTCACGAGGACGGCGCGTCGCCCCTGCCGCCGAAGCCGCGGGCGATCCGCTGCAGCGCCTCGGTGAACTCGCTCGGGATGACCCAGAGCTTGTTCGCCTCGCCCTCCGCGAGCCTCGGGAGCATCTGGAGGTACTGGTAGGCGAGGAGCTTCTCGTCCGGGTCGCCGGCATGGATCGCGTCGAACACGGTCTGGATCGCCTTCGCCTCGCCCTCGGCGCGCAGCACGGCGGCGCGGGCCTCGCCCTCGGCGGTGAGGATCGCGGACTGCTTCTCGCCCTCCGCCTTGAGGATCGCCGACTGCTTGACGCCCTCGGCGGTGAGGATCGCCGCGCGGCGGTCGCGCTCCGCGCGCATCTGCTGCTCCATCGAGGACTGGATCGATGCGGGCGGGTCGATCGCCTTGAGCTCGACGCGGCCGACGCGGATGCCCCACTTGCCGGTCGCCTCGTCGAGGACGCCGCGGAGCTGCTGGTTGATCGAGTCGCGGCTCGTGAGCACCTCCTCGAGGTCGAGGCCGCCGACGACGTTGCGCAGCGTCGTCGTCGTGAGCTGCTCGACCGCGGCGAGGTAGTTCGCGATCTCGTAGGTCGCGGCTCGGGCATCGGTCACCTGGAAGTAGATGACCGTGTCGATCGAGACGACGAGGTTGTCCTCCGTGATGACCGGCTGCGGCGGGAACGTGACGACCTGCTCGCGCATGTCGACGAGCGGCCGGAGCCGGTCGACGAACGGCACGAGCATGTTGAGGCCGGGGGAGAGGGTGCGCTGGTAGCGGCCGAGCCGCTCGACGATGCCGGCGTAGGCCTGCGGCACGATCCGGATCGACCGGGCGATGACGACGATGACGAAGACGACGACGATGACGAGGAGGACGGTGAGCAGGATCTGCCCGACGGTCCATTCCGGTCCGAACATCACGGCTCCTTCCCGCGCAGCGGCGGCTCAGGGAGGACGTCGACCGTCGCTCCGACGACGCGGACGACGACGACGCGGTCGCCCTCCGCGAGCTGTGCCGGCGGCGCGCCGGGCATGAGGCGGGCGCTCCACGTCTCACCGTTCTCGAGCTTGACCTCGCCGGCCCCGTGGACGAACGGCGCGAGCACCCGGCCGCGCTGCTCCGCGATCGCGTCGACGTTCTGCGGCGTCCGGTCCTCGGTGCGCCGCAGGACTCGGCGCAGGAACGGCCGGACGAGGAAGAGCAGGAGCACCGCGAGGACCGCCGCGACGACGATCTGCAGCCACCATGGGCCCCCGGAGAGCGTCGCGACGAGACCCCCGAGCGCCCCGACGGCGAGCATCGCGAAGGTGAAGTCGAGGGTGAAGAGCTCGATCACGATGCACAGCACCGCGATGCCGAGCCACACCGTCCACGTCCACTGCCCGAGGTCCACGGCCGCCCCTTTCGCCCACGACGCTAGCAGGGGCCGCGGACGGCGAGAACGCCCGATTGGTAGGGTCGAGGGGTGAGCACACCACTGGCGCCGGGCTCCCTCGCCGGCAAGCGGGCACTCGTCACCGGCTCATCGCGCGGCGTCGGCGCGGCCACCGCCAGGCATCTCGCCGCCGCGGGCGCGACCGTCGTCGTCAACTACCGTGCGAAGGCGCCGCGGGCCGAGAAGGTCGTCGCCGACATCGAGGCGGCCGGCGGCGCCGCGTTCGCCATCGGGGCGGATCTCACCGCTCCCGACTCGCTCGCCGCGCTCGCCGAGTCGGTGCGCGAGCGGCTCGGGAGGCTCGACATCCTCGTGCTCAATGCCTCCGGAGGCATGGAGCCGGGCATGGGGGAGGACTACGCGATGCGCCTCAACCGGGACGCCCAGCTCGGCGTGCTCGCCGCGCTCCGGCCGCTCATGCCATCGGGCAGCCGCGTCGTCTTCGTCACCTCCCACCAGGCGCACTTCATCCGCACGACGCCGACGATGCCCGAGTACGAGCCGGTCGCGCTGAGCAAGCGCGCGGGGGAGGACGCGCTCCGGGCGCTCATCCCGGAGCTCGACGCGGCGGGCATCGGGCTCGTCGTCGTCTCCGGGGACATGATCGAGGGCACGATCACCGCGACGCTGCTCGAGCGGGCGAACCCCGGGGCGATCGCCTCCCGGCGCGAGTCGGCGGGGCGGCTCTACAACGTCGAGGAGTTCGCCGCCGAGGTCGCGCTCGCCGCGGTCCAGCCGATTCCGGAGGATCACACGCGCTACGTCGGCGACGTGAGCTCCTTCGTCCGATGACGCGTCGCATGACGCTTCGGACATGACTGCCGGACAGCGCAATGGGAGATGGCTCGACGCGGTTCGCGAGCCGCATCCTGCTCTTCGACGGGAGCGGGCGGGCGCTGCTCTTCCTCGACGAGTTCCCGGATCTGCCCGGCCAGGCGAAGTGGATCACGCCGGGCGGCGGAGCCGAGCCGGGCGAGACGCCGCACGAGACGGCCGTGCGCGAGCTCTATGAGGAGACGGGACTGCTCGTGCCGGATCTCGGCGCCGTCGTGCACTCGTACGGCTTCCCGGTGAGCCGTCCCGCCGCGCGCCACTCGTTCTCGCACTGGGACTTCTTCGTCCACACCGTCGACGAGGCCTTCGAGCCATCGCGCGAGCACTGGACCGACGAGGAGCTCGTCACCGTGCAGGACTGGCGCTGGTGGGAGGCCGAGGAGCTCGAGGCGTCGGGTCACGGCTATGCGCCGTTCGACCTGCCGGAACTCATCCGGCGGTTCCGGCCCTCGGCCCCGTGAGGGGATGCGGCGTTCCTGAGGGTCTCCGGCGGGGCCTCGTCCTCATAGCGCCCGCATCCCCTCACGCACCGTTGTCCGATAATCTTTATTATGTCAGAATGCGGAGCCTGGCCCGCCACCGACATTGGGCTGCCCGCCGTTGCGTCTCCCCCTCCGCTTTGCTTGCATCGAGCCATGGGATTCGCGACCTCCGCCGACGGCACCCGCATCGCGTTCGAGGCCACCGGCGACGGCCCGGCGATCGTCATCGTCGGCGGCGCGTTCTCGACGGCGTCCGACGCGGGCGGCCTCGCCAACGCGCTCGCGGACCTCGGCATCCGCGCCGTCGCGTACGACCGCCGGGCCCGCGGCGGCAGCGGCGACACGAAGCCGTACGCGCCCGAGCGCGAGGCCGAGGACCTCGGCGCCGTGATCGAGGCGAACGGGGGTCGCGCCGCGGTGCTCGGCCACTCCTCCGGCGCGGTGCTCGCCCTCTTCGCCGCGTCGCTCGGGCTGCCGATCGACGCCCTGTTCCTCTCCGAGCCGCCGTTCCGATTCGGCGAGGACGAGCCGGCGTCGGATCTCCCCGACCGGCTGCAGGCGTTCGTCGACGAGGGCCGGCCCGAGGAGGCCGTCGCGACGTTCCAGCTCGAGGCCGTCGGGCTGCCCCAGCAGGTCGTCGACCAGATCCGCGCGAGCCCGTTCTTCGGCTCGCTCGTCGCCGTCGCGCAGTCGACCGTCTACGACGCGGCGCTCACCGCGCGGCTCTCGACCCCGACCGAGGCGATGCGCCGCGTTCCGGTGCCGACGCTCGTGCTCTGCGGCGTGGAGACCTTCCCGTTCCTCCGCACCGCGGCGGCACGGCTCGCCGAGACCGTCGAGCGGGCCGAGCTCGTGGAGGTGCCCGAGTCGGTCGGCCACCGCGTGGATCCCGAGGCGACGGCTCGGATCATCGCGACGCGTCTGCTGCATCGGTAGCCGCAGTGGCCCGCGGCACCGGGCAGTGCAGGTACGTCCGCTCCCCCGGACCGCCGCGCTCGAGGACATGGCCCGACATCCGCTGCCCGCAGAGCGGGCAGGCATGGTCCTCGGGCGCCAGCGTCGGACGCTCCGGCCCGGCCGTCCCGATCTGCGCCGGGCCCTCGAACAGGAAGAAGAACCGGTTCCACGCCGCCCAGAACCCCGGCACCCCGTCCCAGGGGGTCCTGGTCCGCCTCCACGATAGTTTGCGCACTAAATAATAGTAGCGCGTACGCTTGTTTCGTGCACGAAGCATCGCTCGCGGGCCCGGAGGACCTCGATCCGCTCACGCTCGACCGCCAGGTGTGCTTCGCGCTCGCCGTCGCGAGCCGCAGCGTCGTCGCGTTCTACCGCCCCATCCTCGAGCCGCTCGGCCTCACCCATCCGCAGTACCTCGTCATGCTCGCGCTCTGGGAGCGCTCCCCCAGGCGCTTCGGGGACATCGCCGATGCGCTGCAGCTCGACCCGGCCACCCTCTCCCCGCTCGTCCGCCGACTCGAGGCGATGGGGCTCGTCGCACGGCGCCGCGGCGAGGACGACTCGCGCGTCGTCGAGCTCGAGCCGACCGCGCGGGGGCGGGAGCTCCGCGAGCGGGCTCTCGTCGTCCCCCGCGCCGTCGTCGAGCGGCTCGGCCTGCCGGTCGCTCGCCTCGAGGCGCTCCGCGACGAGCTCACCGACCTCATCACCGCGGTGCGAACCGCCGAGCGCGCTGGCTAGGCTGTCCCCGTGACGGCGACGACGCTCGAGCGGGACTGCGTCATCGCCGGCGGGGGCCCGGCCGGGATGATGCTCGGGCACCTCCTCGCCCGCGCGGGCCTGC
>Ga0164243_10009074_pt1 | contig 14530 bp, 13 predicted proteins | sample OricompcompostOP_FD_108781 | JGI IMG/M metagenome (GOLD analysis project Ga0164243, IMG submission 108781) | Organic Plus compost microbial communities from Emeryville, California, USA - Original compost - Organic plus compost (OP) | ecosystem: Engineered > Solid waste > Mixed feedstock >... | reverse complement strand
TGCCGAGACCGGCGACGAACACGTCGAAGTCGCCCTTCGTCTGCTTCCAGATCTCCGGCCCCGTCCAGAGGTAGTGCGCCTCGGGGTTCGCGGGGTTGTGGTACTGGTTCGCGTAAAAGGAGTTCGGCGTCTCGTCCGCGATGCGCCGCGAGACCTTGTAGTAGCTGCGCGGATCGTCCGCATCGACGGCCGTCGGGCACATGACGACCTTCGCGCCGAACGCGCGCAGGTTCGCGACCTTCTCCTGGCTCATCTTGTCCGGCATCACGAACACGCACTTGTATCCGCGGATCGTGGCGAGGAGCGCGAGCGACGCGCCGGTGTTGCCGCTGGTGGCCTCGACGATCGTGCCGCCGGGCTTGAGCCCTGCTTCTTCGGCGCGACGGAGGAGGTTCCACGCGAGGCGGTCCTTGTGACTGCCGCCGGGGTTGAGATACTCGCACTTGACGTAAATCTCGATCCCGGGAGGAAGGTCCTTCGTCACCTTGTTCAGGCGAACGATCGGCGTATTGCCGACAGCCTTCGTGATGTCCTCGAGCGCGCCATGCATCATGGGTGAGGGGCATACGATGCGGCACGGCATTCGCGCAAGCACGACGAGGCTCCTCCCGCTCGTGATCGCTGCTTTCTGCGTCGCGTCGTGCGCGCGGCACGTCCCGCGTCCACCTCCTACGCAGCCTCCGGCGCGCGCACTCGTCGTCACCGAAGGCCGCGTCGCGCTGAAGGCGAGCGCGTACGTCGAGCTCCACTTGTGGCTTGCCGCCGCCGCCCGCACGGGCGCCGAGCTTCCGGCGGAGCTCGAGCCCGCTCGGCGGGCCTACGTGCGGTCGCTCGAAGACGACGACGAGGACCTCCTCCTCGCGCGGACGACGCGCGCGCTGTCGGAGTGCAGCGACGATCGGTGCTCGAGCACAGCCGTAGCGCCGGAGGGCTTCGGGAGCTCGTTCGATCGCGCCCTGCCCTCGTTCGTCGAGCGCGCGTGGCTCACGCGTGCGACGACGGCCTGGACGGCGCTCGAAGCGGCCCACGCCGTGCTCGGCGCGACCGGACCGGCCGCGGAGGCGCTCTTCACCCGCGTCGCCGGCGACCTCGGCATCTCGTGGCCCGATCGTGCGGTGCCGATCGACGTCGTCTCGGAGCCTCCGCCGCTCGGCCGCGACGCCCTCGTCCCCGTCGCGCTCGCGGCGCGGGGGCGCTGTTTCGTCCGCGAGCGCCGGCCGGATGACCTCCCGGCGGAGCGCGTCGGACGTGCACGGATCCTGGATTGCATCCTGGTCCACGCGCTGCTCGCGATGCGCGGTCCGGAGCTCACGGGGACGCTCCACCGGACGCTCGTCGATGCGCTCGGGCCACACGACGGCGAGCGTGCCTGGTCGCTCCTCGCGATCCACACCACGGCTGCGGTCGTGAGCGGATGGGAACCGCGGCATCGCTCGGTCTATCGCCGCTCGGCGGCGGCCGTCGAAGGACCGATGCTCGAGTGGCTCGCGAAGGAATGGCGCGGCGCGACCGGGGGCGAGGCGCCGGAGGCGTTCGCGGCCCGCTACGCCGCCCGGTGGCGCGAGTCGCACGGGCGGGCAGAGTGAGGAACGCTGGCGGCGTTCACGCGACATCGCGCTCTGCGTCGCTCGACTCGAGACTCGCGCAGCCTGCATCGCGGACCGTCCACGAGAGCGACGGGGATCGCACCTGCAACTTGCGCCGCGACGCCGGGGCTGGCATCGAGCACGTCCATGACGCCGCCCGAGTCGATCGACGCGCTCATCGCTCGCGCCCGCGCCCTCACGGGAGCCTCCGTCGGGGCGGTGTTGCGAGAGATGGGACTCGCGGCGAGCCTCGATCCGGTGCGGACGAAGGGCTCCGCCGGCGAGACGCTCGAGCGCGCCCTCGGCGCGACCGGAGGCTCGTCGCAGGTGCTCGACTTCCCCGAGCTCGGGGTCGAGCTCAAGACGATCCCCGTCACGAACGATGGGACGCCGCTCGAGTCGACGTACGTCTGTACGCTCTCGCTCGCGGACGCGGATTCGCAAGAGTGGGAGACGTCGTGGGTCCGCGCGAAGCTCGCCCGCGTACTCTTCGTCCCGCTCGTCGGCGCGCACGGCATCGGGTGGCAAGAGCGGACGATCGGAGAGCCGCTCCTCTGGTCGCCGACCGAGGCGCAGGAGCGCGTGCTCCGCGGCGACTTCGACGACGTCGTCGGCTTGATCGGTGTCGGCCGGATCGAGGAGCTGACGGCGCATCGCGGTCGCTGGCTCCAGGTCAGGCCGAAGGCGCGCGACGGCAGCGTGCGCACGATCGCTTGGGGCGAAGGCGGGGAGATCGTCTCGACGGTCCCGCGCGGCTTTTACCTGCGCGCGCGCTTCACCGGTGCGCTCCTCGCCGATCCGGCGGCAGTGCCGGATTGATCGACGACCTCACGAGGAGGGGCGCGCCGTCCGTCAGCCAGCCGCACGTCCCATGCGTCGAGGAGGCGACGGTGAGGTCCCCGCCGTGCCTGCCGAATGTCCCCCGGCTCGAGCAGCCTCGTCGCGATCGAGCCATCGGTGTGGGGCGTGGCGACAACGACGGGCGCTTCGAGCGAGTCCGAGGTCACGTTCGCGGAGTAGGCGAAGGAGTAGAGCAGACGGTCGCCGCCGACGACCACTCCCGTTGCCCGATGCTCGCGGTCTCCGGGCCGAACATCGGTGGGCCTGCGGGCTCGTACAGCCGCGCTCCGTCGAAGCGTTGGATCGACGCGCCCGGCGTGTGGCCGACCATATCGTTCGCTAGACCATCCATTGGCTGTTCGGGGACCAGGTGACACCGTCCACGACGGAGTCGAGATCGACGTGCTCGACCTTCCCGTCACGGACGCCGTGGCGCGAAAGACTCGGCGATCGAGCGGCCCGCTCGACTCGACGGTGATGAGCCACGGTGGGTCTTCGGGCGGGGACACGTCCGCCGCAACGTCGCCGCAGCTCGCCCTACCCGCGAGCAAGGGCAACACGGGAAGTCACCGCCCAACGGCGAATCGCCGCGAGCCAACCATGCGCCGGAGCCTTGCACGTCCTTCCGCAGCCTGGATGGCGAATCGCGGTGCGCGCCACGCGGCGCGGGGCTCGAGGACGACATGATGGGCCGATGGTGCGACACGGAGCTCGGGCGAACGCGGTGCAATCCCTTTCGCAGACGTGCAAGACTCGGCGGCATGCGGGGTCGTACCCGAGCCCTGAGCGTCTTGCCTCTCCTCGTCACCATCGCGAGCTGCGATCAGGGCGACTCCGACGCCAAGCCGGACTCGCCCTGGCTCATCACGTGGGACTCGGCGCCCGAGATCACCTTCGAAGACAGAGTCTTCCGTGCGCACCGGGCCCGCAATGGGAAGGCCGAGCACGTCGATCTCGCTTCCGTCAAATCGCCGGTCTCGTGGTCTCCGAGTCGTCGATGGATGGCCTACGAGACGCAACGGCCGAATGGGGCGCGGGGCGTATCGCTCCAGCGATTCGACGGCGATCGATGGTACGAGCCGCAGCCGCTCGAGGTGTTCGGCTCGGAAACGGCGAGCATCAGCTCCTATCAGTGGTCTCCGACGAGCGACCAGCTCCTCTACACCGCGATGTCGAGCTCGGCTCCACTGACGTGGGCGCTGGCGGTGGCGACGCCGCGCGACGACGGTCCCTGACGCCACACGCTCCGCAGTTGTCGTTCGTTTTGGGTAAGATCTCGCAACCATCGTCAATGACGCCGTTGCAATCGAGTCTCGAGAGATGCCCGTCCTGCGTGCACACCATCTGGCACTCACCCTCGACACAGGCGAATGTCGCGCCGTTTGCGTCTTTCGGGCAGACGAATCCACACGATCCACAATTGCTGGGATCGGTCGCAAGTCGACGTCACATGGAAAACGCGAGCTCGGGCACGTCGTCCGCCCGGAGGTGCACTTGCTCGTGGGGCAATATTTCGTGAGCTCGAAATTGGAATTGGTAGCGTCCGTTCCGGCGTCGACGACGAACGACGGCGCCCCCGCCTCTTCGGGAATGCTGTCTTCGAAGCCGACGGTCAGCTTCTCCGTGCAGGCGATTGCCCCGAGCACGCTGGCCACGAGAATCGGTACGACGCGAATCGGTCTCTGGGGGTGAGCTCTCATGGGGGTCTCTCAGGGCACGGCCATCCCGGCGCACGATGCGCGCAGGGACTCCAGGTGGCGCGAGGTCGGATTGGCGCGAACGAGGGCGTCTGCGGCGCGCTGCGCGCGCTCTGTCTCATGCTCGGCGCACAAGAGGAGAACGTTGAGCACGAGCCGCTCTTCGCGGAGGACGCCGTCCTGGAATTCATGGGCGTGCGCGTCGAGGACGGTCCGCGCACGCTCGACGTCGCCGGCGCGAAGTGCGACCTGCGCTTCACGGATGAGGCGAACCTCCTTGCCGAGCAGATCCTCCGAACGCCGGGGAGTATCCACCGTCGTCTCGTTCGCGCCCGCGCTTTGGCCATGCTCGATCGGTCTGGCCTTCGGCGGCAGGACGACACGCACGCGCCCGGGTACCGGCCCTCGTGCACTCTCCGCCGGACGAGGCGCGTCGGCAAGGGCGTGAGGTGAGGAGACCGTCGTGACGGACGGAGCGACGTCGGGCTCGGTCGCCGCTTCTGCAGGCGCGCCCGAACACGCGCGCCCGATACAGTCAGCGGACGGAACCGGCGAGCGCTCGTGGGTCGCCGCCGCCGGCCGAGGCAGGCCCGGGTCGCTCCCGCGCGCGGCGTAGCTCGTCGCAAACGTGCTCGCCGTGAGGACGCAGAGGACGCCCAGAAGCACCTTGCCCGAGCTGTTTCGGAGCGCGAGTCGCAGTCCCGACTCCGGCGCCGGCTGCGCTTCGGCGGCCGATGCGGACGCGTCGCTCGCAGCAGCGGCCACGCGCGCGAGCACCGCATCGCGCATGCGTTGCCGTGCGTCGGCGGTGGGCGCGAACCCGGGCCGAGCCCGCTCGACGAGGGTCGCGATCTTCGAACGCTGGTCGCTCATGGCTCGAATCCGTAGAGCTCGATCAGCCGCTCGAGCTCGATGCGTGCGCGACGGGTGCGCGTGTACACGGTGTTGACGTTGATCCCGAGGAGCGATGCGGCTTGCTCTGCGGTCATCTGCTCGAGCTCCATGAGCACGAAGCAGACGCGATGCTTCTCGTCGATTCGGTCGAGGATGCGCTCGAGGAGCGCGACGGCCTCGGCGCTCGCGGCCTCGTCGAACGGCGTCGGACGTGGATCGAGGATCTCCGTGATGGGCAAGTCCTCGTCCGACCTGCGTTCGCGGCGGTAGTCGCGCGCCACACGGCGGACGATCTCGAAGAGCCACGTGGTGATCTTCGCCCGCCCCTCGAACGACGCGAGGTTCCGATGGACGACGACGAAGACGTCCTGAACCGCGTCTTCGAGCGCGTTGCCGCTGATGCCGAAGGCGCGGAGGGTGCGCCAGACGAAGACGACATGGCGCTCGTAGATGGCGTCGAACGACGCGCCCACGTGGGTATGGCTCTCGTCGATGCAGCCGCGGGGGGTCGACATCAGCGTCGACGCTGGCAGCGCGATCGTCTGGAGCGTCTCCTTCACATCCTCGGGTGAGTGCACGCCCCCGGACGAATCATTCAACTATCTACACGCGTTCGCGTTTGACGCCGATGCCGTCGCAACGCGCTGCGTCGACGGGCGCCGCCCTCGTCGCGCGCCCGTCCGCCGCCAATCCCGAGGGGCGACGGGGCATGCCTCGTGTGCCGGCGACGGCCGGCTCCGTCTCTTTGCCCGCGACGACGGCTCCTCGCTTGCTCCGGGAGCTGCATCCACGTCAGGCCGGCGTCGCTCCATGCGATGCCGCACGTCCCGACCGCGGTCTCGAAGAGCATCCGCGGCATATGCCCGAGGATAGCGTCATCGCAGAGGGACGTGCCGGAACGGAGAGAGCTCTGCCCTACCTGTATCGAGCTCGGTTGCATCCGCGGGTGGCGCCTGCGAAAGTCCGGCGCATGACCCAGTCCGATCCCCGCTCGCTCGTCGTGATCGCGTTCGACTCGCCGCTCAAGTCACGTGAGGCGTTCCTCGCGTTCCAGCGGCTGCAGACCGAACAGGTCGTCTTGGTGCACGACGCCGTTTTCATCGAGAAGGACGAATCTGGCCAGACCCGCGTGACCGAGACGGTCGACACGCCGCCCGCCGAAGGCGCCGCACGGAGCGGGTTCTGGGGTGCGCTCGTCGGCACGCTGATCGCCGGCCCGATCGGCACGGTCGTCGGCGGTGCGGTGAGCGCCGGGCTCGGCGCGCTCACCGCGAAGCTCATCGACATCGGTATTCCCGACGCGACCGTGAAGGAGCTCGAGGCCGCCGTGTCACCAGGGTCGTCCGCCCTCGCGCTGTTGCTCAGCCACGTGAAGGAGGACGGGCTCGAGCGCGAGCTCGAGCGCTTCCGCGGCGCCAAGCTCGTCCAGAGCAACCTGACGCCCGAAACGGTGCAGAGGCTTCGCAACGCGCTCGCAGCCAAGGACGCGTCCGCCGAGACAGCGTAGCGGCTGAGCCGGCGACGAACGTTCGGCGATCGTGATCGCCTGGCTGGCGTGTTTCGCCGCGTGCTCCCCCACGAGGTCGGCGGTCGCGATGCGGGAGCGCTCCGTCCGCCGCCCGACGCTCGGGTCATCCGCGCGCACCGAACCACGACGTCCAAGCGGGCCGGGCCGACGGCACGCGACGCTGTTCTCTTTCTCACGCCGACGCGGTCGCATCGCCTGCGTCGACGGACGCGGCCTCAAAAAAGCGTCGTCGCGACACCGACGGACAGGCGAAGCAGCACGCGTGCTGGGGCGTGGATCTCGCCGACCCGTCCGATGTCCACCGCGCCGAAGCCAAGCGGCGTCCCGACCTCCAGGTTCACGGACGGCGCAACGCCGTACCACGAGACAGGGCGGGCAGCGATGCCCGCGAAGGCTCCGAACCAAGTGCCGCTGGCGGTCGTGGGGTGGCTGATGCCGAAGCCCGTGGCCCGAACGGCGCCGCCTTCGGCGCGGAGGCAACCGGCCAGGTCGAGCTTCGGAACGACGGTCAGGCATCCGCGGATCGAGAGCGTTCGCAGCGAGACGTACGCACCTGCGCCTGCCAGGACCGTCGCGTCCGCGCGGCTTCGCGGCCACAAGGTCGCGGTGAGCTCGCCGCGAGCAGCGCCGTAGCGGAGGAACCCCACCGCGCCAGCGCCGAGGCCCGCACGTGGGAAGCTCCCGACATCGATCGACACGTCGGCGCCAAGACCGCCATGCAACGCGCGACGCGTTCGGGGCAGCGGGGCGGGCAATGGCTCAGCTCGCCTGCGCCGCTGCTCGGTTGGCGTTGCGGGCCCCCGTCGTGCCGCCGCGTTCGGCGCCTCGGGAGCCGTCTCTGCGTGAGACTGGAGATCGAGTGCGACGATCACCGCCGCTGCCTCGGCGAGCCTCGCACAGTCGTCGGCCTCGATGACCCGCACGACCTCGTCGTGTCCGACACGCAGGTCGAGACGGTACCGTCGAGCAGCCGACGCTTCGATCCGCCCGCGCACCGAGAGCGGCCGCCGCGCAAGCTCCTCTCCCACGATCGCGGTCACGTGCGCACTGACGGAGCTCGCCGTCGGGCATTCGGGAGGAACGACCCAATCGAGGAGCATCGCACGGATCACTATCGCCGATCGCATCGCCTGGGAGAGGAAACACGGGCCGCGTCGCACTGAACGGACCTTCGCACCGCATCCGGTGAGGGGCCCGCTTGGCAGACCTCGCCGCCGACCCCACCGCCTCGCGTTCGCCCTCGTGCGCGAGGTCGACGCGCGTGAGCTCGAATGGCCTCGCCGTTCCGACCGGCCTCCCGCCTGCGGAGCCCGCCCTCGAGGGCCACCGCGCAAGGCTGGCGACACGAAGGAAACGGCGGTACCGCTCCTGTCTCCGCGGCCATGGCGTGCGCGAAGCACCTGCGGTCGGGCCGCGAAACGCGATGCGTCCGGGGCCGTAAGGCGTTCCGCGGAGGTGCTCGTGGGCGTAGTGTTCGACCTTCATGTCGAAGCTCGCGCGCGTGATCGGTCCGGTGGGGGTGGTGTGGTTGATGGCCTGCTCCAGCTCTCCCGACGACACCTCGGCGGGTGCTGGCCCCGACGTCGCTGGTCCCGATGGTGCTTCGCCCGACTGCGTTCCTGGCCAGCGTCGCATCGCGGATGGATGTGTCGCGTGCGAGCCCGACACCTACAGCTCGCAGGCGAACGCGGAGAGCTGCGAGGAGCTCACGGACTGTCCGCCCGGCGCGCACGTCCTCTCTCCGGGGAGCAGGGTCGCCGATCGTGAGTGCGCGCCCTGTCCAGACGGGACGTACAGCTCGGTCCCGAATCAGGCCGCATGCACGAAGTACGGCGCGTGTCCCGCGAGCACCGTCCAGACCGCGCCAGCCACGCCGACGTCGGCGGCTGTCTGCGAGCCCTGTCCGGCGGGGACGTTCTGCGCGGGCGAGTTGGCGCCAAAAGAGCCGTGCGCGCCGGGCACCTGGGACCACGACGCCAGTTCCGGCACCGCGTGTGTGCCTTGGGCCACGTGCGCGGCCGGTCAGTTCGTGAGCGCTCCCGGTAGCACGACGGAGGATCGTGGCTGCGGCGCCTGCGTCGACGGATACAGCACCGTCGAGAACGCCGCGAGCTGTACGCCGTGGACGGTGTGCGCCACGAACGAATACGAGACCGCGCCGCCGTCGACGACCACGAACCGGACATGCGCTCCGGTGTTGACCCAGAGCACGACCTCCCTCGACCAGGGGAACACGAAGCGGAGCGGCGAGACGTTCGGTTACCGGTTCGACTACGTCTGCGCGTCGCGCACGGGGACGTGCCAGGGAGCCGAAATCGTCGACCTCCTTCCTGCGGGCGTCACGTTCGTCTCGACGACGCCCGCAGGCTCCTCGGGGCACGTGTCGACCGTCACCGTCACACCGAACTACGCGGGCACGGGCCGAACCCGCGTGCGATTCGGTCTCGTCGATCTCGCGGCCGGCGCGACGGGCTCGGTCGGCGTCGATGCGCGCTTTCCGAACGGCTCGACCGCGAACGGGACCGTCGCGACGAACACCGGCGAGGCGACGAACCTCGGCGTCGACGCTGGGGTCGTGCGCTCGCCGGCGCTCGACGTGACCGCAGTGGCCGAGCCGCAGGTCACGCTGGAGCAGGTGCTGACGTCGTCGCCGGCGAACCTCGACATGCCGGAGAGCTATCGCCTGCGCGTGAACGTGGGCGACGGCTCGGGCGCGCTGGACCTCACCGCGCTCGGGACGGTCGCGCTCACGCTGGCGCCTGGAACCGTCTTCAACGGCGCGACGCCCGCGGCGGACTGTCAGCCGGGGTGCGTCGGTACGACCCCGGCGACCGTCACCTGGGCGAGCCCGTGCTCGGTGCCGATGGTGCCAGGCGACGTCTGCGACGTCGCGGTGAACGTCACATTCCCGAGCGCCACCTTCCCGAGCGGCACGAACGTGACGAGCCGCTTCACGGCAAACGGCACTCCGCTCGGGCTCGCGCCGCGTGCCCTTGATCCGGCGGAGATCACGCATGCGGTGACGACGTTCGTGCCGTCACCGGGCGCCAGCTTCGCCAAGGACCTCGTTGGGAGCGCGCCGGCGATCGGTCAGGCGTTCACCTACGAGCTGACGATCGGAAACACCGGCAACGTCCCGCTCGATTACCTCGTCGTCATCGACACGGCCCCCGAGGCCATGTCGGTGACGAGCGTGAGGACGGGGCAGTACCTTGGGCTCGCCGACTTCGCGGTGGGCGAAGGCGTACGCGTCAGCTACGAGAAGAACACGGCGCTCGGCGTCTTCACCCTCTGGGGCTCGTCACCGAGCACCTCGACGAACACGACGTTGACCGCGCCGCCGCCCGGGCTCGGCGCGGGTGAATACATCACGCGCGTCCGCTGGGAATTCGGTCAGGCATCGCCGGGGATGAGCGGCCTGATACGCCCCGCGATCTCGGGGACGCTCGTCAATCCGAGCAACCAAGGAAGACCGGTGTCCCCAGGGCAAACGATCTCGGCGTGCGCCATCCTGTCCGCGGTCTTCATGGCCGATTTCACCAACGTCAACCGGAACGACTGCGCGAGCTTCGCTGTCAGCGGAGCGCCGTAGCCTCGCCGTTGCCTCGCGCGACGCTCGCCGCTGAGCCGCCTTCGCTGGTTCTTGTTCGGCGCCGGCGGCTCAAACCGGGTTCGTCGGTCGAACCGGAAGCCACCCGCAGCAGCCCTCCTCCCCTCAGCGCGACGATTCTCGAACTTCATAGCCGATGCCGAGGAGGAATCGATGCGAACGCCGCGGCGGGCAGGCGGACGAGCGGCGGTCCCCTCGAGGACCTCGGCGCAACGCTACTCGACCACGGCGGCTCGGCGATGCGGATCGAACGGCAGGATGGCCCGGATGTCCGCTCGAGGCTCGCCGGGCCACGACATCGAGGAGCTCGGGATCGCTGGCGTCGCCGTCAAGCGTAAGCAGGGAAGTAGATCGGATGCTCCGCGTCCTGGGTACGAACGACGTCCGTCGCCCACGCCCGAGCTGACGTCAGGCCTACGAGCTCCGAGCGGGACACCCCACACGAATTTGGCCACGTGTCAGAGTAGTTCGCCTCGCGCCGGTCTGGCGCGAATTCCTGTGCGCGGGGAGTGTCCAGCGAGGCGTCTGGCCCGCGCGGCGCCGCCGGACGATGTCAGTCGCCGACGCCTTCGTCATGCGCCGTCAGTTGACCGGCTTGTACGGGGCGCAGGTGGAGACGCCGGCGCCGATGACGTCATAGCCGGTATCCTCGAGTACGACCTTCGCTTCGCCAGTCGTCGGAGAGTAACGGGTCACGTTGTGCGTCTGCACATCGCTGCCGCTCGTGCCGAAAATGTAGAAGTCGCCGCCCCATTGAGCGAACGCGAAACTCCCGGTAGAGATCGCCCCCGTCGGATACCTCTGGATCTCGGCCGCGGAGCTCGGATCGAGCTGCGTGACGACACCGTTCGTATAAACGTACGCAAAAAGCTGCCTGTCTCCCGTTCCGGTGAGCTCACATATTTGCGCACCTTGGGGCGTTGGACCTACCAGCGTCATCCTGAGAGACAGCGGATCAAGACGACGAACATATTGACCGCAAAAGTACAGGCTCTCGCCAGCGTCGGAGTCGTCGGCGACGAACCCCATACCGCCTAGACCTTGGACGATGTTAAGACCTTGGGTAGGCGCCTCCGTGAGAAGGACTTCCTCGCAGGCGAGATTGTCGAGCCGGACCTGTGCCACGACGGATCCTCCCATGTAGATCCAAGCGACGCCATGGCGATCGATGGCCATCGAATGCGGCCATCCGTTCGTGCGGGGGCAGTCGAGATTACCGACCAACGAGAAGGTCAGCGTCTCCGGATCGAAGCGATAGAGTTGCCACGTATCTCGCGTCACGACGTAGATCAATCGAAGGTCGCCGGTACACTCGTCCGCGCGCGTGCGAGCGCCGCTCGCATCGACATCCGCACCCGCATCCGACGGCGCGAATTGCCCGGACGAGCTCGCATCATCGACGCCAGTCGCGGTGCCAAAGCTGTCGCGGCTCGACGAGCACTGGACGACCGCGATGCCGAAGGCGGCCGTCAGAGCGAGCGAAAACGAAAAGGTATAGTGCCGAATCGTGGAGCCACCCATGAATGATCTCCGTTATTGAGCGAACTCGACCGGCGCGGGCTGCGGGTCGCTGAAGGAGACGTCCTCGTTTCCTCTTCCGAGGAAGCCCACGTTGTTGGAGCCCCAGCAGTCGACTTCACCGGAGCGCCGGAGGGCACAGGCTGTCGCCCCTACGCTGGCGATCGACACGACGTCCGATGGGGCCGAATCGAGATGAGCCAGCGTCGAATCCTTCATCTTTCGAGGACGTCCGTAGATGCTCCCGTCGCCGCCAAAAGGCCCCCAACAATAGACCCGGCTACTGCTCATGATCGCGCACGTGATCTGTTGACCGTCGCTCACGAGGCGCATAGGTACATCTGCCCCTTTCGGATTCCCGGCGGCCACGTCATCGGCGTCGACGACATCGGAGAGAATCGTGCGGACGGGTAGCTGAGAGTTGTTCGTCGCGTACCCCGTCCCGAGCTGTCCTTGAGTGTTGTCTCCCCAACACCACACGTATCGCCCAGCAATCGCACACATATGCGTCACGCTCGCCGGCAACCCATCGGTCGCGACGAAGCGCACATTCGACAGCGAACGGACGACTGTTGGGACGTAATCAATCGGTTCCGAGGACTCGCGGCCGATCAAGTAGCTACACGGAGTGCTGGTGGGCGGGCAGATGGAGCTCCCCCATGAGAAGAGGTCGCCGTCCGCCGTCGTGGCGAACATTGCCACACCAGATGCCCACGGCGTCAGAGGCTTCTTCCCAGGAATTTGAATTTCGGACGGAGGCGCGAACGGGGTCGTGGTCTTTCGCGCAAGCTGCCCGAATTCGTTTTTGCCCCAGCACGACATCGATCCTGTCTTCGTCGTGACACACGCCGTGCTGCTCCCGACTGCAAGGGCTGACGCCTGAGGCACGAGGTCTTGGCGCGTCGGCAGCGCCGGAGCCGTGAGAGGAGCACTCGCGTCGGGATCCATCCCTGCGTTGACGAGGTCCTGGGCTCCCCAGCAAAAGACGCTGCCGGATTCGTCCAATGCGCACGCATTGGTGCTGCTCATATGCACGTCGACGATGTTGGATAGAGCCAAGCGCCGGGGAGCGGTCGACCAGGGCAGGCCAGACGTCGCATATCCGAGCATTTGATTGACATTGAGCCCCCAACATTGAACGGTTTTGTCCGAGAGCAGCGCGCAAAAGGCGCCCGAGCCGTTCACGAGGGCTACGGCGCACGGAGAGACCTCGCAGGTCACACTTCCGTCGGGAAGTTCGAACTGGTCTCGAGCCGCCGCGTCCGGCGCGTCGGCGTCGTGCCCCGCGTCCGTTCGCGCATCGGCGTCCTCCGCGACCGCATCTGTTTCGGCTGCGTCGAGCGGAGTGACGGCGTCGTCGTGGGCAGCGCAGTGGACGAGCATCATGGCCATCGCCGACGCGAGAGCCACCAAAGCCAGCGCAGACTTCATCGGACCACTCCAGGCAATACGACGGAGCCTTTGTGGAGGAGGGCCCCCCGACCTGCGATCCAAAGATCGTCTTTGCTCGATCCCCAAATCGCGAAGAGGTCGTCTTGCGCTTCGAAAATCGGGTCCGCAAGGAGGGTCCAAGCGGCTCCGTCCCAGTGGAGCACCGTGCCTTCCCCGCCGACGGCCCAGACGTCGTCATCCGCCAACCCCCAGATGGCACGTATGGTCTTCGTCGCGGCGGTCTCCACGGTCGTCTCCTGATACTCCCCGCCGTCGCCGCGCGAAAATCGGTGAAGTACCCCTCCCTCGCCACCGGCCCAAACATCGCCGTTCGGGCTCGCCCACACTGCATAGAGAGTGCGCTGCGTATGGCTGTTCACGGGTGTCCAAGTGGCGTGGCCGTCGGACCAGCCAGTCGTATACCGCGTTTTTCCGCCGTTACCGACTACCCAAATGCCGGACTGCACGCTCCCACTGATAGCATTGAAGTGTATGTACTCGTCCTTCGGAGGGTCGTCCGAGCTCGTGGGCGATGGTTGCCAGTTCGGCGCGCCGTCACGCCAACCATCGCAGTGGAAGACCGACGCGAGCTTGTACGCGGCAGCGCCGCCAACCGCCCATACGTCCGTCGCACTTGCGCCCCATATCGACGAAATCGGCACCGCGGCGGCGGCATTGGTATCGGGGTCGTCCAAGGAGCGCGACCAGCCTGCGTCGGAGTCGGCAGCGTAGTGCCACGTGGCTTGCGTCGTCCCAAAGGCCCAGATGTCATTACGGCCACTCCCCCAAATGCCGAGGAGGGGCTGATATTGCTCGATGGATAACGTGGTGAAGACTGCTCCATCCCAGTGGATCGCCGTATCGGGAGAGCCGACAATCCAAACATCGTCGGGTCCCGCACCCCAAATGCCATTGAGCGAAACCGGCATCGTCGAGAGCTTCAACGAGCACCATTCGCCCGCTTTGCAGGCCGGCTCTGGTAGGGCAGCGCTCGCGTCTCGTGAGACGTCGCCCGCGTCGTCCGCGTCCAGCGAAGCATCGGCACCAGGCGCGTTCGCGCAGCTCATCGCCGCCGCCGTACTGGCCGTGGAAACGAGCGCGAGCAGATGGGCGGATGCGGATCCGCGCCAAGGAAGGAGCTTTCTCAAAACACACCTCCGGCGTCGTTGTCGCAGGGCTTGGTAAGGCATTGGCTAGCAACACACGGCTGACCAGCATCGAGATCACAATGGGCTCCGCACGCCCCGCAGTTCAACGGATCGAGCGTAAGATCCACCTCACAGCCGTCTTCTACTCGTCCATTGCAGTCAGCATGGCCGCGCAAGCAGCTATACGAGCATTGCCCCAAGACACATGTCGGAGAGCCTCTTTCGGGGTAATTAGCCGAATAAAATCCGTCACAGACATGGCCACAGGCCCCGCAGTT
>Ga0164243_10009071_pt1 | contig 14532 bp, 15 predicted proteins | sample OricompcompostOP_FD_108781 | JGI IMG/M metagenome (GOLD analysis project Ga0164243, IMG submission 108781) | Organic Plus compost microbial communities from Emeryville, California, USA - Original compost - Organic plus compost (OP) | ecosystem: Engineered > Solid waste > Mixed feedstock >... | reverse complement strand
TGGTTCGACTTCGGGATCTACGCCTATCTCGCGGTCACCATCGGCAAGGTGTTCTTCCCGGCGGGCAGCACCCAGTTGCTGGCGTCGTTCACCGCCTTCGCCGCCTCCTTCCTGGTGCGCCCGCTGGGCGGGCTGTTCTTCGGGCCGCTCGGTGACCGGATCGGCCGCAAACAGGTGCTCGCGCTGACCATGGTGATGATGGCGGCGGGCACCTTCTGCATCGGGCTGATCCCCTCCTACGCCTCCATCGGGCTGGTCTCGCCCGTGCTGCTGCTGATCTGCCGTCTGGTGCAGGGGTTCTCCACGGGCGGCGAGTACGGCGGCGCGGCCACGTTCATCGCCGAGTACGCGCCGGACAAGCGGCGCGGCTTCTTCGGCAGCTTCCTGGAGCTGGGCACGCTCACCGGCTACACCGGTGCCGCCTCGCTGGTGCTGGTGCTCAACACCACGCTGGGCGACCAGGCGATGCTCGACTGGGGCTGGCGGATCCCGTTCCTGGTGGGCGGGCCGATCGGCGTGGTCGGTCTGTATCTGCGGATGAAGCTGGACGACACCCCGGCCTTCCAGAAGCGGGCCGCACAGCTGTCCCACTCCCCCGAGGCCGGCGCGGAGGAGGCGGCCGAACCGCGGCTGTCGGAGAACGTCCCCCAGAAGGAACTCAAGACGATCTTCGCCCAGCAGTGGCGGACGCTGCTGCTGTGCATCGGCCTGGTGGCGGCCTACAACGTCACCGACTACATGCTCCTGTCGTACATGCCCGCCTATCTGACCGACGCGCTCGGCTACGAGAACTCCATGGAGCTGGTCGCCGCCATCATCGCGATGGTGGCGATGGCGCTGGTCATCCAGCGGGTGGGGCATCTGAACGACCGGTTCGGCCGCAAACCGCTGCTGCTGGCGGGCATGGGCGGCTTCGCCGTGCTGACCATCCCCGCCTTCGCCCTCTTCCAGCAGGGCAGCTTCGTGGCCGTGCTGATCGGTCTGCTGGTGATGGGCGCCTGCCTGGTGTGCCTGCTGGGCACCATGTCGGCGACGCTGCCGGCGCTCTTCCCCACGGATGTGCGCTACGGCTCACTGTCCATCGGCTACAACGTGGCCACGTCCCTGTTCGGCGGCACGGCACCGGGCCTGATGACGTATCTGGTGGACAGCACCGGCGACAAGCTGGCTCCCGCCTACTACGCCTCCGGTGCGGCCCTGCTGGGCATCGTCGCCGTGGTGTGCATGAAGGAGACGGCCCGCAAGCCGCTCCAGGGTTCGCCGCCGTCGGTCAGCACCCACGAGGAGGCCCGCCGGCTGGCCCGGGCCGAGACGAACGAGCCCACGTTCTGAGGGCACGCACAAGGCCCGCGCAGCTGCGGGCGCGGGCCTTGTGCGTGCCCCGGCCGGGGTCATCCGCCCGGCCCCGCAGTACGATACGTGCGCGCGCGAGTGCCGGAATTGGTAGACGGGACGGCTTTAGGTGCCGGTGTCTTCGGACGTGGGGGTTCGAGTCCCCCCTCGCGCACTGCGAGGGCGAGCCCCCTGACCTGCGAAGACGCGGCGGGAGGGCCTTTTTTCGACGCTGCTCCCGTGCACACCGTGTGCGCACGGAGGTGCATCACCTGGCCTGTGCGGCGCGGAGGCGACGTCCACCTCGATCTCGTCCGCGTCTGCCAGGACTGCTTCCGCGTCTCCGGAGGAGAGGCGCGCGGTGATCGCGTTCGCCAGCGTGCGGGCGACAGAGTACGGAACGAAGTCGATGCACGCGGTGAGTCCCACGGGAAGCTCCTGCTGGTGCTCCGAGAGCGTCAGGGCCCGGCCGATCGCGGCTTCCGGCCGCGGCGCGGTCTCCCATTCGGGCGTACGCCCGGGCGCAGCCGTGCACGAGCAACCGAATGGCCTGTGGGTTTTCGGGAGAGAGGTCGACTCCGGCCTGTGCCGCGCGCGCTGCTTCCGCGTAACGCCCCGCGTAGTACAGGCCGACGAACGGATTCCGTGGACCCGGCATACGCGGCGCAGCTCCTGAGCGCGGCACTGAATGGCCATCAGTGCTGTCAGTGGGGCGCCGTACGCTTCCAGCATGGCGACGGGCGAGGCGAGCGAGACGGGCGATGACCCCTCGGAATCGGGGCTCCGGCACACGCGGGGCTCCGCGTACTACGCGCGGAACGCGGAGTGGTTGGCCAAGAGGTACGAGAGCCTGTCGTTCGAGACTGTTCACCAGGAGTCCTTGTCCTTCCTGCCCCCGGCTCCCGCCCGGGTGGCGGACATCGGCGCGGGCACCGGGCGGGACGCCGCCGCGCTCACCGAGCGCGGGTACGAGGTGGTGGCGGTCGAGCCGGTCGCGCGGATGCGCGAGGTCGCGCAGCGGCTGCACGCCGACGCGCCGGTGGTGTGGCTGGAGGGCGCGCTGCCGCACCTGGCGTGCCTGAACGGCCCGTTCGACGTGTTGCTGGTCTCGGCGGTGTGGATGCACCTGGCCGAGAGCGACCGCGAGCCCGCCATGCGCCGCCTGCACGAGCTGCTGACCCCGGGGGGCGTCCTCTTCCTCACCGTGCGGCACGGTCCGGGACCGGAGGAGCAGCAGCTCTTCGAGGTCCCGGACGACGAGACCCTCGACCTCGCCCGAGCCTGCGGACTGCGCCCTGTCAACGTGTGGGAGGGCGCCGACCGGCTGGGCCGCGGACAGGTGTGCTGGACCCGACTCGTACTGAGCAGGGAGTGCGCATGACCGGTGACGCCTTCTTCGCCGCCGACCCTGCGGCTCGCACGTCATGGCGCCAGGCGATCCTGATGGGCGCCAACTCCCGCACCTACAAATTCGCACTGGGGCGCGCGCTGCTCGTCCACGCGCGCGCCGGTCGGACCGAGGTCCCGCTCCGCGAACTGGCCCGTACCTACGCGATGGAGCTGGTCGAGCATCTGCGCACGGCGCCCCAGGCGCCCGAGATCACCTCGATGAAGGAGACGGACTTCCTCTCCGTCGCCACGGCGGAGAGCGAAGCGTCGCTGGCGGCGGGTGAGCCTACGGAGCGGCTGGTGGAGTCCGCGATGCGGTCCATGCCGGGCATGGTGATGCGTAAGTTCCACAACCTGCGGAACGGCTCGCCGATCGCCCACACCTTCTACGAGCTGATCCCCGACTCCCGCCCTCCCATGGTCCGTCTGCTGCCGGATCTGTTGCGCGTGGCCGCCCAGTCCGAGCAGGTGGACGGCCTCCTGGACGAGCTGACGGGGCGGTGGAACATCGTCGAGTGCTCCTTCACCACCGGGATCGGCCGCAGCCTGGTGACCGACGGCATGACGGTCGACTGGGCCACCGAGACCCTCACCGACAAGCGCCGGCGCCGCTCGGTGACCGGCGTACGGGAGGCCGTCCTCGGGTTCCAGCACGGCCGCTGCCTCATCTGTGACAATCCGATCGGCCCGAGCGACCAGGTCGCGATCGACCACGTCTTCCCGTACGTCATCATGGAGCGCTACGGCGGCGTCTCCGGCTGGGAGGGCCCCGACCTGGACGCGGTGTGGAACCTCGCACCGGCCCACCAGCATTGCAACGCCGAGAAGAGCGACGCCTTCCCCGGCCCTGAGCTGGAACGGCGCCTCGTCCAGCGCAACGAGGCGATCATGAGTTCGCTCAAGCCCCTCAGCCGCACCCTCCGCCTGGCCCTGGGCCGTAACCCGGGCGGCGCGGACGGCAAGCAGTGGACCCGTTTCGTCCACGAGGTGAGGTCACTGTGCAGGTGATCCGAGTCCCGCCCGAGGAAGGACGCCGATGGCACTCCATATTGGAGTACGCGCGGGTTCCCGGTGACCACCCAGTGGCCGCGGATCCGCATCTCAGCAGCCGAGGCCGAGCGCTTCCCTGACGAGGGGGGCCAGCGCGCGGAACGCCTTGCCGCGGTGGCTGATGGCGTTCTTCTCCTCGGCGCTCAGCTCCGCGCAGGTCCGGGTCTCGCCGTCGGGCTGGAGGATCGGGTCGTAGCCGAAGCCGCCGCTGCCGGCGGGGGCGTGCCGCAGGGTGCCGCGCAGCTGTCCGGCCACGACCCGTTCGGTGCCGTCGGGCAGGGCGAGCGCCGCGGCGCACTCGAAGTGCGCCGCGCGGTGCGGGGTGTCGATGTCGGAGAGCTGGGCGAGCAGCAGTTCGAGGTTGGCGCGGTCCTCGCCGTGCCGGCCCGCCCAGCGGGCGGAGAAGATGCCGGGCGCCCCGCCGAGCACGTCCACGCACAGGCCGGAGTCGTCGGCGACGGCGGGCAGCTTGGTGGCCTGCGCGAGGGCGTGCGCCTTGAGCAGGGCGTTCTCCGCGAAGGTCACCCCGGTCTCCTTGACGTCGGGCACCTCGGGGTAGGCGTCGGCGCCGACCAGCTCCAGGTCGATGCCGGCGTCGGCGAGGATCGCCTCCAGTTCGGTGACCTTGTGGGCGTTGCGGGTGGCCAGGATCAGGCGCTGGGTGCTCATGGGCACCCAGTATCGCGCTGCCTCCCCCGCCGGTGCCGCCCGGGGAGGGCGACACCCGGTGGGGCGGCGTGGCTCAGCCGGGTGTGCAGACCTTGGTCAGTTCGTCGGCGGCGTCGGTGACCGGGCCGGTCTGCGGCGTGCGGCCGGCCTCGACGTCTGAGCGGACGCCGTCGACGGCGTCCCGCAGCGAGGAGACGGCCTTGCCGACATCCCCGTCGTCGGTCTCGTCCTGGATCTTGGTGAGGTTCTTGTCTATCGCCTTGAGGGACTTGTCCGCCTGGGCGGGGTCCTCCCCCGCGTCGGAGACCGCCTGCTGGAGGTCGTCGACCGACTCGGCGATCGTGGCAGCGGTGCCGGCGCAGTCCAGTGCGCGGTCGACGGCCGAGCAGCCGGCCAGAACAGGAACAGCGAGCATGAGAGCCGCCGCAGCGGCGACGGCCTGACGACGGAGCACGTCCGGTCCCCTCCCGAGGTCTGGTCGGGCCGCACGGTTCGACACGTGCGGCCCGCACCTGTTCAGACGCGTAAAGCGGCGGCAAAGTTCCCCGGGCGGGACAACACCGCGCAACGGATCCGGCCGGGGCCCTCGCGGGCGCCCGGCCGGACCGCGGGCGGTCTCAGCGGCCCAGTGCGGTGCGCTGGGCGCCGTCGAGCTGGGCGCAGCCGGCCACGGCCAGGTCGAGCAGGCCCTCCAGCTCCTGGCGCGCGAACGGCACGCCTTCCGCGGTGCCCTGCACCTCGACGAAGCGGCCGTCGCCGGTGCACACCACGTTCATGTCCGTCTCGGCGCGCACGTCCTCCTCGTAGCGCAGGTCCAGCACCGGGGCGCCGTCCACGATGCCGACGCTGACGGCGGCGACGCTGCCGGTCAGCGGCTGGGCCTTCGGCTTGATCAGCTTGCGCTCCTGGGCCCAGGCGACGGCGTCGGCCAGCGCCACGTAGGCGCCGGTGATCGCGGCGGTGCGGGTGCCGCCGTCGGCCTGGAGGACGTCGCAGTCGAGCACGATGGTGTTCTCGCCCAGCGCCTTGAAGTCCACGACGGCGCGCAGGGAGCGCCCGATGAGACGGGAGATCTCGTGGGTGCGTCCGCCGATCTTGCCGCGTACGGACTCGCGGTCGCCGCGCGTGTTGGTGGAGCGCGGGAGCATGGCGTACTCGGCGGTGACCCAGCCCTCCCCGCTGCCCTTGCGCCAGCGGGGCACGCCCTCGGTGAGGCTCGCGGTGCACAGCACCCGGGTGTCGCCGAAGGAGATGAGGACGGAGCCCTCCGCGTGCTTGCTCCAGCCGCGCTCGATGGTCACCGGGCGCAGTTCCTCGGCCGTACGGCCGTCGATACGTGACATGCGGGTGAGCCTAGCCCCGGTGGGGGCTTCGGCAGAACGGGGCCCGCATCCCCCGGACGGGGCGGCGGGCGGCCCCGTCCGGAGTGCCCGTCGGGGCGTCACAGCTGGTCGTTGATCTCCTCGGCGATCGGGTCGGCGTCGGTGCCGATGACGACCTGGATCGCCGTGCCCATCTTGACGACGCCGTGTGCGCCGGCGGCCTTGAGGGCGGCCTCGTCGACGAGGGAGGAGTCGTTGACCTCGGTGCGGAGGCGGGTGATGCAGCCCTCGACCTCTTCGATGTTCTCCAGTCCGCCGAGCCCGGCGATGATCTTCTCAGCCTTGGTGGCCATGTCGTACTCCTGTGTTCCGGCCTGGTGGACGCGGGCGGCCCCGATGACGCAGTTGTCACGTTAGTCCACGATCAGCCCATCTACGCGGGCATGTGTCCGCTTGTTGGCGAAAGATGACGAGTGTCGGCGCCGTGGATGTCCGCCGGCACCGGCGGACGGGCCGCGGCCCGCTACCACTAGTGGTCTACACCAGTATGCGTCAGCCGTCCGGACGGTGGACGGGGGGCCGACAGTCAGGAGGGGCCGTGAGCGCCGACGCCGCAGCCGGGCCGAGCCGCAAGTGGGCCTCCACCTTCTTCCAGGGCCTCCAGAAGATGGGCCGCAGCCTCCAGCTGCCCATCGCGGTGCTCCCGGCCGCCGGCATCCTCAACCGGCTCGGCCAGCCCGACATCTTCGGCGACGAGGGCCTGGGCTGGACCGACGTGGCCAAGGTCTTCCTCGGCGCCGGCAGCGCCCTGCTGGACTCGGCACTCGGGCTGCCGCTGCTGTTCTGCGTCGGCGTGGCCATCGGCATGGCCAAGAAGGCCGACGGCTCGACCGCGCTGGCCGCCGTCACCGGCTTCCTCGTCTACTACAACATCCTCCAACAGTTCCCCACCTGCCCGCCGGGCACCTCCTTCGACACCGCGAAAGGGACCTGCCTGGGCGAGGGCGGCACGGCGGCGGGCGCCGCGACGTACCAGAACCCGGGGGTCTTCGGCGGCATCGTCGTCGGGCTGCTGGCGGCGTGGTTCTGGCAGCGGTTCCACCGGGTGAAGCTGGTGGACTGGCTGGGCTTCTTCAACGGCCGCAGGCTGGTGCCGATCATCATGGCGTTCGTCGCGCTCGTCTTCGCGGTGCTCTGCCAGTGGGTGTGGCCGCCGATCGGCGACGGGCTGACGACCTTCTCCAAGTGGATGACGGATCTGGGCGCCTGGGGCGCGGGGATCTTCGGCCTGGCCAACCGGGCGCTGATCCCGATCGGCATGCACCAGTTCCTCAACACCTTCATGTGGTTCCAGTTCGGCAGCTTCCGCAAGCCGGACGGGGAGGTCGTGCACGGCGACATCAACCGGTTCCTGGCGGGCGACCCGTCGGCCGGCCAGTTCACCTCCGGGTTCTTCCCGATCATGATGTTCGCGCTGCCGGCCGCCGCGCTGGCCATCACGCACGCGGCCCGTCCCGAGCGGCGCAAGGTGGTCGGCGGACTGATGCTCTCCACCGCGCTGACCTCGTTCGTGACCGGGGTGACCGAGCCGATCGAGTTCTCGTTCCTGTTCGTGGCCCCGGCGCTGTACGTCATCCACGTGGTGCTCACCGGTGTGTCGATGGCGCTGACGTGGGGGCTGGGCGTGCACGACGGGTTCAGCTTCTCCGCCGGACTGATCGACTACGTCATCAACTGGAGCCTGGCCACCAGACCCTGGCTGATCATCCCCATCGGACTGTGTTTCGCGGTGGTGTACTACGCGCTCTTCCGCTTCCTGATCGTGAAGTTCGACCTGAAGACACCGGGCCGCGAACCCGAGGAGGTCGCCCACGAGATCGAGCAGGACAACACCCGCGCCTAGGCGTGTTGTCCTGCCAGGGTCTTGCGCCCTCGCGCCGTCGCTTTGGGGATGGCGGCGAGCAGGGACTGGTGGAAGGAGGGATCGGGGGGGGACAACGGGGTCCTTTCGGCGTGCGAGGCCCGCAGGTCAACCGCATGTACGAGGAGATGCTGCAGCTCGGTGACACCGAGCGGGCCACCGAGCCGGCGGCCCGGCACGCCATCCCGACGACAGGGGCACCGCTGCCCTCTCCCGCGCGGTCCATCCAGGCCGAAACGTCTCCTTCACCTACCCGGGAGCGGCCACACCCGCGCTGCGCGGGGTGAGCCTCACCGTTCGCCGGGGCGAGGTGACCGCTCCCTGACGTCCCTTGAAGGCACCCGGGCGGCGGGACGCCCGCCGGGGTATCGGCCAGCGCCCCTCAGTGAGGTCGACGCCGAGCTGACGCAGGAAGCCGACGTTGTCGTACTGGACCCATTCCTCGGCCAACCGGCCGTTCTCGTGGTAGCGGAAGAGGTTGATCAGTTCGAGTCGCATCGGCTGCCCGTTCGGCGGGATCGTGCCGATCGGGGACGCCTCGAAGGGCGCGGTGAAACGCCCCGACATACAGGTACGCGCACCGATGTACTCACCCTCGCTGACAATGGTGCGCCGCTCGCACGCGAATCCCTCGAACGCGGCACGCATGGCCGCGAAGAAGGAACGGAGCTGCACGTACGTCATGTCGCCGTCGGGGCCGTGGAAAACGAAGTCGTCCGCGAAGTAGGCGTCCAGCTTCTCGTCGTCGGCCACGGCGATCGCCTCACGGCCTATCCGCACCAGGGCGCGCGCCCGCTCGTCGTAACGGGTGTCATCAGGGGAAATGAACTCACTCACGGGAAATCCTTTCGGGGGTAGTGGCATTGCCGCCGCTTTCGACACTAGCCCCCGCAAACTCCTTTTTGGCCCTGCGCAGCATGCAATTATCGACCATTTCCCATAACGAGCGTGCATGGCTCGGACGGCTACGATGACGCCGTGCCCGAACTCAGCATCAGCGCTCTGCGCGTCGTGCGCGCGGTGGCCGCGCACGGCTCCCTGAGCCGCGCGGCGCGCACCCTCGGCTACTCCCAGCCCGCCATCTCCCGCCAGGTCTCGGCCGCCGAGAAGGCCGCGGGGCAGCCCCTCTTCGTACGCGGGGCGCGCGGCGTCACCATGACGCGCGCGGGGGAACTCGTCGCCCGGTTCGCCACCGAGACCCTCGCCGGCCTTGACCGACTGGACGAACGGCTCGACGAGCTGGCCCACGGACCCGAGGTGCGGGTCCGGGTGGGAGCCTTCCCCTCCGCGAACGCCGCTCTGCTCCCCTTCGCGCTGGCCAGGGCGCTGGAGCAGCAGCCCAGGCTGACATTCGCACTCACCGAGGCGTCCTCGCCGCAGCTCGTGCACCAGGTCATCAGCAAGCGGCTGGACGTCGCGGTCGTGGCCTCCGGGCCCGGCCTGCCGCAGCCGGCCCTGGAGGGGCTGCGGACCGCCCCGCTGCCGGGCGGCGAGCTGACGGTGGGCGTGCCACGCGGGCACCCTCTCGCCGCGGTGGAAGGCACCGTCCCGGTGCGTGAACTCGTCCACGAGTCATGGATCGTGGGCAAGGGCGCACGTGACGAACCGCAGTTCGGCGCCTGGCCCACGCTGACCGATCCGCTCATCGCCTTCCGTACACGGACCTGGCACAGCCGCTTCGGACTCGTTGCCGCCGGTCTTGGAATCTGCGTCGTTCCGGACCTCCTCGCTCCGGTCGTCCCTGAGAACATTGCCCTGGTACGCGTGGACGACCCGAACTGGCTCGGCCGGAGCATTCTCGCGGTCACCGGGAATGACGGGGTGGAAACGCACGAAATCGTTGTCCGGGCCCTGCGGGAACCATTGACAATCAGAAGGGGCGCTGACGGAGGCGGAGGGTGAGGAATGCCCACGGCGAGTTCCGCGCGGCGCTTCTCGTTTCGGCCCCGTTACGGCGGTTTCGACGCGGAAACGGCCGGCGCTGCGTCGAGCCCGTCGGACGCGCCGCGCCGGAGAGTTGGCGGCCGGACACCTCGCGACGTTCGCCGGCGCGGTGGTCACCGGGTCGCCGACGGCCCCGCCCGATCAACAAGTTCAAGGCCGGGCACGCATCGCCACCCTGGACGACAAGGCCACGGGCAACTACCTCGCCGGTCTCCACCTGCGTGCCGCGATGATCTGGATCAACGGCCTTGCACAGACCACTCATCGATCACGACCCGATACGTGCTCCGGTGCTGTGACCACTCACGTTCACGGGGTTCGGTGACACATTCGCCCGCTTCCGCGACGCCGGCGGCGCTGCCCTGCGTTCGTGGCACGCCGACGGCCACAGCCGCTCCCTGTAGGCTCTGCTGCGATCACGAGTGAGGACTCGGAGGACGGACGTTGACGGAGGCGGGGCGTCGCCACATCAACCCGATCGAAGCCGTGGAGCACCTGTTCGCACTGTCGGCTGCCGCGATGGCGCTTGGCGGTCATCGGCGGCGAAGCTCCGGCGTCCTACGAGGAAGACTGGACCACCGCTCCCTCCCTGGCCGAGGTTTCGGACTACGGGAGGTTCCCGTTGACGTTCGCCGGTCTCGACGGGCGGCGCTACCCGGTAGCCGTTGAGCGGTTTGGTATCGAAGCCCCGGACGAGACATCTGCCGGCCCCCTGCACGCCTCGTGGGGTCGGCCCGACGCGGGCGCTGAGCAGGCGTACGCGTTCCTCGTCGAAGCATTGGAGTCCGGGCCTGACGGCCTGGACCGGCGAGGCCGGGCGCTGGCCGGATATCTGGCAGGCTGCCTGGCAGCAGACGGTACGGACCTGCTGCGGGTCACGGTAGCTGCCCGGCCCGGTGCCCCCGCGCTGGACGATGAGCTTCATCTGCTGGTGCGCTCTGGCAAGACGACAACGCGTCTGGCACTGGCCCCCCTGCCGGCCACCTCCGCCAACGAGGAGACCGAATACCGGATCGCCTGCGTCACGACACTGCTCGGCGAGTTCCTCCGGATCAACAACGTCGACGCGGTGACCTTCGATGTGACCTTCGGAACCCATGACATCGACTTGAACGTCGCCGACCCAGACGCTGCCTTCCGTGCGGGCTGGGCCGGAGACGGCCACTGGCTGATCGCGGAGGACTCCGACGACGAAACCGACGATGTCCTCTGGGCACTGGACGCCGCCTCCTTGAGAGCCGCGCTGACACAGTCCGAACAGAACATGATCGAGGCGTCCCGGGCTCAGTCCCTGATCTGGGAGTTCGACTTCACCACGCCCGAGGCCCCCGGCGATGAGCTCGTCTCCTGGCTCGCCCGCGAGCTCCTCACAACAATCGTCACCAAGACCACTGGAAGCTCTCAAACCCCACCGCTCCTCGCCTACGCCAAGAACTTTCCCCTCGAATCGGTCCTGGCCGGTGAGGGAGATTCCTGTCTCCTGCTGGTCGGGGCACAACGCACCGCACTCGTCCACGTCAGCGGCTAGGCAGCGTCTTGTCGATCATGTCTCGAACAAGATGAGCGTGCCGGCCAGGGTGCCGGCGGCGAGGTAGCGGTCGGGCGGCTTGCCGTAACGGGTGGCGATGCCCCGCCATCGCTTGAGGCGGTTGCAGCAGCGTTCGACGACGTTGCGGCGCCGGTGGACGGCTCCGTCGAAACCGCAGGGCCGTTCTCGGCGCCGGCACGCGAGCTGGTCGACGCGCTCGGGAATGGTCGCCTTGATGCCACGTTGACGCAGATAGGCCCGGAAGATCCGGGCCGAGTAGCCCTTGTCGGCCACCCCTGCGCGGGCCGGACGCGGGGCGTCCCGGCTCGTGGCCGGGTGACGCGGATGGCGTCGACGACCGTCTCGGCCTGGGTGCAGTCGTTGCGGGTGCCGGCCGTGACCGTGAAGACAGCGGTCGGCCTCGCCCGTCGCAGGCCAGGTGGATCTTGCTGGCCGGCCCGCCGCGGGAGCGTCCGGGCCCGCGTTCGTCGAGCCCCCTTCGGCGGCCGTGTGCTGGTGGGCTCCGACGATGGTGGAGTCCGGCGCGACGAGACGGGAGGGCTCCTGCCGTCGGCCGCCGGAGCCCTCCCGGCCGGGGTGCTGCTCAGGGCGTCGGGTCGTCCGCCGACGCCGCCTTGTCGGGGACGAGGGCGAGGCTGATGATGTGGCGGATGCGGCCGTCGCCGGGGGTGTGGGCGGTGCGCCGGGCGACCAGTGCCTCCAGTTCCTCGACCAGTTCGGCGAACTCCCCGGGGGTCGCCCACACCGCCCCTTGCCGGTAGAGGACCCCTTCGCGCGGGGGGTCGGCGTCGTCGCGGGAGAGGTAGCGCTCGAAGCCGTCCATCAGCGCGCCGGTGAAGACGGTGACGGCCTGCCGGTGGTCCTCCTTGGTCATGGCCGCGCGGGCTTCCTCGTCGACCAGGGCCTCGTCCTGCCGTACCCGGTAGCTGCGCTCCACCGTCCCGCGCACGGGTCTTTCCTGGACGACCTCGATGATGCCGGCCTTGGTGAGGGTGGCGACGTGCCGGTACATGGTCGCCGGAGCGACGTCCGGAAGGCGCTCCCGTAGCTGAGCGGTGGTCAGTTCGCCCGCACCGACCAGGGTCTGGAGGATGCGCATCCGGACCGGATGGAGGAGGAGATTCGCGGCTGCCATGACCCTATGGTCTCACATCTGATAACGTTCTCGAAGTTGAGAACGAAACGTGTCCGGCACCACGTCTGCCACGACGCGTGGGATCAGAGAGGCGGAGCCTTGCGCGACATCGACATGACGGTCACCGCGGACGACGGGACCCCGCTCGCCGGCAGTCTGACGCTGCCCGCGGGCCCCGGACCGCACCCGGCCGTCCTGCTGCTGCACGGCTCCGGCCCGCTCGACCGCGACGGCAACACCGCCAAGCTCCGGATGAATCTGGCGGCGCCGGTGGCCGAGGCCCTCGCGGCACGGGGGATCGCCACCCTCCGCCACGACCGGCGCGGGAGCGGTGCCACCCCCGGCGACTGGCGGACCGCAGGTTTCACCGACAACCGCCGGGACGCCGCGGCGGCCGTGCGCGCCCTGGCGGACAGGGCCGACATCCGCGCGGACGCGATCGGCGTGATCGGCCACAGCGAGGGCGCCCTGCACGCCATGGCCCTGGGCTCCCGCACGGACGTCCGCGCGGTGGTGCTGCTGGCCGGCTTCGCCGGCCCGGGCGAGGAAGCCTTCCGCAAGCAGGGCCGCTCCATCGTGTCGAGCATGCCCGCCCCCGTCCGGCTGCTGCGCCGGCCGCTGGCGGGGCTGGGCAGCCACGTCCTCGACCGGGTGAAGAGGACCCGTACGGATGTGGCACGCGTGGCCGGCAACAAGGTCAACGCCCGCTGGATGCGGGAGATGCTCGCCCACGACACCCGGGACGACCTCGCCGTCCTCGACGCCCCGGTCCTCGCCGTCACCGGCGACAAGGACCTCCAGGTCGACCCGGACGACCTGAAGGAGATCGCCCGGCTGGTCCCCGGCGGCGCTGAGACCCACCGTGCCGCCGGCCTCACCCACGTCCTGCGGCGCGACTCCGCCCGCCCTTCCCTGAGCCGCTACCGCCGCCTCCTGCGCCAACCGGTCGACCCCGAACTGCTCGCCCTGGTCACCGACTGGCTCGTCCGCCACCTGGACGCGGAGGCACACCGGACATCCGCCGGAAGCCGGCCCGCCGCCCGCTGACCTCCCTCTCGCGGGGGTGTGCCCGCCGGCCCCGCCCCGCCCGCTCACGACAGCTCACGCCCCCACCTCACGGAGAGCCTCCGCAACATGACGACCTCACACGACTCCGCGTCCCGCCCGCAGGGCTACCGGGGCGATCTGACCCTCTTCTTCTCCCTCGCCTTCGGTGTGAGCTGGGTGGCCTGGGCGACGGCCTGGGCACTCGGCGGGCCCGCGAACTCGCCCGCCGCCTCGGGCGTCCACCTCATCGGCGCCTTCGGTCCGCTGCTGGCCGCGCTCGTGCTCCGCATCCGCCGCGGCCGGCGCGGGGAGCCCGCCCCCGCCCAGGTGGTGCGCTTCGGGCGCGGCACGCTGCTGTGGGCGCCGCTGCTGCTGGTGCTCGCCTCGGCGACGGTCTGGGCGGGCGTTCTGCTCGCGCAGGCGGCAGGCGGTCCGGCGCTCAGCCTGGACGGCATCAAGGACACGGTGGGCGACGCCGGCGGCATCGTCGCGTTCGTCGCCATGATGCTGGTCGGCGGCCCGCTCGGGGAGGAGCCGGGCTGGCGCGGCACCGTCCACCCGCGGATGCGCGCCACGATGGGCCGCTTCCAGGCCGTGCTGGTGCTCGGCGTCGTCTGGTCCGTCTGGCACCTGCCGCTCTTCTTCCTGGAGGGCACCGTGCAGTACGAGCTGGGCCTGGCGACCGCGGGCGGCGTCCTCTTCGCCGTCAGCGTCGTGCCGATGGCGATGCTGATCGGGTACGCCTACGAGCGGGGCGGGATCGTCGCGGCGATCGCGGTCCATTTCGCCGGCAACACCACGATGGTGCTCCTCGGCGTCAAGGCCGCCGAGACGCTCGCCCTGCTGCTGGGCCTCCAGGCGCTCGTCGCCGTCCTGCTGCTGACCTTCGCCCCGCCGCGGGCGCTGCCCCGTACGCCGCGGGCCGGCGCCGTGGGCGCCGCGCCGGAACCGGCGGTACGCGTCTGAGGTCCGCACCCTCCGCGAGCGCGGTGCGGCGATGCCACCCGGCGTCGCCGCACCGCGCTCGTCGGCGTGCGGAAACCGCGGGCACGGTCGCAGTCGGCGCACCGGCCACCGGCCCGGGCCGACCGGGCAGGCCGGGCCGGGCGGGCAGGCCGGGCCGGGCGGGCAGGCCGGGCCGGGCGGCTAGCCGGCCGTCGCGGGCGCGGCGCTG
>Ga0164243_10009070_pt1 | contig 14533 bp, 14 predicted proteins | sample OricompcompostOP_FD_108781 | JGI IMG/M metagenome (GOLD analysis project Ga0164243, IMG submission 108781) | Organic Plus compost microbial communities from Emeryville, California, USA - Original compost - Organic plus compost (OP) | ecosystem: Engineered > Solid waste > Mixed feedstock >... | reverse complement strand
CGCGGTCATCACCCATGCCGAGGAAACCAGCTCACAGTTGAACGAGCAGTATATCTGGGCCTACGACGCGGTGGTGAGAACTGCCGACGGGCGCGATGTGAAGACCGGCTTCGACACGATGTCCGCCAGCCTCTATCCGCCCAGGAACGAGATCAATATCCCGCCGAAGGGTGAGCGTTTCGTGGTGAAGTATATCCCGGGCTTCGAACGCAACATCGCAATCATGCGCGACGAATCGCCGTTCGGGAAACGCCTTCTCGTCCTCGAGGCGAGAGAGCCGGTCGATCGTGCCGCAGCCCAGTTGGCCGCCAGTCCTGACAATGCCGCCTTCAAGCAGGAATATCGCGAAGCCCTGCAGCAATTCCTCACCCACCATGAAAAGGCCGCACCTTCCGGATTGGTCTCGCAATATCGCGAGGAGCTCCAAAAGCTCGAAGACGCGGGGTCTTAGCCTACGCGCTGAAGCTATAACCCCGGTCCCGCATATATTCGGCGAGGACCACTGCCTGGTTGGCCTGTTCGTCACGAGCGGCGTAGAGCAAGGTGGCATCGCCCCGGTCGAGCCGGGCGGATAGTTCGGCCACCGCATCGGCATTCGCATCCAGTTCGCGGCGATAGCGATCCCTGAAGGCGGCAAAGCGCGACGGATCATGGCCGAACCATTTGCGAAGCTCTGCGGTAGGCGCGATCTCCTTGAGCCAAAGGTCGAGCGCCGCGGCTTCACGACCGACACCGCGCGGCCAGATCCGATCGACCAGGATGCGCTGGCCGTCGTTCTTCGCGGGCGCCTTATAGATCCGCTTCACGCGTATCGTACCGCTCATCGATCTTCCCGCGGTTTGCGGCCGATCCACGCCGGCGGATCGCTAGCCGGAAAGGAGTCGAGCGAGGCTTCGTCGACCTTGTCGAGCAGCCGGCCGCTGTCGAGCAGGACACGGACCTGCTGGCGAATATCGGCGATGAGCCCTTCGAGGACCGGCGAAGCGGCACGCGAGCCGAAGCGCTGCACGACGACCTCCTGCACAATGTCATCGAGATCGCGACCCTCGACACGGTGCCGCTCGGCGACATATCGCACGGTTTCGGTAACTTGCTCGACCCCGATCGGATCATCATCTTCACGCGCCATCAGGATCCTCCTTTTCTGCCAGGAAAAGCTTGCCCCCGCCGATCGGCATGTCCTTTGCCGCTATATGGGCAGTCCCTATGTCAGGTTGAACAGGGTCACCATGCCGCCGATGGCGATTCCGAAAGCCATGATCATGACGCCCGCGATGCGCAGGACATACGTCAGAGGGCCCTGATCGCCGTTCCCATGGCGTATTTGCGAAGCGGGGCGCCCGATCAGGCGGCGCACGAAAGTCTGGCGAAAAGCCATGACGAAGCCGATTATGGCCATAACGACGGCGAAGAAATCGACAATCAGCACATAGCCGGGCATTTGTCCTTCCCCTTGCGATGGCGGGATCGCCTGCAATCCATCACCCACGTCAGGAGGCCGCTTCTGGCGGTGAAGCGAAAAAGCTGCCATCCAGCTTCCCAGGTTTTTAAAGGACATGCGATGGAAGCACCACCCTTGGTCGATCCCGATCAACCTCTTCTCAATGGCTACGCTATCCGCCTTCCCTTTCCGATGGCGCGCCGGGTTGAGGATGGTTCGCTGGTCTTCTGGCACACGCCCAAGGGGCTGACGTTCTGGATCAATGCGGCCCAACGGGATGCCTCTACGGACCCCGTCGATGATTGGCGGCGTGTGCGATCAAGCGCAGCGGAAGACGAATGCATCGAGCGTACGGAGACGGCGGTGCGCTACGGCTACCGCTTGATCGAAGAAAGCGACGACGCCCGGCAGCCTGCTTTCTATGGCTTTTTTGCCGAAGAGACGACGGAGTTCATGCTGGCGGCCTACTTCGATTCACCCGAAGCGATAGAGGACGTACTGGAAACCTGGCGCAGCATCCGCGCGGACACATGATCACGAACTCGCCCCCCCCCCCGACGTCAGATAAGGATACCATGGCGACAATGACGAAGCGAATTGGGCAGCGTGCGGCACTACTGGTTGCGCTGGGATGGTTGATTACCGCTGCAGGACCATTCGCCTATACCGATCTCCCGAAAAATCTGCCCGAGCGCCGCCCCGGATTATGGGAAGTCCACACCCTTGGCGAATTGAGTGGTGAGGTGAAAACTTATGAGGAGCGATCACGCATCTGCGTAAATGTCGCCGTCGATCGCGAGCTCTATCGTGAAGAGTTGGACAACAAGCGCATGACCGTCGTCATGATGGACGGGGATTGCAATGCTCCCAGCTATACATTCGACGGGCACAAGCTTTCGGCAACCATGCAATGCGAGAGCAGAGGCGTCGAGGGCGGGCCTCGCGCCGTGACCCGGTTTCAGGCGACGACGACTTATGTCAGCCCCGACAAGGTGATTTCCGAACATAAGCGGGTCGACCACAATCACATCGTCTTCGATGGCGAGTCCACCTATCGCGAAACCATGACCCGGATCGGGGATTGTGAAGCTGGTCAGAAACCGGGTGACCGCGTCCGCATCGAATCGCGCATGAATGGCCAAGAGATTCAGAAGTCGATGAACACCGACAATATATTCGATGCCGCCAAGACGGGCCACAAATTGATAGAAGACCTTCAGGCCGCCCATCAGCGGATTAATGATGCTTTCAAATGACACCGGGCAAGCTCGGTCAAATTTCGCCTGCCCGATGCAATTTTAAAGACTCTGGCCGCGACTGCCTATTTAGAGTTGTTCGAAGCCGGCGCTTGATCTGCCGGCTTCTGTGCTTCCGCGGTCGCTTTGACACTGGCGACCGGCTTCATCGCCTGCGTGGAATGCATGGCCGAAGCGTCGAACCTTTCGTTCGCCAGTGTGGCGAGCATAGCTTTCGCTCCAAGTCCACCATCGCCGTTTTCACCGGTCACGAGAACGGTACGCCCGCCGTGCGTAGCCGCATCCCTGAGCGCTTCCAGCCGGTTGATCTCCATCATGAAAGCCATGGCATCGGCGTCCGTCAGAGTGGTATCCGCACGAAACGCCCCAAGGGCCTTGGCGTTACCCTCGGCGATGATCTCGCGGCTTTCGGCAATGCCTCGAGCGGTGATCGTCATCGCGGCGGATGACGCTTCCGCGCTCTTGGTGCGCTTGATCTTCTCCGCCTCGCCATCGTTCTGGGCCGCCTCGAGCCGCCGCTGAGAGGCAAGCACTTCGTTGAAGGCGGAAATCATTTCCGCCGTGGGCCTTGGGTCATCGATCAGGACCGCCCTGATCTCATAGCCATAGCCATTCATGGCCTCATCCAGCGATTCCCGGATGGTCTGCGTGAACTCGTCACGGTCCGTATAGAGTTGGTCGAACGTCTTGGCGGCCGCAACGGCACGCGCTTCGGTCGCCACGTAGGATTCGATCTGCTCCTCGGGATTGTGAAGCTCGTAGAAGGCCGCCTTAACCGCGCTCGGAATCACGCGATACTGCAGGCTGATCGGCATCGTCACAAAGGCATTGTCCTTGGACTTGACGCCAAGCTGGAGCGCGATCTGCTTGGTCTGAAGCGAGAACGGCCGCCGTGCGATCTGAAACGGCCAAGGTTGCTTGATCGAAAGGCCGGCGGAGCGATAGCCAGTGTAACGCCCGAAAGTTTCCAGCAACCGAACGTGCTGCTGCGGCGTGATGACGAAAATTGTCTTGAGCCATATCCCGGCCACAATCAGGAAAAAGAGCGTAGTTATAGAACCACTAGGAATAAGATAGCTCAGAAAACCGTCCATATGTTCTCCTTATTCAGGCATACGAAACTGCATGCTTGGTAGTTTCTTTATGGTAATTATAGCTATACCATGGCTGGCCGGCCGATGGGGAGCCACGCCCTCCGAACGCGACGAAGCGTTTCCCACAAGCCATGAGCCGTTATCTCCGATGCGTTCAGTTTTGGGCTGAATCGGGCAGGGATCGCACGACGAGCCAGCTCCAATGCGTCTCACACGTTCGCGAAGGCATAGGTCGAGAGCGTAAAGGACCTGATATGGCCAATCGCGAGCGCGGATATGCTCCTTGTCACGGAAATGAATACTTCAGATAGGAAGGTTCTCTTAATCCAGACTTGCTAATTCTGGAGCATGACGCATTCAAAGAAGCACGAACAGGTCTGCGGCAGACCTGTTGGTTATATGGCGGCATACACGCGCATGGCCGCGCGCATGTCGGCCTGATGATGCGCGAAGGACTGTCGCGGCAATGGCTGATCGTTCTTATAGCTTTGACCGCGTTGCCGATGCTGATCGTCTCGGTCCCCGGTGCTTCGGACTATCCCAATCACCTTGCCCGCCACCATATCTTCGCACTGGCGGGTTCCGGAACGGCATTGGATGAATATTTCGCGGTCGATTGGCGTTGGGTTGGCAATCTTGGGATAGATCTTCCCGTTCTGGCGCTGACGCCCCTGCTCGGGGTCGAGACAGCGACCCGTTTGATGAGCGCATTGATCGCGCCGTTGACCGTTGCCGGCATCCTGATGCTGTCACGCTCAACGCATGGCCGCGTGACCGGTAGCGCGATGCTAGCCTTGCCGTTCGCCTTCGCGCAGCCATACCTTTTCGGTTTCCTCAACTATTGCCTCTCGGTGGCGCTCGCCCTGATCCTCGCCGCCATCTGGAACTACAGCCGTCCTAGCTTCCAGCGCTCGCTCGCCTTCGGCTTGAGCGCAATCGTCGTATGGACAGCGCACATCATGGGGTGGGCCATCTTCCTGATCCTTGTTGCTGGCGCAGAGCTGGCGATGGTGCGAGGACAGCGCGATCTGTTCGCCCGCATCTGGCGCGCTACTCCGCTGCTCGCGCCCGTCGTTCCGCTCCTGATCTGGCCTATGGAAGGGAACGGCCGGCTGTTCTGGCAGGAACCGGATTTCCTGGTCTCGAAAGCCATGAATTTCGTGACTGTGCTCAAGGGGCTGGCGATGCCGTTCGACCTCGCGATGACAGCCGTTATCGGTCTGGCTGCGACCCTCGCTGTCTTGTGGGCGGGCGGGCGCAGGATTGAACGACGTCTTGCCGTGGGCGCCGCGCTGCTGCTGATCGCAAGCTTGCTGTTGCCGACAACCGTGCTGGGAAGTTGGGGCGCCGACCTTCGCCTGACGCCTGTGGCGGTCATGGTCGCCATCATGGCCATCGGGCCGGCCGCACGGCCGGCGCGGGAGCGCATGTTGATTGCCCTTGGCGCAAGCCTGTTTGTGCTGCGCGCTGGTTGGACCGCGGTGCAATGGCACAAGGCCGATCGCGTGCTGCAGTCGAGGCTCACCCTTCTGAACGAGGTCCCAAAGGGGAGCCGGCTCGGTTTCCTGTCAGTGCAAGGCGAATGCCGAAACTGGACATTAACGCCGGATCGCAAGCTTGGAGCCTACGCCATCACTCGGCGCAACAGCTTCGCCAATACGCTTTTCCAGATACCCGGATCGGATCTGATGACTCTTCGTCGTCCTTCGGACCGCGCTTATTGGTTCGACGGATCACAAGATATTCCCACGCTGTGCCCGCAGAACGAGCCGGATATGGACACGCTACGCGCCCGCATGACGCTCATGAAGCAGGACGGTTTCACCGCCTTGTGGATTGCGGGGCTGGAAGAAGCAGCCGTCCCTCAGCTGCCCGGCTACATCGTCGCCTATAGCCGTGGAACGGATACGCTAATTCTGAGGCCCCTCCTCTAGGATGGCGATTAGCTATATTGTCGAGTGCGAAGCCTCTTTCCCCAGCCGCGCAGGAGGTCGGCGTAAAGTGCGAGGTAGCGATGGCCGCCACGGAACACTTCACCTCAGGTCGAGCGCCGCTGCGCTTGACGGGCGATCCCTGATGTGAACACGGTGCCGGTGCGGCACATCGCAATACAGTCAGCGGAGTAGCAAGCAGGATGACGACCTCGATCGCGCTCAGCCGTCGTTCCATGCTTGCGTCGCTTCTCGCCGTTCCTTTCGCAGCGCGGCTCTCCGCTTCTCCAACGACGGCCCTGCTTGGCTCGATCACCGGGAACGAGCCCGCGACCTACTCGCGCTTTGCCAACTGGTTCGGCCGCAAGCCGCAACTCGCCCAGCTCGCGTTCAATCAGATGAGCAAGACCAAGTTGTCGCGTTCGACCTCCTATATCGTCGAGCGGGGGAAGGAATTCATGGACTTGGGCGCGCAGATCCTATGGTCGGTGCCATGCCCCGGCCGGGGGCAGCTGGAAGCAATAGTCAGTGGTACGCATGACGCGATGTACCGCTCGATCATGGAGCAGATCCTTGCCGCCTCGCCCACCGGCACGGCGCCGATCCTCGTACGACCGCCCTGGGAGTTCAACCTCGCGGGCCAAGAGAACGCCGCTCAGGACAAGGCGGGGAACTGGGATGCTTCGCTATTCGTTGCCGCCTGGCGACGCATCGCCACGATCATCCGCCAGGTTTCGCGACGGTTCCAACGCATCTGGTGCCCCAATGTTACTACCATGGCGCTCGATCCAGCCCGGTGCTGGCCGGGGAGCGACCATGTGGAGATCGTCGCCCAGGACTTCTACATGCAAAAGGCCTATAACAAGGCCGGCGATTTCGATTGGTTCCGGACAGAGGCACGCGGGTTGCAATGGGGCGCCGAGTTCGCCCGAGCCAGGGGCAAGCGCTATGGCCTCAGCGAATGGGGCATGGATTCAGATGTCTATACGGACGACCTTGCTGCTGCTGCGACTTGGCTAAAGTCGCTAGGAGCACTCGCTCACCATCATTGCTGGTGGGACCGGCCGGAAGTGATCGATTGCCGGATTTCGGATGGCGCGCATCCCAAGCTCGGCGCCGTTTACAAGCAGCAGTTCCTTTGATGCCCGTCATTCGTCCGTGGAAGAAATTCCGCCAGGGCATGCTGTTTCGTAATTTAGGGGGCGAACATTGAGATGGAACCTATGCGTTGCGACGCTGTTCAGTCGCCGCTGCGGTGCTTGAGCCGTAGGCCGTGGATGCCTGGTTCGCCCGGCATAGCGAAAACGATACATTGTGATGCCTGGCCTCGCCGCAGCGGTATAGTACTTCTCCCAGTCACGTTGGTCGCGAAGCGGCCGAGGTCGATCGGTATCCCGGCGACATCGGTGCTCGACCGACAGGCTGATATGTCAGCCGGGCAGCCGGCGATTCTCGGTCGAAAATGCTATGAAACCAGCCGCCTGCCGGACGTTGCCGGAGAGAATCAATGGTGCCGCTTAGGTGACTCGAACACCTGACCCCATCATTACGAATGATGTGCTCTACCAACTGAGCTAAAGCGGCATGCCTTGCAGGCAGGCGGCGCGTTTACAAGCGGTCGCGGTTGGACGCAATCGCTTTTCCGCGCTTTTTGCCAGCCCGCTTTAGAGGCGGAGAAATTTCGGCGTGTCAGGTGACCACGCGGCCGCCGTTGACACCGATCGTCTGGCCAGTGACATAGCTGGACGCTTCGAGACACAGCCAGGCGCAGGCGTTCGCAATGTCCTCGGGCTCGCCCAGGCGGCGTACGGGCACGGTCTGCAGCAACACTTCGGTCGGGATCTGGAAGCGGTCGCGGTTGGCTTCGGACATGATCGTGTTCATCACCGAACCCGGCGGAATGTTGTTCACCGTGATGCCGAGCGGGCCGAATTCCTGCGCCATCGAGCGGGTCATGGTGACGACCGCGCCCTTCGAGGACGAGTATGGAATCATGTTGATCGCGCCCGTCTGCGCGCTCGACGACGAGATGTTGACGATGCGGCCCCAGCGCGCCGCCTTCATGTCGGGCAGCACGGCCTGCGTCACGATCATCGGGCCGCGCACGTTGACCGCGTAGACGAAGTCCCACAGCTCGTCGGTGACTTCCTCGAACGGCGTGAAATCGGTGACGCCGGCGTTGTTGACGACGATGGTGACGGGGCCGAGCGCGTCGCGCAGCTTGGCCACCGCAGCGAAGACCTGATCGCGTTTCGAAACGTCAGCGCCCAGTGCGATGGCGGTGCCGCCGGCGGACTTGATCGCGGCGACCGTATCGGCGCAGCGCGCCTCGTCGAGGTCGAGCACACCAACGGCGATGCCGTCCTGCGCCAGCCGCTTCGAACAGGCCGCGCCGATACCCGCGGCCGCGCCGGTTACGAGTGCCACTTTGTAAGACATGATTCGCAATCTCCCAGGTCAGGTGTTGCCAGCGCCATTAGCCAAAATATGCGTGCCGGAAACCCAACTTGCCTCTGGCGACGCCAAAAAAGCGACCAGAGCGGCAATTTCCTCGGCACGGCCGATGCGTTTGGCGGGAGTCTGATTCTCGAAAAAGCTACGATATTCGGGCGACCCGTCCATCATGCCGGGGCTGACGGCGCCGGGAATCACGGTGTTGACAGTGATCTCACGCTGGCCAAGTTCGCGCGCCCAGCTTTCGGTGAAGCTTTCGATCGCCTTCTTCGCAGCCGAATAGAGACCAGAGCCCGCCAGCGGATACTTGGCGACGCTGGAGCTGAAGTTGATCACGCGGCCGTCGTTCGGCAGGCGCTTCGAGGCTTCGCTGACGATGTAGAGCGGCCCGAAGCAGTTGATGCCGAAGACATAGTCAATGTCCTCGTCCTTGAGCTCGGTGAGCGAACCGCCGGTGCTCACACCCGAATTGTTGACGACGATATCCACCCGGCCCGGATTGGCGTCGATCTGCTGGAACATGGCGATCACTTCGGGCCGCCGGGCGATGTCGGCCTGGTAGGCGACGGCCTTGCGCCCCATCGCCTCGATCTCGGCCACGGTCTGCTCGGCACCGCCCTTGCTGCTGGCATAGTGGGCGATGATGTCCGCCCCTTCCCTCGCCAGCCGCAGCGCGATCTCGCGGCCGATGCCCCGCCCGGCGCCGGTCACCAGCGCCACTTTGCCTGCCAATCTTTGATCCGCCATCATTCGCTTCCCAGCACATAGTCCATGAATTCATTGTAGGCCTGCTGCGAGCCCGCGCAGGTGATCTTGTCCTCCCCGCCTTCGGACTGGTTGAGGCGGCGGATGGTCTTTTCGACCCGCGGCGATTTCCAGCCGCAAGGGCAGTCCTCATTCCAGTGGATCGTCACTTCATCACCCGAGGCGAAGCCGCCCCAATAGCTTTCAGCGAGCAGATCGATCAGCACCATGCGCCCGGTCTGCACGCCCTCGCGCGGCAGTTCATTCATCTCGCCATCGACCACGATCGGGATGACGTAGGGCATGAAGTGGAAGAAGCCTTCGTCGCAGAGCGGCGCATTGCCGATGCATTCGGAAAAACCGTAGAGGTTGCCGAACTTGGCAATGCCAAAGAACTCTTTCAGCTGGTCTTCCCAATCTTCGGGCGCGTCCTTGTAGCCTTTCATGCCACCGCCGCCGACCATTACCGATCCGGGCGCGAACTCGCAGTCGAGGCCCTTCTCGCGGCCGGCCAGCATCACCCGATAGAGATCGGCGAACATACCGCCCAGGCGCACGCGCTTCCCCTTGAAATCGCGGATGATCGTGGTGAACCAGGCTTCCATGTCCGCCTCGCGCTGGCGGCCCTGTTCGATCATCTCATGGCGTAGCTGGAGAAGCGCCGGATCCAGCCCTAGCCGATCGATCTCACCACGTTCCTCAGCCGATTGCAGTCGACCGGCGAGCGCCAGCAGGTCGGCCGACATATGGCCGGGATAGAGGGTATGGTAATTGTCCCAACCGCCCGCCGCCTCGACCTGAAACAGCGCCATCATCTTGATCGCGGTCTGATGGCCGGTACGGTAGGTTGGATTGAACATCGGCAGCTTCTCGGTATAGCCGTCGACACCACAAGCCGCGCGGTTGACCTGGTAATAGTTGGCCCGCCAGGCACCGAACTCGTCGCGCGAGCGTGGCACGAAGGAAAGCTTGCCAGTGGTGCCACTCGAATAGGTGACGAGCATGCCGAACGCGTCGAGCCTGGCTAGCCAGTCGTCGATCGTCTTCACCCCGGCAAGATCGATTTTCGACAAGTCGTGCATGGTCAGCTTGTCGAGCCAGGCGGTGAGCTTGGGAAAGTCGCGGTTCTCGAGGATCGGCAGCGGGTAGTTCTTGAGCACGCGGTGGTCGAAGCAGACCGGCAGCACGTCGGACAGGATCTCGATGCGGTCGACGCCTTGGCGATCGGCGAGCTTCTTCAGCGCCGGCACGCCTTCGCGGAAGCGCGGGAAGCGGAGCTGCAGCGTTTTCAATTGCAACGCCTCGCGTTCCTCGCGTTCGATGGCGAAGAGGTCTTCGAAACGGTGCTGCGGCCAGCCGGCCGGGTTTTCGGGCAGCAGGGATATTGTCATTCAGCTCTCCCCAAGTTCCTTCCCTCCCCGGAACGGGGGAGTTCACGCGTCGCCGGCCACGAACTCCATGAACTCGTTGTACGCCTGCTGCGATCCGGCGCAGGTGATCTTGTCGTCGCCACCCTCATTCTCCGCGAAACGGCGAATGGTCTTGCCGACGCGCGGGCTCTTCCAGCCGCAATCGCAATCGTCATCCCAATGGACGGTAACTTCGTCGCCCGAGGTGAAGCCGCCCCAGTACGAAGTCGGTATCGGGTCGACGAGCACCAGCCGGCCCTTCTGCACACCCTCGCGCGGCAGCGCCTCGCCGTTCGGGCCCATCAGCAGCGGCACCGAATAAGGCGGGAGGTGGAAATAGCCGGCCTCGCACAGCGGCGCATTGCCGATGCATTCGGAAAAGCCGTACTGGTTGCCCAGCCGGTCGATGCCGAAGAAGTGCTTCACCTGGTCTTCCCAATCGTCGGGCGCGTCCTTGTAGCCCTTCATGCCGCCGCCGCCCATGAGCATGGAGCCGGGCGCGAATTCGCAGGTCATACCCTTGTCCAGGCCGGCACGCGCCACACGGTACATATCGGAGAAAGTACCGCCGATCTTTACACGCTTGCCCTTGAACTGCTCGATCAGCTTGCTGAACCAGACTTCCAGATCGCCTTCGCGCTGGCGGCCCTGCTGCAGCATCTGCTGGCGCTGTTCGAGAAGGGCGGGATCGAGGCCGAGGCTGGCGACCTCGCCCTTGTCCTCGGCCGACTGAAGGCGGCCCGAAAGGGCCATGAGATCGGCAGGGATGTGAGTATCGTAGAGCGTGTAATAATTCTCCGGCCCGCCGGCCATCTCGACGTTGAACAGGCTCATCATCTTGAGCATCGTCTGATAGCCGCCGCGGTAGCCGGGAAAAAAGGTCGGCAGCTTGGTGGTCCAGGGATTCACCCCGCTGGCCGCATAGTTGACGTTGAAGAAGTGGAACTTCCATGGCCCCAGCTCATCATAGCTGCGCGGCACGAAAGAGAGCTTGCCGGTGGTGCCGCTCGAATAGGTGACGAGCATACCGAACGCCTCCAGCCGGCCTAGCCACTCCTCGATCGTCTTAAGGCCGGTGAGATCGATCCGCGTCAGATCATGCGCGGTCAGCTTGTCGAGCCAGTTGGTGAGCTTGGCGAAATCGCGGTTCTCGATGATCTGGATCGGATAGTTCTTGAGCACGCGGTGATCGAAGCAGACCGGCAGCACATCCTCGATCCTATCGATGGTCTCCACGCCCTGGCGGTCCGCCAGCTTCTTCAGCGCCGGGATACGATCGCGCAGGCGGCGGAAATTGATCCGCACCGCTTCAAGCTGCACCTTCTCCCGCTCCTCGCGCGGGATCGACATCAAATCTTCCCAGCTACGGTAAGCCCAGGCGGCCGGATTGTCGGGCAGCAGGCTAATGGCCATCGGTATCCCCTCTGATCGTTCAAGATGTGATCGGACGACGGCTTGTCAGCCGGTGCTGATCACTTTGTTAGCGAGGGAGTCAGACGCGGTCAATCACCGCCTTGCCATTCCGCATTGGGAAAGATGGCGGGTGCGCGGCCGGCTTTATTCGGGCTGCAGTCAGAAGGTACTCCCCTTCCAGGGGAGGATTTTATTGACCCAGGATACGATCGACGAAATCGACCACTGCGGCGAACGTCTCCGCCGAGCCCGGCAAGTCCATGCCACGCACCACCGCCACATGCTCCATCCCGTCTATAGCGCTGAGCTCGCAGGTCACCCCCGCGGCAGTGAGCTTTTCATGGAATAGCCGCGAATCGTCCACCAGCACTTCCCCCGTGCCGACATTGATCAGCGTCGGCGGATAGGACGTGATCGGCGCCAGCAGCGGCGAGGCCAGCGGATGGGTGGGGTCGAAACCCTGGAGGTAAAGTTCCGCAGCGACGTCGGCCGATTCCTTGGAGAACATCGGATCGGTCGCGGCATTGGCGGCATAGGCCAGCGCACTGACGCGCAAGTCAAGCCAGGGGGAAAGCAGCACCAGCCCGTCGATCCGCGGCCCACCCTGCGCGGCGGTCAGCACGCCCAGGCTGGCGGCAAGCCCGCCTCCGGCCGAATCCCCACCGACGATCAGTGGCGCGTCGCCCGTCTCGGCCCGCAGCGCTTCCAGCGCGGTCAAGGCATCGGTCAATCCGGCCGGGAATGGCCCTTCGGGAGCCAGTCGATATTGCGGCACGACGACTTCCACGCCGCAGCGCGCCGCCAGTGCTTCAGCGAAGAAGCTTTCGAATTCGGGCCGCCCGATACGGAAACCGCCGCCGTGGAGCTGCAGCACCCGGCCTTTGGGCTGGCCTTCCGGCAGGAAGCGGAGCGTCCTGAGACCGGCAAGCGTGGTCTCGACCGGAGGCTTCGCTGTCTTCCACGCGCCAGCCTCTACCGCCGCGCGCATCTGGTCACGCCGTTCGGCCAGGTCGGGCGGAGCCGCCCGCCCCTGCCGCTCGCCAGGAAGCGAAATGTCCAAGTGCATCGTTCTGTATTCTTCCTTCCCCGGGGCCTTGCTCAAGTCCTCGTCATCCCCGTGTTAGCGCGGGAATGACGATAAAATCGGACAATGCAAGGCCGCTGAAAGGTCGGCCGTGGTCGCTTCCTTGAACCCGTCATTGCGAGGAGCGAAGGTCCGCGTCAATCCAGAGTTCTGCATGGTGCCCTAGACTGCTTCGCTTCACTCGCAATGACGAGCGGATCAAGGCGACCTTACTCGGCCGCCTGCTGCATGGCGATCGAGCGCTCAAGACCCTTGGCGGTGCGGCTGGCACCCATCCGCTTGAGCTCGGGGATCACATAGTCGCCAAGCAGCGTGATGCATTCGAGGATCGCGTCCTGCGGCAGATAGCCGAAGTTGACGTAGCACAGCACCTGGTCAACGCCGGCTTCCTCGTAACGCAGGAACTTCTGCAGGCATTCCTCGGGCGTGCCGATGATGACCATGTCCTGCTGGTCGAAGTGGTGCATGTCGAAACCGCCTTCGGCCTGCTTCTTGAGCAACGGGAAGGCCTTCTCCTGCTGTTCTGGCGGCAGGTGCGCGAGCTCCCATTTCAGCGTGAACTCGGCGACCGAGGCGTACCACCACCAGACCGATTCCCACAGCCGGTTGGTTTCCAGCTTGGTACGCGATTCGGTGCAGTGGACCAGCGTGTAGACGCCCACCTTGTTGGTGTGGATGCTGGTCACCGGCGTCGCCTTTTCCTGCTCCTCGCGATAGGCGCGGATCAGTTCGGCCAGCTTGTCTAGCGGCTGCATGATCGAGAAGCAGAGCAAGCCCAGCCCGTTCGCGCCGGCCATGCGGATCGTCTCTTCGGAGGATGCCGCCATCCAGCAGGGCGGATGCGGATACTGATAGGGCTTGGGCGTGATCATGCGCGCCGGGAAGTCGAGGTATTCCGAGTGCTCCTCGTAATATTCCTGCTCCCACATGCCGGTGACGGTCTTGGCCGCCGCCAGCATCTTCTTCTTCGAATTGGGCACGTCGACGCCGAAGGCGATCTGTTCCATCGGGGTGGAGCGGCCCATGCCCCATTCGACCCGGCCTTTCGACAGCAGGTCCACCGTCGCCACCTTTTCGGCGATGCGGGCGGTGTGGATGAATTCATGCGGCATCAGCGCCACGCCGAAACCCAGGCGAATCTGCTCGGTAATCTGCGACAGCGCGCCCAGCACCACGTCGTTGCACGGCATGTGGCTGCGGCCTTCACGAAAATGGTGCTCGACCAGCCAGGCGGTGTGAAAGCCCTTCTTGTCGGCCAGCGCGATCTGCTCGACGCAGTTCTTGTAGGCTGACCGCTCGGCCATGCGCTGGCCCCAGGGGTGTTCGCCGGCCCAGGGCTTCGGCGCCTCGAATTCGTAGAGAAGTCCAAGTTCCATGAGTGTTCCTCGATTACTGTGCCTGTTCCATCTGCTTGCGGCCGAGACGGCGCCCGCCGCAGAATTTCGTGCTGAGCGTGCGATCAACGGTCAGGTTCTGCCCCGAGACCCCCGATGCGAGGTCCGACAGCAGGAAGGTGATCGCGTTGGCAAGCTCCAGCGGCTCGGTGAAGATCACCGTATCGTTGGGATCGCGGCCGGCCTTCACCCGATCCGACATGCGGCTGCCTTTCTCGATCACCCGCTCGCTGATCACCGCGCCCGGCGAGACCGAATTCGCCCGGATGCCGAACTCGTGCCATTCGTTGGCCATCGTGCGGGTCAGCGCGAT
>Ga0164243_10009069_pt1 | contig 14534 bp, 14 predicted proteins | sample OricompcompostOP_FD_108781 | JGI IMG/M metagenome (GOLD analysis project Ga0164243, IMG submission 108781) | Organic Plus compost microbial communities from Emeryville, California, USA - Original compost - Organic plus compost (OP) | ecosystem: Engineered > Solid waste > Mixed feedstock >... | reverse complement strand
GTGGCCGACCCGGCCGCGGCCGGCCGGACCTACGAGCTCGGCGGCCCCGACGTCTTCACCCTGCGCGAGCTGATGCGGATGACGCTGGACCAGATCCAGCGCGAGCGGCTGCTGCTGCCCCTGCCGTGGCCCGTGGCGGGCCTGCTGGGCAAGCTCGGCGACCTCGCCTCGGTCCTGCCCGTCGCGCCGCCGATCACCTCCGACCAGGTGGAGCAGCTCAAGCGCGACAACGTGGCCGACCGCGCCCTGCCGGGCCTGGCCGCCCTCGGCGTGAGCGCGCCCACGAGGGTCGAGGCGGTGATCCCGACCTACCTCTACCGCTACCGCCGGGGCGGCCAGTTCGCCGAGGACGTCCCCTTCACCTCCGGCGCGCGCACCTGAGACGCGATTCCGGCCGGGCTGAAATAATCCGGCCCCCTGCGCCCCGCATGCTGTGCGCGGGGGCTCGGAGCGCGTGATGCACAAGCTTGTCCTGGGCGGCCTGGCCGCCCTGATCCTGGCGGCGCCGGCCCTGGCGGCCCCCGACGGCGGCGCAGTGTCCACCGCCGGCGACACCGACGAGCTGATCTCCGAGTGGCTCAAGGCCCCGCCGCCGGCCGCCCTGGAGCCCGGGGCCGCCCCCGCCGAGGCGCCGCTGCGCGACAACAAGGTCCACGGCGAGATCGGGGTGGGGATCGGTACGGGCGGCTACCGCGAGGCCTATGGCGTGGCCGACATCCCGCTCGGCGACAGGGCCGCCGCCACCGTGGCGGTGCGCGACGTGCAGGGCCGGGTGTGGGGCGGCGACGTGCACAGCCGCTCGTTCGGCCTCAGCCTGGCGTTCGGCGACGCCGCCCGCGCCCGCGCCGGCCCGCCCGCCTGCGCCGACCTGAGGCCGGGCCGCTACCTCGAACCCCTGTGGGTCACGCGCATGCGCGCCGGTCGCCCGGGCCTGGCCGGCTGCCCCGCGGCCTCGCCGGCGGGCTGATCAGCGCCGCCGGCGGCCGCGCCTGCGGGCGCGGCTGAACTTCACGACCGTGTCGTTCTCCATCCGGCGCGCGGCGATCGAGCGCGGGGCCAGGCCGAACATCGAGGCCATGGGCGCGTCCTCCACCACGGCGGTGTCGGCGTCGCCGAAGCCGTTGAAGCGCGTGCTCATGGCCACCCCGTAGGCGCCCATCATGCCGATCTCGATGTAGTCGCCCTCGCCGACGTCCTCCGGCAGCCAGAACGGTCCGGGCATCACGTCCGCCGAATCGCAGGTCGGGCCGTAGAACCGGAAGGGCTTCAGGGCCGCCGCCGCGCCGCCCTCGCGGATCAGCTTCACCGGGAAGGGCCACTTGTAGTGCGCCGCGTCGAACAGGCTGCCGTAGGAGCCGTCGTTCAGGTACAGGGCGTCGCCCTTGCGCAGCTCGACCTTCACCAGCAGCGACGAGGATTCCGCCACCAGCGCCCGGCCGGGCTCGCACCACAGCTCGGTGGTCTCGTGCACCATCATCTCGGCGAAGCCGCGCTGGATGGAGTCCGCGTAGTCCTCGAGCGCCGGCGGGGTCATGCCCGGATAGACCGACGGGAAGCCGCCGCCCACGTCCACCACGTCGGCGAACACGCCCGCGCGCACCAGGGCGCGGGAGGCCGCGCTCATCGCGCCCTGGAAGGCGGTCGGCCGCATGCACTGGCTGCCCACGTGGAAGCAGACGCCCATCAGGTCCTGGGTGGCCTGGCGCGCGGCCAGCAGCAGCGGCGCGGCCGCCGCCGGCTCGACCCCGAACTTGCCCGACAGCGGGTAGGCCGAACCGTGGTTGGGGGCCGCCAGCCGGACCATCAGGTTCAGGTCCTTGGCCTGGCCGGTCGCGTCGATGATCTTCTCCAGCTCCTCGTGGGAGTCGAGCGAGAAGGTCCGCACGCCGTGCTCGAAATAGGCCTGGGCGATCGCCCGGCGGCTCTTCACCGGGTGCATGAAGGCCATGCGGGCGCCCGGCGCGTGCGCCTGCACCAGCTCGATCTCGGGGACCGAGGCCACGTCGAACGAGCGGACGCCTTCCCGGGCCAGGGTGGTGATCACCCACGGCGAAGGGTTCGCCTTAACGGCGTAGAAGACGTCGTCCTTGAATCTGTCTCTGAACCAGGTCGCCGCTACGACCAGGGCGGCCGGCCGCACAAGGGCGACAGGACGCTCCGGGGACCGCTCGCGGACCAGGTCCAGGGGCGTATGGTGTGTGTGCACCTCACGCAACCCCCAATGGATTGTTGAACCCAGACCGGCGTTAGCAGCGAATAGGACCACGGGTCCGCCGGAGCCAGCGCAAATAGGGGCAACGCTCTCGGATGTAAAGACTTTAGCGGATGCGAATTCGCATCACCCGGCGCCGGTCGAGCCGAAGCCGCCGTGGCCGCGCGCGGTGTCGTCCAGCGCCTCCACCGGGGCCCAGGCCGCCTGCAGCACCGGGCAGATCACCAGCTGGGCGATGCGGTCGCCGCGCCGGACGACGAAATCCTCCTCGCCGAGGTTGGCCAGGATCACCTTCACCTCGCCCCGGTAGTCGCTGTCCACCGTGCCCGGACTGTTCAGGCAGGTGATCCCCGAGCGCAGCGCCAGGCCCGAGCGCGGCCGCACCTGCGCCTCCAGCCCCTCGGGCACGGCGATCCTGAGCCCGGTGGGCACGGCCGCCCGCGCGCCAGGGCGCAGGGTCACGGGCGCCTCCTCGGGCACCGCGGCCCTGAGGTCCATGCCTGCGGCCCCTTCGGTCTCGTAGGCGGGCAGGGGCAGCCCCTGGGCGTGCCCGAGCTGGACCACCTGGACGTCCACGCGCCGCGCGCCGCTCACGCCAGCGCCTCGGCGATCCGGCCGGCCAGCCGCCGCGCCACCTCCGCCTTGGAGGCCCGGGGCCAGGCCTCCGCCCCGTCCCGGGTCACCACCAGCACCTCGTTCTCCATCCCGCCGATCACGCCCTTTCCGCTCACGTCGTTGGCCACGATCAGGTCGCAGCCCTTGGCCTCCAGCTTCTTGCGGGCGTTGGCCTCCAGCCCGGAGGTCTCGGCCGCGAAGCCGGCCACCAGCCTCGGCCGCCCCGGCCCGGGCGCCGACAGGGCGGCCAGGATGTCCGGGTTCTCCACCAGCCGGATCACCGGGGCCGCGCCGCCGGCCTTCTTGATCTTCCCTTCCGAGACGGTCTCGGGCCGCCAGTCCGCCACCGCCGCCACGCAGACCGCCGCCTCGACCGGCAGCTCGGCCTGGCAGGCCTGCAGCATCTGCACCGCCGTCTGCACCTGGACCCGCCGCACGCCGGGGGGCGCCTCCAGCGCCGTCGGCCCCGACACCAGCGCCACCTCCGCCCCGAGCCTGGCCAGGGCCTCGGCCACCGCGTAGCCCTGCCGCCCCGAGGAGCCGTTGGTGATCGCCCGCACCGGATCGAGCGGCTCCCAGGTCGGGCCGGCGGTGACCAGCACCTTGCGCCCCTGCAGCGGCCGCGCGGCCGGCCCCGCCAGGGCCTCGCGCACGGCCTCCAGGATCGCCGGCGGCTCGGCCAGCCGCCCGGGGCCGAACTCGCCGCACGCCATCTCGCCCGCCTCGGGCCCGACGAACAGCACGCCGCGCGCCTTCAGGGCCTGGAGGTTGGCCTGGGTGGCCGGGTGCAGCCACATGCGCAGGTTCATCGCCGGCGCCATCAGCACCGGCTTGTCGGTGGCCAGGAGGGCGGTGGAGGCCAGGTCGTCCGCCAGGCCCGCGGCGGCCTTGGCCATCAGGTCCGCGGTCGCGGGGGCGACCACCACCAGGTCGGCGCTGCGCGACAGCTCGATGTGGCCCATCTCCGCCTCGGCCGTCAGGGAGAACAGCTCGCTGCGGGCCGCCTCGCCCGCCAGGGCCGACAGCGACAGCGGGGTCACGAACTCGGCCCCCGCCCGGGTCAGGATCGGGGCGACCCCCAGGCCCGCCTTGCGCGCCAGCCGGACGAGCTCCAGCGCCTTGTAGGCGGCCACGCCGCCCCCGACGACCAGCAGGATGCGCTTGCCCGCCATTTCCATGGCCCGGCTCATACCCCGCCGCGGCCCGGGGAACAAACCGGCGCGCGGGCGCCGGGCGGCCTGCGCACGGGAGGCCGCGAAACCGCTTTACCGCAGGTTGAGGTTGCGATATGGAACAAAGATAGAACATCCGGCGGGGGAACGCCGGGTGGTGTGGTAGGGGAATGACGACATGCTCAAGCTCACGGCCGGCGCGTGCGCCGGCGCCTCCGCCCTGATGCTGCTGGCCCTGGCCGGGTGCGGCCGGGAGGCCGACCAGGCCTCGCGCCGGCTCGCCGACGACCGCGCGCCCGCCGCGCAGCCCCGGGCAGAGCGGGTGTCGCGCTATTACGCGGAGGATCGGGACGGCGATCGGGCCGCCGCGCCCGCCCGCGCCGGGGGCCGGGCCGCCGCCTCCGGCCTCGCCTGGGCCGCCAGCCGCCGCGGCGCGGCCGAGGACAACGCCCGCCGCCAGTTCGAGCGCAACGGCCAGGACTTCGGGACCGCCTCGCTGCAGGCCTATGTCGACAAGGCCGCCGCCTTCGCCGCCGCCCCGCCGGCCGGGGCGCTGAAGGCCCGCCGCGCCAACGGCGACCGCATCTACTACGACCCGGCGACCAACACCTTCCTGGCGGCCGACCCGTCGGGCCTGCCGCGGACCATGTTCAAGCCCCGCGACGGGCGGGCCTACTGGGACCAGCAGCAGCAGCGGATCGCCCAGGACGGCGCGGGCGCCCGCGCCCGCCGGGCCGGCTCCGACCGCGACGGCTCCGGCGTCCAGGACGGCCGAGGCTGATCGCCGCGGGGGCGGGCTCCTCCCCGCCCGCCCCCGCCCCGGCGATTCGGGCCGTTCCGCCGCACGGCGGCCATAAAGTGAAGGTCCTCATCTCGGCGGTGGGGGCTCCGCCTTGCTGGGATCGTCTCCCCTAAGTTAGACAGGCCCGTCGTCGGGCCCTGGGAGGGCGTCCCCATATGCGTAAGTCGCTTTTCGCCGCCGCCGCCGTTGCGCCGCTGGCCCTGCTGGCCGGCCGCTCCGCCGTGGCGGCGACCTCGATCAACGACTCGCGCACCCAGCCGGTCGCCACCGCCACCGCCAACAGCGGCCAGCCGGACGACGTGACCATCGGGACCGGCGGCTCGGTGAAGCTGAGCGGCTCGGCCGGCCCCGCGGTCACCCTGAACTCCAACAACACCCTGACCAACAACGGCGGGATCACCATCGACGGGGTGGACAACGCCACCGGGGTCCTGATCGAGGGCGGTCACACGGGCGGCTTCAGCAACGCCGGCTCCATCGGCCTGGGCGAGGACTACACCGCCGAGGACACCAACAAGGACGGCGTGCCCGACGGCCCCTACGCCAAGGGGACCGGCCGCTACGGCCTGCGCGCCACCGGGGCGTCGTCGTTCGTCGGCGACGTGGTCAACACCGCCTCCGGCTCGATCCAGGTCAAGGGCAACAACTCCTTCGGCGTGTCGATCGAGGCGCCCGTGCAGGGCAAGCTCGAGAGCGACGGCCTGGTCACCGTGCTGGGCGACGACAGCGTCGGCCTGCGCGAGACCTCCGGCGTCTCGGGCAAGGTGCTGCTGCAGGGCACGGTCTCGGCCACCGGCGGGAACAGCCAGGCGGTGAGCCTGACCGGCGACATCGGCGGCTCGCTCGGGGTCTACGGCGTCGTGCAGGCGACCGGCTACCGGGTGCTGCAGCGCAGCTCCGACCCGGCGGTGAACGCCAGCCTCAAGCCGGAGAACCTGCTGCAGTCCGGCTCGGCCCTGACCATCGGCGCCGACGTGGCCGGCGGCGTGTTCCTGGGCGCCCCTCCCCCGGGCACGGACCCCACCGACACCAAGACCGATGCGGACCACGACGGGATCGTCGATTCCCAGGAGGGGACCTCCACCGTCGCCGTGTTCGGCTCGGCGCCGGCCCTGGCCATCGGCGCCGCGGGCCGCGACGTCCACCTGGGCGCCTTCGGCGCGGACGCCAACGCCTACGGCCTGATCGTCGAGGGCAAGGTCACCGGCGCGGGGGTGTTCGACAACCGCTCCGCCGCGGCGATCCAGATCGGCACGGGCGACGGCACGGTCCACGTCGACGGCGGCCTCAGGAACGTCGGCGCGGTCTCGGCCTCGGCCTTCGAGGCGGACGCCACCGGCGTGCGCATCCGTTCGGGCGCGACGGTCCCGGCGATCCGGAACGAGGGCGGCCTCGGCGCCAACGTCACCAGCGCCCTGGCCTCCAGCGCCACCGCCGTCACCATCGAGTCCGGCGCCAGCGTCACCAGCCTGGACAACTCCGGCACGATCAGCGCCACGCTCGCCGGCGACCTCGGCTCGGCCTATGCGGTGGTCGACCGGTCCGGCCAGCTGTCCAGCGTCACCAACAGCAACACCATCCAGGCGGTGGTCACGCCCGCGGCCAGCACCAGCGCCGCGCTGGGCCGCAGCGTCGCCCTGGACCTCAGCCGCAACACCTCCGGCGTGAGCCTCAGCCAGGTCGCCAACGCCGATTCCAAGATCAAGCCCTACATCTTCGGCGACGTGCTGCTGGGGTCGGGGAACGACACGGTCAAGATCCAGGCCGGCGACCTCGTCGGGGCCCTGGACTTCGGCGCGGGCGCCGGCTCGCTGCTCATCGACGGCGGCGCCAACTACCGCGGCGCCCTGACCGCCTCGGGCCCGCTGGCCATCGACGTCAGCAACGGCGTGCTGGAGGACCGCAGCCCCACCACCATCGCCGCCTCGAGCCTGACGGTCGGGGACAAGGGCGTGCTCACCTTCGCGGCGGACCCGGCCCACAACGCCGCCACCCGCATCGACGTGTCCGGCGCGGCCAGCATCGCCGACGGCGGCCGGCTCGGCCTCTACCTGACCTCCCTGCCGACCGGGCCCTCCAGCTACACGGTCCTGACCGCCTCCAGCCTCTCGGTGGGGTCCTCGACGGGCGACCTCACCGCCAGCGCGCCCTATCTGTTCGTCGCCAGCTTCACCCCCGACGCCGGCGCCGGGACCATCACCCTGAACCTGCGGCGGCGCACGGCCCAGGAGGCCAACCTCAACGCCTCCGAGGCGGCCACCCTGGATCCGATCTACAACGCCATCGCCAAGGATTCGGGCATCCAGCGCGCCTTCCTGTCCCAGAACGACCGGGCCGGGCTGGTGGGGATGCTCAACCAGATGATGCCCGACCACGCCGGCGGGGTGTTCCGCGCCCTGTCCTGGGCGGCCGAGCGCCAGGGCGATGCGGCCGGCGAGCCGCCGCTGGGGCAGGACCAGGCCGGGCCCACCCGCGCCTGGACCAACGAGATCGTGCTCAGCGAGAACAAGGACGCAGGCTCTGCGCCGGGCTACCACATCTTCGGATTCGGGGCCCAGGGCGGGGTGGAGAGCGTCAGCGCCAAGGGCGACGCCATCGGCGCCCGGGTGGCCTTCACCACCTCCAACATCCACAATCCCGACGTGGCCAGCGACAACCTGCTGGGCGTGTCCCAGATCAGCGGCGGGGTCTACTGGCGCGGCCGCTTCGGGGGACTGAGGGCGGACGCCCAGCTCGGCGCCGGCTTCATCTGGGCCAACAGCCGCCGCGAGTTCCTGTTCAGCGACACGGTGGGCGTGGTGCACCGCATGGCCCGGGCCAACTGGACCGGCTACTCCCTGAACGGCCGGCTGGGCCTGGCCTACCGGGCCGACTTCGGCCGCGCCTTCCTGGAGCCGAAGGTCCATCTGGACTACTTCCGCGCCCACGAGGGCGGCTACACCGAGACGGGCGGCGGCGACGGCTTCGACCTGGCCGTGGATCCGCGCACCGGCGACCTGCTGAGCGTCACCGGCGGCCTGACCGCGGGCCTGGAGTGGGGCACGGGCTTCCGCTTCCGGCCGCAGGTCGAGGTCGGCTACCGCGACGTCCTGACCGGCTCGGCCGGCGCCACCCGGGCCGTGCTGGCGTCCGGGGGCGATCCCTTCACCCTGGCGGCGGAATCGATCAAGGGCGGGGTGTTCACTGGCCAGGTCGGCTTCCGGGTCTATTCGGACTACCTGGACCTGCTGCTCGCGGCCGGGGCCGAGGTCGGCGACCAGTACACCGACCTGGAGGCCAACCTCACCGCCCGCACGGTGTTCTGAGGTCTGCGCCCCGGCGGCCTCAGCCGCCCATCGCCTGGCCGATCTGGTTGGCCATCTCGGCGGGCCCGAGGTCGTAGGCCAGCGGCCGGTCGAAGCGGCCCTTGGGGTTCATCAGATAGACCATGGAGCTGTGGGCCATCTCGTAGTCCGGCCCGGAGCCTTCCTTCTGGTAGAACACCCGGTAGGCCTTGGCGGCCTGGGCGATCTGGTCGGGCGTCCCGGTCAGGCCGATGGTCCCCTTCGGGAAGGCCTGGCTGGACAGGTAGGTCTTCAGCTGCGCGGGGCTGTCGCGCGCCGGGTCCACGGTGATGAACACCACCTGCAGGTCCCTGGCCCGGCTCCCCAGCCGCGCCTCGGCGTCCGCCAGGCTCTGCAGCGTCGTCGGGCACACGTCCGGGCAGAAGGTGTAGCCGAAGAACACCGCCGACCACTTGCCCTTCAGCATCGACTCGTCGCGCGGCTGGCCGTCCTGGTCCACCAGGTGGAAGGGACCGCCGATCTTCGCCTCCCCGCCGGTGCGGCCGCATGCCGCAAGCATCAGCGCCGCCGCGGCTAAACACAGCATCCATTTCGCGCGTTGAGGAATCATCGCCGGACCTCGCCAGGCTTGCCAACAGGGGGGCGCCGGCCGCAAGGACCGAGACCATGGCTTCCGCCTCGATGACGGATGCGCCAAGGGCGCCTACCGCAGCCGACCCCGCGCTGCAAGGCGACGGGCTGGCCGCCGCCGCCGCGGCCATCCGCGGGCTGAACCTCGACACCGTCACCGCGCTCCGGTGGGTGGCGCTGGCGGCGGAAGCCGCCGCCCTCGCCGCGGCCATGCTGCTGTTCGGGGTGCGGCCCGCCTTCCTCGCGGGCGCGGGGCTGGTGGTCTTCGCCGCCGCGGTGAACCTCGGCTTCAGCTTCGTCGGCCTGCGCGGGCGGCGCGCCGCGGCGCCGGAGGCCACCGGCCAGCTCGCCTTCGACGTGCTGCTGCTCTCGGCCCTGCTCTACGTCACCGGCGGCACGGTCAATCCGTTCTCCCTGCTGCTGGTCGCGCCGGTGGTGCTGGCCGCCTCCAGCCTGTCCTGGAAGAGCGCGGCGATCCTGGGGGGCCTGGCGGTGGTCTGCGCCTTCGCCCTGGCCCTGTGGTCCTGGCCCCTGCCGCTGCCGCGCCCGGACGAGACTTTCACCGCGCCGCTGCTGTACCGGCTGTCCTCGGCGCTGGCGATCACCGTCGGCATCGCCTCGACCGCCGGCTACGCCTGGCTGGCGGCCCGGCAAGCGGCCCAGATGGAGCTGGCGCTGCACGTCACCCAGGCGGTGCTCGCCCGCGAGCAGCGGCTTTCGGCGCTGGGCGGGCTGGCCGCCGCCGCCGCCCACGAGCTCGGCACCCCGCTCGCCACCATCTCGGTGGTCGCCAAGGAGCTGGCCCGCGAGGGGCCCGAGGAGGTCCGCGAGGACGCCCGCCTGCTGCTCAGCCAGACCGAGCGCTGCCGCGAGATCCTGCGCCGGCTCACCCGCGAGCCGGAGGCCGAGGACGAGATGCACGCGCGCATGACGCTGGTGCAGCTGCTGCACGAGGTGCTCGAGCCCCACGCCGGCGCGCCCGTGCGCGTGGAGGCGGTGGTGGCCGGCGCGCCCGGCGCAGACGCCCCGGACGTGCGCCGCATGCCGGAGGTGCTGCGGGCCATGACCTCGCTGGTCGACAACGCCGTCGACTTCGCCGTCTCGGAGGTGCTGATCACCGCCCGCTTCGACGATCAGACCGTGTCCATCGAGGTGCGCGACGACGGGCCCGGCTTCGCCCCCGACATCCTGGGCAAGCTCGGCCAGCCCTATGTCACCAGCCGGCCCTCGGGGGAGAACTCCCGTTCCCACCACTCGGGCATGGGGCTGGGGTTCTTCATCGCCAAGACCCTGCTGGAGCGCACCGGGGCCCGCATGGAGTTCCGGAACGCCAGGCCGGGCGGGGCCGTCATCGTGGTCCGCTGGCCGCGGGAAAAGGTCGAGGCGCCCCCGATCCTGTGAGGAAGCGTCATGGCTCAGCTTGCGACGGGCGGCGAGGCTGGCGACATTATGCCGCAGCCAGGTGGGATCGGCGCGACGCCACCTGCGTTCTCGCCTGAGGATCGTACATGACCGATGTTTCCGCCTCCATCTCCGAGCTCGCCGACAAGAGCCTGCTGCTGATGGACGACGACGCGCCCCTGCGCACGCGCCTGGGGCGGGCCCTGGAATCGCGGGGCTTCCAGACCGAGGTCGTCGGCAGCGTCTCCGAGGCCCTCACGGCCGTGAAGGCCCGCCCGCCCGCCTACGCCGTGCTCGACATGCGGCTGGAGGACGGCAACGGCCTGAAGGTGGTCGAGGCCATCAAGGCCGTGCGGCCCGACTCCCGGATCGTGATGCTCACCGGCTACGGCAACATCGCCACCGCGGTGGCCGCGGTGAAGGCGGGGGCCGTCGACTACCTGTCCAAGCCCGCCGACGCCGACGACGTGGCCCGGGCGCTCCTGGCCATGCCGGGCGAGGCGCCGCCGCCGCCGGAGAACCCCATGTCCGCCGACCGGGTGCGGTGGGAGCACATCCAGCGCGTGTTCGAACTGTGCAACCACAACGTCTCGGAGACGGCCCGCCGGCTCAACATGCACCGGCGCACCCTGCAGCGGATCCTGGCCAAGCGCGCGCCGCGCTAGTGGCCAAGGGCCCGGGCGCCGCATAAACGGGGGCCATGGACCTCTCGCCCGAACGCCTGGAGGCGCTCGACGCCTTCCTCGTGGAGCTGAACCAGGCCGCCGCCGCGGCGATCCTGCCGCTGTTCCGCGCCGAGCACGGGCTGGAGGACAAGGGCTCGCCCAGGGGCTTCGATCCGGTCACCGCCGCCGACCGCGGCGCCGAGGCGGCCCTGCGCCGGCTGATCGGCGAGCGCTTCCCCGGCCACGGGGTGATCGGCGAGGAATACGGCGCCGACCGTCCGGAGGCCGAGTTCGTCTGGGTGATCGACCCGATCGACGGCACCCGCGCCTTCATCGCGGGCCTGCCGGTCTGGACCACCCTGATCGCGCTGCGCTGGCAGGGCGAGCCGGTGCTGGGCTCCATCGGCCAGGCCTATCTGGACGAGCTGTTCGTCGGCTCGCGCCAGGGTTCGCGGCTGCTGGCCCGGGGCGAGACCCGCCCGCTCAGGGTGCGCGAGTGCCCGCGCCTCACCGAGGCGGTGATCGCCACCACCGACGCCGAAGGCTGCTTCACCGGGGCCGAGTACGGCGCCTGGAGCCAGGTGCGCGCCGCCGCCCGCGTCGCCCGCTTCGGCTGCGACGCCTACGCCTACGCCATGGCGGCCATGGGCTCGGTGGACCTCGTGGTCGAGGCCGGGCTGAAGAGCTGGGACATCGAGGCGGCCGTGCCCCTGATCGAGGGGGCCGGGGGGCTGGTCACCGACTGGCGCGGCGAGCGCCTCGGCCGCGAAGGCGGGCAGATGGCCATCGCCGGCGACCGGCGCTGCCTAGAGGAGGCCCTGGTCGCCCTCAGCCGCGCGGCGGACTGACGCCTGCGGCCAGGGCGTCGAACGCCGCCCAGAAGCGCGCGCGGCGGGCGTCCGTCTCCATCAGGATCTCGTGCAGGGCGCCGTCGACCTCGATCAGACGCCCGCGCGGCAGGCGCCGCGCCGCCCGGCGGATCAGCCCGTTCAGCACCAGCTTCTCCTCGCCCGCGGCCGCCAGCAGCACCGGGACCCGGATCCGCTCCAGGGCGCCGGGCCTGGCCAGAGCGCGGCCGGCCGCCAGGGCGAAGGCCAGCCAGCCCCAGGTCGGGGGGCCCAGCCCCAGCTCCGGGCAGGCGCGCACCAGCGCCTGGGCCCGCAGGTAGCGGCCGCGGTCGTGGGTGAGCCAGTTGCCCTCGAACGGGGCCAGGGCGCCCGGGCCCTTGGGGCCGACCCCGAGGCCCGACCGTCCGCAGGCGCCCATCGCCCAGCTCAGCGCCCCCGCCAGCCAGGCCGGCGCGGTCCCGGTGCGCACGCCCAGCATCGGGGCGGTCAGGGCCGCGGCGGCGAAGCGGTCCTCGCCGCCCGACAGCGCCAGCAGCGCCAGCGCCCCGCCCATGGAGTGGCCGAGCGCGATCCACGGCCGCGGCAGGCGGGCCTCGTAGGCGTCCAGGATCCGCCGGTGGTCCTCCACGAACTCGGCGAAGCCGCCCGCATGGCCGAGCAGCGGGTCGGGCAGCAGCCGCTGCGACAGGCCCTGGCCGCGCCAGTCGTGGACCAGCACGCAGAAGCCGCGCTCGCGCAGCTCGCCGACCACCTCGCCGTACTTCTCGATGAACTCGGTGCGGCCGGGGCTCAGCACCACCGAACCGCGCGCGCCGCCGGCCGGGAACAGGGCGGCGCGCAGCCGCACGCCTCCCGCCCCGGCGATCCAGGCCGCCTCGCCCCCCGCCGGCGCGGGCGCCTCCGGCGTGGAGATCAGCGGCGCGGCGCCGCTCAAGCGTCCCGGGCTCGGGCGCTGGACAGCAGGGGCTGCAGCGACATCGCCACCGACATGTCGCCGTTGATCTTCAGCTTGCCGGTCATGAAGGCCGTGGTGGGGTCCAGCTCGCCCTTGGTCATGGCCACCAGGTCGTCCTTGGCGACGACGATGGTGCAGTCGGCCGGCGCGTCCTCGTTGGTGACCTTGCCGTCCTTGATGTGCAGGTAGCCCTCGCCCTTCAGGTCGACGGTGATGCTCTTGCCGCTCGGCGGCGCGGCCGCCACCGCCTTCTGAAGCCCGGCGGTGATCTCCTCGAGGGTGGCCATGCTGTTCTCCCGATTGTCCTTCGTGCCGATAACGCGCGGCTCAGCGCGAAGCTCACGCTCGCCCGCGCTCTAGCACGCCCGGTTCAGGCGGGCTTGCGGAACCGCAAGGTCATCCGGTCGCTCTCGCCGATGGCGTCATAGCGGCTGTGGTCGAACCTGGGATCCGGCGGCTGGCCGAAGGGCGCCGACTGACGCGTGGGCGGCAGGGTCCAGACCCCGAACGGGTGGTCCTTGGGATCGCGGGGGTTGGCGTTGATCTCCGAGCGGCCGTCCAGCACGAAGCCGGCCCGCCGCGCGGCGGCGATCACATAGTCCTCCGAGACGTAGCCGTCGGCGGCGCCCGCGACCATCGGTCGGTGATCGGCCCGATGCTCCTCCACGGCCAGGACGCCGCCCGGCCTCAGCGCCGCGAAGCTGTCGGCCAGCACCTTGTCGAGGAACCCCTGGGCCATCCAGTTGTGGATGTTGCGGGCGGTCAGGATGAAGTCGACCGTCCCCGGCGCGGCGAGGGGGCCGGAGCTCTTGCCGAGCGCGACCGTCCGCACCCCGTACCTCGCCTCGTAGGCGGCGCGCAGCGCCTTGCCCCGCTCGGAGGCGTCCGGCGTGTCGATGTCCGGCCCGGTGCCGACGAACCGGCCCCCCGTGGCCTTGGCGAAGGGCGCCAGGATCTCGGTCCAGTAGCCGCCGCCCGGCGACAGCTCCAGGATCGAATCCCCCGGCTGCACGCCCCAGAAGGTCAGGCTCTCCAGCGGATGGCGCCAGCGGTCGCGGGCGCGGTTCTCCGGCGCGCGGGCGGGGCTCGAGACCGCCTCGGCCAGGAAGTCCTTCTCGTCGAACTTCGGCGGGCCGGCGCGGACCGCATTGGGGAAGGGGCCGGCGGCCTGGGCGGCGGCCGGTCCGATCAGGGCCAGGACCAGGCCGAGGGCGGCCAGGGCGCGTCCGGCTGAGGTGGGCGGCATCTTGGGCTCCTGTGCTCCCCCGGCCGCGACGGTGGCCCCGCCCGCGGCCGCGCGCAAGGCCCGGCCGGGCCCCGCCGGCCCTCTTGCGGGCGCGCGGCCCCGTTCCCACCTCTTGCTGCGGAGGCGCTGGATGTCCGGGCCTCCCGGGCCTGGCGAGGCCGTTCCGGCTCGCCCCGGTCCGCTCAGAACGCAACCTTGCTTGAACAGAAGGGTGCAGTGATGCGCACGATGGACTTTTCCCCTCTCTACCGTTCCGTGGTCGGCTTCGACCGTCTCGCGGCCCTGCTCGACGCGGCCGCCTCCGGCGCCGACAGCTCGGGCTATCCCCCATACAACATCGAGACCGTGGGCGAGGACGCCTACCGGATCGAGATCGCCGTCGCCGGCTTCCGCCCCGACGAGCTGAACCTCGAGGTCAAGGAGAACGTGCTGACCGTCCAGGGCCGCAAGGCGGCCAACGACGAGCCGCGCCGGTTCCTGCATCGCGGCCTGGCCGAGCGCAATTTCGAGCGCCGGTTCCAGCTCGCCGACTATGTGGTGGTGACCGACGCCGAGCTCCGCGACGGCCTGCTCGCCATCTCCCTGAAGCGCGAGCTCCCCGAGTCGATGAAGCCCCGCCGGATCGAGGTGAAGGCCTCGGTTCCGGCCCAGCCCGCCATCGAAGGCGAGGCCAAGGCCGCCTGAACGGCCGCACGGACCTGATC
>Ga0164243_10009068_pt1 | contig 14534 bp, 12 predicted proteins | sample OricompcompostOP_FD_108781 | JGI IMG/M metagenome (GOLD analysis project Ga0164243, IMG submission 108781) | Organic Plus compost microbial communities from Emeryville, California, USA - Original compost - Organic plus compost (OP) | ecosystem: Engineered > Solid waste > Mixed feedstock >... | reverse complement strand
TGGCTGGAGGAGCGGGGCCGCGGCGTGCGGGTCGGTCCGGAACCGGCGCACGTGGTGCCGGTCGTACCCGCCGCATGCGTCTTCGACCTGCGGCGCGGCGGCGACTTCCGGGCCCGGCCCGACGCCGCCCTGGGCCGCGAGGCGATCGAGGCCGCCGCGGCCACCGAACCCGGGACGCCGGTGCCGCAGGGCTGCGTGGGCGCCGGGACGGGCGCCGTCGTGGGCCAGCTCAAGGGCGGGGTCGGCTCGGCGAGCACGGTCCTGCCGTCGGGAGTGACCGTGGCCGCGCTCGTGGTCGCCAACGCGGTGGGGTCGGCCGTGGACCTGGAGACGGGGGTCCTCTACGGCGAGTACTTCGGCGGGCGCCCGCGTCTGCCCGACCCCGAGGTGCACCGGGCCGCACGGCGCCGCCTGGCGGAGTCCGCCGAGCGCAACGCCCCGCCGCCGATGAACACCACCCTCGCCGTGGTCGCCACCGACGCCGACCTGACCCGCGCACAGGCGCAGAAGCTGGCCGGCACCGCGCACGACGGCATCGCACGCGCCGTCCGCCCCGTGCATCTGCTGAACGACGGCGACACCGTCTTCACCCTGGCCACCGGCATTCGCCCGCTGGAGGCGAAGGACCCCCTTGCACTGAACGAGGTGCTCGCGGCGGGCGCGGACCTGGTGACCCGGGCGATCGTCCGCGCGGTGCGGGCAGCCACCCCGGTGGACGGTCCGGGCGGGGCGTGGCCGTCGTACGGGGAGCTGTACGGGGGGAGCTGAGGGGGCGGGCCGGGACGACCGCCCGCCGGTCAGGGTGGCGGGTACTGCTTGCGTCACCACAGCGTCACCGCCAGCCGTGCCGTGGCGCTCGCGCCCGCCAGCTCGGCCGCCGTGTCGCGCGGCACCGACAGGACGACCAGCGCGCCCCCGTCACCGTCCGCCGGCTCCGGCACCTCCCTGACCCGCGCCCCGCGCGCGACCACCCGCGCCTCACCGCCGGACACCGTCTCCTCGGCCGCGATCACGTCGACCCGGTCGCCGGGCCGCAGCAGCCGGACCGTGGCCGCGTCGGCGATCCGCACCGGCGCGGTGACCGTCCTACCCGCGCGTCGCTGCCGTACGGGACGGTCGTCGCCGCCGGACGCCACGGGAGTCCCGGCCGCCGCCCTGGCCGGCTCGGGGTGTCCGCGCGACCGGTCGGTGTCCCTCGGGCCCGCCGCGACGAGCGCCGCCGCGGTCACCGCGAGCCCGACCGCCACCGCCCGCCTCCGGTGCCGCGCCAGCCGGCCTGCGAGCGGCAGCGCACCGCGCACCCGCACGGGGTCGAACTGCGGCACCTCGCACGGCGGCGGCACATCGGCGCCGTGCGGACGCGGGAACGGGGACCGACGGCAGGGAGAGGGCGCGGACGACATGGACACGGGACACCACCTGAGACGCGGGAACGGCTTGCGCACCCCACGATGAAGCCCCCGACGGAATCCCGCCGGGGGCTGTGAACACATCCACGGTTGTGGAAAACCGCCCCACCCGAACGAGCGCCTCCGTAACGCCGCGCCTCCGCGCCTCCGCGCCTCCGCGACTCCGGGCCTCCGCGCCTCCGTAACGCCGCGCCTCCGCGCCTCCGCGCAGCCCGCCCGCCCCGCCCCCGGGGCGGGCCCCCGCCTACGGCAGCACGAACCCCGGATCCATCCCCCCGAGCGCCGAAGCGCACAGACAGTCCCGCTCCTCCGCCGACGGCAGCGACGCCACCGCGTCGAACAGCACCCCCCGCAGCCGGTCCACGTTGGCCGCGAACACCCGCAGCACCTCGTCGTGGGAGACCCCCTCACCTGTCTCGGCGCCCGCGTCCAGGTCCGTGACCAGGGTCAACGACGTGTAGCAGAGCTCCAGCTCACGCGCGAGCGCCGCCTCCGGATGCCCGGTCATGCCCACCACCGACCAGCCCTGCGCCTGGTGCCACAGCGACTCGGCGCGGGTGGAGAAGCGCGGGCCCTCGACGACGACCAGCGTGCCGCCGTCCACCGCCTCCCAGTCCCGGCCGCGGGCCGCCTTCAGGGCGGACGCCCGACCGGTGGGGCAGTAGGGGTCGGCCAGGGACACATGGACGACGTTCGGCACGGTGCCGTCGGGCAGCGGCAGCCCGTCGAAGTAGGTGTTGACCCGGGACTTGGTGCGGTCCACGAGCTGGTCCGGCACCAGGAGCGTGCCCGGGCCGTACTCGGGGCGCAGGCCGCCCACCGCGCACGGACCCAGCACCTGGCGCACGCCGACCGACCGCAGCGCCCACAGGTTGGCGCGGTAGTTGATGCGGTGCGGGGGCAGATGGTGGCCGCGCCCGTGCCGGGGCAGGAAGGCGACCCGCCGGCCGGCCACCTCGCCGAGGAAGAGGGAGTCGCTGGGCGCCCCGTAGGGGGTGTCGACCTGGACCTCGGTCACGTCGTCGAGGAAGGAGTAGAAGCCGGATCCGCCGATCACGCCGATCTCGGCGTTCGCCATGTTCGCCATGGCCCGACCCTAACGGCACGCCCATGCACCGGGAGAGCGCCCCGTCAGCCGCCCCCGGACCCTCCCCGGGTCCCGGACCCGGAAACGCCGAGGACCCCGCCGTCCGAAGACGACGGGGCCCTGCGAAGCGCGAAACGTCAGGCGGTCACGCCGCCGTGGTGCTCGTCGAGCTGCCGGAGGAGCCGGACGAGGACGAGCTCGAACCGGAGTCCGACGACGAGGAGCTCGACGACGAGGATCCGGAGGACTTCGACGACGCCGGCGAGGAGCTCGACGAGGAGCCGCGGCTGTCGTTGCGGTAGAAACCGGAACCCTTGAAGACGATGCCGACCGCGGAGAACACCTTCTTCAGACGGCCCTGGCAGCTGGGGCACTCGGTCAGGGCGTCGTCGGTGAACTTCTGCACCGCCTCGAGGCCCTCGCCGCACTCGGTGCACTGGTACTGGTAGGTCGGCACTGTCTTCCTCCTGGCACTCTCACTCAATGAGTGCTAACGACGGTCCATAGTGACGCATTCCGCGGGCCTAGTCCACTGCGACGGGGTCGCGGTGACCGATGCCACGTGCGACGGTACGCCCGCGCGGAGCACCCGCGAGCCGCGAGCGCAGCGCCAGCAGGGTCACCAGGGCGAGCAGCGTGCCGCCCATCGGCACCAGGAATCCGGCCCCGTCCCACAGCCGGTCCTCGAACTGTCCGGCGACGGTGACCGCGACGGCCTGGCCCAGCGCGACGGCGCCGGTCAGCCAGGTGAACGCCTCGGTGCGGGCGCCCGCCGGGACGAGGCTCTCCACCAGCGTGTAGCCGGTGATCAGCGCCGGGGCGATGCACATGCCGACCAGCAGGCCGAGCGTGCCCAGCAGCAGCGCCGAGTCGGCCGTCCACAGGGCGGACGCGGCCAGCGCGAGGGCGGTGTAGGCGACGATCAGGCGGCGTCGCGGGGCGACCTTCCAGGCGATCGCGCCGCAGGCGAGGCCCGCGAGCATGTTGCCGGCGGCGAAGACGCCGTAGAGGACGCCGTTGAGGCCCGGTTCGCCGATGGACTCGGTGAACGCGGCCAGGGACACCTGCATGCCGCCGAACACGGAGCCGATGCCGAGGAACGTCACGATCAGCACGCGTACGCCGGGCACCCGCAGCGCGGAGGCGTGCCGCACGCGCGCGTGGCCGTCGGCGGACACGGCGACCGGCGGCTGGGTGCCCTTCTGGGCGGCGAACAGCAGACCGCCGACCAGGGTGAGCGCGGCCTCGGTGACCAGGCCCGCGGACGGGTCGACCGTGGTGCACAGGGCGGTGGCGAGCAGCGGGCCGACGACGAAGGTGAACTCGTCGGTGACGGACTCGAAGGCCGCGGCGGTCGCCATCAGCGGGGAGCCCTTGAGGCGGACGCCCCAGCGGGCGCGGACCATCGGCCCGACCTGCGGCACGGAGGCGCCGGTGGGGACGGCCGCGGCGAACAGCGCCCACAGGGGAGCGCCGTTCAGCGCCAGGGCGGTGAGGGCGAGTCCGGCCGCCGCGTGCACCAGCACGCCCGGCACCAGCACGGCGCGCTGGCCGTGGCGGTCGGCGAGCCGCCCCGTGTACGGGGCGAACAGCGCCATCGAGACACCGGTGACGGCCGCTACGGCGCCCGCCGCGCCGTAGGAGCCGGTGGTGTGCTGGACGAGCAGCACGATGGAGAGGGTGAGCATCGCGAACGGCTGGCGTGCCGCGAAGCCGGGGAGCAGGAACGTCCACGCGCCGCGGGTGCGCAGCAGGCGGCCGTATCCCGGTCGGGAGGTGGCCGCCGAGTCCTTCGACGTGGTGACCGTGGATGCCACGGCCCGTGCCTTTCCGCCACCTGGTAGCGCCCCGCGCGAGGTCGCGCGGGCACGCCGAGAGCTGTCCTCTTGCGCTGACTGCGGTAGATACCGGCGCCACAGCTCAGGGCGCCCGGCCGCCATACGGTCGCGCCAGCTCTGCGTCAGGCAGAGTTGGTTCGATCTGGGGTCGCCTCATGATACAGGGGACTCAGACGCGCACGCCTGTGAAAGTGAGCACCCTCTCAGCGTCCGGCCTGCGATCCTTCGGAGTCACGGCCGTTGCCCAGCCAGCCGGCGAGCTTGCCGCCCCGGGCGACCGCGCGCAGCCGGCGCTCCGCCGCGTCCCGTACCGGGTCGGTGGCGACGACGAGGAGTTCGTCCCCGCGCCGCAGCATCGTCTCCGGCGTCGGCACGAAGGACGTGCCGTCCCGCACGACGAGGGTGACGGCGGACCCGGCGGGCAGCCGCAGCTCGCCCACCTCGACGCCGTGCATCCGCGACCCCTCGGGGACGGTGACGGACAGCAGATGGCCGCGCAGCCGCTCCAGGGGCGCGGACTCGACGCCCAGATCGGCGGCGCCGGAGTCGCCGAGCCGCAGCAGCCGGGCGAGCCCGGGCAGCGTCGGGCCCTGCACCAGGGTGTAGACGACGACCAGCAGGAAGACGATGTTGAAGATCCGCTCGCTGCCGTCGACGCCCTGCACCATCGGGATGGTCGCCAGGATGATGGGCACCGCGCCGCGCAGCCCCGCCCAGGACATCAGGGTCTGCTCCTGCCAGGGCACCCGGAACGGCACCAGGCACACCACCACGCTGAGCGGCCGGGCCACCATGGTCAGCACCAGCCCGACGACCAGCGCCGGCACGATGTCGTCGCCGAGCTCGTGCGGGGTGACCAGCAGACCGAGCAGCACGAACATGCCGATCTGGGCCAGCCAGCCGAGCCCCTCGGCGAAGCCGCGGGTGGCGGGCCAGTGCGGCAGCTTGGCGTTGCCGAGCAGCATCGAGGCGAGGTAGACGGCGAGGAAGCCGCTGCCGTGGGCGAGCGCGCCGGCCGCGTAGGCGGCGATCGCGATGGCCATGACGGCGATCGGGTAGAGGCCGGAGGCGGGCAGGGCCACGCGCCGCAGTCCCCAGGCGCCGAGCCAGCCGACGGCGATGCCGATGGCGGCGCCGATCGCCAGCTCCAGGAGTATCTCGCCGATCAGCACGTACCAGTGGTCGACCGGGCCGGACGTGGAGAAGGCCACCACGAGGATCACGACGGGGGCGTCGTTGAAGCCGGACTCGGCCTCCAGGGTGCCCCGCACCCGGGCGGGCAGCGGCACCTTCCGCAGCACCGAGAAGACGGCCGCCGCGTCCGTCGAGGAGACGACCGCGCCGATGATCAGCGCCGCCCGCCACTCCAGGCCGATCAGCAGATGCGCCGCCGTGGCCGTCACGCCGACGCTGACCGCGACGCCCACGAGCGCCAGCGCGGCGGCCGAGGGCAGAACCGGTTTGATTTCGGTCCACTTGGTGCCCAGACCGCCCTCGGCGAGGATCACGACCAGGGCCGCGTACCCGATGACCTGGGTCAACTCGGCGTTGTCGAACTGGATGTCGCCGATGCCGTCCTGGCCTATGGCGATGCCGATGCCCAGGTAGACGAGCAGGCTGGGGAGCCCGCTGCGCGAGGAGACCCGGACCGCCGCCACGGCGACGAGCAGGACGAGCGAGCAGACGAGCAGGAGCTGGTTGAGGTGGTGGACAGTCAGCGGCGTTCCCTTCCCGGCCCAGGCGCACCCGTCAGGGAGCGCGCGTCCGTCGCGGGCGATGCGCCCGCTTTCCGGGCGAACCGCTTCGATTGTCACGGCGAACTACTTCGTTACCTTACCTAACTCTTGACGCGTTCTTGACGCGAAAGGCGGCAAGATCGAACGCCCGTCCGGGCTGGTTCCCTACTCCGCGTCAAGGGGCGCGGAGCCCTGCGCCTATCGTTGCTCCAGCGCTCAGTTAAAAGCACAGCCCGACCTGCCGCTCGCGTTAGGACAGCAAGGACAGCGATGCCCACCGACACCACCGCCGCCTCCACGGGTCAGCAGGCCGCCGGCACGTCCGGCAGGAAGAAGGGGCGCAAGGGCCGCCTCATCGTGCTCGTCCTGGTGCTGGCCCTGATCGGAGGCGTCGCCTACGGGGCGTACTGGTCCGTCAGTACCGTGCGCGCCTCCTTCCCGCAGACCACGGGGTCGATCACCCTCGAGGGACTGTCCGGGCCCGTCGACGTCAGACGCGACGGCTACGGCATCCCGCAGATCTACGCCTCCTCCGACGAGGACCTGTTCATGGCGCAGGGCTACGTCCAGGCCCAGGACCGGTTCTACGAGATGGACGTGCGCCGGCACATGACGTCCGGCCGGCTGTCGGAGATGTTCGGCGCGAGCCAGGTCGACAACGACGCGTTCCTGCGCACCCTCGGCTGGGACCGCATCGCGAAGCAGGAGTACGAGGAGAAGCTCTCCCCCGCCACCAAGAAGTACCTCCAGGCGTACTCCAAGGGCGTCAACGCCTACCTGGAGGGCAAGGAGGGCAAGGACATCTCCCTCGAGTACGCGGCGCTGGGCTTCGAGAACGACTACGCGCCGGGTGAGTGGACGCCGGTCGACTCCGTGGCCTGGCTGAAGGCGATGGCCTGGGACCTGCGCGGCAACATGCAGGACGAGATCGACCGGGCGCTGCTGACCAGCCGCCTCGGCCCGAAGCAGATCGCTGACCTGTACCCCTCGTACCCGTACAGCCGGAACAAGCCGATCGTGCAGGAGGGCGGCTACGACGAGGGCAGCGGCACGTTCGAGGCCGCGGGCGGTTCCGGTTCGGGCGACGGCGAGGGTGACGGCGGCGGCGACCAGCCCGGATCGGGCGAGGGCGCCGGTTCGGAGCTCGGCGGCGGCACGGGGAGCGGTGGCGCCGAAGGCGGCACGGGCACCGGCGCGGAGGGCGACGCGGCCGGCTTCGAGAGCCAGCTCACCGGCCTGCAGCGGGTGCTGGAGGACGTCCCCACCGCCGTCGGCGTCAACGGCGACGGCATCGGCTCCAACTCCTGGGTCGTCTCCGGCGACCACACCGTCTCCGGCAAGCCGCTGCTCGCCAACGACCCGCACCTGTCGGCCTCGCTGCCGTCCGTCTGGTACCAGATGGGCCTGCACTGCCGCAGCGTCTCCGACAAGTGCCGCTACGACGTCACGGGTTACACCTTCGCCGGCATGCCGGGCGTCATAATCGGCCACAACCAGGACATCGCCTGGGGCCTGACCAACTCCGGCGTCGACGTCACCGACCTGTACCTGGAGAAGATCACCGGCGACGGCTACCAGTACGGCGACAAGGTGGTGCCGTTCGAGACGCGCGAGGAGACCATCAAGGTCGCCGGCGGCGCCTCACGGAAGATCGTCGTGCGGGAGACCAACAACGGCCCGCTGCTGTCGGACCGTTCGGACGAGCTGGTGAAGACCGGCAAGAAGGCCGCCGTCGACAGCGCGGCCCCCGACCGGGGCGACGGCTACGCCGTGGCGCTGCGCTGGACCGCCCTGGACCCCGGCCGCACCATGGACGCCGTCTTCGCGATCAACCGGGCCAAGGACTGGGACGACTTCCGCGAGGCCTCCGAGCTGTTCGAGGTGCCCTCGCAGAACCTCGTCTACGCGGACACCGAGGGCCACATCGGCTACACCCTGCCCGGCAGGATCCCGACCCGCGCGAAGCAGCACGACGGCTCCGTCCCCGCCCCCGGCTGGGACCCGGACTACGAGTGGACCGGCTGGGTCGACCAGGACGAACTGCCCTACGAGTTCGACCCGGAGCGCGGCTACATCGTCACCGCCAACCAGGCCGTCGTCGGCGAGGACTACCCGTACACGCTGACCACCGACTGGGGCTACGGGGCCCGCAGCCAGCGGATCAACGACCTGATCCAGTCGAAGATCAAGGACGGCGGGAAGATCTCCACGGACGACATGCGGCAGATGCAGCTGGACAACTCCAGCTCCATCGCCAAGCTGCTGGTGCCCGAACTGCTCAAGATCGACGTCGGTGACGAGCACGTCCGCGAGGCGCAGAAGCTGCTGGAGGGCTGGGACTACACCCAGGACGCCGACTCGGCGGCCGCCGCGTACTTCAACTCCGTCTGGCGCAACATCCTCAAGCTGTCCTTCGGTCACAAGCTGCCCAAGGAGCTGCGGGTCAAGGGCCAGTGCCTGTGGGTCGAGCCGGTCAACACCACCGGCCCGGCCGACGAGGCGGGCAAGGTCCGCGAGTGCGGCCAGCGCTCCGCGAGCCAGGCGCAGCCGGACGGCGGGGACCGCTGGTTCGAGGTGGTCCGCCGGCTGATGGCCGACGAGGACAGCGAGTGGTGGACCACGCCGAAGCGCGGCACCCGGCCGGGCGCGGAGAACCGTGACGAGCTGTTCAAGCGGGCCATGATCGACGCCCGTTGGGAGCTGACCGCCAAGCTCGGCAAGGACATCGACACCTGGAACTGGGGCCGCCTGCACCGCCTGTTCCTGGACAACCAGACGCTCGGCAGCGACGGCCCGGGCTTCGTGAAGTACGTGCTCAACCGGGGCCCGTGGAAGCTCGGCGGCGGCGAGGCCACCGTCAACGCCACCGGCTGGAACGCCGCAGGCGGCTACGGGGTGGTGTGGGTGCCGTCCATGCGGATGGTCGTCAACCTCGACGACCTCGACAAGTCCCGCTGGATCAACCTCACGGGATCCTCCGGCCACGCCTACAACGCCCACTACGTCGACCAGACGGACAAGTGGGCCGAGGGCGAACTGCTGGAGTGGTCCTACTCGGAGAAGGCGGTCGAGGACTCCACCACCGACACCCTGGTGCTCAAGCCCTGACCCTCCGCCGCACCCCGCGGACACGACGGCCGGCCTCCACGCGCGCGTGGAGGCCGGCCGTCGTGTCTCAGGCTCTTCCGAGGAGGGGCGGCTCTCAGGCCTCCGGGGCGGGCCGGCCGAACCGCCGCACCCCGGACGGGGTCACCACCGCGTCCACCGGCCGGTCGTGCGGCTCCTCCGGCACCCGCTCCACGACCTCCCAGTCGTACAGCAGCACCACGAGCGCCGGACGCACGCGGGCCCGCTCCAGGCGGGCGAGGACACGGTCGTAGGAGCCGCCGCCGCGGCCCAGGCGCATCCCGCGGGCGTCCACCGAGAGGCCGGGCAGCAGCACGGCGTCCGCCTCCGTCACGGCGCGGGGTCCCAGCCGCTCCCCGGCGGGCTCCAGCAGGGTCATCCGCCCGCCGCCGTGCCGCGTGGGCAGCAGGGAGTCCGGGCCCCGGTAGACGCCCCACGCCAGGTCGTTGTCGGGCAGCAGCGCGGGCAGCAGCACCCGCACGCCCCGCGCCCGGAGCTCGTCCAGCAGCGTGAGGGTGCCGGGTTCGCTCCCCACGGAGACGTACGCGGCCACCGTGCGGGCCTCGGCCAGCTCGGGCAGGGCGAGCGCCCGGCGGGCCAGGGACGCGGCGTGCTCCTGAACGTCATCGGCCGTCAATCCGTTTCTCACCTGGAGGACTTCACGCCGTCGCGTGCGCTTGTCAGGTTCGGGCTGGCCTCGGTCATGTCTCAAGTCGATCCTTGTGCTGGCTTAATGTGCTCATATGAGGATTTTTTCAGCGGAGTCACAGATTCAGTGCAAAGACACCGGCTAGGGTGTCGCCCATGTCTCAGTCACACCCGCGGATCAGCAAGGCTGTCATCCCCGCCGCCGGTCTCGGCACCCGGTTCCTGCCGGCCACCAAGGCCACGCCCAAGGAGATGCTGCCGGTGGTCGACAAGCCGGCGATCCAGTACGTGGTCGAGGAGGCCGTCGCCGCCGGCCTCGACGACGTCCTCATGGTCACGGGCCGCAACAAGCGCCCCCTCGAGGACCACTTCGACCGCAACTACGAACTCGAGTCCGCGCTCGAGAACAAGGGCGACGGCGAGCGTCTCGCCAAGGTCCAGGAGTCCAGCGACCTCGCCACCATGCACTACGTCCGCCAGGGCGACCCGAAGGGCCTCGGCCACGCCGTGCTGTGCGCGGCCCCGCACGTCGGCGACGAGCCCTTCGCCGTCCTCCTCGGCGACGACCTGATCGACCCGCGCGACCCGCTGCTCCAGCGCATGATCGAGGTGCGGCAGGAGCACGGCGGCAGCGTCGTCGCGCTGATGGAGGTGGCCCCCGAGCAGATCCACCTCTACGGCTCCGCCGCCGTCGAGGCCACCACGGAGGCCGACGTCGTCCGGCTCAGCGGACTGGTCGAGAAGCCCTCCCGCGAGGAGGCGCCCTCCCACTACGCCATCATCGGCCGCTACGTCCTCGACCCGGCCGTCTTCGACGTGCTGAGCAAGACCGAGCCCGGCCGCGGCGGCGAGATCCAGCTGACCGACGCCCTCCAGCAGCTCGCCGCGGACGCCACGCTCGGCGGCCCGGTGCACGGCGTCATCTTCCACGGCCGCCGCTATGACACCGGCGACCGCGGGGACTACCTGCGTGCCATTGTCCGTCTCGCATGCGAACGTGAGGACCTGGGACCGGACTTCCGGGCCTGGCTCCAGCGATTCGTCACCGAGGAGATGCAGCAACGTTGAGCAGCGCCGCGCCCCGCACCGCAGAAGCGGACCACCTCTGGTCGGTGGACGAGCACCTGAACGACATCCTCGCGACCGTCCGCCCGCTCGACCCCATCGAGCTGAACCTCCTCGACGCACAGGGCTGCGTCCTCGTCGAGGACGTCACGGTCCCGGTCTCCCTGCCCCCCTTCGACAACAGCTCGATGGACGGCTACGCGGTCCGGGTCGCCGACGTCGCGGGCGCGAGCGAGGAGTACCCGGCCTCCCTCGAGGTCGTCGGCGACGTCGCGGCGGGCGCGGCCGACCCCGTGCACGTCGGCCCCGGACAGGCCGCGCGCATCATGACCGGCGCCCCGCTCCCGCCCGGCGCCGAGACCGTCGTCCCCGTCGAGTGGACCGACGGCGGACTCGGCGAGGGCCCCGCCTCCGGGATGCGCGCCCGCAGCCTCGCCCCCGAGGGCGCCGGCGGACAGGTCAGCGTCTACCGCCCCGCGCCCGCCCGCGCGCACGTGCGCGCCGAGGGCAGCGACGTACGGGCCGGCGACCGCGTCCTGGAGGCCGGCACCGTCCTCGGCCCGCCGCAGATCTCCCTCCTCGCCGCCGTCGGCCGCGGCACGGTCCGGGTGCGCCCACGCCCGCGCGTGGTGGTCCTCTCCACCGGCAGCGAACTCGTCCAGCCCGACGAGCCGCTGCGCCCCGGCCAGATCTACGACTCCAACAGCTTCGCCCTCACCGCCGCCGCCCGCGACGCCGGCGCCATCGCCTACCGCGTCGGCGCCGTCGCCGACGACGCCGAGACGCTCCGCGACACCATCGAGGACCAGCTGGTCCGCGCCGACCTGATGGTCACCTCCGGCGGCGTCAGCGTCGGGGCGTACGACGTCGTCAAGGAGGCGCTGTCGCACGCGGGCGACGAGGACGAGCCCGGCGGCGGCGTGGAGTTCCGCAAGCTCGCCATGCAGCCGGGCAAGCCGCAGGGCTTCGGCACGGTCGGCCCCGACCACACCCCGCTGCTCGCCCTCCCCGGCAACCCGGTCTCCTCCTACGTCTCCTTCGAGCTGTTCGTCCGCCCCGCCATCCGCACCCTCATGGGGCTGAAGGACGTCCACCGGCCGCGCGTCCGCGCCGAGCTGAGGGCCGAGAAGGCGCTGACCTCGCCGAAGGGCCGCCGCCAGTTCCTGCGCGGCCGCTACGCCGACGGCGTCGTCACGCCCGTCGGCGGCGCCGGATCGCATCTGGTCGCCGCCCTCGCCCGGGCGAACGCGCTCGTCGTCGTCCCCGAGGACGTCGAGGACGTGGCGCCGGGCACCGAGGTCGAGGTGGTCCTGCTCGGCTGAGCACCGCCCGAGGGCGGTACCGTGTCGCGCACAGCAGGCCCGCGCCCCGCACCGCGCCGGGCCAGGACCGGGAGCGCCACACGATCATGACCGTGCCATCCCGGGGGGACACCCCCGGACCCACCGACGACCAGTCCCGTCTGACCCACATCGACGAGGCGGGCGCCGCCCGCATGGTCGACGTGTCCGCCAAGGACGTCACCGCGCGCACCGCGCGCGCCACCGGCCGCGTGCTCGTCGCGCCCCGCGTGATCGAGCTGCTGCGCGGCGAGGGCGTGCCCAAGGGCGACGCGCTCGCCACCGCGCGCATCGCGGGCATCATGGGCGCCAAACGCACCCCCGACCTCATCCCGCTGTGTCACCCCCTGGCGCTGTCCGGTGTGAAACTGGACCTGTCGGTCGCGGACGACGCCGTGGAGATCGCGGCGACCGTACGGACGACGGACCGCACGGGCGTCGAGATGGAAGCCCTCACCGCGGTGTCCGTGGCCGCGCTCACCGTGATCGACATGGTCAAGGCGGTCGACAAGGAGGCGGTCATCACGGACGTGCGGGTGGAGGAGAAGACGGGCGGCAAGTCGGGCGACTGGAGCCGGTCATGACGCCCTCCGCGGCCCCGTACCGGGCCCTCGTCGTCACGGCGTCCAACCGCGCCGCTGCCGGCGTCTACCAGGACACGGGCGGCCCCCTGATCGCCGACGGCCTCAGGCGCTTCGGCTTCGCCGTGGACGGCCCGCGGGTCGTCCCCGACGGCGACCCCGTGGAGGCCGCCCTGCGCGCCGCCGTCGACGCCGGGTACGACGTCGTCGTCACCACCGGCGGCACCGGCATCTCGCCCACCGACCGCACCCCCGAGGCCACCCGCCGGGTGATCGACCGCGAGGTCCCCGGCATCGCCGAGGCCATCCGCGCCTACGGCCGGGACAAGGTGCCCACCGCGGCCCTCTCCCGCGGTCTCGCGGGCGTCGCGGGCACCACGCTGATCGTCAACCTCCCCGGCTCCAGCGGCGGGGTGAAGGACGGCCTCGCCGTCCTGGAGCCGCTGCTGAGGCACGCGGTGGACCAGCTGCGCGGCGGGGACCACCCCCGCACGGACGCCGGCTCCGGGGGTGCGAGCTGAACCCCCCGTACTGGCCCGTGGAACTGAGGGACGGCGACATCGTCCTCCGGCCGATAAAGCTGCGCGACCAGAAGGCCTGGCGCGAGGTGAACCGCCGCAACCGCGACTGGCTGCGGCCCTGGGAGGCGACCATCCCGCCGCCCACGCCCAGCGGCCCCGTCACCCACCGCCCCACCTACCGGCAGATGGTGCGCCACCTGCGCTCCGAGGCCAACGCGGGCCGCATGCTGCCGTTCGTCATCGAGTACCAGGGGCGTCTGGTCGGGCAGTTGACGGTCGCCGGAATCACCTGGGGCTCCATGTGCTCCGGGCACATCGGCTACTGGGTGGACGAGGCCGTCGCCGGACGGGGCGTGGTGCCGACGTCCGTCGCGATGGTCGTCGACCACTGTTTCCGCACGGTCGGACTGCACCGCATCGAGGTCTGCATTCGCCCCGAGAACGGGCCGAGCCGCAGGGTCGTGGAGAAACTCGGATTCCGCGAGGAGGGGCTGCGTCCGCGCTATCTCCACATCGACGGCGCGTGGCGCGACCATCTCGTCTTCGCGCTCACCGCGGAAGAAGTCCCCGACGGTCTCCTCGCCCGCTGGCGCCGCACCCGCGCGCAGGAGCGGTCCCGCCATGAGCTGCCCGGACGCGAACAGCGCGACCGCGGAATCCCGCACGGGCCCGGTAATTGAATATACGTTCGAATTGCGGCACGGGATGACCGACTCGGAACCGGCAATTACCGGGATCCGGCGACTGTCTGATCGCATCCATCACAAGAAAAGTTCGAAATATCAGCCAGATCGTGCGACACACCGGCCCAATTGGCCTATGGCCCCGTGCAAACCCCTCTACGGTGTGAGACGTGAGCAGCAGCGGCCTCATCTACGCAGTCATCGTCGGGGCCTGGGCCGCCTACTTGGTGCCGATGTGGCTCCGTAGGCAGGACGAGCTGAACGAGGCACGTCCGACGGAACGCTTCAGCACCGCCATCCGGCTGCTGTCCGGACGGGCGGGCATGGAGCGCCGGTACGCCAAGGACCTGCGGACGCGCTCCGCCGACGAGGGGGAGCAGGGCGTCCACGACCCGGATGCGATCACCGACTCGGTGGACGTCCGGGCCTTCGCCGTGTCCCAGACCCGCCCGCAGACCGAGGTGTCCGTGCCGGCCCCGCCCGAGGGACGGCAGGAGCGG
>Ga0164243_10009066_pt1 | contig 14534 bp, 14 predicted proteins | sample OricompcompostOP_FD_108781 | JGI IMG/M metagenome (GOLD analysis project Ga0164243, IMG submission 108781) | Organic Plus compost microbial communities from Emeryville, California, USA - Original compost - Organic plus compost (OP) | ecosystem: Engineered > Solid waste > Mixed feedstock >... | reverse complement strand
ATGCGCTATGCGATCAACGCGCCCGAGAAAAGCGCGAAGAAACCCGTCAAGAAGGGTGGAGCCAAGGCGCGCTGAACCGGCGCGTTTCGCTCCACGCGGGAGGGCTTCGGCCCTCCTTTTTTTCGCGCTGATTCTTCAGAAGCTGTAGACCAGCGTCACCGCCGTTTCGGTATCGGTGTGTTTGGTGTCCACCGGCACGTGGCTCTGGCTTTTCAACGTGTAGGACAGCTTCATCGCCACGCGGCCGATCACCGTGGTTTTCAGCGATGTGATCGAACGCGTGATCGTATTGTCCGCGCCCGATTCGACGCTGGCCTCCTGTTCGAAGGTGGCGTTGTCGCTGAGCTTCCAGCTGTACTTGGTGGACAGGCGCAGGATGGTTTCGCGCTGATCGCTGTCCTCGGTGTTGTCCTCGTTCACCTTGCTGACGCGATAACCCGGGCCGCCTTCCACGTCCCAGGTCATGCTGTCGCTTTGCAACAGGCGATAGCCCACACCGAGCGCGGCCGTGGCCTGATACTCGAAACCGCTGAAGGTATCGTGTTCGTACGAGGTGAAGCCGAAGACGTAGCTGCGTTCGCTGAATTTGTAGTCGAGCTTGTTGCTGAGAAAATATTTTTCCGCCGAACGCGTATCGTCTTCGCTGCTGTTGAGCGCGTCGGCGTGAATCTGGTCGCGCCAGTTGCCGTTTTCCCAGCGCAGATCCGAACGCGCTTTCAGGGTGCTGGTGTCGCTGTTGCCGGCGGTGCTGACGTAACCGAGTTCGGCATCGCCGCCCCAGTGTTTGTCGGTGTCTTCGCCGAAGCTGATCGCGGGCAAGAAAAAGCTGGTCGCCAGCAATAGGAATGCCGGTCTGTAATGGGTGCTGCGCATGACTACTCCTGATGGTGCCGCTGTGTATCTACTGCTGTTTTTACCGCTGTCGATGGCCTGCTGCAGGCCTGGTTGCTGCGGATGTGAAACCGGAACATCGGGGTGCGACGCACGGCCGGCGCAGACGCGGGTCCGTGCGCGCGGTGATGTCGTGTCCGTCGGGGGTGATTGTCAGGCTCGGTTTCAGCACGGCGATTGCCGGCGCGGGATTATCCCGAAAGGTTTTCCCGTGCGCCAGCGCGCCACGCCGTTTTTCGCCCGCGTCGCGATGCCGCGCAACGCGGCTTGGGTTCGGCGAGTGGTTGGGCGCAGGGCGGCCGTCATGGACGGCGGGTTCACTCTGGGTTGTGGCGGTCATGACGAGCCTCGCGAAAGCATGGCGGTCCCTCGGAACTGGCCTTGCCGTCACTGGCTGTTGAAACGCAGGCTTCGATGGTGCAGAAAATGGTTGGGGCGAGTCAACCCGGCAATGGGCGCCGACGTGACCGGCGCCACGGATTCTTCTGGCGACTCATTCGTAAACAGGCGCGGGCAGCGACGTCGACGCGGCCGGATGTGCGCGGGGCAGCGGCACGGATGGTGTTATCACGGATGGTGTTATGATGTCGGAGCCCGCAACACCGCCTGAGGAAACCGCCATGAGCGAACAAGACCTGCGAGAACAATTGCAACGGCTGTCTGCGGAGCTGGAATCGCTGCCGCCGGATTCGGAGAAACGGCGCAGAATCGAGGCGCTGCGCTCGGATATCCAGGCCCGGCTCGACGGCGGCGAAGCCGACGACTCGCTGGCGACCCAATTGGAACTGACGGTATCGGCGTTCGAAGCCGAACATCCGCGTTTGGCCGGCATTCTCAACAATATCCTGGTCGCGCTCGGCAGTATCGGCGTTTGAGCCCGCGTCAGCGCGTTCAGGACGAACAGCTGATCACCAGGTGCTTGCCCCAATCGGGCGGCGGCGCCGCATAGGAATCCATCGCCGGCTGCTCGGCATAGGGCTGTTGCAATAATTGCTGCAGCCGGTTCACCTCGCTGTAATCCCCCTGCTCGGCCTGTTCGATGGCGCGTTGCGCGAGATAATTGCGCAGGATGTATTTCGGATTGGCGTTGCGCATCGCTTCTCTGCGTTGGGCCTGCGGCCGCGTCTCCCGGCGCAGGCGCTCGCGGTAGCGTTGCGCCCAGCGATCGAAGGCTTCGCGGTCGACGAAATCATCGCGTTGCGGTTGCAGGTCCTGGTTCTCATCGAAATCGCAGAGACGGCGGAAGAAGTGCGTGTAATCGCTGCGGTTGGCCTGCAACAGTTCCAGCAGCGCCGCGAGCAGGGCCGTATCCTCCGGGTCTTCATCGGCAAGGCCGAGTTTGCCGCGCATCAGGCGCATGTAGTGGCTGACCAGATGCGGTTCGTACTGCTGCAACGCGCCGCGAATGGTGTCGACGTCGACCAGGCCGGACAGCGCGTGCGCCAGCGCGTTGAGATTCCACAGGCCGATGCTGGGCTGGCGCTCGAAACTGTAGCGTCCGCCCTCGTCGGAATGATTGCAGATGTAACCCGGGTCGAAATCGTCGAGGAAACCGAACGGGCCGTAATCGAAGGTATCGCCGAGAATCGACATATTGTCGGTGTTGAGCACGCCGTGGGCGAAGCCGAACGCCTGCCAGTGCGCCACCAGCGCCGCGGTGCCCAGGGTCGCCTGCAACAGCAGGTTGGCGTAGCGGTTGTCCTGGCGCGCGGTCTCGGGAAAATGGCGCTCGATCACGTAATCGGCCAGCTGGCGCACCAGCTCCGGCCGCTTGCCGTAATGAAAGTATTCGAAGTGGCCGAAGCGGATATGGGAGCGCGCCAGCCGCAGCACCGTCGCGCCGCGTTCGATCCGTTCGCGCTGCACCCGCGTGTCGCTGTCGATCACGCACAGGGCGCGGGTGCTGGCGATGCCGAGCCCGGCCATGGCCTCCGAGCACAGATATTCGCGGATGCTCGATCGAAGCACGGCGCGGCCATCGCCGAAGCGGGAATACGGCGTCCGGCCGGCGCCCTTCAGATGCAGGTCCCAACGGCCGTGCTGTGAAACCACCTCGCCCAGCAGCAGGCCGCGGCCGTCGCCCAGGCGCGGCACGTAACTGCCGAATTGATGGCCGGCGTAGACCATCGCCAGCGGTTCCGAGCCGGGCAGCGGTTTGGCGCCGCCGAAATACGCCACCAGATCGGGTTGCGCCAGGCAGGCCGGGTCGAGATCGAGCAGGCGCGCCGCTTCAGCGCTGGCCGCTACCAGCCGCGGTTTGTCCAGCGCCAGCGCCGGCTGGCGTGTGTGGAAATCCGGGGGCAGGCGCGCGAAGCTGTTATCGAACTGGAGATTATCGAGATTTCGCATGACCACATTATGCCGGCAACGCGCGCCGTCCACCACTTGGCGCGTGCGGGCTCAACGGGTCAGTTTGAATACGATGGGAACCAGGAACTGGAGATCGCTGCCCTCCAGCTGATCGCCGGCGGCGGGGAAGGGCTGCGCGCTTTTCACCGCGTTCTGGGCCGCGCGATCGAGAATTTCATGCGCCGACTGCACCAGCTCGAGGTTCACCAGATTGCCGAGATGGTCCAGCTGCACGCGCACCACCACCAGTCCCTCCAGGCCCTCCTTGATCGCGCGGCGCGGGTATTCGGTGTTCTTGTTGACCAGCTTGCGCACCTGGTTGAGGTATTCGTTATACAGCGCGCGCTGCTTTTTTTCGCGCTCTTCGCGGGCCTGCTGTTGCGCGACGGTCGGCGCGGGCGCCGCCTCCGGTGCGCTTTTCGGGCTGTCCGCCGCGACGCTTCGGACCGGCGCCGGCACAGGCACGGGTTTGCTCTCGGGTTTATTCTCGATGTGGGGTTTGGGTTGTGGTTCGATTCTGGCGGCGGCAACGGGTTCGGCCGGTTTCGCCTTGGCGGCGGCGACGGGTTCGGGTTCGGGTTTTGCGGCCCAGCCGGCCACCAGTTTTTTGCGGGCCTCGTTCGGCGCGGTTGCGTCGAAGCGGGCCGCCAGTTCGGCGGCGGCCTTGTCGCCCGGCAGGCTCAGCATGTCGCGTTTGAATTCCGAGCTGGGCGGGCGCGGGCCGATCCAGGTGTTGAGCAGCATGGTGAACAGCGCCGGGCTGGCGGTGTGCACCACCGTGGTGCCGTTGAGGCTGACGCTGGTGCCGGCATCGGGTTCGAACTCGATCACCAGCTGATCGCCCTCCATCAGGTCGCTCTTGGGCAAGCCGGTGAAGGCCAGCACATCCTCGACGTTGGCGTTGAGCAGGCCGCCGTCGTTATTGATGAGGATCAGCTGGTTCCATTGCTGGGCGAAGCGCAGCGGCGGCCAGCGATCGGCGGTGATGCGCAGCTCCATGCGCTTTTTGCCGGGCATGCTGCTGATGGCGGCGGCGTCGTGCGCCGGTCCGCCCAGGTACAGGCCGCCGATGTAGTACTCCTTACGCAGCTGGCTGTAGGGGGCCATGCCGTTCAGGTGCAGTTCGCCGCCCTGGGCGGATGCGAAAAACGCGGCGCCGAGCAGCAGCGCGGCACTGAGCAGTCGTTTCATATTATTCAGCCGATCCGGGTAAGCGTTGGTAGCATTCCATGTTTTTATTGTTGTGCCGCACGGGAGTCATGAGGAATGGCTCCCACTTTTTTCTCATTGCAGGTAAAGATAGTCCAGATTTGGCGACAGGGTAATTCGAGTCGGCCTCAACCGCGACGACAGCAACCGCCGGCTCGCGTAGAATCGTGCGCCAGTTCACGTAATCCGAGCCAAAACCGGCCCACGGTGGCGGTCTGGTGTTCGGGCGCAGTACGGGATAGTCCATGAACGTCAAAGAGATCCGGCAGATTCCCTCCGCGGAGCTGGCAGCGCTGCTGGCGCGCATTCCATTCTTCAAGGAGCTGCGCCAGCGCGACCCCGACCAGCTCCAGCTATTGCTCGGCTACGCCTGTCTGGTGGAACTGGCCGGCGGCGAGGTCATCATGCGCCGCGGACAGAAGGGCGCGTGGCTGTACTTCCTGGTCAAGGGTGAATTGCGGGTCTACCGCGACCGGCCCGAGCCCGCCGATGCGCTCAGCGCCATCACGCCGGGAGAGTTGTTCGGCGACCTGGCCCTGCTGTTCGACAGCGAGCGCAAGGCCACGGTGGCGGCGGCGCCTGATCGCTCGGCGCTGCTGTTCGCCTTCGATTTCCGCGCGTTCGGCGCGCTGGATAATTTCTCGCAGGTGCAGCTTTCCACCAAGCTGTTGTTCTATCGCGCGCTGGTGCACAGCATCCGCTGGCGCCTGGAGGTCAACCGCATGCAGCAGCCGGGGCATGCGCTGGTGGCTGAAATGCTCAAGGCGCCGGTGTTTCGCGGCGCGAAGGACAGTGTGGAGGAATTGCACTCCCTGCATGAGCAGGCGTGTCATCTGGCGCGCATTCTCGAACGCTGGAACCAGGGCGAGGCCAAGGCCGCGGATCTGTTCGTGGCCGGCGGCGATGAGCCGATGCCATGACGATCAGAGATCGCCGGCGTACCAGTGGTCGCGCCAGGCGCTCATCACTCTGTCCGGATACCAGAGCTGGCCGTAGCTGCCGTTGTAGCGGGCCAGCGCGCGCATCCAGTTGCCGTTTTCCTTCTGCATGTAGAACTTGAGAATCTGGCAGCCGTAACGCAGGTTGGTGGCGATATTGGTGAGATTGTCGTCGCTGTGGCCGATTTCGTTTTTCCAGAACGGCATCACCTGCATCAAACCCTGCGCGCCGGCGCTGGAAACGGCGTAGCGATCGAACCGGCTCTCCACCTGAATCAGCGCCAGCACCAGATCCGGTTTCAGCTGGGCGCGTTTGGCCTCGCGGTGGATGGCGCGCAACAGATCGAGGCGCTCGGCGGTGTCGGGCATGTAGCGTTCGAGGCGGGTGGACATATCGAGCAGCCACACCTCCGCATCGAAGCGGTCGGCGAAGCTGTCGGATTTATTGATGGCCTGTTGCAGGAACACGCGCATTTCGGCGCGCTCCTGCTCGTCCCGGGGCAGGCCGCCGGCCGCTGCGGTCAGCGGTGCGGCGGCCAGGGCGAGGACCAGCGCCAGGTCAGCGGCGCGGAATATTCCGCTGCACGAATTGCACAACATCGTCGAGGGCGATCTCAGTGGCCTCGCTGTCGCGGCGGCCCTTGTATTCCAGTTTATTGTCGGCCAGACCGCGCTCGCCGATCACCAGCCGGTGCGGAATGCCGATCAGTTCCATGTCGGCAAACTTCACGCCGGGGCGTTCGTTGCGGTCATCCAGGAACACATCATAGCCCAGCCCGGTGAGACTTTCGTAAAACGCCTGGGCCTGCGCGCGCACCGCTTCCGATTTTTGCGCGTTGAGCGGCACGATGGCGATCTGGAACGGCGCGATCGCGTCCGGCCAGATGATGCCCTGGGCATCGTGATTCTGCTCGATCGCCGCCGCCACCACGCGGCTCACGCCGATGCCGTAGCAACCCATCAGCATGATCTGCTCGACACCGTTTTCATTGAGCACCTTCGCGTTCAGCGCACTCGAGTATTTGGTGCCGAGCTGGAAGATATGGCCGACTTCGATGCCGCGTTTGATTTGCAGCGTGCCCTTGCCGTCCGGGCTGGCGTCGCCGTTGACCACCTTGCGCAGATCGGCGACGCGGCCGAGCGCAACATCCCGCTCCCAGTTGACGCCGGTGAGATGGAATCCATCCTCGTTGGCGCCGCAGACGAAATCCGCCAGATGCGCGGCGCTGCGATCGACGATCACCGGAATCGGCAAACCGACCGGCCCGAGCGAACCCGGCTTGCAGCCGGTGGCGATTTCGATCTGCGCATCGCTGGCGAAGGTGAGCGGGCTGCCGACGCCTTCGATTTTTTCCGCCTTGACATCGTTGAGTTCGTGATCGCCGCGCAGCACCAGCGCCACCAGCGTGTCTTTCTCGGCGCCGGCGACGATCAGGGTTTTCACCGTCTGGCGCGCTTCCACTTTCAGGAACGCGCTCACCGCGTCGATCGAATGCGCGCCCGGCGTCGCCACCCTGGCCATGGCCTGGCTCGGCGCCGCGCGCTCGCCGGCCGGCGCCAGCGCTTCGGCCATTTCCACGTTGGCGGCGTAATCGCTGCTGTCGGAAAAGGCGATATCGTCCTCGCCGGAATCGGCCAGCACCTGGAATTCATGCGAGGCATTGCCGCCGATCGAACCGGTATCGGCGATCACCGCGCGAAAATCCAGGCCCAGGCGTTCGAAGATATTGCAGTAGGTGCGATGCATCACCTCGTAGGTCTGTTGCAGCGAGGCCTGATCGTTATGGAATGAATAGGCGTCCTTCATCACGAATTCGCGCGCGCGCATCACGCCGAAACGCGGGCGGCGCTCATCGCGGAATTTGGTCTGGATCTGGTAGAAGTTGAGCGGCAGCTGGCTGTAGCTGTGGACCTCGTTGCGGACCAGATCGGTGATCACCTCTTCATGGGTCGGGCCGAGGCAGAACGAGCGATCGTGGCGATCGACCAGGCGCGCGAGTTCCGCGTCGTATTGTTCCCAGCGGCCGGATTCCTGCCACAACTCCGCCGGCTGCACGATCGGCATCAACACCTCCAGCGCGCCCGCCTTGTTCATCTCCTCGCGCACGATGGTTTCGACCTTGTGCAGCACGCGCAGCCCCAGCGGCAGCCAGGTGTAAAGCCCCGAGGCGAGCTGGCGGATCAAACCGGCGCGCAGCATCAGCTGATGGCTGACGACCTGGGCGTCGTTCGGTGTCTGTCTGAGCGTGGCGAGAAGAAATTGGCTTGCGCGCATGGGATTTCCAGATTCCAATAAGGGAAAAAATTGACCCGCATTTTATGCCGATGGCTGGTCTGCGTACAGTTGTGGTGGAGGATCGTTGTCATGTTTGAACTGCATGCCCAGCTCGCCAGGGATTGTCTGGTGGTGGGGGATATTGAACTGTGCCGGGTGCTGCTGATGAACGATGCGCAGTATCCCTGGCTGATCCTGGTGCCGCGCCGGGCCGATATCAGCGAGGTTTTCCAGCTGTCGCCGCTGGATCAGCAGCGCCTGTGGCAGGAGGTCGGCGAGGTCGCGGCGCTGCTGGCCGGTCATTTCAGCGCGGACAAGATGAATGTCGCCGCGCTCGGCAACGTGGTGCCGCAACTGCATGTGCATGTGATCGCGCGGCGCCGCGATGATCCGGCCTGGCCGCGTCCGGTATGGGGCGTCAATCCGGCGCAGCCGTACGCGGATGCGGCGTTGGCTTCGCGCCTCGATGAGCTGGCGGTGCTGCTGCAAACCCTGCAATTGCAGTGCGCGCATTGAGCGTGCGCCCGGAGTCTGCACATCTTCCCGATGCTCTCGCCACAATAATTTCTTTTGAAAAAACGACCGTGACCCAGGCATGACCTACGACTTCATTCTGATCGGCGGCGGCATCGTCGGCGCCGCCACCGCATGGCAATTGATCGGCCGGTATCCCGGCAGGCGCATCCTGCTGCTCGAGCGCGAAACGGATTTCGCGCGGCACCAGACCGGCCGCAACAGCGGCGTCATCCACGCCGGCGTGTATTACGCGCCGGGCAGCCTGAAGGCGCAATTCTGCAGGGAGGGAGCGGCCGCCACCGAACGCTTTTGCGATCAGTACGGCCTGCCCTGGCAGCGCTGCGGCAAATTGCTGGTCGCCACCTCGAACGCGGAGTTGGCGCGGATGCGCGATCTGTTCGAGCGCTGCGAACGCAACGGCATCGCGGCGCAATGGCTTTCCGGTGCCGAGCTGCGCGAACGCGAGCCCGACATCACAGGTCTCGGCGCCATCGACGTGGCGGCCACCGGCATGGCCGATTACGCCGCCGTCTGTCGACAATTGCTGACCTTGTTTTTCGCCGCGGGTGGGGAAACGCGCACCGGCGCCGAAGTGGTGGCGATTGCCGAAGCGCGCGATGGCGTGACGGTGCGCACCCATAAAGAGGAATGGCGCGGGCGGCAGCTGGTGGTCTGCGCCGGCGTGATGGCCGATCGCCTGGTGCGCCTGCAGGGATTGAACGCGGATTTCGCCATGGTGCCGTTTCGCGGCGAATATTATCGGTTGCGGGCTCAATGTCCGGTGCGAATCCGTCGCCATATTTATCCGATACCCGATCCGGCGCTGCCGTTTCTCGGCATTCACCTGACGCGCACGCTCGACGGCGGCATCACCATCGGTCCCAACGCGGTGCTGGCCGGCGGCCGAAGCGCTTACGAACGCGGCGCGCGCGACTGGCGCGACATTCGGGAAATGCTGCTTTTCCCGGGGTTTTGGCGCTTGCTGCCGCATTACTGGCGGCAGGGCGTGGCGGAGTTTCGCAACAGCCGCTGGCCGTCCGTCTACTTGAAGCAGGCACAGAAATATTGTCCCGATCTGCGTCTTGCCGATCTGGAACCGCACCCGGCCGGCATCCGCGCCCAGGCGGTCGGACGCGATGGACGCCTGGTTCAGGATTTCCTGTTCGTCGAAAGTGCGCGTTGCCTGCACGTTTGCAATGCGCCGTCGCCGGCGGCGACATCGGCGCTGCCGATCGGCCGCCATATCGTCGAACGCATCGCGGCGCGCGCGGGCGCTGGATAAACCCGGCGGAATTGGCAAAAAACGTGCGAAATAAAGGCTTTTTTTAATCCAAGGTGTCAGAAACCTCTTGTATTGCAATATCTATTCGACTATACCTTGCGCTGACGCTGCGCCGGCAGGGCAAAACGCAGGGAATCAGCTGCCGCGCTCCTTTGCAGCCAGCGTCTTTAGGGGTGAACTCAACTCAGTTACAGGAACCTGACGATGGCAACAAAAAAAGCTGCTCCGAAGAAAAAAGCTGCCGCTAAAACGGCAGTTGCGAAAAAGCCCGCTGCGAAGAAAGTGGTAGCCGCGGCACCGAAGAAAAGCTCCGCGGGTATCTCCACCAAGCTGTCCAAAAGCCAGGTGTTGACCCAGATCTCCGAAAGCACCGCGCTCACCCGCAAACAAGTTGCCGCCGTTTTCGATGAGCTGGAGTCGCTGATCGAGCGCAGCATCGGCAAAAAAGGCCTGGGTGAATTCACCGTTCCCGGCCTGCTGAAAATCACCACCGTGAAAAAGCCCGCCCGCAAGGCGCGCAAAGGCATCAACCCCTTCACCGGCGAAGAGACCGTATTCAAGGCCAAGCCGGCCAGCGTCGCCGTCAAGGTGCGTCCGCTGAAAAAACTGAAGGCTTTCGTCGAGGCCTGAGTCCCTCACCCCATGCGCCGGTGCGGTTCTCGCCCGGCGCAGCCCCCGATCCCCGCCCGATTTGCTCCCCTTCCGCACGGTTACTGCCCTTTCCGGTTTGAGGTATAATCGCGCGCTTTCAGCGCAAAGCGCCGGATTTCAATGTGCTTGCGGAGGAACTCCATGCCTATTTACGAATATCGTTGCGACGGCTGCGGCCATGAGCTGGAAACGCTCCAGAAGGTCAGCGATGCACCGCTCGAGCTGTGCCCGCAGTGCCAGCAACCCAAATTGCGCAAGATGGTATCGGCGCCGAGCTTCCGGTTGAAGGGCGGCGGCTGGTATGAGACCGATTTCAAGAGCGGCAACAAGAAGAACCTTGCCGGCGACAGCGGCGGTTCCGACGGCGGCAAGGCCAAGACCGAGGCGCCGGCGACCAGCAGCGCCGACTGAGCCCTGGCGGACAGGCCGCCTGTTACCCTGACGAGCGATCGCGGTGCGCGATCGCATCCAACCCCGATCAACAGCAGGACAAAATACCCGACGATGCGCAGCCATTATTGCGGAACCCTACGCAAAGAAGATATCGACAGCGAAGTAACCCTGTGCGGCTGGGTGGATCGCCGCCGCGATCATGGCGGCGTCATTTTCCTCGATGTCCGCGACCGCGAGGGCATCGTCCAGGTGGTGTTCGATCCGGATGTCGGCGACTTCTTCCAGCTCGCCGACCGGGTGCGCAGCGAATACGTGGTGAAAATCGTCGGCCGCGTGCGCGCGCGCAGCGCCAACACGGTCAACCCCAACATGGCCACCGGCGCCATCGAGGTGCTGGGCAAGCAGATCGAAATCCTCAACGTCGCCGCCACGCCGCCGTTCCCGCTCGACGAGCACAGCAGCGTCGGCGAGGAAGTGCGCCTGCGCTACCGCTACATCGACCTGCGCCGGCCGGAGATGCAGGAGCGCCTGAAACTGCGCGCGCGCATCACCTCGACCATTCGCGGCTACCTCGATGAGCAGGGTTTCCTCGATATCGAAACCCCGATCCTGACCCGCGCCACGCCCGAGGGCGCGCGCGACTATCTGGTGCCGAGCCGCACCCACGCCGGCAAATTCTTCGCGCTGCCGCAATCGCCCCAGCTGTTCAAGCAGCTGCTGATGGTGTCCGGCATGGACCGCTACTACCAGATCGCCAAGTGTTTCCGCGATGAAGACCTGCGCGCCGACCGGCAGCCGGAATTCACCCAGATCGACATCGAAACCTCGTTCCTCACCGCCGGCGACATCATGGCGATCACCGAGGGCATGATCCGACGCCTGTTCAAGACGGTGCTCGACGTGGACCTGGGCGAGTTCCCGCGCATGCCGTATTCCGAGGCCATGCGCCGCTTCGGCAGCGACAAGCCCGATCTGCGCAATCCGCTGGAGCTGACCGATGTCGCCGACCTGATGAAGCAGGTCGATTTCAAGGTGTTCAACGGCCCGGCCAATGATCCCAAAGGCCGCGTTGCCGCGCTGCGCGTGCCCGGCGGCGGCACCTGCCTGACCCGCAGCCAGATCGACGATTACGGCAAGTTCGTCTCGGTATACGGCGCCAAGGGGCTGGCCTGGATCAAGGTCAACGAACTGGCCAAGGGGTTGGAAGGCCTGCAATCGCCGATCATCAAATTCATGCCGGAGGCAGTGGTGCTGGAGCTGATGCAGCGCGTCGGCGCGGTCGACGGCGACATCGTGTTCTTCGGCGCCGACCGCGCCAAGGTGGTCAACGATGCGATGGGCGCGCTGCGCATCAAACTCGCCGACGACCTCGACCTGCTCGAGCGCGAGTGGGCGCCGCTGTGGGTGGTCGATTTCCCGATGTTCGAAGAGGCCGACGACGGCAGCCTCAGCGCCTGCCACCACCCGTTCACCTCGCCGCTGTGCACCCCGGAAGTGCTGGAGCGCAATCCCGCCGCGGCGTTGTCCAACGCCTACGACATGGTGCTCAACGGCACTGAGCTCGGCGGCGGCTCCATCCGTATCCACCAGCGCGACATGCAGGAAGCGGTGTTCCGCATCCTCGGCATCGGCGCGGAGGAGGCCGAGGAGAAATTCGGCTTCCTGCTCGATGCGCTGAAGTTCGGCGCGCCGCCGCACGGCGGCCTGGCATTCGGCCTCGACCGGCTGGTGATGCTGATCACCGGCGCCAAGTCGATCCGCGATGTCATCGCCTTCCCGAAAACCCAGACCGCCGCCTGTCTGATGACCGACGCGCCGGGCGCGGTGGACGCGGCGCAATTGCGCGAGCTGAACATCCGCCTGCGCCAGACCGAAGAGAAAAAGGCGCCGGCCGCCGAGTGATGGCGAACGCGGCGGCGCTGCACAACGCCTGGAGATCGAGTTATGGCTGGACACAGCAAATGGGCCAACATCAAGCACCGCAAGGCGCGGCAGGACGCGAAAAAAGGCAAGGTTTTCACCAAGCTGATCCGCGAGCTGACCATCGCCGCGCGCCTGGGCGGCGCCGAGCCGAACGATAACCCGCGCCTGCGCGCGGTGCTCGACAAGGCGCTCTCCGCCAACATGAGCCGCGATGTCATCGACCGCGCCATCGCGCGCGGCGCCGGCACCGATGAAGCGGAAAACGTCGAGGAGCTGACCTACGAAGGTTACGCGCCGGGCGGCGTGGCGGTGCTGGTCGAGGTGATGACCGACAACCGCAATCGCACGGTGGCGGAAGTGCGCCACGCGTTCAGCAAGCGCGGCGGCAACCTCGGCACCGACGGTTCGGTGGCGTATCTGTTTTCGCGCAAGGGCCAGATCACCTTCGAGCCGGGTGCGGATGAAGAGAAAGTGATGGAAGTGGCACTGGACGCCGGCGCCGACGATGTCATCAGCCATGACGACGGTTCGATCGAGGTGCTCACGCCCTGGGAAATTTTCGGCGTGGTCAAGGACGCGATGGTGCAGGCGGGCCTTCAGCCCGAAAACGCCGAAGTGACCATGATCACCTCGGTGCAGGCGCCGCTGGATAAAGAAGGCGCTGAAAGCCTGCTCGGTCTGGTCGACGCGCTGGAGGATCTCGACGACGTGCAGAACGTCTACACCAACGCCGATATCTCCGCCGAGGTAATGGAGCAACTGGGCTGAGCGGCGCGCGGCGGCGTCATCGAAGGCGCCGCGCGGTTTTTCTGGTTGTGACGGCGCGCTTGCCAGCCCGCGCGGGCTTATGGGCATAATGGCGCAACTTTTTTCGGCAGGGCGCCATGACGCTGATTCTCGGTATCGACCCCGGCTCGCGCAAAACCGGCTTCGGCGTCATCCGCGCGTTGGGCCATCGCCACGAATACGTCGCCAGCGGCGTGATTCGCCTGCCGCTGGTGGCCTTGCCCGACCGCCTGCAAATCATTTTCGCCAGCATCAGTGAAATCATCGACAGCCATGCGCCGCAGGAAGTGGCCGTGGAGGAAGTGTTTATGGCGAAAAACGCCGGCTCCGCGCTCAAGCTCGGCCAGGCCCGCGGCGCCGCCATCGTGGCCTGCGTCAACCGGCGGCTGCTGGTATCGGAATACACCGCGCGCCAGATCAAGCAGGCGGTGGTGGGAACGGGCGCGGCCAACAAGGAGCAGGTGCAGCATATGGTGAAAACGCTGTTGCGCCTGCCGGGCGCGCCGCAGGAAGACGCTGCCGACGCATTGGCGGCGGCGCTGTGCCACGCGCATACAAGGCAGGGGCTGATCGGCATGTCGACCGCCGGCGAGCCATTGCAGGGCCGCATGCGCCGCGGCCGGCTCGGCTGACCGGGCGCGTTTTTTTCAATGAATCGCGGCGCCGCCGCAGCCCCCGTCGCGGGGAATTTTTTTCGAGTTTTGAATAACGATGATCGGCCGGATTCGTGGAGTGCTGCTGGAAAAACAGGCGCCGGAGCTGCTGGTGGACGTCAACGGCGTCGGCTATGAAATCCAGGCGCCGATGACCACCATTTATCAATTGCCGGCGCCCGGCGAAATGGTGGAACTGTTCACCCATCTGATCGTGCGCGAGGATGCGCATCTGCTTTACGGTTTTGCCAGCGGTCGCGACCGCACCCTGTTCCGCGCGCTGATCAAGGTCAACGGCGTCGGTCCGAAACTGGCGTTGACCATTCTTTCCGGCATGGATGTCGACGAGTTCGTGCGCCGTGTGCGCGATAACGACGCCGCCGGTCTGGTGCGCCTGCCCGGCGTCGGCAAAAAAACCGCGGAACGGCTGCTGGTGGAAATGCGCGATCGCCTGGGCGACTGGCAGGTGGATGGGCTGGCGGTGGCCGGCGGCGCGGCGCAATTGCCGGCAGCGGGCAACTCGCATCTGCTCGATGCCGAGTCGGCGCTGATCGCCCTGGGTTACAAACCGCAGGAGGCCGCGCGCATGATCGCGGCGGTCGACAAGGATTCGGTGACCACCAGCGAGGAGTTGATCCGGCTGGCGCTGAAAAGCGCCGTGAAAAACT
>Ga0164243_10009065_pt1 | contig 14536 bp, 10 predicted proteins | sample OricompcompostOP_FD_108781 | JGI IMG/M metagenome (GOLD analysis project Ga0164243, IMG submission 108781) | Organic Plus compost microbial communities from Emeryville, California, USA - Original compost - Organic plus compost (OP) | ecosystem: Engineered > Solid waste > Mixed feedstock >... | reverse complement strand
GTGTTGTTCGCGGAAGTGACACTCGACCAGGGACGTCCGATGCAGACGAACTTCGACACCTATCGGTCGCTGCGCATCAATGAGATGCCGCAGGTCGAAGTTGCGATCGTACCGTCGACTGAAAAGCCGACCGGCGTCGGCGAACCCGGTGTGCCGCCGATCGGTCCGGCGGTCGCGAATGCCATGGCCCGGCTCGGGCTGCAGCGTCCGCGTCAATTGCCGTTCGTCAAAGGTGTGGCATGATAGCCGAGATGAATGGCTGATCTGAAAACTGAGGTGGGGGGCGTATCGTCTTACGTGACTGCATCGATCAGACCTTTGGTCGGTAACGGACATGTCCGGGCCCGCGACGACAATGCCAAGCCGTTGCGCTCGGCATCATGGCTCGACGCGCGCGTCGTGTTCGATCATCGCCATTGGCGTTGCACCGAGGCAGAGGTGCGTTGGACTGCGCCCCACCATCTGATCCTTCTGACGGAGCAGGGCCGGACGTCGCGAACCCGCGTGGAGTGCGACGGACGGCAGATCTATGAAGGACGCGATCGTGCCGGCGTTCTGACATTCGTTCCGGCCTTCACCGAGCGCCGCGGCATCTATCGCGATGCCGATCTTGTCTATTCGGCGTTGTGGGTCGATCCGAAATTGCAGCACGGATGGGCTGGCCGCGAGACCTTGTCGGGGCTCCAGGCTTTCGCCAATCACACGGATCCGGCCATCGCCGCGTTGATCCGCGCGTTGCGGGCCGATGTCTCGGCAAAGGACCTCCCAAGTCAGCTCTATATCGAGCATCTGGTTGCGCTGATCCTTCTGCGCATTGCTGCCATGGCGGGGAAGGTGCCGCCTGCAAGCCGTGCCGGATCGCTGAGCGGCAAAACATTGGCACGCTTGAACGACTATATCGACGCGCATCTCGGGGATGATATTTCGCTGACCGATCTTGCGCGTGAAGTGAATATGTCGACCGATGCGTTTTCCCGAAGGTTCAAGGCGAGCACCGGCGTGCCGCCTTATGCCTACGTTCTTGAGCGGCGGGTGGCACGCGCGGAAAATTTGCTGTCGACCTCAAGATCCAGTCTGATTTCCATTGCGCTGACTCTCGGATTTTCCAGCCAGAGTCATTTCACCAATGTCTTTCGACGGCTTCGCGGCGTGACGCCGTCCGTCTATCGCGCGCAGATTTCTCCGGAATCGTGACAAATCAGCCGGAATCCTGACAGCCGGCGTCGTTCCCAATCGCTAGTTTAGACCTGATCGAACCATTTCCAGCCGTGCTGGTTTGCCAGTGAGACTTTCCGCGACGGCGGAGCCTGCATCAGGAGAGCGTGATGACGCCCCCAAAGGACCAATCGACCGGGCCGACCCGCCGTGCATTGCTTGAAGGGAGCACGGCAATGACTTTGCTGTTGGCAAGTCCTGCAACATCCTTCGCTCAAGTGTCGGCGCGAGCGCCGGCCGCGGCTGAAGCGGCGCCCCGGATGCCCGTGACCTTGACTGTCAACCGCCAGGATCACGCGCTCGACCTCGATCCGCGAACGACATTGCTTGATGCGCTGCGCGAACATATCGGCATGACCGGATCGAAGAAAGGCTGTGATCACGGCCAATGCGGCGCCTGCACGGTGCTGGTGAATGGTCGCCGCATCAATTCCTGCCTGTCGCTCGCGGTTATGCATGAGGGCGATGAAATCACGACTGTTGAAGGTCTCGCACAGGGTGACAGCTTGCATCCGGTGCAAGCTGCTTTCATCACGCATGACGGTTTCCAGTGCGGCTATTGCACGCCAGGTCAGATTTGCTCGGCCGTCGGCATGTTGAGCGAGGTCCGGGCGGGATGGCCAAGCCATGTCGGCGATGTGACAGCGGACCGCGTCAGCCTGACAGATGCGGAAATCAGTGAACGGATGAGCGGCAACATCTGTCGGTGTTCGGCCTATCCCAACATCGTTGCCGCGATCCGCGACGCTTCCGAGCGGGTGTGACCCATGAAGCCATTCACTTATGAACGTGCAAAGTCGATCGGAGATGCCGTCGCTGCGGTGGCAGCCAAGCCCGGTGCGAAATTCATCAGCGGCGGCACCAATCTTCTCGATCTGATGAAACTCGAGGTCGAGACGCCTTCCCATCTTGTCGATATCAGCCGCTTGCCGCTCAACCGCATCGAGGACATGCCGGATGGCGGCGTGCGGATCGGAGCGCAGGTGTCCAATAGTGTTCTGGCGGGTGATCCCCGAATCCGCAGAAAATATCCCGTGTTGTCGCAGGCTTTACTGGCAGGTGCCTCGGGGCAATTGCGCAACAAGGCCTCCACCGGCGGAAATCTTCTGCAGCGCACGCGCTGTTATTATTTTTACGATCGCACAATGCCCTGCAACAAGCGCGAGCCGGGATCTGGCTGTTCGGCACTGGAAGGATTTAACCGCATTCATGCGGTGCTTGGCACCAGCGATGCCTGCATCGCCGCGCATCCCTCCGACATGGCTGTTGCAATGACGGCACTCGACGCGAGAATTGAAATTGTCGGTCCTTCGGGAACGACGCGCGTGATTCCGATCAGCGAATTGCATCGTCTGCCCGGCAAGACGCCGCAAATCGACAACTCTCTGGCGAATGGTGAAATGATCGTCGCGGTTGTATTGCCGCCGCCACCAGCCGGGAAACAGGTTTATCGCAAGGTACGCGATCGGGCATCCTATGCATTTGCGCTGGTGTCGGTCGCTGCGATCGTGGACAGCGCGGCCGGGCGCATTCGCGACGCGCGGATTGCCATGGGCGGCATTGCGCCCAAACCCTGGCGCCTCAACGAAACCGAGCAGATGCTGCAGGCGGCGCTAGCCTCCGACAGAACCTTTTCGCAGGCAGCCGATGCTGCCATGACCAACGCGCGCGGTTTCGGTCAGAACGATTTCAAGATGCCGCTGGCGATACGCACGCTTCGCGTGACGCTCGGCATGCTTTCCAATCAAACCTGAGGCCTGTCATGGCAACGAATGCAGCAAAGACGGCAGCATCTCCCCTGATCGGTCAGCCGCTCGATCGTGTCGATGGCGTTCTGAAAGTCACCGGCGGCGCGAAATATGCCTACGAAACCGGAGCGTCCGGGAAGCCCGCTTATGGCTTCATTCGCGGCGCCGCCATTGGCAAGGGCCGCGTCTCGGCGATTGACACATCATTGGCTGAAAAGGCGCCGGGTGTTGTGATGGTGATGACACACAGGAACGCACCGGCTCAGCCCGAATTCGGTCCGCCGCGGATCGACGGTCCTGTCTTCGTGCGCGCACGGCCGGTCCTGGCCAATGACCGGGTTGCGTATTTCGATCAACCGGTTGCGCTCGTCGTTGCGGAAACATTCGAGGCGGCCCGTGCGGCCGCCTCGTTGATCCGCATCGATTATGAACGCGATGGCGGCGTGTTCGATCTCGAGAGCCACATTGCTGACGCTTACCGGCCGGAGCGGATCAATGCCGGGATGGCAACGGACACTGCTGTCGGCAATTTCGATCAGGCTTTTGCCGATGCGCCGGTCAAGATCGATGCGCAATATCGGACCCCGTTCGAAAACCACTGCCCCATGGAGCCGCATGCGACGCTGGCATCGTGGTCGGGCGATACGCTGACCCTGCATACGTCAACGCAAACCATTGCCAATATTCGCGCGGGCGTGGCCGCAACATTGCAGATTCCGCCGGAGAAGGTGAGGGTCGTCAGCCCCTATGTGGGCGGCGGCTTTGGATCCAAGCTGATACCGCATGCGGAGGCGATCTTCGCCGCGCTCGCGGCGAAGAGACTGCAGCGGCCGGTGAAAGTGGCGCTGACGCGACAGCAGATGTTCGCCAATGCGGGCCATCGCCCGACGATGCTGCAGACCGTTCGTCTTGGCGCGGATCGTGAGGGCCGACTGACGGCAATCGCCCATGACGTTCTGTCGTCAACCGCACGCATGGAAGAGTTCGCCGAACAGACGGCGACACCCACACGCTCGCTCTATGCAGCTCCCAACCGCAGAACGACCCATCGTCTCGTGCGGCTCGATACGCATCGTGGCGAATGGATGCGGGCGCCAGGCGAGGCTCCGGGCCTTCTGGCTTTTGAATGCGCAATGGACGAACTGGCCGAGGCGCTCAAGATCGATCCGATCGAATTGCGCGTACGTAACGAGCCGGATCGCGATCCCGAGCGCAACGTACCGTATTCGACACGCAACCTCATCGCCTGCATGCGTGAGGGGGCGCAGCGTTTCGGCTGGAGCCAGCGGTCCGCAATGCCGGCAAGCCGGCGAGAAGGCCGTACGTTGATCGGATATGGCATGGCTGCGGCCATCCGGCCGAACTACTTTAATGCCGCCAGTGCAATGGTCCGCATCGATCGCAATGGACAGGTGGTCGCGCAATGCGACATGACCGATATCGGCACCGGGACTTATACCGTCCTGACGCAGATTGCTGCCGAGACGCTGGGCGTACCCGCTGCCACGGTAATTATTCAGCTGGGAGACAGCGATTTCCCGCGCACCCCCGGATCAGGCGGTTCGTGGGGGGCTGCGACGTCGGGCTCGGCGGTGCATGCTGCCTGCACGACTTTGAAGCAGAATATCCTCGAAGCGGCACGACAACACGAGCGATCGCCGTTCAAAGGCGTCAACACTGATGAATTGCGCCTCACCGACGGACAGATTGGCACGTTGCAACGGCGCGTGCCGATCGGCGATTTTGTGGGCATGGTGGCGCCGGATGGTTTCTCCGGGGAGGGCAAGGTCGGTACGGCCGACTTCTATAAGACTTATTCGCAGCATTCATTCGGAGCGCATTTTGCCGAAGTCGGCGTCGATTGTGACTCTGGCGAGATTCGCTTGCGTCGCATGCTCGGGGTGTTTGCCGCGGGGCGCATTTTGAATGCCAAGACGGCCCGGTCGCAATTGATCGGTGGTATGGTCTGGGGTGTCGGCGCGGCACTGCTCGAAGAGGGCGTGATTGACAAGCGCTATGGGCAATTCATCAATCACGACCTTGCCGAATATCATGTGGCGGTGAACGCCGATGTGCCGCAAGTTGAGGCTGTGCTTGTTGAAGAATACGATGACAAGGCCAATCCGCTCGGTTCCAAGGGCATAGGCGAACTTGGCATCTGCGGTGCGGGTGCGTCGGTCGCCAACGCAGTTTACAACGCAACGGGAATCCGCGTTCGCGAATTCCCGATTACTCTCGACAAGCTTCTATCGAAAATGCCCGTCGTCCCGATCTGACAGGATCAGGCTGCCAGCTCGATAGCAATATCGGTCAGTTCGGGTTCGTGCGGCGCAAGTTTCGTTCGTGTCGTATCGGCCCAGCTTGCGAGATTGATAACGCGGCCGGTTTCATGCGCGCCATCGACCGGCGGGACCGCTTCGACGATATTGAGCCCTTGGCTGTTGACGAAAAAAGTATGGTCGCCAAAGAGGCTAGTCAGCTCAGACATCGCCGGATGACTCTCTGGGATGGCCTGGGCGTCGAACTGGTCGAGGGTTCGTTCGACCTGGACCTGTGTTAGCTTCATGAGAATCTCCTCTTGCCGGTTTCATTTGCAAGCGTGTGTGGCAACACTTGCAGTGCTCACAGCGTCAACCTGCGTTCCTCTCGCACGAGAAGCACCTTCGGCACTTAAGTCATTGCATCGTGCCGTCAAGGAATGAGGCAGAGATTGCACGTATAAGGCGACGATTACACGTATAAGGCAGACCTGACACGCCTTCGAACGCTTATCTGCACATTGTTGGAACACAATTTTCTCGGGAACAACTGTCGTCAATAGGGTTTGACGTCGGTTCCCGTTTGGGGTGTGCGGCGCGCGCAATGAGCCGTGCGGTGCTGTGGGGTTTGTTGATCAACGCTCGGAGAAAAGACATGCGTGTATTCACAGTGACATCTGTCGCCATACTGGGGGTCGTGGGTTCGTTGCTCGTTGGACCGGCGAATGCGCAATCGCCGCAATCCACATCGCCAGAAGCGACATCGCCGAGTGCGATAACACCGTCGGATCTGTCCGATCAGAAGATCGATGCCGTAGCCACGGCGCTCGAGAAGGTCACGAAAGTCGATCAGGAATATTCACAGCAGCTCGCAAAGGCGCCTGCTTCGGACAAGCAGCGGCTCGTCGAAGAGGCGAATAATGTGATGGTCAAAGCCGTCACCGATCAGGGCTTGTCGGTGGAGGAATACAGCAAGATCATCGAGGTCGCTTCGAACGACGCCAATCTCCGGCAAAAGATCCTGCAGCGCATACCGTCAGCGCGACAATAGCACCTCACGGCAATGCGGCGCGGTTCAAGCCGCGCTGCGCTTGCCCCACAATGCTTGTGACGCGATGCGGGCTCCCTCGCTGAGGGAGCGCAGCTTCGCCCACATGATGCTTTCATGCACGCGCTTGGCAAACGGGCTTTGCGCAAAACCACAATCCGTGCCGGCCATCACGTTCTCGCGGCCGACGAGTTTTGCCAGACGCGTGAGACGCTGAGCTACCAATTCGGGATGTTCGACAATGTTGGTCGCGTGGCTGACGCAGCCCGGGATCAGCATCTTGCCGGAGGGTAGTTTTACCTGCTCCCACACCACCCATTCGTGTTCGTGGCGCGGATTGGCGGCCTCATAGGCATAGGCGCCGACCTTCACCTGCAGCATCAGGTCAACGATATCCTTCATCGGCACATCATGCGCATGCGGTCCGTTCCAGCTTCCCCAGCACAGGTGATAGCGTGACTTCTCTTCCGGTATCCCGCGCAGCGCGTGGTTAAGCGCATCGATGCGAAGCTGTGCCCACTGGCGATAATCGCCGAGTGTCATCGGCGGCACCATCTTTTCATACATGTAGGGCAGGAAAGCATCGTCGATCTGCACATACAGGCCGGCATCGACGATTGCCTTGTATTCGGCGTTCAACGCATCGGCGAGCGCGAACAGATAGGTTTCCTCGTCCTTGTAGAATTCATTCTTGCCACCGGGCAGGGCGCTGGCCGGCGCAACGACGGGCAGGAAGGCGCCCGGTGCCTTTGCCTTGCCAGCCGCGTGTTTGAGATTCTGGATGTCGCGCGAAACCTGCTTCTGGCCGACATACGAAATCGGGCCATTGACGACGAAGCGGTTGCCCAGCCGTTTGCCAAGGCCCGTCGCCGCATCGTATTCGGCATAGAATTCGGGAAAAGCCTTGCGGTCATTGCCGCCGCCGGCCTGGGTCAGCGGATCCTTCGCTTCTTCGGGCGTAAGCGGACGGGTGGTGAGACCGCTCAACCGCTCATGGACATAGAAGGCCCAGTTGCGGCCCTTGGAGAACTCACCGTCGCTGACAATGTCGACGCCGACATCGACCTGCTGCTGCACGACTTCGTCGATCGATTCCGTCAGGCAGGCTTGATAGGCGGCTTCGTCATACGCCTGGCCGGCTTCGATCTTGCGCAGATGTTCGACCAGCTTCGGCGGCCGGACCAGACTGCCGACATGGGTGACGAGAATGCGATCGGACGGCGTCGTCATGCTGTTTCCTCCAACGTTCTTTTTTTTATTGGATGCGTTGCGCGCATCTTAGGAGGAGGCAGGCGCGCAATGCACTGCCTGTGACGTAAGGCGCGGCTGCAAAAACGACGCCCACGTTTCCGCGGGGCGCCGGGCCGGATGGTCCGTTTGGGCAGCCAACCGTGAGGCGGCAATGCGGCTCTCGCAAGTCAGGGCTTGGCAAGCCGGGCGGAAGGCATTAGTAGAGCGCCATCGGCGTGCTGGCCTTGTCGGCACGCCTTTGCGCGTTCCAGTGGAACACGCGGCTGTCCGGCTCAGCCGGGCCGCCATCCTGTCCAAGACTGCCGGTGCGGGGATACCCGCCTAATTGCCAAGTCCGAGAGGACGCGGCTGCCAGCATAGACGGGTGAGAGACGCGTTTTCGGGCTCAGGCGCCATGCCAGCCCAGAACCGGTTCGAACCTTTCAAACCCACCAAGCCCTTGAATGGCTGTGGTGGAGGGCAGGGCTTAACGGAAGCACCGTTCTGCCCACACAATTCCGGGCAGATCGGTTGTCATAACCGGTGGAACTCGAAAGGGCTCCACCAACCGGAGAGAGCTTGTGAATCGAACGGAAAAAGCTGAGTCCGTCGAATCGCTGAAAGAGGTCTTCAAGACCTCCCAGGTGGTCATCGTGGCTCATTATTCCGGCCTCACGGTCACCCAGCTGCAGACCCTGCGCAAGCAGATGAAGCAGGCGGGCGCCCATGTGAAGGTCGCGAAAAACCGTCTCGCCAAGATTGCTCTTGATGGCTCCGATGCTGCCTCGATCGCGCCTTTGCTGAAAGGCCCGACCCTGATCGCCTATTCAACGGTCGATCCGGTCGCAGCACCGAAGGTCGCCACCGACTTCGCCAAGGCGAACGAACAGTTCGTCATCCTCGGCGGAGCGATGGGCAAGACCGCCCTGGACGTGAATGGCGTGAAGCAGCTTGCTTCGCTGCCTTCGCTCGACGAATTGCGTGGGAAGATCGTCGGCCTGCTTGTGGCCCCGGCGACCAAGATCGCGCAGCTCACGAACGCACCGGCCGCCAAGGTCGCGCGCGTCGTTCAGGCCTATGCCAGCAAGAATGCGGCGTGACACCGACACCAATCATCAAGGTTCGAATAGGATATCCATACCATGGCTGACTTGCAGAAAATCGTCGACGACCTGTCGTCCCTGACCGTCCTCGAGGCCGCTGACCTCGCCAAGATGCTCGAAGAGAAGTGGGGCGTTTCCGCCGCCGCTGCGGTGGCTGTTGCCGCTGCTCCGGGCGCTGGCGGCGGTGCCGCTCCGGCTGAAGAGAAGACCGACTTCACCGTCGTCCTGGCTTCGGCCGGCGACAAGAAGATCGAAGTCATTAAGGAAGTGCGCGCTCTGACCGGCCTCGGCCTGAAAGAGGCGAAGGACCTCGTCGAAGGCGCTCCGAAGACCCTCAAGGAAGGTGCTCCGAAGGACGAAGCCGAGAAGATCAAGGCGACCCTTGAAAAGGTCGGCGCGAAGGTCGAGCTTAAGTAATCTTCTGGTTGTGCCATGCGGTCGGGCGGAACCCGGCCGCATGGCCTACCAGTTAAGCCGGGGTTAACCCGGCTTTGACACCAAAGTGAATGGACCCGCCCAAAAAAAGCCCGGCAGGGCAATTTTTGGTGGCGGGTACTTTACATTGGGGGTGTTGGACCTATATGGGTCCGATATCCCCTTATAGCGCCGCCCTGCGGCGGCATGTGCGGCGGTTCGAGCCCGGCTCGAATCTTCTAGAACGCAGGCACCCCGACGCCTGTCCTGATGGTCGCGATGATGGCGGCCTTTCGGAGAGTCGTCCCGGCTGTCTCACAACGGCAGACGAGAGAAGGACGGTTATGGCGCAGACGTTTACCGGTCGGAAGCGCGTTAGAAAGTTTTTTGGAAAAATTCAGGAAGTGGCGGAGATGCCGAACCTCATCGAGGTTCAGAAGGCGTCTTACGACCAATTCTTGCTGGTGACGCCCCCCGAGGGCGGCCGGCCCGACGAGGGCCTGCAGGCGGTTTTCAAGTCCGTCTTCCCGATCAAGGATTTTTCCAACACCTCGCAGCTCGACTTCGTCGGCTACGAGTTCGATCCCCCGAAATACGACGTCGATGAATGCCGCCAGCGCGGCATGACCTTCGCTGCGCCGCTCAAGGTGACGCTGCGCCTCATCGTGTTCGATGTCGATGAAGAGACCGGCGCCCGCTCCGTGAAGGACATCAAGGAGCAGGACGTCTATATGGGCGACATCCCGCTGATGACCAACAACGGTACGTTCATCGTGAACGGTACCGAGCGCGTCATCGTCTCGCAGATGCATCGTTCGCCCGGCGTGTTCTTCGATCACGACAAGGGCAAGACGCATTCGTCCGGCAAGCTGCTGTTCGCAGCCCGCATCATCCCGTATCGCGGTTCGTGGCTCGATATCGAATTCGACGCCAAGGACATCGTGCATGCGCGTATCGACCGTCGCCGCAAGATCCCGGTGACATCGCTGCTCTATGCGCTCGGCATGGACGGCGAGGAGATCCTCAAGACTTTCTACAACATCGTTCCTTACAAGCGCGCCAAGGAAGGCTGGCGCGTGCCTTTCGATGCCGACCGCATGAAGGGCTACAAGGCGATCAACGATCTCGTTGACGCCGACAGCGGCAAGGTGGTGGTCGAGGCCGGCCGCAAGATCACCGTGCGTCAGGCACGTCAGCTCGCGGAGAAGGGCCTCAAGGCGCTCCGCATGACCGATGAGGAATTGCTCGGCAACTACATCGCCGAAGACCTCGTCAACATGAAGACTGGTGAGATCTACGCCGAAGCGGGCGAGGAGATCACCGAGAAGCTGCTTGAGACGATCAACGATCTCGGCATCAAGGAACTGCCGATCCTCGATATCGATCACATCAATGTCGGCGCCTATATCCGCAACACGCTCGCGGTCGACAAGAACATGACGCGCGAAGACGCGCTGTTCGACATCTATCGCGTGATGCGTCCGGGTGAGCCGCCCACGCTCGATACCGCATCGGCGATGTTCCAGTCGCTGTTCTTCGATGCCGACCGCTACGACCTCTCGGCCGTCGGTCGCGTGAAGATGAACATGCGCCTCGATCTCGATGCGCCGGACACGATGCGTGTGCTGCGTAAGGATGACATCCTTGCCGTGGTTAAGACGCTGGTCGATCTGCGCGACGGCAAGGGCGAAATCGACGACATCGACAACCTCGGCAATCGCCGCGTGCGTTCGGTCGGTGAGTTGATGGAGAACCAGTATCGCGTCGGTCTCCTGCGTATGGAGCGCGCGATCAAGGAGCGCATGTCGAGCGTCGATATCGACACCGTCATGCCGCAGGACCTGATCAACGCGAAGCCGGCGGCTGCCGCCGTGCGCGAGTTCTTCGGTTCCTCGCAGCTGTCGCAGTTCATGGACCAGACCAATCCGCTGTCCGAGATCACGCACAAGCGTCGTCTCTCGGCGCTTGGACCAGGCGGTCTGACGAGAGAGCGCGCCGGCTTCGAAGTGCGCGACGTGCATCCGACCCACTATGGCCGTATCTGCCCGATCGAAACGCCGGAAGGTCCGAATATCGGTCTGATCAACTCGCTCGCGACCTACGCGCGCGTGAACAAGTATGGCTTTGTCGAGACGCCTTATCGCAAGGTGAAGGACGGCCGCGTCACCGACGAGGTGATCTACCTCTCGGCGATGGAAGAGGCCCGTTACACGGTCGCGCAGGCGAACGCGCCGATCGATGCGAAGGGCCGCTTCACGGAAGACATGATCGTCTGCCGTCACGCCGGCGAAGTTGCGCCTTATCCGCGCGACAAGGTCGACTTCATGGACGTGTCGCCGAAGCAGCTCGTGTCGGTGGCCGCGGCGCTGATCCCGTTCCTTGAGAACGACGACGCCAACCGCGCGCTGATGGGCTCGAACATGCAGCGCCAGGCGGTGCCGCTGGTCAGAGCCGAGGCACCGTTCGTCGGCACCGGCATGGAAGCCGTGGTGGCCCGTGACTCGGGCGCCGCGATCGCGGCCCGCCGCGCCGGTGTGATCGATCAGGTGGACGCCACCCGTATCGTTATCCGCGCGACGGAAGAGACCGACCCGACCAAGCCGGGCGTCGACATCTATCGTCTGATGAAGTTCCAGCGCTCCAACCAGAACACCTGCATCAACCAGCGTCCGCTGGTGCGTGTCGGTGACGTGGTGAAGAAGGGCGACATCATCGCTGACGGTCCGTCGACCGAGCTCGGCGAACTCGCGCTCGGCCGTAACGTGCTGGTCGCGTTCATGCCGTGGAACGGCTACAACTTCGAGGACTCGATCCTTCTGTCCGAGCGCATCGTGCGTGACGACGTCTTCACTTCGATCCATATCGAGGAATTCGAAGTGATGGCCCGTGACACCAAGCTCGGACCGGAAGAAATCACGCGTGATATTCCGAACGTATCGGAAGAAGCGCTGAAGAACCTCGACGAAGCCGGCATCGTCTATATCGGCGCGGAAGTCCGCGCCGGCGACATCCTGTGCGGCAAGATCACGCCGAAGGGCGAAAGCCCGATGACGCCGGAAGAAAAGCTTCTGCGCGCCATCTTCGGTGAGAAGGCGTCGGACGTTCGCGACACCTCGCTCCGCGTGCCGCCAGGCGTGCAGGGCACGGTCGTGGAAGTGCGTGTGTTCAACCGTCACGGCGTCGACAAGGACGAGCGTGCGCTCGCGATCGAGCGCGAGGAAATCGAACGCCTCGCCAAGGACCGCGACGACGAACAGGCGATCCTCGACCGCAACGTGTTCGGACGTCTGGCTGAAGTGCTGGATGGCCGTCAGGGCGTTGCAGGCCCGAAGGGCTTCAAGAAGGACACCAAGATCACCCGCGCGATCCTGGATGAATATCCGCGTTCGCAATGGTGGCAGTTCGCGACGTCCAACGACAAGCTGATGGCCGAGATCGAGGCCATGCGGAAGCAGTACGACGAGTCGAAGAAGATGCTCGAGCAGCGCTTTCTCGACAAGGTCGAGAAGCTGCAGCGTGGCGACGAACTCCCGCCCGGCGTGATGAAGATGGTCAAGGTCTTCGTCGCGGTGAAGCGCAAGATCCAGCCCGGCGACAAGATGGCCGGACGTCACGGCAACAAGGGTGTCGTGTCCAAGATCGTGCCGGTCGAGGACATGCCGTTCCTTGAAGACGGGACGCATGCGGACATCGTGCTCAACCCGCTCGGCGTGCCGAGCCGCATGAATGTCGGTCAGATCCTTGAGACGCATCTTGGCTGGGCCTGTGCCGGTCTTGGCCGGCGTATCGGTCAGGCGGTCGACGCGTATTACTCCAAGCAGGACACCCGTCCGCTGAAGGATACGCTGAAGAAGGTCTATGGCGAGGACGAGACGATCAAGTCGCTGGACGACAAGGCGATCGTCGAACTCGGCAGCAACCTTCGTCGCGGTGTGCCGATCGCAACGCCGGTCTTCGACGGCGCCAAGGAAAGCGATATCGAGCAGATGCTCGACATGGCGGGTCTCGATCACTCGGGGCAGATGACGCTGTTCGATGGCCGCACCGGCGATCAGTTCGATCGTAAGGTGACTGTCGGCTACATCTACATGCTGAAGCTGCACCACCTGGTCGACGACAAGATCCATGCTCGTTCGATCGGCCCATACTCGCTCGTCACCCAGCAGCCGCTGGGCGGCAAGGCGCAGTTCGGCGGACAGCGTTTCGGCGAAATGGAGGTCTGGGCGCTCGAAGCTTACGGCGCCGCCTACACGTTGCAGGAAATGCTGACCGTGAAGTCGGACGACGTGGCCGGCCGTACCAAGGTCTATGAAGCGATCGTGCGTGGCGACGACACGTTCGAAGCCGGTATCCCGGAAAGCTTCAACGTCCTGGTCAAGGAAATGCGGTCGCTTGGCCTCAACGTCGACTTGCACAACTCCAAAGTCCAGCGGCCCGGCGAGTTGCCGGAAGCCGCCGAGTAATTCGCGAGAGAGACGGGACGGCGAGGGCGCCGTCCCGACTGACGACAGCGAAACGATAGACGGCCAATGGCTTCTGAAAGAGGCCGGCCGAGGAGAAGACGATGAACCAAGAAATTATGAATCTGTTCAGCCCGCAGGCGCCGGCTCAGGTCTTCGACCAGATCCGCATCTCGATTGCGTCACCTGAGAAGATTCAGTCCTGGTCGTACGGCGAGATCAAGAAGCCGGAAACCATCAACTACCGGACCTTCAAGCCGGAGCGTGATGGCCTGTTCTGCGCGCGCATCTTCGGCCCGATCAAGGACTACGAGTGCTTGTGCGGCAAGTACAAGCGCATGAAGTACAAGGGCATCATCTGCGAGAAGTGCTCGGTCGAAGTCACGCTCTCTCGCGTGCGGCGCGAGCGCATGGGCCATATTGAGCTCGCAGCGCCCGTCGCTCACATCTGGTTCCTGAAGTCACTGCCGAGCCGTATCGGGTTGCTGCTCGACATGACGCTGAAGGATCTCGAGCGGATTCTGTACTTTGAATATTACGTCGTTCTGGAGCCGGGTCTCACCCCGCTGCAGGACCGTCAGTTGCTGTCCGAAGAGGAATATCTCAAGGCGCAGGACGAATACGGTCAGGACAGCTTCACCGCCATGATCGGCGCCGAAGCGATCCGCGAGATGCTGAAGGCTCTCGACCTGACGAAGCTGCAGGCCGACCTCCGCGCGGAAATCGCCGAGACCGATTCCGACATCAAGAAGAAGAAGCTCGCCAAACGCGTGAAGCTGATCGAGGCTTTCATCGACTCCGGCAACCGTCCGGAGTGGATGATCCTGACGCATGTGCCGGTCATTCCGCCGGATCTGCGTCCGCTCGTTCCGCTGGACGGCGGCCGTTTCGCGACGTCGGATTTGAACGACCTGTATCGCCGCGTCATCAACCGCAACAATCGTCTGAAGCGGCTGATCGAGCTGCGCGCGCCGGACATCATCATCCGCAACGAGAAGCGCATGCTTCAGGAAGCGGTGGATGCGCTGTTCGACAACGGCCGCCGCGGCCGCGTCATCAC
>Ga0164243_10009064_pt1 | contig 14536 bp, 12 predicted proteins | sample OricompcompostOP_FD_108781 | JGI IMG/M metagenome (GOLD analysis project Ga0164243, IMG submission 108781) | Organic Plus compost microbial communities from Emeryville, California, USA - Original compost - Organic plus compost (OP) | ecosystem: Engineered > Solid waste > Mixed feedstock >... | reverse complement strand
GCAGCGACTCGGCCAGCAGCGCGGTGAGGAAGTCGCCGTCGACGAAGCGGCCGGTGTCGTCGATGAAGAAGCAGCGGTCGGCGTCGCCGTCCCAGGCGATGCCGAGGTCGGCTCTCTCCTCGAGCACCTTGCGCATGACGAACTCGCGGTTCTCGGGCAGCAGCGGGTTGGGCTCGTGGTCGGGGAAGCTGCCGTCCGGTCTCCAGTAGGCGGTGACGAGGTCGAGCCCGAGCTGCTCCAGCAGCGGCCCGACCATCGGGCCGGCCATCCCGTTGCCGCCGTCGACGACGACGCGCAGCGGCTCGATCCGCTGCGGGTCGACGAACGACAGCGCCGCCTGCTGGAACTCCTCGTAGATGCTCACCGACTCGCAGCGGCCGCCGCCGAGCGAGTCGGGGATCCCGCTCTCGACCAGCCGGCGGATGTCCTGGATGCCGCTGTCGCCGGAGAGCGCGAGCGCCCCCTTGCGCACGAGCTTGGCGCCGGTGTACGCCTTCGGGTTGTGCGAGGCGGTGCACATCAGGCCGCCGTCGAGGTCGCGGGCGCCGACCAGCCAGTAGAGCATCTCGGTGCCGATCTGGCCGGCGTTCAGGACGGTCACGCCCTCGCTGACGAGCCCGTCGCGGTAGCGGGCGGCCAGCTCCGGCGCGCTGAGCCGCATGTCGCGTCCGAGCGCGACCGTCAGCGCCGTGACCTTCTTGCCGCTGAGGTCGGCGAGGACGTGGGCGAACGCCCGTCCGATGAGCTCGGCGACGTCGCCGTCGATGTCCTGCTCGTAGAGCCCGCGGATGTCGTACGCCTTGAAGATGTTGGGGGAGACTTCGCGCATGATCGGCAGCATCGTATTGGGCGCGGCCCCCGACCCGCTCTGCCATGATGCCCGCCTCATGGAGCCGGGCGAGCTGAGCGTGGTGATCCTCTGCGGCGGCCGCGGCACGCGCCTGCAGGAGCGGACCCGCTCGATCCCCAAGCCGCTCGTCGAGATCGGCGGGCGGCCGATCGTCTGGCACGTGATCGAGCTCTACCGCGCCGCCGGATTCCACTCGTTCACGCTTTGCACCGGTTACAAGGGCGAGCTGATCGAGCGCTTCGCCGCCGGGCAGGAGTGGCCGGCCGGGGTCGCCGTCCGCTGCCTCGACACGGGGCTCGACACGCCGACCGGCGGACGGGTGCTGCGGGCGCTCCGCTCGGGCCTGCTGCCCCCTGGACGGATGTTCTGCGCGACCTACGCCGACGGGGTCGCCGACGTCGACCTGCGGGCGCTCGTCGCGGCCCACCGCGCCAATGCCGCCGACGGCGCGCTGGCGACGATGACGGTCGTGCGGCCGGCGCTGCAGTTCGGCGTCGCCGAGCTGGCCGACGACGGGCGCGTCACCGGCTTCCGCGAGAAGCCGCGCTCCGAGCACTGGGTCAACGGCGGCTTCCTCTGCCTCGAGCCCGGCATCGGCGAGCTGCTGTCCGACGACAGCGTGCTGGAGCGCGAGCCGCTGGAGCGGCTGGCCGCCGCCGGCCGGCTGCGCGCCTTCCGCCACGAGGGCTTCTGGGACTGCATGGACACGTACAAGGACGCGGTGCTGCTGAACGACCTGTGGGCGCAGGGCCGCGCGCCCTGGCTGCGAAATCCTCGCCTGGCGGCTCGGATTCCGGGCGACGACTCGCCTGGCGGCTCGTCCTCGCGCTCGCTGGCGGGAGCGAGCTGAGGTGCCGCGCTCGGTCTTCGTGACCGGCGCCTACGGGCTGCTCGGCTCGTGGCTGGTGCGGGCGCTGCTGGAGCGCGGCGACCGCGTCGTCGCGCTGCAGCGCGACCGCACGCCCCGCAGCGCGCTGCTGCTCGGCGCGCTGGAGCGGCGGATCGACGTCGTCCACGGCGACCTCGCCGAGCCCGGCCTCGTCGCCCGCGCGCTCGGCGAGTACGAGGTCGACACGGTCTTCCACCTCGCCGCGCAGACGATCGTCGGCACCGCCAACCGCTCGCCGCTGGCGACCTTCGAGACGAACGTGCGCGGCACCTGGCTGCTGCTGGAGGCCTGCCGCCTGCACGGCGCAGAGCGGGTGCTCGTCGCCGCCTCCGACAAGGCCTACGGCGCCAGCGCGTCGCTGCCCTATCGCGAGGACCAGCCGCTGGAGCCGCGCTTCCCCTACGACGTCAGCAAGGCGGCGACCGACCTGATCGCCCGCTCCTACTGGCACACCTACCGGCTGCCGGTCGCCGTCACCCGCTTCGCCAACCTCTACGGCGGCGGCGACCTCAACCGCTCGCGGCTGATCCCCGAGGCGGTCGCCGCCGCGCTCGCCGGCCGCGCGCCGGTGATCCGCTCCGACGGCACGCCCGAGCGCGACTTCCTGTACGTCGAGGACGCCGTCGCCGCCTACCTGCAGCTCGCCGACGCGCTCGACGGCGACGGCTCGCGCGCCCGCGGCGAGGCGTTCAACGCCGGCGGCGGCGAGCCGCACGCGGTCGGCGACGTCGTCGCGCTGATCTGCCGCATCGCCGGCTCCGACGTCGCCCCCGACGTGCGCGGCGCCGGCACGCCCGACGGCGAGATCGACCGCCAGTGGGTCGACGCCTCCAAGCTGCGCGCGCTGACCGGCTGGACGCCCGCGGTCGGGCTGGAGGAGGGGCTCCAGCGGACGGTCGCGTGGTACCGCGACCATCCCGAGGCGTGGGCCTGAGCGGCCCGCGCGCTCATCTCACCTCGAGCGTGCCCTCCATGCCCGGGTGGATCGTGCAGACGTAGGAGATCGTGCCCGCTCTCGTCGGCGTGAACGAGTAGCTCTCGCCCTTCGGGAACAGCTTCGACTTGAACTCCTCGCCGGAGGTCGAGGCGACGTCGTGGAGCACGTCGTCCTCGTTGACCCAGGTGACTCTCTGGCCGACGCCGACCGCGACCGTCTTGGGCGAGTAGGCGATCCCCTTCATCGCGATCTCGATCCCGCCGTCGGCCGTCGTCTTCGGCCCGGTCGCCGTCGCGGCGCCGCTCGCGGAGCCGCCGGAGGTCGAGCCGGAGCCGTCGTCGCCGCAGCCGGCGAGGGCGATCGCGCCGGCCGCGAGCAGGAGGGGGAGGAGGGAGGAGCGCTTCATCTGACAGACCACCTTCGTCGGGCCTGCCACATACAATCACGTCCATGGCCGGACATTCGAAGTGGGCGGGAATCAAGCACAAGAAGGCGATCGTCGACGCGCGTCGCGGCGCCGCCTTCACGAAGCTCGCGCGCGCGATCACCGTCGCCGCGCGCGAGGGCGGCGGCGATCCGGACCTCAACGCGGCGCTGGCGAACGCCGTCCAGAAGGCGAAGGACGCCTCGATGCCGAAGGACAACATCGAGCGCGCGATCGCGAAGGGCACCGGCGAGGGCGCCGACGCCGACGCGATCGAGGCGATCCTCTACGAGGGCTACGGCCCCGGCGGCGTCGCGCTGCTGATCGAGGCGCTGACCGACAACCGCAACCGCACCAGCGCCGACGTCCGCCACCTGCTCTCCAAGCACGGCGGCAGCCTCGGCGAGCCGGGCTCGGTCGCCTACCTGTTCGACAGACAGGGCGTGATCGTCGTCGACGCCGAGCGCTACGGCGAGGACGACCTGATGGTCGCGATCGACGCCGGCGCCTCCGACATCGCCCAGGACGACGACGTCTTCGAGGTGCTGACCGAGCCCTCCGACCTGGCGGCCGTGCGCAGAGCGCTCGACGACGCCGGGATCGAGATCCAGAACGCCGAGGTCACGCAGCGCCCGAAGACGCGCGTGCCGCTCGACGAGGACGGCGCGACGAAGCTGATGCGGCTGATCGACGCGCTCGACGACAACGACGACGTCAACGAGGTCCACGCGAACTTCGACGTCGACGCCGCGGTGCTCGAGCGGATCGCCGGCTGACGCGACGAGCGCGCGAGGGCGGAGCCGGCCGCGGCGAGGACGAGCCGGCAGGCGTCCGCGGCCTGCCGCAGAATACGAACAGATGATCGTCCTCGGCATCGACCCAGGCACCGCCAACACCGGCTACGGCGTCGTCGCGAGACGGCGCGGGCGGGTCGTCGCGCTCGACGGCGGCGTGATCGAGACGCCGGCCGGCCAGGCGCTCGAGCGGCGGCTGGCGACGATCCACGCCCGCCTCGGCGAGCTGATCGCCGAGCACCGGCCGCAGGCGGTCGCGATCGAGGACCTCTACTTCGGCGCCAACGCGAGGTCGGCGTTCGCGGTCGGGCAGGCGCGCGGCGTCGTGCTGCTGGCCGCCGGCCAGCACGGGCTGCCGTGCAGCTCCTACACGCCCCAGCAGGTCAAGAGCGCCGTCTGCGGCAGCGGCCGCGCCGACAAGCTCCAGGTCCAGCAGATGGTCCAGCGGCTGCTGTCGCTGACCGAGGTGCCGCGGCCCGACCACGCCGCCGACGCGCTCGCGGTCGCGATCTGCCACGCCAACCGGGCGCCGCTGGCGGCGGCGGTGGGGGCGGCGTCGTGATCGCGCTGGTGCGCGGCGAGGTCGCGGGGCGCAGGCCCTCGCCGCCGGCCGGCGGCGAGGTCGTCGTCGACGTCAACGGCGTCGGCTACCGGCTGGCGGTCTCCAGCGAGACGCTCAAGCAGGTGCCGGCGGCCGGCAGGCCGACGACGCTCCACAGCCATCTGATCGTGCGCGACGACGCGCTGCAGCTCTACGGCTTCGCGACCGAGGAGGAGCGCGACCTCTTCCTGATGCTGCTCGGCGTCCAGTCGGTCGGTCCGAAGGTCGCGCTGGCGGTGCTGTCGGGCGGCTCGACGCGCGAGCTGCTGGCCGCGCTCGCCGCCGGCGACGCGAGACGGTTCCAGGCGGTCCCCGGGATCGGCAGACGGACCGCCGAGCGGATCATCGTCGAGCTGCGCGAGAAGGCCGGCGTCTCGATCCCGGCCGACGGCGCGGTCACGGTCGCCGCCGACGACGACCCGCGCGCGGTCGCGCGCGAGGGCCTCGTCGGCCTCGGCTTCTCGCTGGAGGAGGCCGACAGGCTGCTGGCCAGAGCGCCCGGCGAGACCGCCGAGGAGCTGATCGCCCACGCCCTCCGGACCTCCCGTCGATGAGCGTGACGCGGATCCAGACGCCAGGCGAGCTGCCCGGGGACGACGACCAGGAGCGGTCGCTCCGCCCGCGCCGGCTCGACGACTTCGTCGGGCAGGAGCCGGTGCGCGACCAGCTGGCGGTCTCGATCGCGGCGGCGAAGGGGCGCGGCGACGCGCTCGACCACGTGCTGCTCGCCGGCCCGCCGGGGCTCGGCAAGACCTCGCTGGCGCAGATCGTCGCCGAGGAGCTGGAGGTCCCGTTCATACAGACGGCCGGCCCGGCGCTCGAGCGCAAGGGCGACGTCGCCGCCTTCCTGACCGCGCTGGAGCCGCGCGCGGTCTTCTTCGTCGACGAGATCCACCGGCTGCCGCGGGCGCTGGAGGAGACCTTCTACCCGGCGATGGAGGACGGCCAGCTGCCGATCACCGTCGGCCAGGGCGCCGGCGCGCGCGTCGTGACGCTCGACCTGCCGCCGTTCACGCTCGTCGGCGCGACGACCCGCGCCGGCCTGCTGACGACGCCGCTGCGCGACCGCTTCGGCATCCAGCACCGGCTCGAGCACTACGGCCCCGACGACCTCGGCCGGATCGTGACCCGCTCGGCGCGGCTGCTGGGGATCGAGATCGACCCGCTCGGCGCGGTCGCGATCGCCGCCCGCAGCCGCGGCACGCCGCGCGTCGCCAACCGCCTGCTGAAGCGCGTGCGCGACTACGCGGAGGTGCGCGGCGACGGCGTCGTGACCGAGGCGGTCGCCGCCCACGCGCTCGACCTGCTGCAGGTCGACCACGAGGGGCTCGACCGGCTCGACCGCGAGCTGCTGCGGGCGATCTGCGAGATGTTCTCCGGCGGCCCGGTCGGCCTCTCGACGCTCGCCGTCGCGGTCGGCGAGGAGCAGGACACGATCGAGGACGTCTACGAGCCGTACCTGCTCCAGCGCGGCCTGCTGGAGCGCACGCCGCGGGGCCGCGTCGCGACCGTGCGGGCGTGGCGCCACCTCGGGATCGAGCCGCCCGCCGACGGCGTCAAGCTCTTCTGAGGAGCCGTGCAGCAACCCGTGCGGACAGCGCGATCGGCGGGCCTGCGCCGAACTTCGGATTCGTGCCCCGGCCGCTTTAGGCTCCCTTGAACGGTTCCCAACCCGCGCTTCAGTCCGACCCACGTATCCTAGGCAGCGAGATGGCCCACCTCTTCATCTGCCCGAACTGCGGGACCCGCACCTCGGAGACGGACCGGACCGCCGGCTTCAGCCGCACGCCGAAGGGCTGCGCGAAGTGCGGCTTCGGCTTCCTCTTCGAGCTGCTCGACGACTACTACCCGGCGCCCAACGCCGCCTTCTTCGTCTGCGACAGAGAGGGGCGGGTGATCGGATGCGGCCGCGGCTCGTTCGAGCTGACCGGCCTCGACGACGAGAGGGTCATCGGCCGCTCGGTCCGGGAGGTGCTCGGGCTCGACTTCGGCGGCAACGGAGAGGACCCGGTCGGCACCGTGCTCGAATGGGGAGTGCGCGCTCTAGGGAGACCGGTCACCGTCAACGCGGAGGGCGACCTGCCGGCTCAGGCCGTGGCCGACCTCTTCCCCGCCTACGACGACGACGGCGGCCTGCTCCTCGTGCTCACCCCGTCCAAGTAGCATCACCGACCAATGAACGAACGTCGCCGCACCGGCCTCATCCTCCTCCTCGTCGTCGGGCTCCTGATCGCGTCGGGGGTCGTCATCGCGACGAAGGACACGAAACTCGGCCTCGACCTCGAGGGCGGCGTCGAGCTCGTCTACCAGGGACAGCCGACGCCGCAGGTGCCGACCGTCACCGCCGACTCGATCGACCGCGCCGTCGACATCATCCGCGAGCGCGTCGACCAGCTCGGTGTCGCCGAGCCGGAGATCCAGCGCGCCGGCAGCGACCAGATCTCGGTCGGCCTGCCGTCGGTGCAGGACATCGAGCGGGCGAAGAACCAGGTCGGCACGCCGGCCCAGCTGTTCTTCTACGACTGGGAGGAGAACGTCCTCACGCCGGACGGCAGATTCGTCGCCCCGCTGCTCAACGCGCAGGACTCGACGGCGGTCGCGATCTCCCAGCAGGGCGGCAGCAGCGGCCAGGGCCAGACGCTCTACGAGGCGGTCAAGCTCGCCTCCAGACAGAGACCGTCGACCGACGCCAGATCGGGCTCCCGCAGCGGCACCGCGTACTACCTCTTCGACAGAGACCACAGATACCTCGCCGGGCCCGAGAAGTCCGAGGACGACCTGCTGTCGGCGATCGACAGAAGAGCGCTGCCGGCCGGCAGCGAGGTGCTCGGCGTCCCGCAGGGGTGGGTCGTGCTGCAGGCGACGCAGAGCGACTCCGGCGAGAGAATCGAGACCGACGACCCGGCGGCCCGCTTCTACGTGCTGAGAGACGACGTCGCGCTCTCGGGCAACGACATCAAGGACCCCAACCAGGGCTTCAACGACCTCCAGCAGCCGGACGTCGAGTTCAGATTCACCAACAGAGGCAAGCACGCCTTCCAGGAGGTCACGCGCGAGATCTCCCAGCGCGGCCAGAGCCTCGCGCTGCCGGGCACCAGCTCCCAGGCGGTCGCCCAGCACTTCGCGGTCGCGCTCGACGGCAGACTGATCTCCGTCGCCTCGATCGACCCGCAGCGGCTGCCCGACGGCATCGACGGCGAGAACGGCGCGATCATCGAGGGCGGCTTCACGATCCAGAGCGCGCAGGACCTCGCGAACCTGCTGAAGCTCGGCGCGCTGCCGATCGGGCTCGACCTGATCTCGCAGTCGCAGGTCTCCGCGACGCTCGGCAAGCAGGCGCTCCACGAGGGCCTGATCGCCGGCATCGTCGGCCTCAGCCTCGTCGCCCTCTTCCTGATCGGCTTCTACCGCATCCTCGGCGTGATCGCGACGGTCGCGCTGCTGATCTACGGCGTCTACTTCTACGCGCTCATCAAGCTCGTGCCGATCACGCTGACGCTGCCCGGCATCGCCGGCCTGATCCTGACGATCGGCGTCGCGGCCGACGCGAACATCGTGATCTTCGAACGGGTGAAGGAGGAGGTGCGCGCCGGGCGCTCGATCCCGGCCGCGATCTCGGCCGGCTACCGCAAGGGCCTGACGGCGATCATCGACGCCAACGTCGTCACGGTGATGGTCGCGTTCATCCTCTTCATGCTCGCGACCGCGGGCGTCAAGGGCTTCGCCTTCACGCTCGGCGTCGGCACGCTCGTCTCGCTGTTCACGGCGGTGCTCGCGACCCAGGCGATACTGACCTCGATGGGCCGCTCGAAGCTGCTCGGGCGCCCGACCGCGCTCGGCGCCAAGGGCGAGGGCCACAGATGGAAGGCCGACTTCATGGGCCTCTCGAGGTGGTTCTTCTCGATGTCGGGCGTGATCCTGCTGATCTGCGCGCTGGCGATCGGCGCCAAGGGGCTCAACTTCGGCATCGACTTCACCTCCGGCACGCGGATCACGACCAACCTCGTGAGACCGGCCAGCGAGGACCAGGTCCGCTCGACGCTCGCCTCGGTCGGCGCCTCGGACGCGAAGATCCAGAGAGTCTCCAACAAGGAGCTGGGCGACAACGTCGTCCAGATCTCGACCGAGCAGCTGAAGCCCAACCAGGTGCAGCAGGTGAGAGCGGCGCTGGAGAGAGACTTCGGCGGCGTCTCCAACTTCACCAGCTCGTCGGTCGGGCCGACCTTCGGCAAGACGGTCGCGAACAACGCGATCGTGGCGATCATCGCGTCGCTGTTCGTGATCTCCGCCTACATCGCGCTCCGCTTCCAGTGGAGATTCGCGGTGCCGGTGCTGATCGCGGTCGCGCACGACATCCTGATCGTCTCCGGCATCTACGCGCTCACCGGCCGGGAGGTGACGGCGTCGACGGTCGCGGCGCTGCTGACGGTGCTGGGCTACTCGCTCTACGACACGATCATCGTCTTCGACCGCATCCGCGAGAACATGCCGCGGATGCCGCGGGCGGCCTTCTCGCAGATCGTCAACCGCTCGATGTCGGAGGTGCTGACCCGTTCGCTGGCGACCTCGTTCTCGACCGGCCTGCCGATCCTCGCGCTGATGCTGTTCGGCGGCGAGACGCTGCGCGACTTCGCCTTCGCGCTGCTGGTCGGCGTCCTCTCCGGCGCCTACTCGTCGGTCTTCATCGCCGGCCCGGTGCTGTGGCACTGGAAGGAGCGCGAGCCGGTCTACGCCGCGCGGCGGGTGCGGATCGCGGCCGAGAACGGCGGCGTCGTGCCGCCGTACGCGCTCGGCGCCGTCGACGTCGAGCCGCAGCGCAGACGCCGCAGACGCGGCCGCCTGACCGCGCCCGACGACCCGGAGCGGAGCGTCTCCGCCGAGGAGTTCGAGGAGATGAAGCGCGACCTCGACGTCGACGACAGCCCGGCGGCGATCACGCGCGACCCGCGCCGCGGGCGCGCCGCGACCGCCGCGCCGCCGAAGCCGAGACCGAGACCGAAGCTCGACGAGAACGGGCGTGCGCCCGACGAACCTGAGAACGAGGGCGTGCTGAAGGAGCCCAAGAGACCCAGCACGCGCCGTCGCCGCCACGGGAGGCCGCGCTGATGGGCATGCTCTGCTGGGTCATGATGGGCCTCGCCATCTGGCACTTCACGATCTTCCTGCCGGACCACTTCTGGGGCGGGATCGTCGGCGCCTTCCTCGCGGCCCTGATCGGCTCGATCGTCTTCGGTCTGGCCGTCAACGGGCTGTCGGTGCCGGGCAACGACGACGTCTCGCTCGTGACCGCGGCCGAGGGGATCCCGGGCTCGGTGCTCGGCCTCGCGGTCTGCTACTTCGAGGGGCTGCGGCGCGAGCGCCGCAGCGGCGTCGACTACGCCGCCTGAGCGGCGGCGCGTCGTCGCGACCCGAGCGGCTGCGGGGCCGGCCGGCGACGGCCGGCGCCGCGCCTCAGAAGAACTCGGGGATCCAGGGGGCGCGCGGGGTGCGCAGCGCCGCGTCGAGGCGGTCGAGCGCGCCCGGCTCCAGCTCGCGCACGCGGCCGGCGTCGGCCAGCCGCGCGAGCGGCGTGCCGCCGAGGAAGGCGGCGCCGAGCGCGGCGACGTCCAGCGCCAGCTGCGGCGCGCGGTCGCTGCGGGCGCAGCGCGCCTCGCCGTCGGCGGCCGCCTCCAGCCGCCAGGCGCCGTCGTTGTGCGGCAGGCGCGCGTCGGAGACGGCGAGCGTGAGGTCGAGCGCGGTCGCCCAGCGGCGGCCGGCGAGCGCCGCGGCGACGTCGAGCAGGCGCAGCCACAGCGCGTCCTCGACCAGCGTCACCCGCGGCTGGCGGAAGTCGGCGCAGCGGAACGGCAGCGCGTCGTCGACCGGCCGCAGCTCGCCGATCACGCGCTCGACGAGGTCGACGCCGCAGAAGAAGCCCCACAGCGCCGCCTCGGCCTCCGGGTCGGGCGCGATCAGCTCCAGCACCTCGAGCTCGACCGCCTCCTCGGGCCCGCGGGCGCGGTAGAGCGCGTAGCCCTGCGCGACGCCGTCGCCGTCGCGCACGACGACCAGCCGCTTCGGCCGCCGCCGGTCGCGCTCGTGCTCGGGGTCGTCGAGGATCCGCCGGCGCCACCACGGCTCGCTGCGCGCCGGCACGCCCGCCCGTCTGGCGCGCAGCCGCTCCCACAGCGGCGCCAGCTCGGCCTCGGCGCCGGCGAGCGGCCGCAGCTCGGGCTGCAGCGCGCGCCGCTCGTCGCGCGCCGGCGCCGGGCTGCCGCCGTCGAGCTCGATGCGGGCGTGGCGGGCGGCGACGCCGTAGCCGAAGCGGCCGTAGATCCCGCCCTCGGCCGCCCACAGCGCCGCGAGCGGCTCGCCGGCCGCGCGCGCCTGCTCGAACAGCCGCGCCATCATCCGCGTCAGGATCCCGCGACGGCGGTGGGTGGGCAGGACGGTCACGACCGTCACGCCGGCGCACGGCAGCTCCCCGCCCGGCACCGACAGGCGCTGCGGGTAGGCGCCGGAGGTGCCGACGAGCCGCTCGCCGTCGAAGGCGCAGGCGGTCCGCTCGTACGGCAGCAGCGCGCGGTTGCGCTCGCGCCGCGGCTGCGGCGTGTGCTCGTGGAAGGCGACGTCGATGCACTCGTCGTAGGCGGCGGCCGCGGCGTCGGTCAGGCAGCGGATCTCGATCTCGGGCACGGAGGCGAGGCTATCCGCCCGCGCGGGCGGGCGCCGTTCCATCCGGTCGATCGGTGACCCTGGAGACGTGTCCGCCACGCTCCCGCCGCCCGCCCTCCCCGCCGCCGCGCCGCCCGCGCAGGCGGAGCCGGCCGCGGCGCCGCCGGCGCGGCGGATCGAGCTGGCGCCGTGCGACCCGCGCGCGGTCGAGGCGCTGCGCGCCGCGCTCGGCTGCAGCCGCACGCTGGCGCAGGTGCTGGTCCGCCGCGGCCACGCCGACCCGGCCGCCGCGCGCGCCTTCCTCGCCGCCGACGAGGCCCACGACGCAAGCGCCTTCGCCGGCATCGCGACCGCCGTCGAGACGATCCTCGGCCACGTCCGCGCCGGCAGCCGCATCACCGTCCACGGCGACTACGACGTCGACGGCGTCTGCGCGACCGCGATCCTGCTGCGGGCGCTGCGCGCGCTCGGCGCCGACGTCGACTGGTTCCTGCCCAGCCGCGTCGACGACGGCTACGGGCTCGGCGCCGCGACCGTCGGGCGGCTGGCCGAGCGCGGGACGCGGCTGCTGATCACCGTCGACTGCGCGATCACCGCCGTCGAGGAGGTCGCCGCCGCGCGCGCCGCCGGGATCGACGTCGTCGTCACCGACCACCACCAGCCGCGCGCCGACGGCAGGCTGCCCGACGCGCCGATCGTCCATCCGGCGCTGTGCGGCTACCCCTGCCCGGACCTCTGCGCCGGCGCGGTCGCCTACAAGCTGGCGCAGGCGCTCGAGCGGGCCGCCGGCGGCGACGGCAGCCGCGCCGACGACGACCTCGACCTCGTCGCGCTGGCGACGATCGCCGACCTCGTCCCGCTGCGGGGCGAGAACCGCCGCCTCGCGCGCGCGGGCCTGCGCGCGCTCGCCAGCAGCGGCAAGCCGGGGCTGCGCGCGCTGATGCGGGTCGCGAGAGTCGACCCCAGCGGGCTCGACGCCGGCGCCGTCGGCTTCCGCCTCGCGCCGCGGATCAACGCCGCCGGCCGCCTCTACCGCGCCGACGCCGGCGTCGAGCTGCTGCTGTGCGAGGACGAGGCGCGCGCCGCCTCGATCGCCGACGAGCTCGACCACGCCAACGCCGAGCGGCGGCTGACCGAGCAGCGGATGCTGTGGGAGGCCGAGCAGCAGGTGCGGGCGCTCGGTCCGCGGCCGGCCTACGTGCTCGAGGGGGAGGGATGGCATCCCGGCGTGATCGGGATCGTCGCCTCCAGAGTGGTCGAGCGGACCCATCGCCCGACGCTGCTGGTCGCGCTCGACGGCGAGCAGCCGGCGACCGGCTCGGGCCGCTCGATCCCGCGCTTCGACCTGCTCGGCGCGCTGCACGCCGCCGCGCCGCTGCTGGAGCGCTACGGCGGCCACCGCGCCGCCGCCGGGCTGACGATCGCGCCCGGACGGGTCGACGACCTGCGCGACGCCTTCGAGGCCCATGCCGCCTCGGTGCTGAGCGACGAGGAACTGGTCCCGGTCGAGCGGGTCGACGCCGTCGTCGGCGGCCGCGCGCTCGGCCTCGAGCTGGCCGACGAGCTGGCGCGGCTGGAGCCGTGCGGGATCGGCAACCCGCGCCCGAACCTGCTGGTGCCGGCTGCGCAGCTGGTCGACGTGCGGCCGATGGGGCAGGAGGGCCGCCACGCCCGCTTCACGGTCGAGAGCGGCGGCGTGCGCTGCCGCGCGGTCGCGTTCGGCTGCGACGGGCGCCTGCCGGTCGGCGAGGACGAGCCGGCCGACGTCGTCTTCCGGCTCGAGCGCAACGAGTGGAACGGCGCCGTCGAGCCGCGCCTGCTGCTGCGCCACGCCGCGGCGGCCGCGCCGGCGCCGATCGAGCTGCTCGGCGCCGATCCGGCCGAGCCGGTCCCGTGGCTGGCGGCCGTCTTCGCCGAGGTCGACCGCCTGCGCGCCGCCGCCGGCGCGGGCGCCGAGCGGCAGGCCGCGGCCGCCGGCGCGGGCGCCGCCGGCGGCGCGCCCGGGGCCGGCGCGGTCGCCGCATCGCCGCGGCGGACGGTGCTCGACCGCCGCGGCGACGGCGGCGCGGCGGTGCTCAGCGACCTCGTCCGCGGCGGCGGGCGGGTGCTGGCGCTGTGCGCCGACGTGCCGCGGCGCCTCGCCGGGCTGCAGGCGCGGGTCGGCGGCTTCGCGCTCTGCTCGCACGCCGCGCTGGAGCGCGAGCCGGCGCTCGCCGACCGCTTCGAGCACCTCGTCGCGCTCGACCCGCCGGCGCTGCCGTCGCAGCTGGAGCGGCTGCGCGCCGCGCCGGCCGGCGGGGGCGAATCGTTCGCCCATCTGGCGTGGGGCGACGCTGAGCTACGATTTGCTCAGCAGATCCATGAGTCGGAGTACGGCATCCGTGCTTCGCTCGTGCCGCTCTACCGGGTCCTGCGGGACCGCGGCGGGGCGGACGGCGAGGAGCTCGGGCGTCTGCTCCGCGGGGACGGGCACGGACGGTCGGCGGCGCTCGCCGCGCGTCTCGTCGCGGTCCTCGAGGAGCTCGGGCTCGTCAGCCTCGACCGGGAGCTGCAGGCCCTGCGGGTCCTGGAGGCCGAGCGCACCGCGCTCGAGCGCTCCGCGATCCACCGGGCCGCCAACGCGCGATACGAGGACGGCAACCGATTCCTGCTCGAGACGACACGAATGGACGCAGCACCCGCCTGAAGCGGCACGGCGGCCGCGCCGACGGCGAGGCCGTGCTCGCGCACGCCGAGGAGGCGGTCGGCGGCGGGCGGATGCCGGTCGACGGGGTCGACCACCCGCTGGCGCCGAGCCCGGTCCAGCGGGCCGAGCTCTCCTCCAGCGAGCGCGAGCTGCTCGGCGACCTGTTCGCGATCGTCGAGGAGCACGCCGCCGGCAGCCCGCAGCCGATCGACCGCGAGCAGGTCGAGCGCGCCTTCGTCTACGCCTGCCGCCACCACGCCGACCAGCGCCGCAAGTCGGGCGAGCAGTTCATCAACCACCCGGTCGGCGTCGCGAAGATCTGCGCCGGCCTGCGGCTCGACACCGAGACGCTCTGCGCCGCGCTGCTGCACGACACCGTCGAGGACACGACCGCCTCGCTGGAGGACGTGAGGGAGCGGTTCGGCGACGAGATCGCCGGGCTGGTCGACGGCGTCACGAAGCTGACGGGGCTGACCTTCTCCTCGCGCGACGAGGCGCAGGCCGAGAACTACCGCAAGATGATGGTCGCGATGGCCTCCGACATCCGGGTCATCCTGATCAAGCTCGCCGACCGCCTCCACAACATGCGCACGATCGAGGCGATGTCGAAGCAGAAGCAGATCGAGAAGGCGAAGGAGACGCTCGACATCTACGCCCCGATCGCGCACCGCCTCGGCATCCACGCGATCAAGTGGGAGCTG